>Ga0066464_1000105_pt1 | contig 44239 bp, 34 predicted proteins | sample LakWasMe94_HOW11_2_FD_59583 | JGI IMG/M metagenome (GOLD analysis project Ga0066464, IMG submission 59583) | Freshwater sediment methanotrophic microbial communities from Lake Washington under simulated oxygen tension - Sediment Metagenome 94_HOW11 | ecosystem: Environmental > Aquatic >...
CAGCCGCTGATGACGGAGCGCAGCGTGCTGCGCCTGTCGGGCGAACGCGCCGACAAGAAGATCGCCCATTGGCAAAGCGTGGCGGTGGCCGCCTGCGAGCAGTGTGGTGGCAACCGGGTGCCGCTGGTGCACGGCGTCAAGACGCTGGTGGCGTGGCTGCAATCACTGCCTGCGCAGGGGTCGGATGCGCGGTGCCTGCTGTCTCTGGCCGACGGCTCCGTCCCCTTGCAGCTGCAGGGTGCAGGCGGCGTGGCACAACAGCACACCACATTTCTCTCCGGCCCCGAAGGCGGTTTGGGTGCAAGCGAAGAGGCAGCCGCCATTGCTCGCGGCTTTGCACCGGTCAGCCTGGGCCCGCGTGTGCTGCGCGCGGAGACCGCGGCGCTGACCGCGCTGGCCCGACTACTCGCCTAGAGGGGTCTGGGCGGCAGGGCGTTCTGCGCAGGTCAAGGGGGAGCCCGCGCAGCGGGCGGAGGACACGGAGCAGAGCGCCCTGCCGTCCAGACCCCGCCGCCGCCACATCGACAAACCGGACGCACCATCAGGGTTTGTACGCGTCTAGGTTGGCGCCCCAACTCTTGCTTGCATGGGCATACTACAGTGACGCCTTTGGCCTATTTGCGAGGAGACATTTCTTGATATCCGAATCGATGCGCAACTCCGTTCGAGCCACGGGTCTGGGAGCCCTGATGAAGGGTGCTGGCCTGCTGACCCGCTTCATCCCCATTCCACAACCCACGCTGCTCGTTGGTCCTGGCTCCAGCGGCCGCCTCGGTCAGGCCATCGCCGGCTTTGGGCACCGCAAGATCCTGATCGTCACCGACAGCATCATCTCCAAACTGGGTCTACTCAAGGGCCTGACCGATGCGCTGACCGCCGGCGGCGCGCAGTTCGTCGTGTTTGACGAGATCACGCCCGACGCGCCCATCCCCTTGGTGCAAAAGGGTATCGACTTCTACAAGGACCAGGGCTGCGACGCCATCGTCGCCTTTGGCGGTGGCTCGTCCATGGATGCCTCCAAGGCGATTGCCGTGGCATCCTCCAACCCCAAACCGCTAAACCAGTTGGCCGGCTACCTCAAAGGCCTGCGCACACCGGTCAAGATCTACGCCGTGCCCACCACCGCCGGCACCGGCTCCGAGGTCACCGTGGCTGCTGTGATCTCCGACCCGGTCAACCACAAGAAGCTGGTCATCGTCGACCCGCGCATGGTGCCCAAGATGGCCGCGCTGGACCCGTCGCTGATGACCGGCCTGCCGCCCCATATCACGGCCGCCACCGGCATCGACGCATTGACCCATGCCATCGAAGCCTTTGTCGGCAACTGGACCACCTCCTACTCCGACGGCATGGCGCTGTCGGCCGTCGGCCTGGTCTTCGAGAACCTGCGCACCGCCTACACCGACGGCACCAACCTGGAAGCGCGCGAGAAGATGTCGCTGGCCTCGACCTATGCCGGCTTTGCGTTCACGCGTGCCAATGTGGGCTATGTGCACGCCATTGCCCACCAGTTTGGCGGCCTGTACCACACGCCCCACGGACTGGCCAACGCTATCATGCTGCCTTTTGTGCTGAAGTACTCGCACCCGGCCATCGTCGACCGCCTGGCCCTGCTGGCCGTGGCCGCGAAGCTGGGTACCGAAGACGAAGACAACGATGTGCTGGCGCAAAAATTCCTGGATGGGGTGGACCAGCTCAACCGCGATCTGGGCATTCCCACCTTCCTGGCCGCTTTGAAAGAGTCCGACATTCCCGCGCTGGCCAAGGCGGCATGCTGGGAAGCCCACACCGGTTATCCCGTGCCGCGTTACATGTCACAAGAAGTGTGTGAAGATCTGATCCGCAAGGCGCTGCCGCCCAAGGCTCCCAAGGCCGCTGCAGCGCCTGCGAAAAAGAGCAAGAAGGCTGCGGCCCACAGTAAATGATGGTGGTCTAGGTTTCACCGCCGGGCCGCCCCAAGGTGAAACGCGGCCCACTCGGGGGGCAGGGAGCACACGCAGTGAGCGACCGTGGGGGCAAATTAGTAACGATACGAGGAGCGGTTGATGAAAAAAGTAGTAACGGTAACGCTGGGTTCGTCCAAGCAGGATTTCGAATTCAAGACCCAGTTTTTGGGCCAATCCTTTTCGGTGCGCCGCATGGGTGCGGATCAGGACACCGGCAAGGCCTGGGAACTGATGCGCCGCCAGCAGGCCACGGCCGACGCCATTGGCCTGGGCGAGATCCCTGACCATTACCAGGTCGGCCTGCGCACCGTCATCAACAAAGAGACCCAGCGTCTGCTCAACGTGGTCACCCGCGTACCGGTCACCACCGGTGCCACGCTGCGCCGCCTGCTGCAGGTGCGCGCCGTGCGCTACGTGCAGAAAGAACTGGGCCACTACTTCAACAACAACCTGGTGCTGTTCCTTTCGGGCATGCGCAACTACGACATGGCCGTGGCCATGTCGGACTACACCAAGAATCTGAGCTTTGCCGACGCGCTGTTCCAGACCGGCGCACCCACCATGCTGGGCTCGCTGGACCAACTGGAGCTGTATGCCAAGGGCAGCAAGTACATGCTGCAGGGCAAGTCCGGCCAGTTGCTGGAAGCGGCCATGGCCGGCTTCAAGAACCGCATGGTGGCCGATGTGGTGGCCAAGTCCCACGTCATCGTCGGCACCTTTGCCGAACTCAAGGCCGTCAGCAATGCCACCAACCTGGAAGGCAAGACCATCATCACCTCGGCGGTGGACGATGAGCGCCTGGCCTTCTTCACCAAGTGCAAGGTCAACCTCGTCATCGACGTATCGCCCAAGCTGTTCCCCGAAGTGGTGGGCATCAACACCATCGAGGCCATGATCCTGGCCAAGCTGGAGAAGCCGCAAGAGGAAGTGTCCGACGACGACTTCGAAGAAATCTTGAACGAGCTGGACATCAAGCCGCGCCTGCTGCACCCCACCGGCAAGTTCCGCAACATCCGCCGCTTTGCGTTTGTGATCCACCCCTTGAGCCAGAACTACATCCGCAACGCCTTCCCGATCCCGAAGTCCACACCCAAGTTTGTGATGGACAAGGTCGAAACCCTGGCAGCACACATGCCGCCCATGGTGTATTGCAAGATGAGCAACATCGTCTCGCCCAGCGGAGCCGAGGCCGAAGGTTGGCTGATCAGCGTGGGTGGCACGCCCAAGGAAATGCTGTCGCGCAGCCCCGAGTTCACCTACCGCCGCCTGTTGCAGGCCTCGAAGATCGCCGAGAAGATGGGTGCGCAGATCATGGGCCTGGGCGCCTTCACCAAGGTGGTGGGCGACGCCGGTGTCACCGTGGCGCGGCGTTCCAGCCTGCCGATCACCACGGGCAACAGCTACTCCGCATCCGGCGCGCTGTGGGCCGCGGCTGACGCGATGCGCCGCATGGGCCTGCTAAAGGTCAACACGCACAACAAGAAGGTGGCGGCCAAGACCATGGTCATCGGCGCTTCGGGCTCCATCGGCTCGGTCAGCGCGCGCCTGTTGGCGATGTCGTTTGACGAGGTCTACCTGGCCGGTCGCACACTAAGCAAGCTGGACGAACTGAAGGCCTCCATCCTGAAGGAAACACCGGACGCCAAGGTCTTCACCACCATCGACTACAACGACTTGTTGGCCGACATGGACATGATCGTCACGTCCACCTCCGGCGCCGGCAAGGAAATTCTGGACATCATGCGCGTCAAGCCTGGCTGCGTCATCACCGACGTGGCGCGTCCGCTGGACCTGCCGGCTTCCGACGTGGCCAAGCGCCCTGACGTGCTGGTCATCGAGTCCGGCGAGATTGATTTGCCGACCAAGGTCAAGGGCTTGAAGAGCATTGGTCTGCCACCGAACGTGGTCTACGCCTGCCTGGCAGAGACCATTGTGCTGGCACTGGAAGGCCGCTTTGAGGTCTTCACCGTGGGCCGCGACACCGAGTGGGAAAAGGTCAAGGAAATCTACAAGCTGGGCCTCAAACACGGCATGAAGCTGGCCGCCATTTCCGGCGTCAACGGCGTGTTCTCGGACGAGGACATTGCCAAGGTTGTGGCACGGGCCAAGAAGGCGCGCTTGACGTGGAAGGATGGCGCAGCAACCGCCAAGACCAGCAAGACCTCGACGGCAAAGGCTCCGGTAGAAAAGGCACCCGCAAAGGCACCGACCAAGGCCAAGGCACCTGCTGCCAAACCTGCGGCCAAGAAGGCCGTTGCAACTGCGCCCGCGAAGAAGGCTGCCGTTGCCAAGACGGTAGCCAAGAAGGCACCGGCGAAGAAGGCGGTAGCAACAGCAGCGCCCGTGGCAACCAAGAAAGCCGTGGCCAAGAAGGCGGCACCGCGCAAAGCGGCAGCAGCAGCCACCGCCTGAGTCACGCAACCGGCAACAACCGCAACAACGCCTGTGCTGACCCCTTGCAAGGGGTTGCCACAGGCGTTTGCACATCCTCCGTTCCCGCTGCTGCGCGCATCGACGCGCCACGTACACTGGGTGCATGAACCGCAACCTCTGGCTATTGGCCCTGTGCCAAGGACTTTTCCTCACCAATAACGTCGCCTTTATCGCCATCAACGGCCTGGTCGGCCTGAGCCTGGCGCCCTTTGGGTGGATGGCCACGCTGCCCGTGATGGGTTATGTGGTGGGCGGCGCGCTAAGCACGCCGCTGGTGGCCCGCACACAGTCCCGCTTTGGGCGACGCATCTCCTTTCAAATCGGTTTGCTGATCGCTCTGGGCTCTGCCTGCGTGGCCGCCTGGGCCGTGGTCGACAAGAATTTCTGGCTGTTGGTGGCGGCCACCGTGGTGGCCGGTTACTACAGCGCCAATGGTCAGTTGTACCGCTTTGCCGCAGCGGAACTGGTGCCCGCACCACAGCGGGAAAAAGCCGTTTCACTGGTCTTGGCGGGGGGCTTGATCGGCGCCATCGTCGGCCCCAACCTGGCCGCGCGCAGCCGCGGCTTGCTGGACGTGCCCTTTGCCGGCGCATATGTGGTGTTGGCCATCGTGGCCGTACTCGCCATGGTATTGATGGCCTTTATCCGCTTTCCCAAACACGTCGCCGTGCAGCGCGGGCACGGCGACGACAACGGTGGACGGCCCCTGTCGGTCATCATGCGCCAGCCCGTATTCATGGTCGCCTGCGCCAGCGCGGCCCTAGGTTACGGCGTCATGAACCTGCTGATGGCCGCCACACCTCTGGCCATGCAGCAATGCGGCTTGTCATTTGACGATGCGGCCTTCGTACTGGAGTGGCACGTGATCGGCATGTTCGCGCCGGGCTTTTTTACGGGCGGCTGGATCAAGCGTTTTGGCACACTGCCTGTGATGGGTGTGGGCGTGGCATTGAACCTGTTGTGCATCGCCATCGCGTTGTCGGGTGTGGAATTGCACCAGTTCACGGTCGCCTTGTTCCTGCTGGGCGTGGGCTGGAATTTTGTCTTCACCGGCAGCACCACACTGGCGCTGGGCGCCTACCGGCCCGAGGAAAAGGACCGCGCCCAGGCGGCCATCAATTTCTGCGTGTTTGCGGTGATGGCGTTCACGTCGTTTGCTTCGGGCGCGTTGGTCACGACACAAGGCTGGGCGTTGTTGAATTGGGGGTCGCTGGTGCCCGTGGCGCTGACCGCGCTGACGTTGGTATGGCTGGCCGCCAGGTCACGTGCCGTTGTCGCGCACGAGTAGAGTTGTAGATCACTCGACGTTGGTGGCATTGATCGAATGCCGAAGCTGGAAAGTTAGGTCGGTTCTAGACGCACAGCTGACTTCCACTCTGCTCCAAAGCAGTCGTAACGTAAAGCTAAGTGGCCGACAAATGGCGCCGCCGAAATTGATGAAGCACGATAACCGAGCCGCCATTTGGCGGTCCGCTTGAGCATTGGGGTTGGGCTAAGGGCAAATAATTCAGCCGCCAAACACCCACCCACCTTGCCTGCCCGAACCTTGCCACACCTAGCCCAACAAAACAACCAGGGCCTGCCGCCCTCATGGCCACGATGACGAGACCCCAAATACTTCACGCTGGTCGAAAAATTCTTTCAGGCCATCGACGGTCTGCTCGTTGCAATTGCAGCGTACGTCGTAAATTCCTTTCGCACTAGTAACCCAGACGCCGTGACGAAGATCACATTCTTCGCTAGAAACATTGTTATTTGGATCTACTGCGTCAGGGAGTGCTTGAAGGGAATAGACTTCATACTTGAATTTTCCAACCTCGAATGAGACGGAGGAATAGTAGCTTCTGCCAGGAACGTAAGACACTGAGAAATAGCGCGAAGGATGCTTTTTCGCTTTCGGGAAAACCATCTCTGGGCGTTCAGGGTGCCCGTATCGATACTGCATGTAACCAACGGTCTCTGACAGATCAGACGATCTACACAAAGAAACAGTTTTGGTTGCGGCATTGCAATTGAACAAAACCACTTCGCCAAGTTCACATAGCGTTGCAGATGATGCGGTATTTGCAAGAGCGAGCAAAAGTAGAGCAAGTGCGAAATTATTCATGGCGGGATTCTGCCCAACGTTGTAGGTGAGGGGCGGCCCGCTTGCGGGACGTCCAGCGGAGGCCGCAGGCCGAAGCCGGACCTTTGTCGCACCACTCTCGGATTGGCTAGACAAACCCGTTCGCGCTAAACCACACGCTCTTTTCATCTGGGCCCTCGAATAGGCGAATTACGATAGGAACAAGTGGGAGCATTTGCTTGATCTTGCTCGAAGGCTTCGCAATGAGGCAAACAATCGATGACTCGAAGGTCTTTGGCCAAATCTTGGCCGCTGAAGGGTCAATGGAAATGAATTCGTCGTATGACAGCCAATCTAATTCCGCCTTAGAGTGGAGAGAAATCGCGTTGCCTGTATAAAAAGCGAGTAAGTACAGGAAGTTTTGGTTGGCTGGTACGGAAATGAACTCATCGAATTTCGGCTGCTTCCGCTCCCGTATTTGGTCGAGGAGTAGATCGATTTTCTTGAGACTTTCCATTGAGCCATCGAGCTTGCACTGTCCAAGTGCGGTTCTAAAAGAGAGTCCGCCAGGTATCTCATCCCCTTGTATGAAGGCGGTAAGGTATTTCTCGCAAGCTTCACCAATTGACATTTGCATTCCTTTTTATATGTGGCGGTAACGAAAGAACGGCCTACGTTTGACATAACCGGCTGGCGCGGCTTTATCGCGCCAGTCCGTGTTGATGGATGGGTTGGGCGTCACATCAGCGAAGGGATAAAGCATCAATTGCTTCTTCTAGGTTGAACTTGCTGAGCGGCATTCTGTAGTCGCCTTTCAGAACTCGATGCGATTCCTGCCGGGAAGCCTTGCGCTTGGAGACAAGCTTCTTGGTTAAGAAATTTGCACTGATTCCATGGCCTCCTTGGTCTCCAATTTGACCTTCGCTGTAGTCAAGACCAGCAAGGACAAAAGCGCCTCCACGAAGCACAAAGTTATACGAAGTTCCCGCGTAGTCCGTGTACGAGGCGGAACTTGCCGTAACGTGTATGGACTTTTGCTTAATGCTGATGTACTCAGTTCTCCGCATATGCGGTTCCCAGGAAGCAGATTCAACATCAAAGACAAAGCGGCCGTCTGCGGTACCCATTAGCACAACAATTTTGCTTTGTTCCAAACCGTTCTCGATACATTGAACGATAGCGGCGATGTCATCGACTCCATCTCCATTGAGGTCTCCTAACGCCACCTCTGCTCCATCCTTCAATGATTGGCAGCGCTTTACAACTTCGCTCCGCGCTGTGGCTGGAAGCTGTTGGATTCCTTCTTGAGCAAACGCCAAGCAAGAACCGAGGAGGATGGGAAGAGTGGCGATCCGTAGTAATGTCATCTGTGACGCCCAACGTGAAGATGACCGGACCGCAACACACGCGGCGAAGCCGCTTTGTTTCAGTTGTGGGTCTGTGTCGGTTGGCATGTTAGGGCTACGCGCCACTGGCGGCAAATCCAGACAAACTATCAACCAGTACGCCCCGGCGATAGACGTCAACGACGGCCCGGTATTTTGCGAGCGTGCAGTTTGAAACGTCGTAGTCGCATATCCCTATCCCCTTGAGTCTAACGATCACCTTGAAGCCATTGCCCGAATACACCGCATTGTTCTTGTAAAAGCTCACTTCTCTCATCTGATACGTTCGTTGGCCGAAGTGGAACCTGTGGAGGCGCACTGGACGCTTCCCCGCTACTTCAAAGTCCCCGCTTTCGAAAATACATCTGTTCTTGTTCCAGACCCAAAAGCCCGTGTCTACGGAACAGCGATACAGTTGATACGTCTTTTCCCATGCAGGGTAGTCCTTGCCTAAATCGCCCACGATCTGCGATTGCGCATCTGTGCCGGCCACGAGCATAGGGAACAATACGACGAGTAAGGCTAGACGTTGCATTGGAGCCCTAATGTATTGTCCAGAGACGCAAAAAGTGCTCTACAAATCGGGCTCTGCTCCATAAGTTGGCCATCAAATCCTCCTGAATGTGGTTTGCTGCGTCGCTGTGGGCAGCTTTGCCACCTTAATAATCGTATCTCTCTATTCTTGCAGAAGAGACGATGAGCCAGGACGACTCCGGGACTAGTGGAAAACTAAGGCAAATTGGGCAAAGGTAACCCATGTCCGGTATCGCCCCACTCCGGTCTTCCATCTTCCGCAATCCAATCCGTCCGCCGCAGAGTTTAGGGCAGTGGCCCGCGCCGATTTCTGGGCGTTTGACAGTATGAGGCGCGGGCCACTGCCCCAAACTCTGCCGCCAACGTCAAATCATGGCTGAAAAGCCATCAAAATTGATAGCAAACAATCGATATTCCACGAGGGCTAGCGATCGATTTCACCATCACACCCTGGCATAAACCCCAGAATGGGTATAAAAATTCAAAACCGCTGATCCAACCACTGCTGCAAGGCCGCAAACACCGGCTTCGCATCCAACTCGTTGAAGATCTCGTGGTACAGCCCCTCAAAGCATTGCGACGTCACCACGTCCTTGGGCGCCGCGGCGGCAAACTTGCGGCTGCCTTCGGGGTTGAGCAAGCGGTCGTCACCCGCGTACAGCAGCAGGGTCGGCACCGTCCACTGCGGGGCCAGGGCCAGGGTTTGCGGGCCTGCTTCGGCAATGAAGCGCGCCAGGCGCGCCGAGATGCGGTCGTGCACCAGCGGGTCGGCCTTGTAGGCGGCGACCACGGCCGGGTCGTGCGACACAAATTGCGGTTTGACGCCATTGCCCACGCGCAGATCGGGTGCGATCTTGGGCAGCACCGAGACCAAGAATTTCTGGAAGGCATTCATGCCGGCGTCCAATGCCGGCGAGGACATTACCAGGCCATCGACCTTGCGCATGGCCAGCGACACAAAGCGGCCCACGACCAAACCACCCATGCTGTGGCCCAGCAGGATCAGCGGCGTCTTCTTGCCCACGCGGGCGCGGGTGCTGTCCACCAGGTCGGCCAGGTCATCGAGCAAGCGTGTGTCGGTCGGCAAACTGCCGCGCGCGCCCGCCGATTCACCATGGCCGCACTGGTCGTAGCCGCGCACCGCAAAACCCCATTGGTTGAGCTGGCGCGCCACATGTTCGTAGCGGCCGGCATGCTCACCCAAACCATGCACCAGGATGACGACGCCCCGCAAGGTGACGGCAGGATCGAGTGGCCAGTCCTGGACGATAACGTTGTCGCCGTCGTTGGCGATGAAGGTGGTGAGTGTGGATTCAGCGGTCATACAACAACGGCGTGGATGCGAATGGCAGGTTTCAGGGGAACTGGGCAATGACCTGGGCCACGGCTGCGGTCAACTTCTTGGCATAGGGAATGTGCAAGAACTCGTTGGGGCCGTGCGCATTGCTCTTGGGGCCGAGCACGCCGCAGACCATCATCTGCGCGGCCGGGAAACCCTTGGACAGCATGTTCATCAGCGGAATCGTGCCGCCTTGGCCTACGTACCCACACGATGCGCCAAAGTGGGCTTGCGAGGCGGCGTTGAGTGCATCTTCAAACCACGGCGCGGTGCTGGGCGCGTTCCAACCAGTGGCGCTGGCCTCACCCTCAAAGGTGACGCGAGCCTGGTAGGGCGCGTTGTCTTCCAGCAGGGCCTTGAGCTCTTGCACCGCTACATCGGCCTGCACCAAGGGCGGTAGGCGCAGGCTGAGCTTGAACGCGGTGTAGGGGCGCAGCACATTGCCGGCATTGCTCAACGAGGGGAAACCGTCCGCTCCGGTCACGCTCAGCGTGGGCATCCAGGTGCGGTTCAGCAAGGCTTGCAGCGGATCGGTGGTGGTGGGCAGGGCGAACGCGGTTGCGCCGCCGCAGTCATAGTGCGCCCACGGGAAGCGCTTGTAGATTTCATCACCCAGGATAGCGGCCGTGGCCTTGGCTTGGCTGAGGCGGTCCGTGGGCACTTCGCAGTGGAAGCTGGCGGGCAGCAGGCGGCCGGTGGCGCTGTCTTCCAGACGGTCCAACACCTGGCGCATGATGCGAAAGCTCGATGGAACCAAACCGCTGGCGTCGCCCGAGTGGATGCCTTCGGTCAAAATTTCCACCTTGAGCACACCGCTGGCCATGCCGCGCAGGCTATTGGTCAACCACAGTTGGTCGTAGTTGCCAGCGCCGGAGTCGAGGCAGACCACCAGGCCCACGTCGCCCAACCGGGGCTTCAATGCGTCGATGTAGGGCAGCAAGTCATACGAGCCACTTTCTTCGCAGCTCTCGATCAGGCCGACGATACGCGGGTGCGGTGCGTTCTGGGTCTTCAACGTCTGGATGGCGGCAATGGCGGCGTAAGCGGCATAGCCGTCATCGGCGCCACCACGGCCATAGAGCTTGCCGTCGTCGATCTTCGGCGTCCATGGCCCCAGGTCGTTGCGCCAGCCGGAGAACTCGGGCTGCTTGTCCAGGTGGCCATACATCAGCACGGTCTGCGTGGAGCCGGCCTTGGTGGCTGCAATTTCAAAGAACAGCACCGGTGTGCGCCCGGGCAGGCGCACCACTTCCAGCGTCAGGCCCTGGACCTTTTGCGCTTCAATCCAGGCGGCGGTGTTGCGCACCACGGTGTCGATATAGCCATGGGCTTCCCAGTCGGCATCGAACATCGGCGATTTGGCCGGGATGCGGATGTAATCTTGCAACTGGGGCACGATCTCGGCGTCCCACAGCGCGCTGACTTGATTGAGGGTGTGTGCCGCATTGAGCACGCTGGGGGGGATACGGGCGTTCATGCCATGCTTCCCGAAGAGACGCGTGTGGCGGCGGTGGCGAGGGCTCCTTTTGAGGGCCGTGAGCAAGTGTGTTGCGTTTGATTGACCATGGTTTCTCCTAAGCTGCCATGTTTCGGCAGGCAAACCGCCATCATGCCACGGTCGGGGCTGGGGTTTTCCATAGCTGAAGATACCCACAACGGCCGTCGACCGGGTGCCCAGGGAGGCGCCAAAAAAAAGCTTGCTACAGTGGTGGCCATTCGCCTCTGCACTGTCTGTGTCCACCTATTCCACCGGAGTCTTTCATGGTATTTGCGCTCGCCCAACACCCCACTGCAAAACTGACCCGCCGCCTGGCGACTGCCCTGGTGGTCAGCACTTTGTGTCTGAGCAACCTGGCGCAGGCGCAGGGTGGCACGGTCAAACTACTAGTGGGCTTTCCGCCGGGTGGCGGCACCGACGCCATCGCCCGCACGCTGGCCGACAAACTCAAAGACCAACTGGGAATGCCCGTCATTGTCGAGAACAAGGCCGGCGCAGGCGGGCAAATCGCCGCCCAGGCCTTGAAGGCCGCAACGCCTGACGGCACCACCTTGCTTTTGTCGCACGACCACACGGTGTCCATCCTGCCGCTGGTGGTCAAGAACCCCGGCTATGAACCCGCGCGTGACTTTGTCGCGGTGGGCGGCTTTGCCACCTTTGTCAATGCGCTGGCGGTGTCGGGCGGCACGCCGGCCAAATCGGTGGCCGAGTATGTGGCCTGGGTGCAAAAGGAGGGCGCTGGCAAGGGCACGGTGGGTGTGCCGGCGCCGGCCTCGGTACCGGAGTTTTTGGTCAAGATGATTGGCCAGAAATACAAACTGGACCTGCAGTCCGCCCCGTACCGCGGCAGCGCGCCGATGATGGGCGACATGCTGGGCAACCAGATCGCGGCCGGCACCGGCTCGGTGCCCGATTTCATTGAGAACCACAAGGCCGGCAAGATCCGCGTGGTCGCGGTGATGGGCAGCAAGCGCCAGGCCATACTGCCCGATGTGCCAACCTTTGCCGAGCTGGGCCTGGCAGGGTTTGAGGATCTGCCGTACTACGGCATCTTTGCGCCCGCTGGCACGCCGCAAGCCAGCATTGACAAGATATCCGCCGCACTGGCCAAGGTGATTGCCCTACCGGAGGTGCATGAGCGCCTGACGACCATGGGCCTGACCGTGGCCTATATGACGCCGCAGCAACTGGCCAGCCGCGAGCAGGCCTATAGCCAGACCTGGGCACGCATCATCAAGTCCACGGGGTTTGTGCCGCAGTAGGTGCCAAGCGCGCGTCGGTCGACCTTAAAACAATCCACCGTGCATAAAGCGCAACACACCGTCGGCGAAAACGCCGTCCTGATCGACAAAATCGTGCGGCTCGTGGACTTCGCAGGCGGACAGGCTGGGCGCGCGGCCCTCCTGGCGTGGGCCGCCGGTAACGCGCACCACTTGCTGGCGCGCGGCAGCGGGGACGGCCTGCGATACCGCATCCAAGCGCAACGGCGGTGAGCGCAGGCAGTTGTCGGCGGCATGTCCGACGAGCAACAGACTGCCGGCAAAACCCTTCCAATCGACATCCATCACGGTCTGCGCCACCCAGGGCTTGCGCTTGCTGTTGTCCCCCACCAGCATGGGCGACGCCAGCACCACGCCGTCGGGCGCATCCACACCGCGCAGACGCGCAGCCGCATTGGCAGCGGACAGCGTGCCCCGGCTATGCCCGATCAGCCACACCGTTTTTGCGCCGGTGCGCGCACGCACATCGGCGATCACACGACCCAGGTCATGGGCATGCTCGCTGTGCAGCCTGAAACCCGCCAGTCCGTCGTCACCCGACCAGTCGGAGCGCGCATCGACCAGCACCGTGGTCACGCCAGCGGCCTGCCAGCGCGGCGCGGATCGGACCAGAATATTACCGTTCAGGCGGCGTGGGCAGCCGGCGGCGTCGATGTCCAGCCAACCGCCACCGCCAATCAACAAAATGGCGGCGATAGGCGCCGCGGGGTTGCTGTCTGAGCCGCTGTTTGCCAACTGCCCCGCAGTCCAGCTATAACGCGTGGTGGCATGGGGAGGTGTCAGGAGATCGACGACGGTTCCGCAGGCCGCCGAAGGGATGACGCCAGCCGCTGGTGGCTGTGGTTGTGCCAGCACGGCGGCGCCAGCCATCAGCAGCAGTCCCCAGCAAGCCAGCGTTTTTTTGAACATGCTGGTCTATTGAACGGGGTTCTGAATCCAACGGGCGATCTGGTCCACCACCGATTGTTCGGCCCCGATATAGCCATGGAAGTGCAGGGCTTCACAGGGGTCACCCGTTTCACCTGCGCCCTCTTGGATCAGCAGCAGCGCCTTCATCGGGGCATTCTTCAAAGCCGCGGGAATGGCCTTGGCTTCGTACGGTGTGCAGACCCGGCAGCCATCGCGGGCATGGTGCACCACCAGCGTGGGCACTTTGATTTTGCTGAGATCCTGGCGTGGCACGGCGCCGGCCATCTTGTAGCCTGTCACGGACGAGGTCAGCACCACGCCGGCAATCTGCCCACGCGTGCCACGGATGGCGGCCGCAGCCGCCGAAATGGTGCCCATGCTGGTACCTACTAGCCACAGCGGCAGCGGGCTTTTGGCCTGGATGGCCTGGAAGACGGCGTCGTTGTCGGCGGCATGCAGATCGCCCACGCGCACGGCGCCATCGTGCAGATCAATACCGTCCGTCGGTCGACCCACCATCACCACATTGAACGGGTGATTGGCCCACAGCTTGCCGGTGCGGATCAGAAAGTTTTGGCTGCCGGGCCAAGCATCCGGCCCCAGTTTTCCGTAGCCACCGCCGCCGCCCGAGAACAGCACGACGGTCGCGGTGGCGTCGGGCTTCCAGACCGCGAAGAGGGGGACGTAAACGTTGGGGCGGGTCGCAACGGACAAGACCTCGCCCTGCGGCGGCGCCTGCGCGAGCGCCACGCTGCCGCTTGCCAGCGACACCAGGAGCAAAACCCACCAGGCCAGACTGCGCATGGATGTCCTTCCGTTGGGTACACATCACGCTACGGGTTGTACCACCACCCCGTATCAGTCCGTCACTGCAAGGTTGGCGCAACCGTCTCTTGGCGGGCAGCGGACTTGCGGCGTGGCTTGGCAGACGGGGCGCGCGCCACCGGCAGACGGGGCCGTTTGCGGACCACGGCGCGCGGCTGGGTCGGAGCGACGGTTTGCGCCAGTGCCAGGTATTCCTGAAAGCTGTCACGCAGGCATTGCGCCAGCACGTCCGGATCCGGCAACTGCTCGTAGCAACAGGTGAACGACACCACGATGGTGTTGTTGTAGCCAGTGACCGAAAACACCAGGCCCATGCCGTCCGAGATCGGCATGATGGCCGACAAATACGTGAGCCGTGCACCCAGCAGGTACAGAGGTTCGCGCGAGCCCGGCACGTTGGTGATGGCGCAATTGGCCAGCGGCGCCCAGTCACCGAGCAAGGCCGAGGCGGAGCGCAGCATCTTGCTGGTGGCCACAATCGCCAGCGACGGCGCCTGCTGCGCCAGCAGCGTCAGCTCGCGTGCGCTCAAGGCCTGTGCCATCACCGCAGACGAGGAACTGGCTTTCTGGATGGCCACCAGGCGCGCCACCGGGTCGGCAATGTCGGTGCCCAGACCGACGCGCACCCAGGAGTAATTGTTGCGCGGGTCCGCCTCCAGGTCGCCATGCACGGCGATGGGCGCGGCCGCTACGAGGCTGTCCAGCGGCAACTCGTCTTGTTTGTACAGGTAGTTGCGCAAGCCACCGGCACAGACCGCCAGCACCACGTCGTTGACGGAGGCGCCGGGTGCCAGGGCGCGGATGGCCTTGAAATCCGCCAGCGCAAAACGGCGGGTTTCAAACACACGGTGCGGCGAAACCTCGGTATTGAAGCGTGTGGCGGGGAAGGCCTGGGGCCGCCCCAGGAACTCACCAGCAAAGGTCTTCACCGTGGCCTTGAGCGCCGTCCAGCTATTGCTCAGGGGCTGCGCCAGGCGCAGTGGCAGCGTCGCAAAGTTCAGGCTGGCCAGGCACAACAGCATCAGATTGCCGGGCGCAGGCTCCGGAAACCACGGTGCCGGGGGCGCCACCGGAGCGGCCAACGGTGACAGGTCGTGCAACAAACTGGTGATCTCGTTGCCGTGCGTGACGTCAATCGCCGCGTGGTGGATCTTCAGCAACACGGCAAAACTGCCCACCGGCAGGTCCAGAAAGCTGTCCAGCCCCTCAATCACGTACATCTCCCACAGCGGGCGCTGCAGGTCCAGCGGGCGGGCATGGATGCGCGAGGACTGGATGCAGAACTGACGCCAGTCGCCCGGCTTGGGCAGCGCGATGTGGCGCACGTGGTATTCCAGGTTGAAGTTCTCGTCTTCAATCCAATACGGGTAATCCAGGTCCAGCGGCACGCGCAGGATTTTTTCGCGGAAGTTGGGCAGCTTGTCCAGGCGGCTTTCCACGTGCGCCAGGATTTGCTTGAAGCGCACCACGCCACCGGGCGCGGTGGACTGGTCGTAGATGTGCAGCAGCGTGACGTTGGAATTGGCGTGCGCGCTGTCGGAATAAATATAGGCCGCGTCGTGTTCACTCAGTTGGCGCATGCTCGGGTCTTTCTGAATTCTGTTCGGGTTGGACGGCGGCGCAGGGCTCGGGTGCCGCCCCGGTTGCGCTCAACACGCGTGCCAGCAGGCCGTGCGGTACGAACGGCTTCCACTGGTTCTCGGGCTGGGCCAGTCGGTCCGCCACAATGGACAGCACAATGCCGTTGAAGCCCAGGCCGACATGGCTGCCGGGCACCCGGATGTTTTCATGCAGGGCGGGGTCGCCGTCTATCGTGGCCTCCTGTGGCGGCACCACGCCATCGGACACCGAATACAGGCAACTGGTGGGAATGGCCAGGCGGCGGCGTTCGCGCATCACCTTGACCTTGGGCTGCATCACGTGGGCGGCCGCGCCCAGGCGGTGCGACACCAGCCGGTACAGGGCCTTGACGGCCGTTGGGGACTGGCTGCCCGCCGCGTCGACACTGACCGGGCTGCCCAGCGTGATGATGGAGCGCACGCATTCCAGCGATTTTTGCGCCCCGTACAACGAGAACACCCCGCCCAGGCTCCAGCCGACCAGGCTGACCTTCTTGCCGGTGATGTAGTGCAGGTGGCGGATTTTTTGCGGCAGGGCGTTGGCATGCTTGCTGCGAAAGCCCATGTTGCGACCCAGGCCCCAGGTGTGCACGTCGTAGCCCTTGTTTTGCAGCATCAGCTTCAAACCGATCAGCGAGGTCTCGCTGGCCATGAAGCCCGGCACCAACAGCACCGGGTGGCCATCGCCATGGGGCGCCTCCAGCAGCAGGGGCAACGAGGCGGGCAACAAGGCCATTTCCAGCAGGCCACGCCCCTCCAGCAATGAACTCAGCACGTGCGGCGCACCGACATGGGTGTGGCGAACGACGGGACGGCGACGGGGCATAGACGGTGTTCCTGTTCTTGCGATATTCCAACTGCTGACAGTCTATGACGAATTGGTAAGCGCTTGTTTAGGAGGCTTGCCTAATACGCGGCAGTGAAATGCCGCTCAAAAAGTGGCTCCGGCACAACACCCTAGAGCCCGCCCACCCGTCGAGCGGCAGGCCTGGGGTGGGTGCCAAAGTGAGGTCAAGGAGGAGCCCGAAGGGCGGGGGACACGAACGGCGGCACTTGCCCCAGGCCTGCTGCGGGCGAAATGCAAGCGCCCATCGACCGGTAACGACCTGCTCCACGACGGAGCATGGTGGGCCATTTGTCTAGATATGGGCATCAATCCCAATGTCGTTTTCATACGGCGCAAACAGCGGCAAGCGGATCAGAAACCGCGTGCCCTGGCCCAGGGTTGACTCCACGGCGACGGTGCCGCCCAGGGTCTTGCGCACCAGGTTTTCGACAATCGTCATGCCCAGACCGGTACCCCCGCGGCCAATCTTGGTGCTGAAAAAGGGTTGAAACAACTGCGCCAACAGCGCTTGTGACATGCCGATGCCGTCGTCCGCCACGTGCAATGCCACCCAACCGTCTTGCAGTTCGGCCGTGATACGCACCGTGCCCTGGCTGTGGCCTTCAAAGGCGTGCAGGTAGGCGTTGTTGATCAGATTGATCAAGACCTGGCCCAGTGGCCCCGGAAAACTGTCCAGCACAATGCCCTGGGGAATCTCGACCAGCACCCGGTGCGCGTAGCGCTTCAGGCTGGGGCTCAAGGTGTCCAGCACTTCGTTGACCACCGCCGCCAACGCGAAGCTGCGGCGCTGCTCGCTGGCCTGGTCGGCCGCCACCTGCTTGAAATTCTTGACCAAATCCACGGCGCGGTGCAGGTTGCGTTCGACCAACTCCGCGCCTTCGCGCACTTCGACCAGGAAGGCGTTCAGATCCGAACGCTTGAGCTGGCCGGCATCCATCTGCGCCTGCACACGCTTGGCCAGGTCGGTGCAGGTGCTGGCGGTGATCAGGCAGTTGCCCAGCGGTGTACTCAACTCATGGGTGACGCTGGCCACCAGGGTGCCCAGCGTGGCCTTGGCGGCGCTGCGGGCCAGCGCCTCTTGCGACTGGTGCAGGGTCTGCATGGCGGCATTCAACTGGGCGGAGCGCTCGGCTACCCGTTCCTCCAGGGTTTCGTTGAGCTCCTGGATGCGTTGCTCGGCCTCTTTGCGTTCGGTAATGTCCAGATGGGCGCCGGCCATCCACTCGGCTCGGCCGTCGGGCGTGCGGGTCGACACCTGGCCATGCGCGGCCACCCAGACCCAGTGACCGTCCTTGTGTTGGAGCCGATGCTCAAAGCGGTAGTACGGTGTCTGCTCTTTCAGGTGCTGGACCAGCGCAGCCTGTGCCTGGACCGCGTCACCGGGGTGAATCAGCAAGGTCAGCGTGGCCAGTGTGATCGGTGCCAGTTCTTCGAGCGTGTGGCCCGTCAGCTCCGCCCAGCGGGCATTGACCCGGACTTCGCCGGTCTGCAGATTGACCTCCCACGAGCCCGCATTGGTGCCTTTCAGGATATTGCTCAGCCGCTCCCGCTCGATGTGCAGCGCCTGCTCGTTGGCCTTGCGATCACTGATATCGAGGTAGGTGGACACCATGCCGCCGTCGGGCGTGGGCATGCCCATGATCTCCAGCGTCTTGCCGTCGCTGGGGCGGGTGCGCTCGAAGCGGTGGGGCTGGAATTTTTTGGCGACTTCGATGCGCGCGCGGGCCAGCTCTTGCATATCGCCCGGCCCGTACTCGCCGCGCGCGGCGTTGAAGTAGGCCAGTTTCTCGAACGGCACGCCCGGCTGGCACAACTCGGCGGGCAACTCCAGCAGCTCGCCAAACTTGGCGTTGCACAGCTCGATGACCAGGTCCGCGTTGACATAGCTGATGCCCTGGTTCACATTGCTGATGACCGACTCCAGCAGCGCCGCCTTGCGCGCCAACTCAGCCTCGCGGTGGCGCAGTTCGGCGGTGCGGGCCTCGACCCGCAATTCCAGCTCGGACTTGAGTTCGCGCAAGGCCTTTTCGCGCTGGCGCGGGATGGTGACGTCGGTGTAGGTGGTGACCATGCCGCCACTGGGCAGCGGATGGCCGCAGACCTCGATGATGGAGCCGTCGGGGCGCGCCCGCTCAAAGCGGTGCGGCAAAAACTTGCGCGACAACTCCAGCCGGTCTTGCACCTGCTGTTCTACGTCACCCGGACCGTATTCCCCCAATGCGGCGTTGTGGCGCAGCGCATCGAGCATGGTGGTGCCGGGTCGGCACAGTGCGTCCGGAAAATTCAATAGCTGCTGGAAGCGCTTGTTGGCGGCCACCATCACCAGGTCACGGTCAAACACGGTCAGGCCGACGTCGAGCTGATCCAGCCCTTCGGCCAACAGGACCCACCGGTCACCGCAACCCAGTTCTATTGCCATGCACGCTCCTGACCAGATGTTCTTTTTTGGTCTGCAGAAGAGCGCCAGTCTACGCCTGCACCGTTTTTTGTACTACTGGTGCGCGCAGATTTCTGGAGAATGGCGGTGCTGGCCGGGGACAGCCGTGGTCCGGGGTGTCCGGAAGGCGCTGCGCGGGGCACCTCTACCCATATTGGGGTTTATGCCCGCCCTTGCGCGGCCTTCATATGCCAAATACGGCGCTAGCCCTCGTGAAATATGCGTATATAGCTACGTATTCAATAGCATTCTGATGCATCAGGTACTCATCGGAGTCCCCCTGTCGGTGCCGGCGGCGGTGGCACCGGCCAGGGGAAAGCTCTTGCGCAGCGTGACATAGGTCGCATTGGTCCAGCCAAAGCCGTCCTGCGTGGCGTACTCGCCACCGCCGCCGGGGCGGAATTCGGCGACGTCGTATTTCTCCAGCAAGCGGCCGGTTTCCAGGTAGACGCGGTGCACGGCGCCCAACCAGCGCGAGGCGATGTCGCGCGCCAGCGCTTCATGGCCGTAGCGCTGCAGCCCCCGCGCCGCCATCCACTGCAGCGGTGCCCAGCCGTTGGGGGCGTCCCACTGCTGGCCGGTATGCAAGAGCGTGGTCTGCAAGCCGTTCATGGTCAACAACTGGTCTTGGGCCACCACGGCACTGGACTGCGCCTGCTCGGCGCTGGCCAGGCCCAGGTACAGCGGCACCAGCGCGGCGGCGGTGAGCTGCGGGCGGGGCTGGCCCTTGACCCATTGGTAGTCGATGTAGTGGCCTTGTTCCTCGCTCCACAGGTAGCGGTTGATGGCGTGTTTGCGGCGTTCGGCGCGTTGGGCATAGTGCTGCGCACCGGCAGCATCGCCCGCATGTTCGCAGCCCTGGGCGATGGCGCACTCCAGGCCCCACAGCAGGCTGTTCAGGTCCACGGGCAAGATCTCGGTGGTTTCGATACTGTCCAGGCGTTGCGGGTCGGCACACCACCGGCTGCTGAAGTCCCAGCCGCTCTCCGCACCGGCTCGTAGCTCGCGGTAGACCTGGGCGCAGGGTCGGTCGCTCTGCTGCGCGGTCAGCACGTCGTCGCGGTAGGACTCTTCGCGCGGGTGGTCGCAGTCGTCCCAGTAGCGGTTCAGCAGGGCACCGTCGGGCAGGTGCACCAGGCGGCCGCGGGCCTCGCCGCGCGGCAGTTGCACCTCGGCACCCACCTCGCCTTCCATCCAGTAGGCGTATTCGGCCTGGAGCTGCGGCAGGTACAGGGCATACGCCGCCGCCTCGTCGCCGGGGCTGGCCGTGGGTGCCGCGCACTGCACCATTTTGAAGAAAAAGGGTGGCTGCGAGCGGCTCAGCATATAGCTGCGGTTGCTATTGGGGATAAAGCCGTAGCGGTCGATCAGGCTGGCAAAGTTGCGCAGCATGTCTTCGGCCAACGGCCGGTAGCCGTCTTCGACCAGGCCCAGCATCGTGAAGTACGAGTCCCAGTAGTAGACCTCCCGAAAGCGCCCGCCCGGCACCACGTAGGGGTGGGGCAAGGGCAACAGCGTACTGGTGCCCGGCAGCGGCGGCGCTTCGGAGTCGGTGCTGCGCACCAACTGCGGCCATAGGCCGTGGATGCGCTCGCGAATGGCGTCCCATGGCGAATTGGCCACGCCGGTTTGCGGCAGCACAAAGTGCTCGGTGACGAAGGCAGTCAGCGAGAAGTCGGGGTCAAAGCGGCGTTGTTCGTACAGGCTGACCAGCATGGCCGGGGGCAGGCGCCGGGGCAGCACGTCGACAAAGGTCTTGCCGTCGCTGAGCACATCCTGCATTTGCACATCAATAAAGAGCTGGCCGTAGAGGCGCAGCGGCGTGCGCTCAGCGTCCAGCGCGCGCCGTTCGCGCGCCGTCAATGGGACTTCTCGCTTCATGGAATCATGCCCGCGGCGGTGCGCCGGTCCAGGGTTTGGGGTTGCGATCCGTCCTGGGCGTGGCGGCGCAGCGCGCGGTGGAACAGCCACAGGAACAGCGCCAACAGGGTGACGGGCACCAGCAGCAGGGCGAAAGCGGTGCGCCCGTCAAAGGCCATAAAAAGGCGCCCGGTGACGAAGGATCCAAAGGAACCACCGAGCGCGGAAAAGATGACGATCAAACCGGTCATGGCGGCATGCCGGCTTTTGGGCAGCACGCTGAGCATGGCGGAATTGATCGCTGGGTAAATGGGGGCCAGAAACAGGCCGATCAAGGGGAACATATAGGCCACGAGCGGCGCGCTGGCCCAGCCCATGTTCGGGTTGGGTTGCAGGCCCGCAGACAGCGGCAGCGTCAGCAAGATCAGTGTGGCTATCGCTACCACGCAGAGATTGACCACGCTGTACCAGCCGACGCGCGCAATCACCACGGCGCTGGCGAGTCGGCCGATGGCCGTGCTGGCCGGCATGATGACGGCCAGGCCCACGCTCATGGCGGCGGGCATGTGCAGCACCTCGTTGTTGAAGCTGGGCAGCCAGGTGGCCACGCCCTGTTCGATCAGCACATACAAGAACGCGCTGAGCACAAACACCATCACCAGGCCCGACAGCATCAGGCGCAGCATGGCCTGCACGTCACCGGCCAGCGAGCCATTGCCCGCCACGCCCGCAACACCGGCCCCCGCGCGGGCCTCTGTTTCGTCGACACGGCTCACCGCCAGCAGGCCGAAGCTCACCGCAATGATGGCGGTCAGCACCCAGTAGACATGCAACCAGGCCGTGGATTGCGGATTGCTGTTGTCCACCGCCGCGCTGAACAGCCAGTAGCCGCCCAGCACACCGACCATGAACATGCCCTCCAGCAGGTTGGTAAAGCTGGCGTGGCTGCGCTCGTCGCGCGTCAGCAGGCCGATCATGGAATAGGCCGACACCTTGACCAGCGCGAACGCGGTACCAATGGTGACGAAGAGCAGTTTGATGGCCCAGAAGCCCGCCAACACCGGCATCAGCGCGCAGCCGACACCGACGGCGGCCAGACCGATCAGCATCGCGCGGCGCAAGCCTAGGCGAGGAAGCAACGAGGCCACCAAAAAGGAGACGACGGCGATTGGCAAGTCCTTGTAGGCATCGAGCAGCGAGGCTTCGGCCCGCGTCACGCCCAGGGACTGCACGGCCAGCAGGTTGATGGAGCCCACGCTGTTGAGCAGGGCGCCAAACACCATGTAGACCAGGATCACGGCGCTGCGGATCAGGCCTTGGCTGGTGGGTGCGGCAGTGGTCGGGCTTGGGTTGTTCATGGCAATCTTACAAATGGGCAAGCGCCGCCATCAGGGGCGACGCTTGCAGTTCTGGTCCTTGACGCGCTTAGAAGTGCTTGGTCACCGACACTTGGAAGGCACGGCCATTGATCGCACGGGCCAGGAACACCCCCTGGTCATTGACGCCCGAGGAACCCACCGCACGCGCATTGCCTTCGGTCAAGCCGATGACGTCGGTCAGGTTGGTACCGGTGATGCGGAATTCCAAATCGTTCATGTCGAACACAACGCCGGCGTCCAGCGTGGTGTAGGCGGGCAAGGGTTGCAGATTGGCGTTGTCGGAATAGCGCTTGCCGATATACGCGACGGTGGCAAACACCTTGGCAGAACCCCAGTCATTGTCGAAACGGTAGCTGGGGTTAAAGCGCGCCTGGAACTGGGGCTGGCGTGACACCAGGTTGCCGTCCACGGCGCTGCCGTCATTGAATTTGCCAACGGACCAGACGCCGCCGAACGCGAGTTCCAGCCCCGGCATGGGTTTGTAGGCACCCTCAAATTCCACACCGTCCGCGGCCGATCCCAATTGCGTGGTGATTTGTTGACCATTGGCCAGCGTGGTCGTGGATGTCTGACCGACAAAGCTGTTGTGGAACGCCGTGAGGAACACGCTGTAGTTCTTATCCGCAGCTTTCAGGCCAATTTCATACTGGCGGGTGTCTTCCACCACCCGCACATTGCCGATGCCCGCCTCATTGAGGTTGGGGAAACGTCCACCCGTGTTCAAGCGCACGAAGGTGTTCAGGTTGTCGTTGATCAGATAGGCTGCGCCCAGGGTGGTTGACGTCTTGTTGAAGGTGACGTCGGTGGTTCTGAAGTTGCCGGTCAAATACCCGGAGCCGTTGTTGTACAGCGTCAGGGGATTGCCGTCCAGATCTCCGCTGGTGCCGCCGTCCACGCCACCGGTGACGCGTTGTTGCTCCCAGCGCACGCCTGCATCCAAGCGCAACTGTTTGCTCACCTGCCACTCGTCGGCAAGGGTGAACGCGGTGTTCTGGCCGTTGAAACGCCCGTCCAGCGCACCGGCACCGGAGTCGACGCCGTAGCGGGTAACGGTTGCGCCGTTGTTGAGCGCCACATTGACCGGCTGGGCGTGCGTTTGCGCCGTCATCAGCATGTTATTGCCCAGGTACCACAGCGTATTGGCACTGTAGGTGGCGTTATACATGCCAAAGGTCAATGTATTGCCATCAAAGATCTCGCGGCTCAAGCGCGCATCGTTGGTGAAGGCTTTGAGGTCCATGTCCACGTTCCACATGCCCACCCGCATCACTGGGGTCGTCATATCGGTGATCGCCGCACCACCGGCCACGTAGCTGGCCGTGCCGCCGGTCGCCGCCCTGCCGGCCGCGGCCAGCACCGCGGCGTTGCCGTTGGCACTGCTGACGCTTCCATTGATGTAGTCGCCCAGCGCCACCGGGGTTGCGCTGGTGAACAGGGCATGTGTTGGCGTTGACGCGGACATGTAGCCGGCCTTGTCGCTCAGGCTCCACTTGCCAAACTTCTGGTTGAAGTCGATCCCGAACATGTTGGAGGTCACGCCGCGCCCATCCATCATGTCGATGTTCATGTTGCCGGGTGTTGAACCGGGAGAGGTTTGTATGTTCACGATGCGCGTGGCATTACCCTGCAGTGCGCCCGTGCGGGGATCTAGGCCCGGATAGCCGCTGACGGTGCTGCCGCCGTCGGTGGAGACATAGGGCATGGCCGTGAAGAAGACGTTTTTGTCTCGCGTGGCACGCCCCCACAGCGACAGTTCGCCGCCATCGAGTTTGCGCGTCAAGTTGATGCTGGCTTGGCCGCCTTCGTCGGACGGATATTGGGTGTCGCGCAGACCTGTGGAGGTGCGGTAGAAGCCTCCGCCACTGACGTACCAGTTGTCACTCAGCTTGCCACCGTAATACAGGTCATAGCGCTGCAGCCCACCAGTGCCCGTGGTGTAGCCGATGCTGCCTTCAGGCGTATCGGACCCCCTTTTTTGGATGAAGTTGACGGTGGCGCCGGCCTGTCCATTGGACCAGACGGTGGACGGTCCACCACGCAGCACCTCGACCCGCTCCACCGTATTGTCCAGACGGAACAGCGCGGAGTTTTCCACGAAGAACAGAGTGGACGCGGGATACAACGGCACGCCATCGAGCTGCATGGTCACATAAGGCGCATCGCTGCTGGTGGGGAAGCCGCGCACCTCGATATTGGCATTGCCCAAGCCACCCGAAGTTTCAACATAGATGCCGGGAACAATCTTCAGCAGGTCCGCGGTGCTGGAGGGCGCCGCCTCCTTGATCTGCTCTTCCGTTGCAGTGGAGACGGAGAAGCTGGTTGCCAGCTTCTTTTGCGCGGTATTGCGAGCGGTACCGGTAACGACCACGGCATCGAGCGTGCTTTGCGCCGCGGCCGTTTGGGCGCGCGTTGGGGCGTTGGCCTTAGGCGCGTCGGGCGCGTCGGTAGCCGGGGCCGTGCTGCCAGCGGGGGCGGCAGATGCGGTCTGGGCATGGGTGGACTGGGCGAGCGTCGCGAGGGCGGCGACGGCCAGGCAGACCGGCAGGACCTTGAATGAGCGGATCGGGGACATGGGTTACTCCGTTATGAGATGAGACAGGGACCGTTAGTGCAAGGGCAGTGTAAAAGCAAAATGACATCGATGTCATTGGTACTAACCCGGATCGCTTGAATTGTTCTAGTAGAGGGCGAGGACAGGCATCCGGCACGGCGGCAAAAAAGCTTTCCCGTCATGACACCGGTTGTGCTTGGGAGTTGCTCCGGCAGACCTTCGATTGCCTGCGCCACAGACAGGGGCGCAGGTTGCCTCGAGTAAAACAGCGATACCGTGTGTTGTCAGGTTGTGAACATTGCATTCCTCCTTATGGCTAGGGTGGCGTGGACAAGAACCGTTAGTGCAGGGCAGTGTAAAAACAAAATGACATCGATGTCATTGGTACTAACCCGACGGTTGATGCCGCCAGCCCTTCTGCCGACATCAACCGTCACAAGGAGGGTGTGCGCGGGTAGCGCGACGGCGTCAGGTGCCGCGCACCACCAGTTCGGTGGGCATGATCTCGCTGTGGGCCGGCAGCCCGGCAACCAGATCCAGCACCTTGCGCGCCAGCAGCACGCCGCCGTGGCGCCAGTCCTGGTGCACGCTGGTCAAGGGGGGCGCAAAGGTTTGTGCGGCGGGGGAATCGTCGTAACCAACCACCGACACCGCATCCGGTACCAGCAGCCCGGCATCCGTCACCGCACGCACCGCGCCCATGGCCAGCAAGTCGCTGGCAGCAAACAGCGCGTCGGGCGGCGTGGCACTGCGCGCCAGGTAGGCTTGCACCGCGGTGAATCCGGCGCCAAACGTGAACGCGGCCGGCACCAGCGTATGCACCTTGAGCCCGGCGCGTTTCAGACGCTTTTGGAAGCCCAGGAAACGCTCGTTGATTTCGGCGTGGCGCGTGTCGCCCAGAAACACCAGCTCACGCCGACCCAGCGCCAAAAAACGCTCGGCCGCGCAGGCGCCGCCGTGGAAGTTGTCACTACCGACCACCACGCCTTGTGATTGGCCCTTCTCCGCACCCCAGACCACATAGGGCAGGCCGCAACTGGCCACCGCCGGCACGGCCGCGCCATGCGCGCCCTGACCCAGCAGGATGACGCCGTCGGCCGGCATGGCCAGATTGCCATTGTTGATGCTTTGCATGGCCGTCAACAGTACGCTGTATCCGCGCGTCGTCAGCTCCTGCGTGATGCCACCCAGCAGTTGCAGCGGGTAGGGTTCGGACATGGGCCGGTCCGCATCGGGCTGCATCTCCAGCACCACGGCGATGGTGTGGCTGCGGCGCAAGCGCAGATTGCGCGCGCTGTGGTTGAAGCGGTAGCCCACCTGCTCGGCCAGCGCCTTGATGCGCGCCCGCGTTTCAGGTGTCACCATGGGGCTGTCGCGCAGCGCGCGCGAGACCGTGATCTTGCTGACCCCGGCCAGCGCGGCCAGGTCTTCCATGGTGTGGTTTTCCGGCGCGCCGGGGGTGGGGGTTCTTTTCATGGTTTGGATTGTCGGGCACGGGCGGGACGGGGCGCAAGTGTGTGCTGGGCGTTAGCGATAGGCTCATTTCTACCCGAATTGGGGTTTATGCATGCCGGTCTTCAGGGTGCGCCCAGAAGTTCAATGCCAAATAGGCTGCCGGCCCCCGCAAAATATCAATATACCGCTATATTTTTTGCAGCGTTGATACTTGTTTTTCTGCAACTTTGTTGGCTGATGCAATGGTCTTCTTGAGAGCCAGCCGTCCCTGCTTGTCACTGGCGCGCCAAGCCTGCCGGCACGCCTCGATGAATTTCTCTTCCATCGGGTCAGACGCCGTTTCCGCATGCACCTGGTCAAGCCAACCGCCAACCTTGCCCGCCTTGTTTTCTATTTGCTTGGCCAGCGCATCGCCAACCGTTCGCCCTGCCTTGATCTGGCTCCAAAGGCTTGCCGATATCTCGATACTGGCGGCAAATGCGCGCTCAAGACCGGAGGGCGCAACCCCTTGCGCAACCATGCGTGCGACAAATGCCTGGTGCAAAGCAAGGAGGTTTCTGAGGCGAAGTTGGTGCTGGGTTTGTGGTGGCATAGATACAACAGAAGTTGCAGAATTTTCGCATGGGTTGACAAGCTGTGTAAATTTAATTTACAGTTCATCCCATCGCAGTATTTCAGTGCGAGCTGAACTGCAAACCAATATAGATTAACCAATACAAACTCTTGAATAGCACACCGTGATGAACCGACCAACACCCAAAACCGTGCACCAGGCAGCCGCCTGTGGTGGTCTGTTGTGCGCGTTGGTTTCTTTGCGTTCCGAGTGCGGCTATCAAGGCAGCGACTGGTCTTTGGACCATCTGCCGAGCGCCGTTTCAAAGCAGCTCCCACTGATGGGGAACTCCTTTGAAACATCGCTCAAACTGGGTGGAGGTGGCATGTAGCCCCTCCAGGTTGTACGCAACCTCAAAGCCCGGTTTCCGCAAGGAGCCGGGCTTTTTTGTTTTTGGTGCTTGCCTTGGCAAGCCCACACCGGTCGCATCGTCGACCACGGTGTCAGGTTCATTAAAAATTCAATGCCATGTGATGGTGTTGGGACCACGCGCTGCTATTCAACCCGCGGCGTGCCAACACCATCCGAACTGAAGTGCGGGTGCGCCGATAAGCATTTGCGCCCCGCCTCATTTCGTCAGTATTTGCAACTAAAGCCAATCGCGAGTCCACACCCCCAGGGACTTGGCTCAATGTGCCTACTGCCACCCGGTGGTTGTAGGTGCAGCGCATGGGTGATGCGCTGTGAGTGCTGACGAAATGAGAAGTTTCCGCCGAAACGCCATGGTTCCCTGCACCACAATGGCAAGCAGGATTCGGCGAACCTATGTCGCGTTCGTCTAGTGGTCAGGACCTTTGCCCTTCAAGCAGAGTGCACGGGTTCGAATCCCGTACGCGATTCCAACTTTTTGCGTGGGTAGCCAAGTGGTCGAAGGCAACTGATTGCAAATCAGTCGAGTAATCCCCGGCGGTTCGAATCCGACTCTACGCGCCATTCCACCAGTTTTCCCCGGTAGCTCAGTTGGTAGAGCACGCGGCTGTTAACCGCGGCGTCACACGTTCGATCCGTGTTCGGGGAGCCATTTTGTTTCGGTGTGTAGCGCAGCCTGGTAGCGCACCTGCTTTGGGAGCAGGGGGTCCAAGGTTCAAATCCTTGCACACCGACCAATTGTTTGAAGAAGAAAAGAGTGCAAGAGAAAGCTGCGACTTTAGGTATTCGCGCACAGGAGAGCGCAGCTGTGCGCTTGCACTCGCGGGTGAAAATCCCGCACCGTTTTTCAAGTCTTCTTAGGTGTGGCCATAGCTCAATGGCAGAGCGGTGGGTTGTGGGCCCGCTGGTCTGAGTTCGATTCTCAGTGGTCACCCCTAAGAAGATTCCCGCCGGTGACTGTGAAAGTTGGGTCCGTCAGCACGCGTGTGACATCTTCCGCCACACAATAACAACAATAAGAAAGGAACTCACATGTTCAAGATTTACGGTACCGATGCCAACAACCAGATCCACGCGCAGGAGACTGCTGATCTGGTTGCCGCTTTGCGGATCACCCAAGAGATGCGCGACGTTGGCTACACCTTTGTAACCATGGCCAGCGAAAACCCCGATCACGTGGGCAAGGCCGGCGTAGACACTATCGCGGACGGCAAGACGCCCGATGGCCATGACTACGATTGGTCCAAAGCCGGACGCGCTGGCAAGCCGCGTGCGGGTGACCGCGTGATCACCAAGAAAGACTTCTAGCGTCAGGCCATTGGGCCCTGTCGCGCGCGCAAGTCGTGAATGGCATGGCCCCAATTTTTTGCCTCACTAGCTCATCTGGACCAGAGCACCGGCTTACGAAGCCGGGGGTAGCAAGTTCGAATCTTGCGTGAGGCGCCATTTTTTTCATTGGTCTTTTAGCTCAGTGGTAGAGCGCCGGATTGTCTATCCGAATGTCAGGGGTTCAATCCCCCTAAAGACCGCCATTTCCCATCGTTCGACAAGGAGACGAACATGCAAATTCTGCAACTGGACATCCAGGGCTACCCCCAGGACTGGATATCGCCCCAGCAGGCCGCCAGCTATTACGCAACCGACTCCGTAGCGTGGACGGTGGGCGAGGTGTGCCAAACGCTGCGCGGGGGAACCAACGCGCGCTCCGGTTTGCAGTCGCGCCTGGACATCCACCCCATCTTGGCCGTGAACGGCGCCAGCAAGACCAATCTGTTTGATGTGGTGCCGTCTTTGTCCAACGCCAAGCTCTTCAAGCGCGACCGCTACCAGTGCGCATACTGCGGTTCCGACCACGGGCCATCTGGCGCGGGGTTGACACGGGAGCACATCTATCCGCGGGCGCGCGGTGGTGACGATGTGTGGATCAACGTGGTCAGTGCCTGCCGTGGTTGCAATGCCCGCAAGGCCTGCAGATCACCGGAGGAAGCGAGGATGCCTTTGCTGTTTGCACCGTATGTGCCCAGCGTCTTTGAAGACTTCTTGCTGGCCGGTCGCCATGTGCGCGGCGACGTGCATGCCTGGTTGGCGAGCCGGGTGTCCAAACAGTCGCGCTGGTACGCCAGCCATTGATGCCAACCCAACCCGGCCTCGTGCCGGGTTTTTTTGTTTTTGCGGGTGTGCGACCATCGGACTTGTCTTGATCAGTTGCGTCCCGGGTCTACACCCAGGCCAGCAACAGCGACTTCAGAGCAATTGCGCCAAAGACTCAGATGCGGTGGCCGACGACGGTGACGGTCTCCAACACCGCCACGCTGCGCGCCTGGGTGCTCTGTGCCAGATAGGCGTCGGTGGCAACGCTGTCGAACTTCATCAGCATGCTGCCATTGACGACAACGGCCATGAAGACGGCAAAGGTAAAACCGGCCAAGCGGGAAGTGCGATTGGAAGCTGCGAACATTTTGATCTCTCCTAGTGCGAGCCACTGCGGCCCGTTGAAGAGAATGTATTTCCGCAGGATGTGGATTGCACCCGGTTTGTGACGAACTGCGGTTGGGCGCGATACCTAGGGTAAATACTGTGACGACTAGCTTGCGAGCAACGCGACCAGCACATCCGCCGCCCTTTCACACTGCTCAAGATTCACGTCCAGGTGCGTCACCGCGCGCACGGTGCGGGGCCCGAAAGCGTTGACCAGCACACCGCGCTCGCGTGCCAACGCGCTCAGCGCCGGTGCGTCCAGCGGGATCGATGCCGGCAAGTGGAAGACCACGATGTTGGTCTGCACCGTCGCCATGTCCAATTGCACGGAAGCGCCAGCACAAAGACGCTCTGCAAAGGCATGCGCGTTGGCGTGGTCCTCTACCAGACGCAACAGATGGTGGTCCAGTGCATACAGAGCCGCGGCGCTGAAGATGCCGTTTTGCCGCATGGCACCGCCCATGCGACGCCGGTGCCGGTCGGCCACCGCGATCAGGTCCTTGGAACCCGCAAGCAGCGAACCGCCCGGTGCGCCCAGCCCCTTGCTGAATGCGACCGCGACCAGATCGAACGGTGCGGCCAACGTATCCAGCGCCACGCCGCTGGCGGCGCTGGCGTTCCATAACCGGGCACCGTCCAAAAAGGTCGTCAGACCCAACTCCCGCGCAACCGTGCAGATGCGCACCACTTCATGCTGCGGTACCACCACACCACCGGCGCGGTTGTGGGTGTTCTCGACCTGGACCAGGGTTGTTGTTGGAAACACCGAGAGGCTGCGCGGCTTGATCGCGGCACGCAGTTCGTCGGCGGTAAAGACACCGCCTTTCCCAATCTCGTGGATCTGTACACCGGCGTTGGCCGCGGCACCGCCGGCTTCGTGCCATGCGGCGTGCGATTCACGGCTGGCCACCACTTCGTCGCCAGGGCGTGTCAAAGTACGCAGGGCCACTTGGTTGGCCATGGTGCCACTGGGCAACCACAGCGCGGCCTCCTTGCCCAGCATCTCGGCCACACGGGCTTGCAGGCGGTTGGTGCTGGGGTCTTCGCCATACTGGTCATCGCCGACTTCAGCGCAGGCCATGGCCGTGCGCATGGCGTCGGTGGGGCGGGTTACGGTGTCAGAGCGTAGGTCGATGGGAGTGTTCATGGGCGGTGGGCCTGCGGTTGAGAAGTGCAGACGCCATGATAGTGAGCCAGCAACCGCGTGACCCCCTCAGCCCGGCAAGGCCTTCAAGCGCCCATCCGCGATGTACTTGGCCACATACGCCTTCGCCACATAGTCCTTGAACAACCGGTCTTCAATCATGTACCCCACATTGGGCGGCTTGGACAATATGCCGGCCTTGCGCATGCGGTCCAGCGCCACGCGCACCTTGGCCAGTGTGACCGCTTTGCCGGTGATGCGGGTCAGCGCCGGCAGGCTGTCCTTGCCCATGGGCGCCAGGCCGTGGGCCAACACCACCAACAATGCCTGTTCCAGCGGCTGCAGACTGGCCAGCACGCCCTGCCAGGCGGGCACGTTGCGGTCGTCGGCCATGAAGCGGGCCAGAGCCTGGTCCACGTTGGTGATACCCTCGGCCGACATTTCCTTGACGATGTCCTTCATCAGCGCCGGCTTGTGGCCAATGTGCGCAAACAGCGCTTGCAGCGCTGCTACATCCAGCTTTTTATTCGGGTGCACACTGCTGTAGTGCTTGGCCAACTGCTGCAGGTAGCTGCTGTCCAGAAACGGAAAGATCAGCAGTTGGGCGAACTGGTACATCGGCCCACCGGCCGCCATCATCATTTCCCCCAATTCTTCCTGCGACGAACCGGTGAACACGGCACAAACCTTCTTGTTATGTTTTTGCAGCACGGCCCGCACCGTGGCCACTGCTGCCTCACCCGACGTGGACTGGCCCAGAACCTGGATTTCGTCCAGCATCAACAGAATCTGCTTGCCCGATGCGTTGGCCAGTCGGGTGATGAGTGCGTCCATGCGCAGCTCGGGCTTGTCGGGCAACGCGCGACGCGTGGGCTCGTCCCCCAACTCCACGCTGGCGCTCAAGACGCCGATCTTCTTCACTGTTGTCTTGCCCAAGCGGGCTGCGGACGACCGCGGCACCCTGGCATCGTCCAGCGCCTCCTCCAGCGCGTGGTTGATCGCATCCATGGGGGCCGTGCGCTGCAGCCACAGGTCCGCATAGACGGGCAGCAGCCCGGCCTTTTCGGCGGCAGGCGCCAGGTCGCGGTCCAGGAAATAGGTCTTGCCCACGCGCCGCGGCGCAAACAAGGCAATGGGTCGGCCCGGCTGGGCCTTGAGCAGGGCCAGGTAGGAGTCGGCCAGGGCCGGACGGCGGATCTCGATGTCGTCAAAGGTCTTCATGCTTTGGATTGTCATGCATTGCTATACAAACAGCAATTGCTGTTTTTGCGACCATTGACAGCATAAAACCGGTGGCTGCGAATCGCAGTCGATAATCCGGCCTTTTGGTCAGGAAACTCCCATGCAGCTCCGCTTGGCCCACAAGGCCTTGGCCCTGTTGATCTCCGCATGTTTGGCACCTCAGTTGCATGCGCAAAGCGCCGCTCCAACCAGCATCCCGGCCACCCGCGACCTGCCCTATCCCGGCACCATCGCCTTGGAGGTGGACGCCACCGACCTGGACCACCGCGTCTTCCAAGTGCGCCAGCGCCTGCCCGTGAGCGCCGGGCCATTGACCCTGTTGTTTCCACGTTGGATGCCGGGCACGCACGGGCCCACCGGCAGCATCGAGCGCCTGGCCGGTTTGCAAATCCGCACGCCCGACCACCAGACGGTGGATTGGCAGCGCGACGGTGGCGACCCTTTTGCCTTTCACCTGGTCGTGCCACCCGGCGTCCAGCAGTTGGAGCTGGAGTTCCAATACCTCAGCCCCCTGGAATCGCGCGCGGGCCGCGTGGTCATGACCCACGACCTGCTCAATCTGCAGTGGAACACCGTGCTGCTGTACCCGGCCGGACACAGCAGCGCCAACATCCAGGTGCAAGCCAGCGTCAAACTGCCCAAGGGCTGGCAGCAGGCCAGTGCGCTGCAGGTCCAGAGCGAGAGCGACGCGGGCATCGCGTTTGCGCCGGTCAGTCTGGACAAGCTGGTGGATTCGCCCCTGTTCGCCGGGGCCCATATGCGCCGTGTGGCGCTAGACCCGGCCGGTAGCGCACGCTCCGTGACGCTCAACATTGTGGCCGATTCGCCCGAGCAACTGCAGGCCAGCGAAGAGCAGTTGCAGGCCCACCGCAACATGGTGCAGCAGGCCGACCGCCTGTTTGGCGCCCGCCATTTTGAGCGCTACAACTTTTTGCTGGCCCTGAGCGAGCGCCTGTCGGGCATTGGCCTGGAGCACCACGAGAGCAGCGAGAACGGCGTGCGCCCCGGCTACTTCAAGGACTGGGCCAAGCGCGCGGGCCCGCGCGATTTGCTGCCGCATGAATTCGTGCATTCCTGGAACGGCAAGTTCCGCCGCCCGCAAGATCTGCTGACGCCTACCTTCAACGAACCTATGCGCACCAGCCTGCTGTGGCTGTACGAGGGGCAGACCCAGTTCTGGGGTCGCATGCTGGCCGCGCGCAGTGGGCTGGTGACGGTCGAGCAAGCGCATGACAGCCTGGCCCAAAGCGCCGCCGCGCTGGAGCACCGCGCCGGTCGCACCTGGCGCAACCTGCAAGACACCACCAGCGAGCCCACACTGGACCCCAAGAAGATCCCCAAGGAATGGAGCAGTTGGCAGCGCGGACGCGACTATTACGAAGAGGCGTCCATGGTCTGGCTGGAGGCCGACAGCCTGATCCGCGAGCATAGCGCGGGCCAGCGCTCGCTGGACGACTTTGCCAAATTGTTCTTCGGCATGGAAGACGGCCGCGTGCAACCCTTGCCCTACACCTTTGACGACATCGTCGCCACCCTGAACCAGGTGCAGCCCTACGACTGGACCGGATTTTTGCGCACGCGACTGGACAGCCATGCCGCGGGCGCACCGCTGCAAGGGCTGGAGCGCAGCGGCTGGCGCCTGGCCTATGCCGACAAGCCCAGCGAGTTCTCACGCGCGGCCGAGGGCGAAACGCGCGCCGATGACTTTGCCTACTCCCTGGGCCTGACGCTGGAGAAAGACGGCAAGATTGACGCCGTGCTCTGGGGCAGCCCCGCCTACACCGCCGGCCTGAGCCCGACCGTGCAACTGGTGGCCGTGAATGGCCGAGCCTACAAGGCCGAGCGCCTGGGTGAGGCCATCAGCGCCAACACGGACGGCAAGTCGCCGTTATCGCTCTTGCTGAAAGATGGTGAGTTTTACCGCACGGTCAGCGTCGACTACCGGGGCGGCTTGCGCTACCCACGGCTGGAACGCATCCCCGGAACCGCCGAGCGGTTGGACACCGGGCCGCTGGCAGCCAGGGCCAACTGAGCGGCGGGAAAGCCGGGGAGCACGCGCGGCGCGGAGGCGGGGGCAAAATGGCGCGGCACCGCGCGAGCGCGTCACGCGGCTGACATTTAGGTCTACAAAAATCCGGGTTTGCAGCACTCACCCTCGGGAGATCACCGTCCATGGACCGTCGTACTTTTCTCAACGCCACCACCACCAGCATGCTGGGCAGTACCGCACTGGCCGCGGCACCGCTGGCACTGGCGCAAACGGCACCCACCCACACGCCAGCCGCCGCACCGCTGATCACCCGCGACGCCATGCGCCCGCAAATGGCCCACGGCATCCAAAGCGGCGACCCGCAGGCGGACGGTGCCATCATCTGGACCCGCAGCGACCGCCCCGCGCGCCTGTGGCTGGACTGGTCCACCACTGCCAGCATGGCCAACGCCACGCGCGTGCGTGGGCCCTACCTGCTGGAGGACAGCGACTACACCGGCCGCCTGGACCTAAGCGGCCTGCCCGCCGGCCAAGAGATTTTTTACCGCGTGGTGCTGCAAGACCTGCACAACGAGCGCGTGCTGTCCGAGGCCCTGCCCGGCCATCTGCGCCTGCCTTCGCTCGCACAGGGCAGGGCCACCCGCAATGTGCGCTTTGCCTGGAGTGGAGACACTGCTGGCCAGGGCTGGGGCATCAACGAGGCTTGGGGCGGCATGAAGATTTATGAGCAGATCCGCCAGGTGCGCCCCGACTTCTTTTTGCACAGCGGTGACACCATCTATGCCGACGGGCCGATTGCGGCCCAGGTCAAACTGGCCGACGGCACATTCTGGAACAACGTCGTCACCGAAGAGGTCAGCAAGGTGGCCGAAACGCTGAACGAATTCCGCGGTCGCTACCGCTACAACCTGATGGATGCCAACGTGCGCCGCATGGCCGCCGAGGTGCCGCAGATCTGGCAGTGGGACGACCACGAGGTCTGCAACAACTGGTCCGACGCCAAGGACCTGGGCGAGGACAAGCGCTACACCGAGAAGAACATTCCGCTGCTAACCGCGCGCGCCAGCAAGGCCTTCCTCGAATACGCGCCGCTGCGCCGCACGCCCGACGTGGAAAGCGAACGCGTCTACCGCCACCTGCCCCAAGGCCCGTTGCTGGACCTGTTTGTGGTGGACATGCGCAGCTACCGCGGTCCCAACAGCCACAACCTGCAGATCACCGAGAACGAGGAAAGCGCCTTCATGGGCCGGCCGCAAATCGCCTGGTTGCTGGAAGGCCTGAAGCGCTCCAAAACCACGTGGAAAGTGATCGCCGCCGACATGCCCATCAGCCTGCAAGTGGGCGACGGCAAGGACACCGACGGCCGCAACCGCTGGGAGGCCATTGCCAACGGCGACGACGGCGCACCACTGGGCCGCGAGATCGAAATCGCGCGCCTGCTGCAAGGCATCAAGAAGGCCAACATCCACAACGTGGTGTGGCTGACCGCCGATGTGCACTACACCGCCGCGCACTACTTTGACCCGAACAAGGCGAAGTTCAACGACTTTGCGCCGTTCTGGGAATTTGTCTCCGGCCCGCTGAACGCCGGCGGCTTTGGCCCCAACAAGGTGGACGCCACCTTTGGCATGCAGGTGGTGTACCAGAAGGCGCCGGATATGGTGAACGCGCCGCCGACCAACGGCATGCAGTTCTTTGGCCAAGTGGATATCGACGCCAAGACCCGGGCCATGACGGTGACGCTGAAAGACATTGCCGGTGCGTCGCTGTACACCAAGACGCTGGAGCCGCAGCGGGTTTGATACGTTGGAATCACTATTAAAAACGTAGCTGCTCACGCATATTTCACGAGGGCTAGCGGCTGTTTTCAATCACGGCGTTTTGACCAGAACACCATGGCAGTGGTTTCCATTGCATGCCCCCGTTGGGTTCAGTCCATTCTGTTCAAGCTTAGCCCTCAGTAGCAACAACGCTTCATCGTGGTTAAGCGCTCTGCTCCGACGCCGTGTGCTTCGAGCCGCGTTGCCCGTGGGCAGGTGTATCAACTCGTGCTCCGCAATCAATTTCTCCATCACTAAGCACGTCAACGCGGAGGCCGCCGCAGCCAACCCAGCGTTTGATGACTAATGGCGTAGCGAGCGACTCACTGCTCAGGGCGCTGCCCAAAATTGTGCATGGTTCGCAAAGTTCGATGCCGCGTAACCTGACGCCGCCGATAGAGAACTCTCTGTTCACAAGTTCGTTCAGCCGCACACCACGGGTTACTATGTTTCGACGCGTAAGCGACAGATCTGGGACACGCGCTTGTTCAGCGCAGAATCGTTCAATTTCCTCGGCCTCTACAAGCGTTAGGTTCTGTCCGGGGTGCCGACTGACCCCAAAGTTCCGGTCACCGACAACGCCCATGTCTCGTTTAAGCGTGATTCGCTCACACCCAACTTGCTGGGAGCCGCGCTCTGGGCTTGTAAAGATACGTTCCACTACCATCAGTTGCTCCTGGCTCCTCGACGCCGAAGCTGAGCCGACCGCAGCGGCTGGCTGCGTAAGGCCAAGAATGAAATGTCGGCCTGCAGCGGACAGCCGTTGCGGGTCGGATCGAGCGACAGGTTAGGCGTCGGCTTCGCGGTACTCATTCTTTAAATGGAGGTCTTCCGCTTCCAGCGTGCTTATTAGGCACAGGAATAGGCAGCTCTTCCGTCCCGCGCCGACACACCTCGTCAATTGATAGGCTCCGCGCAACATTTAGCAACCGCGCAGACTCAGCTTCAATTTCCTGGGCGACTCGCCTAAGCAAGGAATTGGTTAATCGTCCAAGCAATGCCGCATCGTCGGTTCCTGGCAGATAACGGCCAGGGCTTGCATCTACACGGGTCACCTGCGCACCCGCTGTTCCGTAGCCTTTTACCCAAGCAAAGACTTGGTTGTCCTCCAGGGGATTGACCGAATGGGCGATGAACTTGTCTCGCAGGTTCTTGAAGTAGGAATGAGCCTTTACGAGATCAATCGGCAACGCGTCGAGCCATGCAGCAGGGATGCCGGTCCGAACTCCGGTTCCGTGCGTTCGCATAAAACGGACTATCGCTGCGCAAACTAGATCAGCGGCCAGCATTCGTTCTTCCATCATCGCAACGGCGTTCACGTCCGGTTCAAACTTGAAATTACCTGCATCGTTCTGGATACGCTCACATATCCGCGCAACCGCATTTAGGTCGCTCTGAACACCAGTCAGATCGGACAGCCATTTTGCTTCTGGAACGCAGAAGTCAAAACGCGTAGTGATCTCTGCGGGAGTAAACATGTAAGACGCCTAACGTTGGCCGTGAATGGGCCGCAACGGCGCACTCAGCATTGAAGAATGGCGACCATGCTGACCGCCGTTGTGGGTCCATTCGACGAACTCGTTATGCATGATTGGCCAGAAATTCTGTAGCAATTTCACTTGGGGTCCAATTGCGCTGCAGCCAAATGCCAAGGCAAACGTGGGTCAGGTGCCACCAAAGCATTCCTCTTCCCTTGAACTTGCCACTTCTCATGTGTTGAATCGCGATTTGTGATGCCATTCGGGATACGTTGTCGTAGGGAGCCATCGTATCCAGGCGATATATGAAGTCATTGACTATTGCCACTGTCAGCCAACCATATATCCAATATGGTGTTATCGAGGCGCAGACTTCTTGGGAACACGACTCTCTTGCCGCCCACATCTGATCTACTTGTCGCTGACTGAGTAAGGCCGTCGGCTTTGTCGGAAGCGGATCGACTAACCCAAGCGTGTGTTGGTACACAAGCAAAGGTGCACAAAGAAATAGCATGAGAACCGTGGCGGTTAGCCATGCAGCAACTATCTTTAGAGGCCGAAGAACCGCGCTATGCATAACGCAATGTCCAGAGCTGCAAAAGCTGCTCTATAAGTTGGACTCTGCTCGATAAGTTGACCATCAAATGCTCCTGAAGATGGCTTTCAGCCTCGCTTGGGCTGCTTTCCCGGCTCGATAAACGGATGTCGATATTTTGGCAGACCCAAGCTTGCACGGAAGGCAGATTCTTCAATCAATCTCCATAATTTGGTGCAACTCTGATCTAGTTTTGATTTTTCGCATGAGCTATCAAAATAATAGCTGTTTACGCATATTTCACGGGGGCTATCGCCCGTTTTCACTCACAGTGTTTTGGCCAAAGCCCCATTCCGGTGGCACATGCACCAGGTCGGCGGGCTCGTCGATATCGTGTAATAGCGGACCGGTCCAGACGCGCAAGTTGAGCGCGGCCATGCGCCGCAGGGTCTCGCCCGCCACGGCTGGTGTGCTCCAGGCCATGTCGGCAAACACGGCAGGACACGGCGCGTGCAGACCGATCAACACATAGCCACCATCGGCCACGGGGATGATGACTGCGTCATGCAGCGCCAGTGCCTCGGCGGCTTGGGCGATGTGCTGGGCGCTGAGCGCCGGGCAGTCGGTGCCCATCAGCAGCACGGGCCGCGCCTGTGCGGTGGTGACACGGTGCACGGCGCGGTCCATGCGCTGCCCCACATCGCCTTCGCCCTGGTCGCTGCGTTCTATGCCGTCCGGCAAGTCCACATCGGCCCAGGCCAGTGCGCCAGGCGCCGGGCTCGTGCACAGCTCGACCGCACCCACGCCGGCCGTCAGCGCCTGCTCCAGCGTGTGGGTCAACATGCGCCGCGCTAACCCAGCAGCGGCCTGCGTTACCCACGGCTGGAACGCATTCCCGGAACCACCGAGCGGCCGGACGCCGGGCCCCGGGCGCCCCGGGCGCCCTAAATTTCAGCGCAGGGCGGCAGTTTCACCGCCGGGCCGCTCCCAAGGTGAAACGCGGCCCGGGGGCAGCGACCACACGCAATGCGGGAGCGTGGGGGCCACAATTTTCCGCCGGGCCGCCCCAAGGGAAATTCACCCCCTCGGGGGGGCAGCGACCCGCGGAGCGGTGGAGCGTGGGGGCTGATGTCTAACAGCAGGCGCCGACACCCGCGGCTGCGCCCTGGTCAAACGGCACGGCGCTACCGCAACCTTCAAAAATGCCGTAGTGGGTGCTGAAGTCGCCAATGAACTGAAAATGCGGCGCGAAGCGCGTGCCCGCCAGCATGTGCCAGGTGTTGCCACACACGGGGAACACCCGACCGGTCTGGATGTCGTGGTGCTTGTCGAGCACGAAGCGGTCGGCGCGCTCGGGAATGCTGCCCCGGTAGATGACGGCCTGGCCATAGTCTTCGCAAGCCGATTCCAATTCGGCCAGCTTGAACAAGCGGTAGGTCGCCGAAAAGAAGCGCAGATTGCCCGTGCGCTGGGCCAGCACCGGGTCCGTCACGTCCAGTGGCCGGTCTTCCACCAGGCGCGGGTCGGCAAAGCCGTGGCGCTGGGCCAGGCGCACGAAGTCGTTCCAGTACAAGGCGCCGCCCAGGCATTCGCCATACAACACCGCGTCGTTTTTGACCGCCGTCGGCACCCGACGGTCGGCATAGACATCGGAGAAGTAAAACTCGCCACCGGGCTTGAGCAAGCGTTGCACGCCGGCCAACACGGCGTCCTTGTCCGGCGATAAATTGACCACGCAATTGGAAACGATCACGTCAAAGCTTTCGGGCTCCAGCCCCAGTTCGTCCAGGCGCTCGATGTAGCCGTGCAGGAACTGCACATTGCCGTAGCCAAACGTCTGTGCATGGTGGCCCTGGTGGGCACGCGCCACGGCCAGTTGTTCGTCGGTCATGTCCACCCCGACGACCGAGCCGCTGGGACCTACCAGTTGCGCCAGCGCGTAAACATCGCGTCCCGAGCCGCAACCCAGGTCCAGCACCCTGCAGCCGGCCAGCAACGGTGGGCAGACCAGGCCGCAGCCGTAATAGCGCGACAGCACCTCGGGGTGTATGCGTGACAGCAGCGGTTTGAGCCAGTTGGGCAGCGCGCCCACGTCGCAACAGGCGCTGGTCTTGAGGTCGCCGCTGCCTTGTAACTGGCGGCCGTAGTAGTTCTGCACCAGGTCGTGGGTCGGACTGTGGGCGCTGGTGCCGACCGGGCTCGCGGTTGCGCTGGAGGGGGTTGTTGGGGTTTGCATGCCACGATCCTTTGCTTCAATTGCTATAAATAAAGTAGCGTTATACGCATATTTTACGAGGGCTAGCGCCCACTTTTGTCCACAACTTCGTGGCCGTTACGCCATCGCGGCGGAACATGGACCAGATCGGTTGGCTCATCGACGTCGTGTAGCTGCGGGCCGGTCCAGGCGCGCAATTTCAGCGCCGCCATACGCCGCAGTGTCTCACCCGCCACGACCGCGGTGCTCCAGGCCATATCGGTGAAAACGGCTGGACACGGTGCATGCAAACCAATCAGCACATAGCCGCCATCGGCCACCGGGATGATGACTGCGTCGTGCCGCGCCAACGCGCGTGCTGCCTGGGCGATGTGTTCAGCAGACAGCGCCGGGCAATCGGTGCCCATCAGCAACACGGGTTGGCACAGCGTGGTGGTGACGCGGTCCACGGCGCGGGCCATGCGTTGGCCCACATCGCCGTCGCCTTGGTCGCTGTGTTCCAGACCGGACGGCAAGTCCACATCCGCCCAAGCGGGTGCGTTGGGCGCGGGGCTCATGCACAGCTCCACCGTGCCTACATTCGCTGCCAGCGCTTGCTCCAGCGTGTGGGTCAACATGCGCCGCGCCAGGTCTGCCGCACCTTGGGCGCCCAAGGCAGGAATCAGCCGGGTTTTAACGGCGCCGGGCTCCGGTGCCTTAGCAAACACCACCAGCCTGGGAGCCTGGGCGGCAGGGCGTTCTGCGCAGGTCAAGGAGGAGCTCGCGCAGCGGGCGGGGGACACGGAGCAGGGCGCTCTGCCGCCCAGGAGCCTGGACGGCCATGGCGATGGTGCCTGTTGGCTCACCGGTACCGCTCCGCCAGATGTTCTGGCGACGCACCGCGCCAGTAGGCAAAGCGCAACCGCCACATCAGCAGCACGGTGCGCCACACGCCGCGCGTCTCCCAGCGCCGCCCGGAGGTGATGACCTGCGCGCGCAGGCAGGCCGGGCGTGACAGGCGCAGCAGGCGCTTGGACATTTCGATGTCTTCCATCAGCGGCTGGGCCGGGAAGCCGCCCACGGTGTCGAAGGCGGCACGGGTCATGAACATCGCCTGGTCGCCGGTAGCGATACCACTGCGGCGCGAGCGCCAATTCATCAGCGCCGCGATGACACGCAGCATGCCGTGCTGCCCGGCGATGTGCACGTCGAAGCGGCCCCAGTGCTGGGTGCCACGGTTGAGTGCACGCGCGACCAACGTGTCTGCTGCCGATGGCAAGTGGGTGTCGGCGTGCAAGAACAGCAGCGTGGCGCCATGGGCCTGCTGCGCGCCGGCATTCATTTGCATAGCCCGGCCGGGCGGGGAAGTTATTACCTGCCAAGACGACCCATCAGCATGCATTGCAGCGCTTGCCACCTGGCTTGCTGCGGGGTCGTTCGCATCGGCTTGAAAGGTCAGGCGCGCCCGCGCCAGCGTGTCATCCGCACTACCCCCATCCACGACGATGACCTGCGCGCCGCGTGCGCGCAAGGGAAGCAGCGCCTGCAAGAACTGGGCGATGCCCTGGGCCTCGTTCAGCACCGGGACGATGATGCTGAGCACAGTGGAGGCGTGGGGCGCAGACGGCGCTGCGGCCGGCGGGCGGTCATCCACCACGTCAGCTACCCAGCGCCCCACCGCAGCTACTGCCCTGCCCGGCGGTGCAACCAAAGCAGTGACCCGCCACGCGGATGGCCTGCGCGTCCAGCCCCGTCTTCAGCAGATCGCGCAGGTGGCGGCGCACGCCGCTGGTGCCCAGCGGCAGGCCGAGCTGCTGGTTGAAATCGCAATCCGACAGCCAGCCCTGCCAGTCCACGCTGACCAGGCTGCGGCACATCACTCCGGCCAGGTTGTCGGCGTGGAAGCTGGCCTTGAGCAGGTCCATGTAGGTGTCAAACGTGCCCTTGGACACCAGGGTCGAGCCAAAGCGCTGGATGGGCATATTGGTCAGCGCCAGCAACTGGTTGAACACCACGCCATGGCGCGTGAACAGCTCGCGTTTGTAATCGGCCTGCAGCGACTGCTGGTTGGGCGGCAGCGACGGGCCTTGCGGGTTGTAGACCAGGTTCAACACCAGGCCGGAACCCTCCACCCCATAGCCGAGCGCATTGAGCTGGTGCAGCGCGGCAATGCTTTTGTCAAACACGCCATCGCCACGCTGCTTGTCCACGTTGTCCGACAGATAGCAGGGCAGCGAGGCGACCACCTCCACGTGGTGCTCGGCCAGAAACGCGGCCAACCCCTCCTGCCCGGGCTCAAACAGTATGGTCAGGTTGCAGCGGTCGATGACGCGCACGCCTTGCGCCCGCGCGGCGCGCACCAGGTCTCTGAAGCCGCCATGCAGCTCGGGTGCGCCACCGGTGATGTCCAGCGTGCCAATACCACGCGCGGCCAGCACCTGGGGTATCAGCGCCAGCGTATCGGCATCCATCATCTCGGTGCGGTTGGGCCCGGCGTTCACATGGCAGTGCACGCAGGTCTGGTTGCACTGGTAACCCAGGTTGACCTGCAAGGTGTCCAGGCGGGTGCGCTGGATGGCGGGGAAGCGGGTCTTTTCCAGCAGGGGCAGGGTGTCGTGCATAAGCGCTAGGGGTGGTTGGCGATGGTGGCGTGGGCGGTGGTGCGAGGACGTTTGGCCTGATCGATCAACCCAGCAAAACTGCCAGGCGCTGGCGCACCTCGGGGGCCATGGCCTCGGGCTGGGTGATGAGGGCGCTCTGCAAGGCGGTGTGCGCCGGGCTCACCGGCCGCTCGGCACCCAGCAGGCGAATGGCCTGGGCCACCACCTTTTGCGCGCGGCCCGCGTTTTGCAGCAGGTTGGCCAGGGCCATGTCGGTGGTCACATGGGCCTCCACCGGGTGCCAGCAGTCGTAGTCGGTCACCATGGCCAGCGTGGCATAGGCCATTTGGGCCTCGCGCGCCAGCTTGGCCTCGGGCATATTGGTCATGCCGATGATGCTGGCGCCCATGCTGCGGTACCAGTGGGACTCGGCCTGGGTCGAAAACTGCGGCCCTTCCATGCACACGTAGGTACCGCCCTGGTGCAGCGCAATGGCGCCGCGGGTTTGTGCCGTTTCGGCATCGAGCACCGAGCGCACGGAACGCGCCAGCGCACCCGAGACCAGGGCGCACACCGGCTGCGCCATGGACACATGGGCCACCGCGCCTTGGCCAAAGAAGCTGCTGTCGCGGCGCTTGGTCATGTCGATGAACTGGTCGGGCAGCACCATGTCCAGCGGTTTGAATTCTTCGCGCAACGAACCCACGGCGGACACCGACAGCACGTAGCGCACACCCAGTTGCTTGAGCGCGTGGATGTTGGCGCGGTACGGCACCTCGCTGGGCAACAGGCGGTGGCCGCGCCCGTGGCGCGCCACAAAGGCCACGGCCACGCCGTGCACGGTGCCGGTAATGATCACGTCCGAGGGCGTGCCAAACGGCGTATGCAAGTTATGCTCCTGCGCGTCCTGCAGCCCATCCATTTGGTAGAGGCCACTGCCTCCGATCACGCCTACCAGTGCCTGCGTCATGCTTGTTGCTTTCTGAAGTTTGGTTAAGACAAGGGGCAACCCCTGTGGGTCGATCCATTTGGCATCGAATTGGTTCCCCACACCGGTCGCACTCGCTAGCTGTTGCGCGGGAGCCCGGGTGGCCATTCTGCTGCACAACCGGGCCTGCCACAAGCGCCTGCGTGTGCCTGTATGAATGGCACAGCTTTGATTGACCAGAGGTGCTCGTGTGCGAACTTCCCGCCCGACTCCGTCTGTGCGCGGATATCACCCGTCAGACTCGACAACGCGAAACCTGCAGATTGATCGCTTCTATCAGTCTATTTGGCAGGATTCACCTGAACTCGATTTGGGAGCCCCTCATGTACAGCTTGGGATCGGCTACCAGAATCAGTTCGAAACCGTACGTAACTGCAGCCCTTCAACCATTCGTCCAATCCCCATCGTGGGGAACAAATTCTTTCG
>Ga0066464_1000154_pt1 | contig 35010 bp, 30 predicted proteins | sample LakWasMe94_HOW11_2_FD_59583 | JGI IMG/M metagenome (GOLD analysis project Ga0066464, IMG submission 59583) | Freshwater sediment methanotrophic microbial communities from Lake Washington under simulated oxygen tension - Sediment Metagenome 94_HOW11 | ecosystem: Environmental > Aquatic >...
GTGTAGGAGCCAGCTTGCTGGCGATCCAGGCACCGCGGTGGGTCAGGTACTACAAGGTTTCCAGGTATTCGAGGATGATCCGCACCGCCTCGGCCGGTGACAGCAGGGAGCTGTCCAGCTTCAAGCGCTCGCTGCTCCAGGCCTGGTAATCGTGATCGAGCACCGACTGCCAGCTCGGTGGCCGCAGGCCGGGCACATCCGCCTCACGGTTTTCCACCCGGCGCCGGTGCTCGGCGATGTCGGTGCACACCACTTCGATGTTGAGCAAGGGGCTCTGCTCGGCCTCGGCGATGCCCTGCCAGGCCTGGCGGCTCTCGGCGACCGGATTGACGCAATCGGCCACCACCCGGTTGCCCAGGGCCAGGTTGCTGCGGGCCAGGGCATTGGCGACCTCGTACCCCGCCTTGCCGACCTCCACCAACCCGCCGTTGCGCAACGTCTGCTCGATAGTGTCGATGCGCAGATAGGTGGCCCGCAGATGGCTGGCCAGGGCCCGGGCGATGGTGGTCTTGCCGCTGCCGGGCAGGCCACTGAAGACGATGAGCATGCTGAGGACTCCAAGCCGGGGCTGCATTCGGAGGCTGGCGGCAACGCCAGCCGTTGGGTTGATAAGCGTTATGAAGCCTGGGTAACGGACGGGTGCCCTGATCTGGCAGCGCGCACGGCCGGGCTGTCCGGCTCTTCGATCTGGAGCGCGAACCGACTGGCAAGCTCCTTGCGCCCCAGGGCGGTCAATCCCAGTGCCCTGCTGTCCAGGTCCTGGGTCAGCCATTTGCGCCGGATCGCCTCCTGCAACAACGCGGCCCCCAACGCACCACCCAGATGCGGGCGGCGCATGCTCCAGTCCAGGCAGGGGCAGGCAAAGCGTCGGCGCAAGGTCGCCAGGGCCTGCACATCGATGCCCAATCCGGCAAAAAACTCTGCGCCGGCCGGGCTCAGGCTGTACTCCTGGGCGCCCTCCTGCGGTTGCTGCAACCAGCCAGCGTCGAGCAGGCGGTCATGCAGCTGCACCGCCAGGGTGCCGGCCATATGGTCGTAGCAGGTGCGGGCAAACCGCAGGCGGTCCGGGGTGCGCGGGCTGAATTCGGGCGCAGCGTTGCGGCCGATCACCATCAGGGCTTCCAGGGCCTGGGCCACGCGCTGGTCGGCGAGGCTGTAGTAGCGATGGCGGCCCTGGACATGCAGGCGCACCAGGGCCAGTTCCTTGAGTTTGCCCAGGTGCGCGCTGGCGGTGGAGGCGCTGACATCGGCGATCGCCGCCAGCTCGGTGCTGGTGCGCGCGTGGCCGTCCATCAGCGCGCAGAGCATTTTCGTCCGCGCCGGCTCGGCAATGGCCGCGGCGACCTGGGATACAGCGTTGTCGTGCTGCTGTGCATTCATATTTCGCTCCCGAACGAATCGTGCCCCTCGCAGGTTGCCGATAGTAGCAACACTTCTCCCCCGCGAATAAGGCCGCCCATCATGGACCCGATTACTGCCGTCACCCACGCCGATCCCTACCCTTACTACGCCAGCCTGCGGGCCCGGGGCGGGCTGGCCTTCGACCCCGGACTGGGGATGTGGCTGGCCAGCAGCGCCGCAGCGGTGGCCGCGGTGCTGGCCCATCCCGAGTGCCGGGTACGTCCCGCGCACGAACCGGTGCCCCAGGCCATAGTCAACGGCGCGGCCGGCAAAGTGTTCGGCCAACTGATGCGAATGAACGACGGCGAGCGCCAGAGTTGCCCGCGGGCCGCGGTCGAGCCGGGCCTGCAGCTGGTGCATGCCGAGGAAATCCAGCAGCGGGTCGCCGCCCTGCTGCTGGGCCTGCCAAGGGATACCCCTGCCAGGCTGCATGACGGCCAGTTCCGCCTGCCGGTGGCGGTGGTCGCCGGGCTGCTGGGCTTTGCCGCGCACCAGTTGCCAGAGATTGCCGGGTTGACCCAGGACTTTGTCGCCTGCCTGTCGCCGGCCAGCAGTCAGGCGCAACGGGATGCCGCCCACCGGGCAGCCGAACACTTGACCCGACACTTCGAAGTTTTGCTCGATCAGGCGCCCGTCAGCCCGCTCTTGCAGCGGATCGTCAACGGCTTCGGTGCTCAGGATCACGACAGCCTGATCGCCAACCTGATCGGCCTGTTGTCCCAGACTTTCGAGGCCAGTGCTGGGCTGATCGGCAACAGCCTCTGCGCCCTGCTGGGCGATCGCCGGTTGCTCGCGGAACTACGGGCAGCGCCCACCCAGGTCGCCAACCTGCTGGCCGAGGTGCAACGCCACGATCCCTCGGTACAGAACACCCGCCGCTTCGTCGCCCCCCCTTGCAGCATCGCCGGGGTAACGCTGGAGCCCGACGCCGTGGTGCTGGTACTGCTGGCCTCAGCCAACCGCGACCCGCAATTGAACCCGCAGCCGGACCGCCTACTGCTCGAACGCGAGGACCGGCGCAGTTTCAGCTTTGGCAGCGGCCACCATCAGTGCCCCGGCCAAACGCTGGCCCTGACCATCGCCAGCACGGTGGTCGGTGCGCTGCTGCGGCAATCGACCCTCGACCAGCCCATCGCCTGGACCTACAAACCCTCGCTCAACGGACGCATCCCCCTGTTCACCACCCTGCCGGAGCCGCACTGATGATCGCCGTGATATTCGAAGCCCTGCCGCACCCGGAACATCGCCAGCGTTACCTGGACCTCGCCGCCGCGTTGAAACCACTGCTGCTGGAGATCGACGGCTTCATTTCCATCGAACGTTTCCAGAGCCTGAGCGAGCCGGACAAGCTGCTGTCCCTGTCGTTCTGGCGCGACGCGCAAGCGGTCGAGGCCTGGCGCACCCTGGAACGCCATCGCACGGCCCAGGCCCTGGGACGGACCCAGGTGTTCGCCGACTATCGGCTGCGGGTCGCCGAAGTGGCACGCGACTACGGGCTGACCCAGCGCGAGCAGGCGCCGGCGGACAGCCGTCAGGCCCATGCCGGGTAAAACTGCTGGGTGCCTATTCGACCAATGAATGGTGGTCAGAGAGTCATCGGGCTTCTGCTAGGGTCAGGCCTGGACCTCGGAGGACACGCTCATGAGCCAGATCACCCAACATGCCCTGAAGCTCAATGGCATCGAGTTGCACCTGCATGCCGCCGGCCCGCTGGATGGCCCGCCTGTGTGGCTACTGCACGGTTTTCCCGAGTGCTGGTATTCGTGGCGCCGGCAGGTGGCGCCGCTGGTGGCCGCCGGCTATCGGGTGCTGATTCCGCAGATGCGCGGCTACGGCGACAGCAGCGCCCCAGAGGATGTAGCCGCCTATGACGTACTGACCCTGTGCGCGGATATCCAGCAGGCGATGGATGCCCTGGGCCAAGAGCAGGCCTGCATCGTCGGTCACGACTGGGGCGCCGTGGTCGCCTGGCACCTGGCGCTGCTGGAGCCGCAGCGGGTCAAGGCCCTGGTGGCCCTCTCGGTGCCTTTCGCCGGCCGCCCCAAACGCCCGGCCGTGGAGATCATGGCCGAGCTGTTCGCCGAGCGTTTCAATTACATCCTGTACTTCCAGAAACCCGGCGTCGCCGAGCGGGAACTGGACGCCGACATCGACCGCAGCCTGCTGCATTTCATGCACGACTGCGAACACCTGCTGGATGAGAAGAGCCCGTCGGCCCTGCTGTTCGAGGGCATGCCAGCGCACCATGTACCGCCCACCTGGTGCACGCCGGAGGACTTCGCGGTGTACCGGCGCACCTTCGAGGGGCGAGGTTTTCGCGGCGCCCTGAACTGGTACCGCAACTTCGAGCGCAACTGGCAACGAACCGAACACCTGGGCGAACGCCAGGTGAGCCAACCCACCCTGTTCATGATCGGCGACCGCGACCCGGTGGGCCAGCTGGAAGCCCGTACGCTGGAGCGCATGCCCGGCAAGGTGCCATGCCTGGAACAGCATCGGCTGGCGGATTGCGGGCACTGGATCCAGAGCGAACAGGCCGAGGAGGTCAATCTGCGGTTGCTGGATTTTCTTGGGAGAAACTACCCCTGCCCGCCTGCGGTGCAGACAGGGGCCTAGCGTTACAGGCTGCGATATTCGAGGGTGAGGTGCGACAGTTCGTGGACCGGCGCCAGGCGCTGGCGAATGGTCTCGGCGCTGACACCGGCAGCCGCTACCACGCTGACAATCGCCGCCCGCGCCTGCGGGCCCACCTGCCACACATGCAGGTCGGTGATGCGCGCATCGCCGGCGGCTTCCACCGACTGGCGAATCTCCCCGGCCAGGTGCTCGTCCGTGGTGTCGAGCAACACCGCCGCGCTGGACTTCATCAAGCCATAGGCCCAGCGACCGATGACCAAGGCGCCGACTATGCCCATCACCGGGTCGAGCCAGACCCAACCCAGATAACGCCCCGCCAGCAACGCGGCGATGGCCAGGACCGAGGTCAGGGCATCGGCCAGCACATGGACATAGGCCGAACGCAGGTTGTTGTCATGGTGATGGCCATGCCCGTGTGGTTCGTGCGGATGCTCATGAGCATGCTGATGACCGTGATCGTGACCGTGATGGGCATGGCCACCGGAAAGCAGCAAGGCGCTGACAATATTCACCAGCAGCCCGACCACGGCGATCACGGTCGCCTCGGTGAAGGCCACCTGGGTCGGCTGCAACAGCCGCAGCAGCGACTCGCCGGCGATGCCGATGGCCACCAGGCCGAGGATCAGCGCCGAGGCGAATCCGGCCAGGTCGCCGACCTTGCCGGTGCCGAAACTGAAGCGCGCGTTGTCGGCATTGCGCCGGGCGAAACCGTAGGCCGCCGCCGCGATGCCCAGGGCCCCGGCGTGGGTCGCCATATGGAAACCGTCGGCCAGCAAGGCCATGGAACCGGTGAGATAACCGGCGGCGATTTCGCCGATCATCATGACGAAGGTCAGCGCCACCACCCACAGCGTGCGCCGGGCGTTTTCATCGTGGGCGGCACCGAGGAAGTGGTGGTCGTGGGTCAAACCTGCAGCTGGCAAGGTGGGGCTCATGGGGTGGTCTCCGGTCAGGAATAACGGCGAATGGCTTCGAGCAGCTCGTTCACGCCCTTGGCCCGTTCTTCATCGCTGAGTTCAGGATGGGCCACGTGTTCCAGGGCGTGGGCCTCGATGATTTCCCCCATCAGCCCGTTGATCGCGCCGCGGGTGGCCGCCACCAGATGCAGGGTCTTGGCGCACTCCGCGCCCGACTCCAGCGCCCGCTCCACGGCCTGCACCTGGCCAAGAATGCGCCGGACCCGTTTGAGCAGATCGTCTTTCTGTGCGTGCGTGTGCGACATACCTATACCCCCTATACCTATATGGCGCATATCCTGGCCGATGCCGCTGGCCTGCGCAAGGGCTTGATGACACCGATCGTCCGCCACTGCCTGTCGATCACCCACGACTCAACCCCGTCTGACGAAGCACGGAGACACGATTTCAAGGAGGGATTTACGGAGGAAAGTCGTAGGCATCGCGGCCAGATCAGGCAGATCTCCTGACCTGGCCGATGGGCGAAATCAATCGTCGCGGGTCAGGACTTCCAGCAACTCGATCTCGAACACAAGGTTGGAATTCGGCGGGATCTTGCCCATCGACCGCTCGCCGTAACCCAGGTGCGCCGGTACCAAGAGCTTGCGCTTGCCGCCGACCTTCATGCCCATCAGACCCTGGTCCCAGCCCTTGATCACCCGTCCGGTGCCGATCACGCACTGGAACGGCTTGCCGCGCTCCCAGGACGAATCGAAGGGCGTGCCGTCTTCCAGGAAACCGCGGTACTGGGTGGTGATCAAGGCGCCCTTGACCGCCGCCTTGCCCTCGCCCACTTCGATATCGATCACCTGCAACTGGTCGCTCATCCACTCACTCTCTGCTTGACGGCAGCCGCCAGTGGCCACCGAGGGTACGGAAAATAGCAAATTTTTCGGCCTCGCGACTTGTAAGGCGTGCTCCTGGATGGGGCTGATGCAGAGCACATCATCGATGCCTCCTGGCCCAGCCACAATTTTTCAGATTGCCCCTACAGACCCTCCATAGCCGAATCCAATAGCGTCCCTAAGCCAACTGCAAATGCTCTTCGCTCCCCCTCTGACGGGGGCTTTCTTTATGGACAATGTGGACGCGAACACGGATGAGTGGCTACGTACCGAACGCCCCGAAGGGCTATCGCAACAGGGGTGTAGAACCCGTCGATCTGGGCGCCCAACGCTGGGCAGAATACAAGGACCTGCCGCCAAAGGCAGAAGACAAACCCAAGACAGCTGGGTGCACCTTTACCAAACCCTGCAAGCTCCCTGATGGGGTCATCAACTACGCAAGCTCCGCCATTCCCACCAATGCCATCAGCGAATACGGGCAGCTCGTTTTGCTGGGAGGACGCGAAGCGGATGCAACGGGAAAAATTCCTCTCCAGCAAATCAGTGGTAACGCGTTACCTGCTGCACTTGGAACACTTCTATTAGGTGGAGCGGCTGCTACTGCTGGAGCTGCTACAGGGGTTGGCACCGGGGCCGGTGTTGGAGTCAGCACGGGTACTGCTGCAACAGGCGCTGGTGCTGGTACCACATTTCTTACGACGGGTGTCATTGCTGGTGGATTGGCGGGTATAGCCGCATTGCTCTGGCCATCGAGCTTGGGCGACAGCAGCCTGTACACACCCGAACAGCTCAAAGTGCTCAAGGAAGGCCGCACACGTGTCCGATTGCACATAGAACAGCAGGCTGACGGCACGCTGAAAGGCTACGGATACAACACTGAGAAGCGCAGCGACTGGGAAATGGTCCCTGTTGTCCAGTTCGAGGCTCAGGGCTCTCAGCAGGTGGCTGACTTCGGAGACGGGATAACCCTGACCTGGACACCAGCCACTGACCCGTCCAGTGCTTTGGGGATCCCTCCATTAGAGGCAGCACCACAGGCTCCCCACATCTGGATTTATCCGCCCACCGAACAGGCGGATAGCATCATCGTCAGCCCGATCTACCCGCCTGATTACAAAGACTTCATTCTGGTCTTCCCACCGGGGTCTGGGATTCAGCCGCTGTACATCGTGTTCAACGTCCAGCTAGAGAAGAACAGGAAACAGGGTAAGGCGTTTGAAGATGCCAAATATGATGAACTCCGCCAGACACAACCCGAGCTTGGCCGGGAAGTGACGATTAAAACCCAAAGCGGAACACGTGCAAGGCTTGACCTGCTGGGGCGTGATGCAGATGGCAAGCTTTCCTGTATCGAATGCAAATCATCAGACACAGCACCACTGACCAAGAATCAGAAAATTGCTTTCCCTGAAATCGAAGAAAGTGGTGCAATCGTTATAGGCAAGGGGAAGCCGGGGTTCCCCGGTGGCACTGAAATCCCACCAACCAAAGTCGAAATTATTCGACCAAAGCCCTGAGGGAACAGACATGTCAATCACAAATCCACAGGTAATCGACATTTGGGTCATCCCCACTTGGGAACCCAATAACATTGTGCTGATTATCTCTGACCACCTTGAATGGGGAGATAAAACTCAACAGGGCGAACACCTACAACTATTACAAGACAAGATCAATACATACGTTGATTTCATTGAGAACGGGGAAATCTATACTGAAATCCCCGGTGCACTTGGTAAGTCCCCGATCATTCGCATCAATGGACTTTATGAACTACCAGAGCAAGGCGAGTTCTTCATTGATCGTGCTACTGATGTGCTGAAAGAGGTTGGTATCGGATTAGAGTTTGTGCTTGATGAAAATGAAGCAATTCGCAATATATGAACAAGGGTCTACCGGGCTTCAAGATATGATAAGAACGAAAAACCCGCTTAAGCTTCGAAACTATTAGCTCATTCAGCTACAGACGGCTCGCTAGTGAGGCGTTCAATCTCATACTCTACAGCTGCGAGATTAGCTCGTAGGGTGACAGCCTTCCCTCAAAGGAGTGTACATAGGCTGCCCGCTTATCAGCTTCGCTTATACCCTATTGTCAGCATGGTCGAGTTTCGCCATGTAAAAAGATCGGCCTTGGGGAGTGAGAAAGTAAATATAGACACTAAAGGCCAAATTCCTTCCGACAAAATAATTTCGCATAAGATCATCAAGAACAGCATTGGGTGTAATCTTTCTAGATTACAACCCAGCAACACTTCCTTAGTAGCACTTATACGTTTATTTTCGAGATTGGCGAGAAAGGCTAATACATGTAAATCTGCTCGACTCAGGACGGGAGCCTTGGCTGTTTCGGACTCAACCATTATGTCAATTTCTTGCTTGAGGCTTTTGTTACTTTCTTTTAGCTGGGTGCAAAGTAGATTGTTGCTCGCTAGCTCGGTGTTCATTTGAGTAAGGCGAGCCGCCTGCTCGCGTGCCGTATGTGACTGCACTCTGATGAACAATGCTCCTGCACCACCGATGCACACAACAATCAGCATCAACATCCAAATGGAAAGAGAAACCGCTGTTGCGAGCCAGCCCAACAAAGTAGAGCACAACTCCAAACCCATCGGGCAACTTCCCCTCATTCACCAATGACTCAACCACTGGCGCAGCGACAAGGCTAATCAAGCTAACCGCGACGCCTAGAATCCATTTCCACGATGCCATAGCATTGGGCAAAAGAAGTCATTCTACCAGAGCTGGAGTGACGAATAGCCATGTACTTGCTGACAGAGGGACGTTCTAGAAAACTCCCAACCCGCCGAATTTTTTATGATGCACATTCGAGGTGTTCTAGGAGTCCATCCAGAAAAAATAATGTGCCAGCACATCCTACCCATGGTTGGTAGCGTATGGAGCTTAGAGACAACTAGACATTCCCCGTTTTTATGTCCCACTCACTTAACCAAACGGCAGGGGCCATATGAGAATCTGTCTTAATATAGAAACAACGTGGAGCTGACGGCGAGATATCATGTATTGAATGCAAATCTTCTGAAACCGCACCACTGACCAAGAATCAGAAGAAGGCTTTCCCGGAAATTGAGAGAACCGGTGCGACCGTTGTAGGCAGAGGTAAACCTGGCTTCCCAGGAGGCAGCACTATTCCACCCACCAGAGTCGAAATCATCCGACCTGACCCGACCCTCTGAGGGAACAGACATGTCCATCGTAGACACGAAAGTCGTAGATATTATTGCAGTGCCAGAGTGGGAACCCGATAACGTGATTCTGGTTATCACGGACCACCTTGAATGGGGTGATAAAACCCAACAAGGTGAACACCTGTTATTGCTGCAAGAGAAGATCAACACTTACATCGCCTTCATCGAAAGTGGTGAAATCCTAGAGAGCTATCCACCATCCAAAGACAAAGCCCCCATCATTCGTATCAACGGTCTGTACGAACTACCAGAACAAGGTGAGTTCTTCATAGATCGCGTTACTGAGGTGCTGAAAGGGGTTGGTATCGGGCTAGAGTTCATCCTTAAAGCGGATGAAGAAATACGCAACATGTGAACAAGGGCCACGCCCAAATGGAAGACAGCGGCACCAATGTCGAACGGTTGAAAGAGTACCAGTGGAATCTGGCAAAGCCCTGATCCCCTGCGTCTCAAGACCGCTTGAACAAACTCCAGACAAACGCCAGCAACCCACCCACAGTCGCCACTCCCGCCAGCCAGCCCACCACCGACAACCCCTGCCAGACTGGCCCGGCCGCGGCGATCTGTGGGCCGAAGGCGATCAGCAGCGCGCTGATCAGCAGGGCCAGGGACAAGCGGGTCGAGGCCAGGCGCAGGGATTTTTCCAGGCGTTCGACGCCCGGCATGTCGAGGCGCAGGTCGACCACGCCGTGTTTCAGGCGGTTGATCAGCAGGCGGGTCAGTTGCGGCAGTTCGACGGCGACGCCACGGCCCAGCTCCAGGCCGTCGAGTCCCAGGCGCCGAGCCAGTTTCCAGCTGAACTGTTCCTTGAGCATCTTGCTGATGGCCGGGCGCGCGGTGGCCACCAGGTCCAGTTGCGGGTCGAGCCGGGTGAGCACGCCATCGGCGGTGATCAGCGCCTTGAACAGCACCAGCAGGTCGGCCGGCAGCAACAGTTGGTATTCGCGCATCAGGCCGAGGAAGTCCTCGATCATCGCACTCATGTTCAGCGCCTTGCCGCCGTGCCGGCCCATGAACTCCCGCGCGGCCTGTTCGATGGCGGACAGGTCGCGCACCTGCTCCCCGCTCCAGTCGATCAGCACCGCCACCAGCGCTTCGGTACTGCCCTCGGTCATGGCCCGCATAAAGCCCATGACCTCCAGGCGCCGGCGCTCGTCGAGGCGTCCGACCATGCCGAAGTCGATGAAACCGACTCGGTTGTCGTCCATGGCCCGCAGGTTGCCGGGGTGCGGGTCGCCATGGAACAGGCCGTCTTCCAGCAGCATCTTGATAAAGGCCTGGGCCCCGCGCTGCGCCAGCAGGCTCGGGTCCAGGCCTTGTTCGATCAAGGCCTGACGCTCCAGCGGCGTATGGCTGGGGAGGAATTCCTGGACCAGCAGGCGCTCGCTGCTATGCAGCCAATGGATACGCGGAATGGCGATCTGCGGATGCTCGGCGAAATTCGCCGCCACCCTGTCGCAGTGCTGGCCTTCCTGGGTGAAGTCCAGTTCTTCGAGCATGGCCCGGGCCAGTTGCCGGACCATCTGCCGCGGCTGGTAATGGGCCAGGGCGGCGTTCTCTTCCACCAGCATCGCCACGCCTTCCAGCAGTTGCAGGTCGGCGCTCATCTTGCGCCGCAGGCCGGGGCGCTGCACCTTGACCACCACCGCCTCGCCACTGAGCAGGCGTGCGCGATAAACCTGGGCGATGGAGGCCGCCGCCAGGGGCTCGGTGTCGAACTCGGCGAACACCTGGTCCAGCTCGCAGCCCAGGTCATCGCGCACCTGATCTTCCAGTTCGCTCCAGGGCAAGGTCGCGGCGCTGCTGTGCAACGACTCCAGTTCGCTGATCCAGTGCGGCGGCAGGATATCGCTGCGGCTGGCGAGGATCTGCCCGAGCTTGATAAAGGTCGGCCCGAGCTTCTCCAGGGCCAGGCGGACCCGCTGCGGCGTCGAGTCTGAAGGCGGCACGTCACCAGCGGCTGGCGACTCGCCCAGCAAGCGCCCCAGGCCCAGGCGCAGCAGCACATCCTGGGCACCGAAGGCCGCCAAGACGGCGACTATCTGGTGCACCCGCTTATGGTGTTTGAGTGCCGTCCAGGTGGGTTCCAGCATGGTCGGGATGATCCTTCACAAGGTGACGCCCGCGGCGCGGCCGACGGGCTCAACGTTGGGTGGCGCGCCTGTCGGGGACTCCGGGATCGACGACGAGCCATGCAAGGTCCGACCACAACGAGCGGCAATCATTCAGAACGCGGCAGCGCCGATTGCACGTCCCACCTCGTTCGAGGGGCTGCCGAAGACCGCATGCCGGCGGTTGCCCATGGCGGCGCCCGCGATAAATTCGGTTACCATGGCGCCCCCCTGAAATCCGCACGCCGATAAGGACATCCGTATGGCTGTTTCAACTATTGTGGTTCTGTTCGTTCTGGCCCTGCTGGTGGTCTACGTCATCACCGTCTACAACGGCCTGGTGGCCCGCCGGAACCGCTTCAAGAACGCCTTCGCCCAGATCGAAGTCCAGCTCAAGCGCCGTTACGACCTGATCCCCAACCTGGTGGAAACCGCCAAGGCTTACCTCAAGCACGAGCGCGATACCCTCGAAGCCGTGACCGCGGCACGCAACGCCGCGCTGGCGGGTCTCAAGGCCGTCGCGGCCGAGCCCGGCAACCCGCAGAACATGGCGCAGCTGGGCCAGGCCGAAGGCGCGCTGTCCAGCGCCATGGGCCGGCTGAACGTAAGCATGGAGGCCTACCCGGACCTCAAGGCGTCGCAGAACATGCAACAGCTGAGCGAAGAGCTGACCAGCACCGAAAACAAAGTGTCCTTTGCCCGCCAGGCCTTCAACGACACGGTGATGAACTACAACAGCTACAAGCAGAGTTTCCCGCCGGTGATCCTGGCCGGCCTGTTCGGCCATGGCGCCGACGCCAGCCTGCTGCAATTCGCCGACAGCGCCCTGATCCAGGAAGCCCCCAAGGTCGCGTTCTAAGCCCCTGTCACCATGGATGGTCCGATGAATTTTTTTGAACACCAGGCCCGGGCCAAACGGCGTACCGGCACCCTGGTGCTGCTGATGATCCTGGCCGTGCTGTGCCTGGTGACTGTCACCAGCCTGGCGCTGAACCTGCTCTGGCTGCAATTTCTCAAGGAAATGAAGCAGTCGCCGAGCTTCGACTGGCAGCTGACCGCGATGATCGCCGCGGTGGTGTTCCTGGTGGTGATCGGCAGCAGCATGGGCAAGCACTCCGAACTGAAAGCCGGCGGCAAGGTGGTCGCCAAGCGCCTGGGTGGCCGGCTGATCAACCTGCACCCGGACGGCCTGGAAGAACAACGGCTGCTCAATGTGGTCGAGGAAATGGCCCTGGCCTCGGGCACGCCGGTACCGCAGGTGTACGTGTTGCCCGATGCCGGGATCAATGCGTTCGCCGCCGGTTTTACTCCACAGGAGGCGGTGATCGGGGTCACCCGTGGCGCCATCATGGTGCTCAACCGCGAGGAACTGCAGGCGGTAATCGCCCATGAGTTCAGCCATATCTACAACGGCGACATGCGCCTCAACACCCGGCTGGTGGCGATTGTCCACGGCATCCTGGTCATCGGCCTGACCGGCGAGGCGATGGCCAACGGGGTCAACCAGGCCGGCCGGCTGGCGCAGAATCGGGTCGGTGGGCTGGCGATGTGGAGTGGCCTGGCGCTGATCCTGCTGGGTTCGGTCGGGACTTTTTTCGGCAATATGATCAAGGGCGCCATCAGCCGCGAGCGCGAGTTCCTCGCCGATGCCTCGGCGGTGCAGTTCACCCGCAACCCGGCCGGCCTGGTCGGCGCGCTGAAAAAAATTGGTGGTTATGCCGCCAGCTCGAAACTCGACAGTGCCTTCAGCTCTGAATACAGCCACCTGTATTTCAGTGAAGGGGCCACCCTCTCCGTCTATGGCCAGTCCGCGACCCATCCGCCCCTCTCGACGCGGATCCGGCGCCTGGAACCCGGCTGGGACGGCCGCTTGCCCACCATCGAAGCCATCGAACTGCCGGCCGAGCCCGCCCGCTCTGGCCTCGACAGCTCCGGCGTGTTCAGCCGCCAGTCGCAAGCGACCAGCGCCCTGGTCTTCGACCTGAATGCGATCAAGCAGTCGATTGCCAGTATCGGCAGCCCGAACGCGCAACATCTGCTGGCAGCACAAGCGGCGCTAGTCAGTCTGGACCCGGCGCTCCAGCGCAGCGCCCACAGCACCACCGGCGCCCAGGCGCTGGTCTATGGCCTGCTGCTGTCCTCCAACGACGCGATGCGCCGCCGCCAACTCGCGCAGCTGGACGCCGGCAGCCCCGCCGAGGTCTTCGGTTGCCTGCAAGCCCTGCAAAAACAACTGGCGGCCCTCGACCCGAACCTGCGCCTGCCGTTGCTGGACCTGTCGATTCCGGCCCTGCAGCAGCTGGACAAGAAAGCCTGCAAGCAGTTCATGGATAACCTGCGACAACTGATCGACGCCGACGATCAGGTCGAGCTGCTGGAGTGGACACTGCTGCGCATCGTGCAACGCAATGTCGAAGGCCTGCCGGCGCCCGAATACAAATGGGGGCTGTTCCAGCGCAGCGAAGAACTGGCGGTCCTGCTCGGCGCCCTGGCCAGTGCCGGGCAAAAGACCGCGCAGCAGGCCCAGCTGGCCCTGGCCCATGCCTGGACCGGCCTGCCCTTCGCCCAGCCGCAACCGGCGGAGGTCGACCTCGAACACCTGGATGCCGCCCTGGTACGCCTGCGCCAGCTGATGCCCGAGGAACGGCCGACACTGCTGCAAGCCATGGCCCGCTGCGTCTGCTACGACGGCCAGGTCACCGTGGCCGAAGCCGAGCTGATGCGCGCCGTGGCCGATGTGCTGGATTGCCCGATGCCGCCGCTGCTGTCCCCCGCTGCCCCACAGCCGGCATCCTCCCAGACGTCTGTAACATCCCCCCAATACCGCCACGCTCTGAGCGCCGGCCATCTATCTCTGCCTCGCGGCTGACGCCAGCCCGGGCAGGCTTTATTCTCCCCCCGGGGAACCGATGGCTGCCGCCGTTGCCTGAGGCGCAACCATGGTTTTCCGCGCGTCAATCAATACCCGTTTTCCCAGGAGTAAGCCCATGCCCCATGAAGGCAACCTGTTGCAAGCCGCTGTCGTGTTTCTGTTCGCGGCGGTGCTGACCGTCCCCCTGGCCAAGCGCCTGCAGCTGGGGGCCGTGCTTGGCTATCTGCTGGCCGGGGTGATTATCGGCCCGGCGGTGCTGGGGCTGGTGGGCAACCCACAGAGCATCAGCCATGTGTCGGAGCTGGGGGTGGTGTTGCTGCTGTTCATCATCGGCCTGGAGCTGTCGCCACGACGCTTGTGGGTGATGCGCAAATCGGTGTTCGGCGTCGGCCTGGCCCAGGTGCTGCTGACCGGGGTGGTGATCGGCTGCGTGGCCCTGTTCCTGTTCGGCCAGTCGCTGAACAGCGCCATCGTGCTGGGCCTGGGCCTGGCGCTGTCGTCCACCGCCTTCGGCCTGCAAAGCCTGGCCGAGCGCAAGGAGCTGACCAGCCCCCACGGGCGCCTGGCCTTCGCCATCCTGCTGTTCCAGGACATCGCGGCCATCCCGCTGATCGCAATGGTGCCGGTGCTGGCCGGGGTCGACCACAACACCAGCAGCGCCGAAGACCTGCGCCATGGCCTGCAAGTGCTGGGCAGCATCGCCGTGGTGGTGATCGGCGGCCGCTACCTGCTGCGCCCGGTGTTCCGCGTGGTGGCGCGCACCGGCCTGCCGGAAGTGTCTACCGCCACCGCCTTGCTGGTGGTGATCGGTACTGCGTGGCTGATGGACATGGTCGGCGTATCCATGGCCCTCGGCGCCTTCCTCGCCGGCCTGCTGCTGGCGGACTCGGAGTACCGCCATGAACTGGAAGCGCAGATCGAACCCTTCAAGGGCCTGCTGCTGGGGCTGTTTTTCATCAGCGTCGGCATGGGTGCCAATATCAGCCTGCTGTTCAGCGCGCCGATCGCGGTGCTGGGCCTGACCCTGCTGCTGATCGCCATCAAGCTGCCGCTGCTGTTCGTGGTCGGGCGCCTGGCCGGTGGCCTGGGGCGCTTGAGCGCGGTGCGCCTGGGGGTGGTGCTGGCAGCCGGCGGTGAATTCGCTTTCGTGGTGTTCAAGATCGGCCGCGACCAGGGCCTGTTCGAGGCGCGCCTGTATGACCTGCTGGTGCTGACCATTACCCTGTCCATGGCCGTGACCCCGCTGCTGCTCCTGGCCTGCGCGCGCTTCTTGCAGCCCAAGGCCAAGCCCGTGGAGATGCCCGCCGAATACCGCGAGATCGAAACCGACGCGCCACGGGTGGTGATCGCCGGCATGGGCCGGATGGGCCAGATCGTCGCGCGGATCCTGCGGGCGCAGAAGATCCCCTTCGTCGCTCTCGACACCTCGGTCGACACCATCGAGCTGACCCGCAGCTTCGGCGGCATGCCGGTGTTCTACGGCGACCCGATGCGCGCGGAAATCCTCAAGGCGGCCAAGGTCGGCGAGGCGGAATATTTCGTGATCGCCACCGACGACCCGCAGACCAACATCAACACCGCGGCGGTGGTGCGCAAGCTCTACCCGCACATCAAGATCATCGCCCGCGCCCGTAACCGCCAGCACGTGCACAAGCTGGTGGACCTGGGCGCCGAGGCGGTGCGGGAAACCTATTACTCGAGCCTGGAAATGAGCCGCAAGGCGCTGATCGGCCTGGGCCTGACCCACGCCCAGGCCGACTCGCGGATCAAGCGCTTCACCGCCCACGACGAACAGGTGCTCGAAGCCCAGCATGCGATCTATGACGACCACGCCAAGATCCTGCAATCGGCCCAGGAAGCCCGGGCCGAACTGGCGCGGCTGTTCGAGGCGGATGAGCAGGACGAGCAGTCCGAAGGCGTGTTGCCGCCGCCGCGTTGAATATCGGGCCGCGCGATGCGGCCTGAACCCTTTCGCGGGCAAGCCTCGCTCCTACAGAAGCGGGACTCTGTAGGAGCGAGGCTTGCCCGCGATGAACGATGATGCTGCATTGCCTGTCTGGCCAGCGAGCGAGGCCTGCCGAGGCGCTCCTGACACAATCTGTCAGCCCACTGCGCTACAGTGCCCGGCGCCCCGTCCCGAATGGATACGCCGATGACCGCAACCTCCCCCAGCGCCCCCGCCCTCAAGGAAATCTTCAACACCGAACGCCTGGAACACATCGCCCGGGAAATGCTCGCGGTGTACCCGGCCTTCGACCACCGAGGGTTTCTCGCCCACGCAAAACAGGACCTCGCCGAGCTGTCGGTAATGCAACGCCTGGCGCGGGTCAGCGAAAGCCTGCAGGCGGTATTGCCGGCGGATTACGACGCCAACCTCGCCCGGCTGTACGAGCTCGCCCCGCGCCTGAACAGCCGCTTCGTCTGCATGTTCCTGCCGCACTACGTGGCCAGCTATGGCGGCCATGCCTTCGAGCGCTCGATGCAGGCGCTCAAGTATTTCACCGCCTTCGGCTCCTCGGAGTTCGCCATCCGCCCGTTCCTCGCCAATGATCTGCCGCGCACCCTGGCGGTGATGCAGGACTGGGCCCGGGACGACAACGAGCATGTGCGCCGCCTGGCCAGCGAAGGCAGCCGCCCGCGCCTGCCCTGGTCGTTCCGCCTGGAGCGGATCCAGGCCGACCCGACCCTGGCAGCGCCTATCCTCGAACGCCTCAAGGCCGACCCCAGCCTGTACGTGCGCAAGTCGGTGGCCAATCACCTCAATGACATCACCAAAGACCATCCCGATTGGGTGCTGGCATTGCTCGAAGGCTGGTCCCTGGACAACCCGCACACCGCCTGGATCGCCCGCCACGCCCTGCGCAGCCTGATCAAGCAGGGCAATCGCCGGGCGCTGGCGATCGTCGGCGCCGGGCATGCGCCGCAGGTGACGCTGCATGGCCTGCGGGTCGAGCCGGCGGTGATTCGCCTGGGGGAACGGATCAACCTGTCCTTTGCCCTGGAATCCACCGCCGACACCAGCCAGCGCCTGGTGGTGGATTACGCCATCGACTACGTCAAGGCCTCGGGCAGCACCAGCGCCAAGGTGTTCAAGCTCAAGGCCTTCACCCTGCCCGCCAAGGCCCGGGAACATCTGGGCCGCGCCCAGCACATCCGCGAACTGACCACCCGCCGCCACTATCCCGGGCGCCATGTGCTGCATATCCTGGTCAACGGCGAGCGCCTGGGCAGCACGGCGTTCGATATCCACAACTGAAAGCGCAAGGAGCGAGCATGCCGGCCCACCCGCTGAAAACCCTGATCGAAGCCGCCGACCGCGCCATCACCGCCGAAGACTTCGACAGCCTGATGGATTTCTACGCCGAGGACGCCACCCTGGTGGTCAAGCCGGGCCTGGAAGCCCGGGGCAAGGAACAGATCCGCCGGGCCTTCGTGGCCATCGCCGAGCACTTCAACCACAGCATGCTGGTCAGGCAAGGCGCGATGCAGGTCATCGAAGGCGCCGGCACTGCGCTGGTGATCATGCACACCCTGCTCGACACCCTGGACCGCGACGGGGTCGCCAGCACCCTGGAACGGCGCGTCACCTATGTCTTTCGCCATGAGCCGTCGGGCGCCTGGCGCTGTGTGATCGACAATTCCTATGGCACTGACCTGCTCGACGGCTGAGCCGCGGGCGCCGATCTCGTAACAAATTGTTTCGTAAAATCAGCCAAGCAACTTCTTGTAAAAACAATGGAAAACCACCTGGAATCGTTCAGCTCGCAGATATGGCTTTGAGCCATATCTGCGGGGACGAAAACGGTATCTCGAGGAAAAATCCCAGCGCCGCGAACGCTCTCTCCAGCCGTCCAACAATCTCGACCCATTCAAGTAAACCGCTCTATCTCAAGCCTTTCAGCCAACATGAATTGTCAGACAATGCTGTAAATCCGTATTGCGATAAATTATCATTTGGCGCCTCTCCCGCTAGCCACCCGCCTGTCACGTCTGATTTACCCTGTGCGAGGTGGCTGATTCCAATGATTCACCCGAGGCGCTCATGTACCGTTTTCCGCTTTACCGTCCCCTGATCTGCGCCGGTCTCGGACTGCTCTCCTGGCAAGCTCTGGCTGCCTATCAACCGCAATCGGAAGCCGCCCTGGCCGCCGACGCCGAGATGGAATGCCAGTTCAACGCCGACCACAGCAGCGACTGCACCACCACCCAGCACTACACCATCCTCACCCCGGCGGGCCGGGAAATGCTTTCGCGCGTCGACTTCAGTTATGCCGAGACCGATGGCTTCGAACTGCGCAAGGCCGAATTCACCCAGCCGGGCGGCAAGCCCATCGCGCTGGCGCCGGCGCAGATCGATACGCGCACCGCGCCCAATCCGGAACAGGGTTTCCTGCGCGAAAAGCAGACGTCCCTGGCCTTCCCCAACCTGCGGGTCGGCACCCGGCTCAGCTACACCGTGCAGCAGCATTACGCGGCCAAACCGCTGCTGGGGCAGTTCCATTCGGTGCTGCAGTTCGGCCCCAAGCCGGTGCGCCAGGACAGCTTCAAGATCACCTACCGCGCCACACGCCCGATCATCTGGCGCAGCGAGCAGATGGACGACTACCGCTTTACGGCCTCCAGCGACCGGAAAAAACTCACCATCGAGCAGAAGGCGCCGGTCTTCCTCAACTACATCAATGAACCCTCGATCGGCTTTATCCAGCGGGTGCCGCGGGTCGAACTGGGCAGCAGCACCGAGGTGCAGGACTATTTCGGCCCACTGGCCCAGCGCTACCAGCAGATCCTCGCCACGCCCCTGCCAGCGGCCAGCGCCAAGGCCGTGGCCGGCCTGCGCGACCTGCCGCCCGCCGCGAAAGTCGCCGGGCTGATGCAGCACATCAACGACAACTACCGCTACCTGGGCGACTGGCGCGCCACCGAACGGGGTTACGTGCCCTTCGAGCTGGAGCAGATCGAACAGCGCGGCTATGGCGACTGCAAGGACCTGGCGGTGCTCCTGGCCGCCATGCTCAAGGCCAGCGGGATCAAGGCCGAGACGGCCTGGGTCAGCCGCGAGAACGTCGTCGCGCCGTTGCTGATCCCCGGCACCCACGCACCGAACCACGCCATCGTGCGGGCCGAGGTCGACGGCAAGGTGTGGTGGCTGGACCCGACCAACCCGGTGTTCGACCCGGGCCGCAGCATGCCGGACATCCAGGAACGCTGGGCCTTTGTCAGCGACGCCAACGGCCAGGTGCGCGAGGACTACATTCCCTTGGAAGCGCCGGACACCAGCATCGTGCTGGACAAGCAGGAACACTTCGACCGCGCCGGCCAGGCCCGGGTCAACGCGCGTATCGAATTCAGCCATATGGAGCTGATGCGGCTGATGGTGTCCGACAACCAGAACGGCATCGCCAGCAACGATCAGAGCCTGTGCGAGCGTTTCACCCGGGAACTGCGCGACTGCCAGATCGACCGCGAGCCGACCGCCTTCGTCGCCCCCAAAACCTACCGGGTCAAGGCTTCCCTGACCGACCTCAAGCCACTGGAAAACATCTCCGGCAGCTACTTCTACAAGAGCCCGGCCCTGGAGGGCGACTGGGACTTCCTGGTCAACTACCGCCGCAACGGCCAGTTGGCGGACCTGTACATCGGCGACGCGAATACCCTGCGCTACACCATCACCCTCTCCGGCGCCCAGCTGGACAAGGACGTCAAGGCCTGCAACGTGCGCTCGCCCTGGTTCGACATGGACCTGCGCAGCGAACGGGTCAAGGGCGAATACCGCTATCACTACCGCCTGAGCCAGAAAAAACGCTGGCTGAGCCATGAGGACATCATCAGCGCGCCGTTCGAGGCCATGGTCAGCCAGGCCAAGGACTGCTCCGAACAAGCGCGGCAGTTGGTCCAACTCAAGGGTGCAGCGAAAAAGGCCTGATCCTTCTGTAGGAGCGGCCGGTCGATGCTCGATTGCCCGCGATGAGCGCAAGAACAACGCGTCCATTCCGGTAATACGCGTCATCGTTGACGTTCATCGCGGGCAAGCCTCGCTCCTACAAAAAGCGAGTCTCGGCGAGCAGCAAGCCCTGCTCGGCCGCGCACAATTCGACCAGGTAATCCCATACCACCCGCAGGCGTACTGACTTGTGCAGGTCGCGCCGGGTGCTGATCCAGTAGGCGCGCTGGATGCTCTCGCCAGGCAGCAAGGGCACCAGCTGCGGATCGCCAGCGGCCATGTAGCACGGCAGCACGGCGATCCCCAGGCCGGAACGCGCGGCCTGTTGCTGGGCGAGCACACTGGTGCTGTGGAACACCACCTTGGGGTTGCGGCAGAAACTGTTGAGGAACTTCAGTTCCTGGCTGAACAGCAGGTCGTCGACATAGTCGATCCAGGCATGCCGTCCCAGGTCCTCGCGGCTGCGCAGCGGCGGCGCGCGGTCCAGGTACGCCTGGCTGGCGTACAGGGCCAGGCGGTAGTCGGTGAGCTTGCGGGTCACCAGCATGTCGGCGTTGGGCCGCTCCAGGTGGATGCTGATCTCCGCCTCGCGGTTGAGGATGCTGACAAAACGCGGCACCGCCACCAGCTCCACCTCCAGCCCCGGATAACGCTCGAACAGGCCGCGCAGGCGGCTGGCGAGAAACATGATGCCCAGGCCCTCGGTGACGCCCACCCGGATCTTGCCCAGGGGCGCGGTGGACTGGGTGATTTCCTCCTGGGCCAGCAAGGCCACGTTCTCCATGGCCTCGGCGTGCTTGAGCAAGGCCTCCCCGGCCGGCGTCAGTTCGTAGCCCTGGGCGTGCTGGACGAACAACGCGGTGCCCAGGCTTTTCTCGATCGCCTCGATATGCCGGGCCACCGTGGCGTGGGTGGTCTTCAGCCGCTGGGCCGCGGTCAGCAGGCGGCCGCTGCGTTGCAGCTCGAGAAAAAACCGCAGGTCGTTCCAGTCGAACATGACTCTTCCTTGCAGATGCCGGGGGGAAGCCGCTGTTTAAAAACGCACAGCGGCTGAGCAAAAACTAACATTCTTTTAACGAAAGCTAACAACTAGGATGAGCCCAACAAGAACGATAAAGCGAGGTCATGGATGCTGCCTGCCTTCGATCCATACGACTACATAGTGGTCGGCGCCGGCCCCGCCGGTTGCCTGCTGGCCAATCGGCTGTCCGCCAACCCGGCCCACCGCGTCCTGCTGCTGGAAGCCGGTGGCCGCGACAACTACCCCTGGATTCACATTCCCGTCGGCTACCTGTTCTGCATCGGTAACCCGCGCACCGACTGGTGCTTCAAGACCGAAGCCGAACCCGGCCTGCAAGGCCGCAGCCTGAGCTACCCGCGCGGCAAGGTGCTGGGCGGCTGCTCGTCGATCAACGGCATGATCTATATGCGCGGCCAGGCCGGCGACTATCAGCGCTGGGCCGCCGACGGCAACCCCGGCTGGAACTGGCAGGACGTGCTGCCGCTGTTCCGCAAAAGCGAAAACCACTTTGCCGGCGACTCGCAGTTTCACGGCGCCGCCGGCGAATGGCGGGTCGAGCGCCAGCGCCTGTCATGGCCGATCCTCGATGCCTTCCGCAGCGCCGCCGAACAGAGCGGCATCGCCAGCATCGACGACTTCAACGGCGGCGACAACGAAGGCTGCGGCTACTTCCAGGTCAACCAGAAAGCCGGGGTGCGCTGGAACGCCGCCAAGGCCTTCCTCAAGCCGATCCGCCAGCGGCCCAACCTCACCGTGCTGACCGATGTCGAGGTCGATCGCGTGCTCCTGGAAAACGGCCGCGCGGCCGCGGTCAGCGCCCGGCACCAGGGCCAGCCGCAGACCTTCAAGGCCCGTCGCGAAATCATCCTCAGCGCCGGTTCCATCGGCTCGCCGAGCATCCTGCAACGTTCGGGAATCGGCCCCGCCGCCCTGCTGCAACGCTTAGGCATAGGCGTCGCCCACGAACTGCCGGGGGTCGGCGGCAACCTGCAGGACCACCTGCAACTGCGGCTGATCTACAAGCTGGAAAACGCCCGCACCCTGAACCAGATCGCCGGCAGCCTGTGGGGCAAGCTGGGCATGGGCCTGCGCTACCTGTACGACCGCAGCGGCCCGCTGTCGATGGCGCCAAGCCAGCTGGGGGCCTTCGCCCGCTCCGGGCCGGAGCAGACTTCGGCCAACCTCGAATACCACGTGCAGCCACTGTCGCTGGAACGCTTCGGCGAACCGCTGCACGCCTTCCCGGCCTTTACCGCATCGGTCTGCGACCTGCGCCCGCAAAGCCGTGGCCGGGTGGAAATCCGTTCCGCCGACCCGCAGGCGGCGCCGCTGATCCAGCCCAACTACCTGAGCCACCCGGAAGACCTGCGGGTCGCCGCCGACGCCATTCGCCTGACCCGGCGCATCGTGGCCGCGCCGGCCCTGCAAGCCTTCAAGCCCAGCGAATACCTGCCGGGGGCCGAGTTGCGCAGCGAAGAACAACTGCACCAGGCCGCCGCGCGCATCGGCACCACCATCTTCCATCCGGTGGGCACCTGCCGCATGGGCCAGGGTGCGGATGCGGTGGTCGATGCCGAGTTGCGGGTGCATGGCATCCCCGGCCTGCGCATCGCCGATGCCTCGATCATGCCGTACATCACCTCCGGCAATACCTGTTCGCCGACGCTGATGATCGCCGAGAAAGCCGCCGAGCTGATTCTCGCCACCTCGACCAGGAGCGCTGCCGCCGAAAAACAAACCGTTACCCCCGCCTGATCTTTGTAGGAGCGAAGCTTGCTCGCGATGGCGGCCTATAGAGCGGTGCAAAGCTCAAGGGCCTATCGCGAGCAAGCTTCGCTCCTACAGAGGCAACGACAAGATGCAGATAGCGACGCCACGCTGGCGCCGACAGTGGAACAACAAAAACAATCACTGTGAGGGATATCGATATGTCGGAACATGCTCAATCGATGGATGCGGCCGTCGCCGCGCCCACCAGCCAGGAAAGCCAGAAAGTCATCTTCGCCTCGTCCCTGGGGACGGTGTTCGAGTGGTATGACTTTTTCCTTTACGGCGCGCTCGCGGCGGTCATCAGCAAGCAGTTCTTCGCCGGTGTCAACGACACCACCGCCTTTATCTTCGCCCTGATGGCGTTCGCCGCCGGGTTCGTGGTGCGGCCGTTCGGCGCCCTGGTGTTCGGGCGCCTGGGGGACATGATCGGGCGCAAGTACACCTTCCTCGCCACCATCATTCTCATGGGCCTGGCGACCTTCGCCGTGGGCCTGCTGCCGACCTACTCGAGCATCGGCATCGCCGCGCCGATCATCCTGGTTGCCCTGCGCATGCTCCAGGGCCTGGCCCTGGGCGGCGAATACGGCGGCGCCGCGACCTACGTCGCCGAGCACGCGCCCCAGGGCAAGCGCGGCTTCCACACCAGCTGGATCCAGTCCACCGCGACCCTCGGCCTGCTGCTGTCGCTGCTGGTGGTGCTGGGCTGCCGCTACTTCACCGGCGATCAGTTCGAGGTCTGGGGCTGGCGCCTGCCGTTCCTGCTGTCGATCGTGCTGCTGGGCATTTCCACCTGGATTCGCCTGAGCCTGCACGAGTCGCCGGCCTTCCTGAAAATGAAAGAAGAAGGCAAGGCCAGCAAGGCGCCGATTCGCGAATCCTTCGGCAAATGGGAAAACCTCAAGGTGGTGCTGATCGCCCTGTTCAGCATCAACGCCGGGCAAGCGGTGACCTTCTACGCCGCGCAGTTCTACGTGCTGTTCTTCCTCACCCAGTTCCTCAAGATGGACCCGGCCCTGGCCAATATGCTGCTGATCATCAGCGTGGTGATCGGCGCGCCGTTCTTCATCTTCTTCGGCTGGCTGTCGGACAAGATCGGCCGCAAGCCGGTGCTGATGGTCGGTCTGTTGCTGGCCACCGCGCTGTACTTCCCGATCTTCAAGTCCCTGGCCCACTACGCCAATCCGGCCATCGACCAGGCCAGCCGCCAGGCGCCGATCAGCGTGCTGGCCGACCCCGCCACCTGCACCTTCCAGTTCGACCCGGTGGGCAAGGCGCGTTTCGACAGCCCGTGCGACAAGGTCAAGACCTTCCTGGTCAAGCAGGGCCTGCCCTACACCAGCGTCGCCGCGCCAACCGGCAGCCCGGTGCAAGTCAGCGTCGGCGAAGTGCAGATCGACGGCTTCGACGAAGCGGCCCTGCGCGGCGCCGTGACCCTGGCCGGCTACCCGCAGGCGGCCGACACCCAGAACGTCAACAAAACCATGGTGGTAGTGCTGATCGTCGCCCTGATCCTGATCGCCGCCATGTGCTACGGCCCGCTGGCGGCGCTGATGGTCGAGCTGTTCCCGACCCGCATCCGCTACACCTCCATGTCCCTGCCCTACCACATCGGCAACGGCTGGTTCGGCGGCTTCCTGCCCACCGTGTCCTTCGCCCTGGTGGTGTACACCGGCGATATCTTCTACGGCCTGTGGTACCCGGTGGTGATCACCGGGGTCAGCCTGCTCGTCGGCCTGATCTGTCTGCGGGAAACCCGCAACGTCGATATCGACAACAACTGATATCGATCCTTTCGCGAGCAAGCTCGCTCCTGCAAGGACTGCACATTTTCCTGTAGGAGCGAGCTTGCTCGCGATCAATCCCAGGACCACCGCAGGCCTCCAGCCCCCCGTCCGCTGGGCACAGAAACGCAAACGGCCCGGATCAGAAGATCCGGGCCGTTTGCGTTGCGGAGGAAAAAGCCTCAGTAAGGATTGCAGCGCTGGGCTACGGCCGTGGCCTGGTCGACATAGGGCCGCGCCGGTTCAAGGTTCCACTCGGGTTTGTTCCTGACCGGCTTGCCGTCATAGCTGGCCGCCAGGTGACACACCAATTGCCGGCGGAGCGAGCCACCATTGACGCTGTATTGCCGCCATTGCTCATCGTCTTTGTGCTTGTTGTACAGCTCCGCAAACATCCTGTCGGTCTGGTCGTCCTTGATCGCACGGCCGCAAGCGGTGGGCACCACCTGAAGCGACCAGGTGTTGGGCCCGAGCTTCGGATCGGGGCGTTGCACCCAGGAGCTTGACTCGATGTACTTGTCGCAGAATTGCTGCGTGGGCGCAGGAGCGGTCTGGATACACGAGAAGCTGGCCTTGCTGGTCGGCGTCCGGGGAAAGTCGATCTTGACGATGTTGCGATCCTTGCCGGTCTTGTTCTTGTAGTCGCGCTGATTGGCCAGGGCATCGTTCAAGCCCCGTTGATCGCTGTAGAAAAACGCCAGGATCGGCAGCTCGTCGTCTTTCGGGTTGCCCAGGCGCAACTCTGTCTGGGTCTGGAACTCACGGGTATTGATGACTTGCCGGGCCCCCATGAAGTTTTGAAACGCGCTGACCCGATCCTGGCTGCTCATGGGCTTGCGCATGTTGAAGCCACATTGCAACTGGTCTTGCTTGCGGTCGTTGTTGAACCGGGTGAAGTGCGCGACCCAGGCCTTGGAGCTGGTGATAGGCGGGGCCATGGCCTGGCATACCGCCTCTGTCTGGCTGGTGTTGCGGTTGTTGCCGCAGCCCCGGTCATCCCGGAAGTCGGTCCAGGCGTCGTTGGGAAACGCGCAGTAGACGTGCACCGGGGTCTCGGGTTCGCGCACCAGGTCGATCGGCTTGATGATGTAGCCGTTCTGGGTGCTCATGCCCGGGTCTTCATAGCTGATGCCGTCGGTGCGCATCCAGGACGCGGCAAACGTCCCCAGTTCCCGGGCCTTCGGGCTGGGGTTCCATACGTCCCATTGCTGGCCCTTCGCCGGGTCGGCGCGGTGCGTGCCCCTGATCAGCAAACCCGAACAGTCCGATGCCGGATCTTTCCCGCAACTGTCGACGGTTTTGTTGTAGAGGCTTTCGACCTGTTTCAGCGTCTCTTCGCAGGACTCGGCATTGGCCGATGTCATGTGCAAGAACAACGGCAATACCAGTATCGGGACAATCCTGTTCAAACGTTTTTTCATGGCATGCATCTCCCTGATTAGCCAAAACACAACCTGCACTCTTCGATCCATCCGAGCGTGACTGCACCTCCCTTCTGCCTGGCGAAAAAATCAAGCGGCCGGCCACTCAGCGCAGGACCGGATTGCACCCCGCGGCGCGGGTCTCGCTGTCCGACAGCGCCGGCCGGAAAGGCTCGAGATTCCACGGCGTCTTGCCGCGGTAGTTGACCAGTACGCAGCTCAATTGCTGGCGCATGCTGCCGGCGGATTTCTCATTGTCGCGCCAGTTGCTATCGCCCCCCTTGAGGGCAAACAACTGGTCGTACAGCACCCCGGCCTGCTCGTTGGGCAAGGCCCTCCCGGCCGCCGTGGGCACCACGCTCAAGGTCCATTCATCCTGGCGGGTGCCGGGGTCGTAGCGCTTGACCCAGTCGGCGGAAGCGATGTACTGCGGCGCCTGCACCGGCACGGGATTGCAACCGGCCTTGGCCGCTTCCTGAGACGTGACCCTGGGCCGGAACGGCTCCAGGTTCCATTCGGTCTTGGCCGGGTAGTTCTGCACCAGGCAGCTCAGTTGCTGACGCATGCTGCCCGGGGATTTTTCATGGTCGCGCCACTGGCTGTCGGCGCCGCGCAGCTCGAACAATTCCTTGTACAACGCCTCCTGGTCGCTGGCCTGGATCGCCTTGCCCTCGGCGGTGGGCGTGACGTTGAGGGTCCATTCGTTTTTCTTGCTGCCGGGGTCGTAGCGCTCGACCCAGGAGGCCGCAGCGATATAGCGCGGCGCCGGTGTCACCGGCGCGGGCTGCCCGCCGCCAGCGGTGGTCAGGTCGATTGCCTGGTCGGCGGCGACATAGCTGAAGCGCTGCTCCGCCGGCTTGGTGAAGTCCAGCCGCAGGATCGGCACGCTGTAGCCCTGGGCCTGGAGTTTCTTCTGGAAATTGCGCGCGCTGTTCAGGCCGTTCTCCGGTTTCGGCGGCGCCTGGTCACCGCGGGTGGCGAAGTTCTGCGTGCTGTTGACGTTGTAGATGAAGGCGTCGATGTACTTCATGTTCTCGCCGCCGTCGTTGGTCGCCGAGGCATTCTTGAGCATGAATTCATTGACCTGGGCACTGTAGGCGAAGGGGTCCTTGTTGGTGGTGTTCACCCGCGATTCGTGGACCCGGATCATGGCGCTCCAGTCGCTGGGTTTTTCCGCGTTCCAGGAACACTGGCTGTACTGGATCGGCCCCTTCATCAAGCCGGTGTATTTCTGCGTCCACTGCTCGGCGGTGCTGACCCCGGCTTCCGAGCAAGTGCCGTAGGCCAGCGCGGCATTGCGGTTGGTCATGGTGCCCTGGGCGGAGCGCGGCGGTTCGCGGCTGTCGAAGAAGCCGCAGCCGTACCACTTGCGTTCCGGCCCGGTGCCGCCATCAAAAGCGTAGATGCAGGTCCAGCCCTGCTCCTTGACCGGCAATTTCAAGGCCGCCGCATCGGTGGGCGTGCGCAGGATGAAACCGGCCGGGTGGATGAGGATCTTGGTGCTCAGGTCCTTGCGGATCCAGGAGTAGGAGGTCGCGCCAATCTTGATCGCGTAGGGGCTGTAGTCCCAGGGATTGAACGGCCCGTCGTTGACCATGCGCAAGGTCACGCCGCTGCAGTAGTAATGACCGCGCGCGGCGCCGGTGTCGGGCTCCCGGCAGGCGTCCTTGAGGGTGTTGTAGTTGCGGTTGATGCGGTTCAGGGTCTCGAGCGGATCGAGCGGCGGCTGGGCGGCCACCGCGCAAAATGCCAGGGGCAGAGTCCAGGCCAGGACAAAAGACCAACGAACGGCTGGGTGCATGGCGACCTCCTTGTCGCAGTGCTGGTGAGAGCTTTCGGAGTCAGCCTAGACCAAGGATGAAAAAATGTTGCCAGGAATGTCGCGCGAAGGCCTGGGAGAAAAACCACAACTTGGGATTGGGCAACAGGCTGGAGAGAGAGGCGGTGCTTCTGGAAAAAAAGCGGCGCATTGCGCGCCGCTTCCGTTGCTGGCGATCAGGCCACGATATCGGTGGTCGCCGCCTGGCCGATGGTGCCCACGGCGAAGTCCACCGCGCCCAGGCCGGTGAGGTCGACCATCAGGCTGGTCTGGTCGGTCTCGGCGTAGTAGGTCAGGATCGCGTCGCCGGCGTGGCCGGTGAAGCCGCTGACGAAGTTCAGGGCCGCCTGACCCGAGGCGAATTGCGCCAGGCCGCTGAGGTCGATCTTGTCCTGGCCACTGGTGAAATCCATGATCCAGTCGGGCTCATCGAAGGTCGAATCGGATGCCGCGCCGAACACGAAGGTGTCCGCCCCTGCCCCGCCCCACAGCGTGTCGCGACCACCGCCGCCGTAGAGGATGTCGTTGCCGGCACCGCCTTCGAGGAGGTTGGCCGCGGCGTTGCCGATCAGCAGGTCGTTGCCCGAACCGCCGATGGCGTTTTCCAGGGTCACGCCATGGGCGACGGACACGTTGCCCACCAGGCCGCCGACGTCGGAGAACGAGCCTTCGTTGAGGTTGATCTTCTGGTTCTGGGTGAAGCCGGAGAAGTCCAGGGTGTCGTTGCCGCCACCGTCCCACACCGAGAACACCAGCTTGGAGGCTGCCGAGCTGGCGCTGTAGAAATCGCGCCCGGTGTTGGAGTTGAAACCGTACACGGTGTCGTCGGCGCGGGTCTCGTGGTTGGCACCGTAGAGTTTCTGCACCGCCACAATGTCGTCCATCAACGGCGCCGAAGCGTAGGCGCCACCGCCGTCCTTACTGAAGTTCTGCCCGGTGTTGCTCTCGCTCCAGTAGCTCATCAGGCTGTAGCCGCGCGTGTCCTGGGCGTAGGTGGCATCGTTGTAGGTCGGGTTGCCGTTGCCGGCGTTGTAGGTGCCCGGATGGGACAGGCCCAGGCTATGGCCGATTTCGTGGGTCAGGGTCTGGCGACCGTAGTTGCCGTTGCCCGGGGTCTCGTTGACCCGGTACTGATCGTTGATCAGGTACCAGGACTGGCCGTCATAGCTGCTGCCCGAAGGCAGGTAGGCAAAGGCCGCACCGCCGGTGCTGACGTTGTAGTTGCCGAAACTCAGGTGCCCGTCACCGCCGCTCGCCGCTTCGTTGAAGCTCACATTGGCCACGTCCGACCAGGATTGCAGGGCCAGGAACGCCTGGGCTTTCTGCAACGCGCTGAACTCGCTGAAGGTGCCCAGCTTGGGGTTGTAGTTGGCCGGTTCGCGGGTGAGGAAGCTGTAGCTGAGTTCGACCTTGCCGTCGCCGTTCTGGTCGTGCCAGGACAGGTTCTTGCGCAGGATCTGGTCGGCGGCCTGGTCCGCGGTGTACGACGGCTTGCCGTTCACCAGCTCCGCGCCGCCACGATCATAGGCGTGGCTGAAGGCAGTGATCAGTTGATAGGCATCGCTGCCCGGAGCTGCCGAAAAACCGGCATTTTCTTTGGCTTTTGACATCATTTACATCCTTGTTAAACGCTGAAAATTTCCGATAGACCACGGCGACCTGTTAGCGAGATCGTCCTATCACTCGCCCTGTTCAAGGCGGGGAAAAACTGACACAGACGCCGGCGCCTCGTCCACGATTTTTATTGTCCGACAATATGCCCGGGCGACTTAGCGCCTCATTAAAATCGCTGCCACCCCCTGCCTCGGCGTGCCATACGCTAAGCTTCAGCGCTAACGGAACCATTGCCACACCCGAGCTTCTGTCTGCTTCCTGAAGGAGTCCACAATGAAAAAAATCCTCCTGAGCTGCGCCCTGTCGGTCGTTGCCAGTGCGGCCCATGCCGAAGGCATCCCATCGTTCAACGTCGACTGTCCGGGCAATATCCCGGTCAGCGCGGACCAGGGCGGGCCGGTGTTCATCAACGGTAAGCAAGCCCAGACCAAGACGGTCAACGAGCGTTATTTCGAGGCCACGGGCGCGGGTGTCACGGTGACCATCAGCGTGGAGGACGACGATTCGGTGGTCGTGACCTATACCGGCAAGCAAGGTGCCAGCGGCATTTGCACCTCGGTCGACGACTGAGCCCTTCCTCCTGTAGCCGCTGCCGAGTTCGCGAGGCTGCAAACGACTGCGCAGCAGGCGCAAACCTGAGAATGCGGTGAGTCTGGATAACCGCAATGTCCCCCATTGCGGCCGCTTCGCTGCCGATCGCAGCCTCGCAGGCCCGGCAGCGGCTACGACGAGACGCCTCCTAGAACAACCCCATCTGCCCACCCACCAGGGTGCTGAAATCATCCTGCACGAACGGCAGGATGGCATCCGCCACCGGCTGCAATTGCCGGGTCACGTAATGATCGTAATCGATGGCCGCGGTGCGGTTTTCCAGGGGTTCGGGCCCGGCCAGGGTGATCAGGTAGCTGATCCAGCCACCGTTCTGATAGCGCTGGGGCCGACCGTGCTGCTGGTTGTATTCGTCGGCCAGGCGCGCGGCGCGCACATGGGGCGGCACGTTGCGTTCGTAATCGTCCAGCTGGCGACGCAGGCGCTTGCGGTACACCAACTGCTCGTCCAGCTCGCCGGCCAGGGTGCGCCGCACGTAGTCGCGCACATAGTCCTGGTATGGCTGGCGATGGAAGATCCGTTGATACAGCTCCTGCTGGAACTGCTGGGCCAGCGGCGACCAGTCGGTGCGCACCGCTTCCAGGCCCTTGTAGACCATCTCCTGGGTGCCGTCGGCACGGGTCACCAGGCCGGCATAGCGTTTCTTGCTGCCCTCCTCCGCGCCACGAATGGTCGGCATCAGGAAACGGCTGAAGTGGGTTTCGAACTGCAGCTCCAGGGCACTTTCCAGGCCGTACTCATCGCGCAGGTGATCGCGCCACCACTGGTTGACGTGCTGCACCAGGGCGCGGCCGATGCGCGCGGCATCCGCCTCGGCGTGGGCGCTGCCGAGCCAGACGAAGGTCGAGTCGGTGTCGCCGTAGATCACCTTGTGGCCTTGTGCCTCGATGAGCTGGCGGGTGCGGCGCATGATTTCGTGGCCACGCATGGTGATCGACGACGCCAGGCGCGGATCGAAGAAACGACAGCCACTGGAACCGAGCACGCCGTAGAAGGCGTTCATGATGATCTTCAGCGCCTGGGACAGCGGCGCGTTGTGTTCGCGCTTCGCCACTTCGCGGCTCTCGGCGACCCGGGCGACGATCGACGGCAGGCAATGCCGGCTGCGGGAAAACCGCGCGCCGCGAAAGCCCGGCACCGACTCGTCGTCCGCCGGGTGGCGCAAGCCTTCCACCAGTCCCACCGGGTCGATCAGGAAGCTGCGGATGATCGACGGGTACAGGCTCTTGTAGTCCAGCACCAGCACCGACTCGTAGAGACCGGGCCGCGAGTCCATGACAAAACCGCCGGGGCTGGCCTCCGGCGGCTTCTCGCCGAGGTTCGGCGCGACGAAGCCCTGGCGGTGCATCAGTGGCATGTACAGGTGGGTGAAGGCCGCCACCGAACCGCCGCTGCGGTCGGCCGGCAGGCCGGTGACCGTGGCCCGTTCGAGGAGAAAGGTGAGCAGCTCGGTCTTGGCGAAAATCCGCGTCACCAGCTCGCAGTCCTTGAGGTTGTAGCGCGCCAGGGCGGGCTTGTCCTCGGCGAACATGCGGTTGATCTCGTCCATGCGCTGGTAAGGGTTGTCGATTGACTTGCCTTCGCCGAGCAGGGTCTGGGCGACGTTTTCCAGGCTGAAGGACGGGAAGCTCCAGGTCGCCGAGCGCAGGGCCTCGATGCCATCGATGATCAGGCGCCCGGCGGCCGCGGCGAAATAATGGGTCCGGCTGCCGTGTTCGCGCCACTGCATCTCTTCGCCACCGCGCCCCAGGCGCAAGGGCACCGCCAGGCGGCGGGCATGTTCGTGCAGCACCCGCAGGTCGAACTGCACCAGGTTCCAGCCGATGATCGCGTCCGGGTCATGCCGCGCCAGCCACTGGTTGAGCCGCTCGAGCAACTGCTCGCGACTGGCGCAGAACTCCAGGTCGAAGTCCACCGCGCTGTCGTCCTCGCGAGCGCGACCGAGCATGTACACCTGGCGCTGGCCGCAACCTTCCAGGGCGATGGAGTACAGCTCGCCGGTCTCGCTGGTCTCGATGTCCAGCGACACCAGCTTCAACGCCGGCCGATAGTCCGGCGCCGGCTTCATCTGCGCCTCCAGCAGCATCCCGCCCTCGCCCGGGGTGCCGCCGAACCACACCGGCGCGGTGATGAAGCGCTCCATCAGGTAGCGCTCGGGCGGACGCACATCGGCCTCGAACACCTCGACGCCGGCGCGGCGCAAAGTCTTGTCGAGGCGGATCAATTGATTGTGCTGCGGGCAATACAGGCCAAGCACCGGGCGGTGCTGGAAGTCGCACAGGCCCAGGGGCCGCAATTCGACATCGCGATCGTCGGCCAGCAGACGCCGGGCCTGCTCCTGCTGTTCGGCGGGAATGAAGGCCACGGAGGTCTGCACCGGCAAGCGGATCTGGCGCGGCCCGGCGTCGGTCGCCAACCAGAACTCGACTTCCGTGCCTGCCGGCGTGTCACGCCAATGCCGGGTCAGGACGAAGCCCTGCTGTAAATCCACCACTGCAACCTCAAGAACCTGTTTCAAGGCCTCGATTCTACCTGTCCTCGGTCGCGATAGCCCGTTCCGGGCATGTGCCGAAAGGTTTTGTCGGACAATATGTAGTGCTTGAAAATTTTCACTACAAAACCGTTGACGAGGCGAATTTGCCCTTGCATGATGCAGACGTCTCCCCGATCGGGAGACTTGGCAAAGGTGTTATGAGCAAGCTCGTCTGACCGCCGAGCTGTTAACCCGGATGTGTACTGCCCACAAGGCAGATTGATGAAACTGACCTGGCATGAACGTCCGGTACAAAGGGCGGGAAGCTGGCGAAAACTCCTCAAGATGCTTGTGGCCGAAACTGAAAACTTCGGCAGCTTGATCCAGGTTTACGCTGCTTCTCTTCGTTGTGACGCTATTGCGTAGCAGTTAATCAAGACGACTACACGCATCAGGCTCTGGGCCTTATCTGTATCCGACAGACACCCTCTGTCGCCCTGTTTCCGGTATCAGGGTTCAACTTACCGATGTAGCGATATCAATTAGCGACTCAACTAGATAGATCGAAATGGTCAAGGGGCTTACAAATGAATCTGAACAATCAACCCACTATTGATGAACTGGCTCGTATGTTCGCGGCGCAGAAAGACAAACATGACAGCCACATCCTGTGGATTGCCAAGTCTGGCCAGGTCCATATCGACTGCCTGTCGCCCCACGCCCATGAAGAAGAGTTCGACAAGAACAACCGGGACCTGCTGGCCCGCCTGAAAATGTACCGCCGTGGCCAGGGCTACGTCGGCAAGAAGGCCGCCGCCGACAGGGACTTTATCGGACGGGTACTGGATACCCTGAAGAATGAATGGCAATCGCTGCAGAACAGGTCAGAAGTTCGGGTGATTGACCGGTTCTGTTGAGGCAAGTTGTAAATCCATATCAAGTCAACTAGGGGCACTGAACTTTCAGTGCCCCTTTTTATTGCCTGCAATAAAGTTGGATAAGGTTTCCGACAACCGAAAAGCAATGAAGAGCCCAGGCATTTCAGCGGCTGGACAGAATAATGGCCAATTAGTAGCATCGCTGCCGCGCAAACCGACCTGAACCTTGCAACATGGAATGCCAGCGCCCTGCTGAAAACTCGGCACAACCAGCAGGCGGAATTCTTGATAACCAGTAATTGAACCTGAAAAAGGATTTTTTGTGACTGATCGCAGCGCTGTCTTGAGCTACATCATTGAGCAGTATTATTCGGGGGACCTTGAAGAAGCCTGCGCCATGACCGGATATAGCCTCAAGCAGATCGCGGACTGGTGCTCAGGTCGCCGCCAGCCTCAGCACTTCACGGTCGAGTTCTTTATTCACCGAGCCTTTACGCCTCAGTTCCAGTCAGTGGTCGAATTTGCCGAGTTCAAGCCGGACCAACCGGTGATGGCGCAGTTGAAAACCCTGTTCAAGGGTCACGAAGAGCGCGCCGGCATCTATGCCTTCTATGACTCGATGGCCAACCTCATCTACATCGGCAAAGCCACCAACCTGTTAAAGGAAGCCTACTCAGCCATTCGTAGAGATGTGGACATCCAGTTCCCCGCCGGGATCAAGAAGAAGCCCGAGAAGCGCCATGAGATCGTCCGCTACATATCTGCTTACGACGTCGGCAAATCCAATTTGCTGGACTTTCCAAAACACGTTGAATCCTTGATTCTCAGAATTTCCAAGCCAATCCTGAACAAAAATATCGGTCATATCGAACAAGCGTACGCACCTCCCAGCGCAGACTGACCCACTATTCGCCCATCGAGCAGGCCGGGAGAAATTCCCAGAAGCCAGGCGACAGTACGACCTACCGTCCTGTCGCCTTTTTATTGGCCTGGTTCAAAAGGCAAAACACGAACAGCCAAAGGCCCCCCAGAACCCCTGGAAGTCACTGACCGGCACATTGGACAGCCGCGCCCGCTCGTGACCGTGGGCATGCACGCCGCACGGGCCGCTGCACTGGTGCACCTGGTTGAGCACCGGCGAGGCTGGGCGCCAGTGGCCCGGCACCTTGACCACTGGCGACCAGTCCGGGGTCACCGGCAGGGTTGGCGGCGCCAGCCTGGAGAAATCGCCGGCGGCGTGCACCACCTTGCCACCGACCACTGTCAGCAGAGACTCGATCCACTTGATGGCCTCTTCCTCGACGCTGAAATAATCCGCCGACAGCGCCACCAGATCTGCCAACTGGCCGACCTTGATCTGCCCCTTCTTGCCCTGCTCCGAGGAGAACCAGGCGCTGCCATGGGTGTACAGCTCCAGCGCGGTATCGCGACTCAGGCCCTGGGGGTAGAGCTCCAGGCCGCCGACGGTCTTGCCACTGACCATCCAGTACAGCGAGGTCCAAGGGTTGTAGCTGGAAACCCGGGTGGCGTCGGTGCCGGCACCCACCGGCACGCCCTCGGCCAGCATGCGCTGGATCGGCGGGGTCTGTTCGGCAGCCTTGGCGCCGTAGCGATCGACGAAGTATTCGCCCTGGAACGCCATGCGGTCCTGGATC
>Ga0066464_1000155_pt1 | contig 34801 bp, 32 predicted proteins | sample LakWasMe94_HOW11_2_FD_59583 | JGI IMG/M metagenome (GOLD analysis project Ga0066464, IMG submission 59583) | Freshwater sediment methanotrophic microbial communities from Lake Washington under simulated oxygen tension - Sediment Metagenome 94_HOW11 | ecosystem: Environmental > Aquatic >...
AATCGCTAGCCAGGCAAAAGGATAGGTGTGCGAAAAAAAGTTAAGAGAGTCAGCGATATGTGGGCGACAAATACCATGAAAACCGTCGCAGCCGACGACAAAGTCGCACTCTAGCGTCTGTTGTGCGCCGTCTTGGCTAAAGGAAATAGAAGGTGCACTTCCATCGGTATCATGAACCTGGACATCGGCAGCCCCGAATACAAGTGGGTATTCTGTTTTTAAACGCGCTGCAATGAGATCTTTAATGATTTCCTGTTGGCCATAAATGGTTACCGTACGCCCGGTGAGTGCTTGGAAATCCAATTCACGCGTCGATCCGTCATAATGGAACTGCAGCGCAGAATGTACCATTCCTTCAGAATGAATCCTCGAACCAACACCACTTTCAGTAAGAATCCGCACCGTGGCTGGGGTGATCTGGCCTGCGCGACTCCGGCCCTCTACATAATCTCTTGATCGACTCTCAACAATCACGTTGCTTATATTCATAAGCGAAAGAAGCTGCCCCAACATCAATCCAGCCGGGCCCGCTCCAACGATTGCAACCTTTGTCCGCATGGGTTTGTCCCTCTGAGTTATAAGGTCTGAAGAAAATTCAGCGACAGCTACTGACCACGACTAATACTTCATCAGCTCTTCGCTGATTGATTCGTTTGTAACCAAGCCTGAAATGGCTATTGGATTTCTGTGCCCGTCCTTCATCTCAAAATCATCGTTTTTTTGAAATGACGCCACTCATGTATTGATGCAGGTCGCGCAGGTCATTAACGCTCCAGGCGTGCGGCGGTATCTTCACGCCATTCTCGCGCAACGTTTTTGGAATCAAGCTTCCACTTGGACGAAGTATTACCGATGAGACGATAACGCCCGGATAATCATTTAGTCGTTTCTTGAAAGCGGATGTTGTAAGGTCAGGGGTTGGCGGGGTGCTTTTATTAGCCAGTGGCCCTGTTCCTTTGATATCTGCTCCGTGGCACACAGCACATCGCTGTAAAAAGAGGCTTTTCCCATTGGCATTGTCCGCGAAGGAGAGTGATGTTTGAATCAGTGACAAGATCCCTAGTAAAACGATGAGTGATGTTTTCATTTTCATGTGGCCTTATTGATTCATCAAGTTGCAATCGAACACCGTCACGCCCAGCGCTGCCTCTGTGGTCAGAAGTCGCGCAACACTAACATTGCATGTCTTAAAATAATGGTCGAGTGTGCGGGGAAGGGTGGTTAATACCTGTTAATAGTGCGTGAGCTAGTCAATGTGTCGATGTTGATTTATTTCGGCCGATAAAGTTCTTCGTGCGTTTCAGGGGTGGAAACGAACGGCGTGCAGCTACGCACATGACTGAAAGTTATGCCGTAGAGGCTTTTTGTATATCGAGTGATCGTCAGTCGATGAGGGACTGGCTCGTGCCGAGGAGGTAATGAAACCTACTGCAGGAACGGCGTTGAGCGGAAACTGATAATGCGCGGAGTGCCTTGGAGGAAAAGGCAGGCGAAGGAGAAGACGTATTTATAGCTGCGGTATGAAACATGCCAATCCCTTGAACATTCATAATTTTATTTATTGTAATGAGTACGATCCTTACTCATGGGCGATACTCTCACATTTGTTTCTGAATGTGTCAATATCCCAAAAACTAAATTGACAAGGTTATTACCAGGAGGGTGTGGGCCTAAGTCGACGCACCTGCAATCGTGCTTCTGCCAGCCATCGATCACACCCAGAATCCCAGCCGCCAACTCGCGCTTTTCCGGCAGGCAATGGCCGTTAAGGATGGTGGTTTCGTCGGGAACGCGCTCCAGGCTCAGCCCAGCAAAGGTGTGCCGGGATGGCGACCCTGGGCTCATTCAAGGCAGGCTTCAGGCGTCGCCGGCAAGCTATCGAGAAACGCGGCCATCTGCCGGGCACCGCGCAAGTGCAGCGTAGGAACCAGCGGGCCTATGGCCAGGCGCACCGCCTCGATCCCCGGGCGGTAGCCACGGTCGAAATTCCACACGAAGTTCAGGAAGGTCAGGAATGCCCGGTCGAGCTTTTCCGTGCAGCCCGCGGCCAGGTCAGGCCGGGGGCGATTCATTAGGCTGCGTATGAGCACCCGGGTGAAGCAGGTGAGCCGTGGCGTATCGAGCCAGATGATCAGGTCGGCACGGGGCAGGCGAAGGTCGAAGGTCCGTCGGGCATAGTTGCCTTCACACACCCAGGCAGCCGGTGCGACCGCTGCGCGGACCCGTTCGCGGAACTGCTCGGCGTCGGGCTCGACCCAGCCGGGCTCCCAGAACAGTGTGTCCAGGTGGACCACGGGCAGGTTCCGGCGCTTGCCGAGGGCGCGGGCGAGGGTGGACTTGCCGCTCCCGGCATTACCCAGAATCACAATCCGTTGCATGGGAACTTCCTGTCGCGAAAAAAGCCGGCGATTGTGCAGGTTTTGCAGCGCCAGTCAAAGGTTGATAGCGGGGGCGACCGCACTGGCAATGAAATTTGAGTGGCTGGTGTGGTGCCTGAAGCCGAGAGCAGGATGTCGATCCATCCTTGTCCGCATTGAGCGCACGTTCCGGCCGATTCCTACCTGCTTTGAAAAGCCGACTCCGACCCTTTGTCGCTTATCGGCAGCTCTCGCCTTTCAGGGGTGTCTACTGCTAGTGAGGCTCTGTAGGTACAGAGAGGAGAGCATCATGAGCAATGAACAAGTGGCACCTGAAACCAAAGGTGTTGCAGTGCAGGTACTGGCAACCATTGACCTGGGTCCCGAGATCGAGGGTATGACGGGGCGCCAACTCAGAATGCGTCTGGTGACCATCGAGCCTGGAGGGGTATTCGGGCCGATTCATAACCATAAAGACCGGCCAGGCGTCGTCTACATACTGGAAGGAACTATCACTGACCATCGCAATGGCGGCGACACGGACTATGGCCCCGGAGTGGGTTGGCCCGAGGACCGGGACACCACGCACTGGCTTGAGAACAAAGGGACGGTTCCGGCGCGGGAGATCTCGGTCGACATCGTCATGCAAGAGTAAGCCCGGGCCGAACATCGATAAGGGCGAATCCGAGGCGCGGTTCACTCAACACCCGTTATTCCCCCCGCGCCATTTGTAGGATCGCCCTCGGCCAGCATACGGGCCAGGATTTCCCGTTCCTTCACCCCCGGCACCAGGCCGCTGGTCTGGCCTTCCAGCACGGTGATGCCGTCTTCGTTGGTCATGCTGATGGTCGCGCTGGCCCGGCCTTGTTCATCCAGCGCCTGGATGACCCAGTGGCAGGTGATGGTGTCGCCGGCATACACCGGTTGCTTGAACTGGAAGGTCATGGCCGAGGCCAGCCAGCCGATCTGCCCGCCAATTTCGGTGAGCAGGCTGGCGGTGAGCAGACCGTGGGCAACCGGAGCCCTGAAGCGTCGGGCGGTGGCGAACTCGGCATCGAAATGTACCGGGTTGTAGTCGCGGGAGAGTCTGGCGAAGCCCTGGATGTCTGCTTTCGTGAAGCGGCGGGAGAGGGTGAAGCGATCGCCTGCCTGAAGCCCTTCGGCGGCACGCTGTCGGAAGCTTTTCATTGCGGTTCCTCATCCTTGTGTTTATTCGGCGGGAGCACTGTATTCGAGCCCCTTGGATACTCGCGGAACATACAGGCTCAGCGCAGGGTCTGCTCGATCAACAGCAGTATGGCGATGATGATCATCAGCGCCCCCGAGAGGCGGCTGACCGCTTGCGCGGCCACCGGGCGCGTGCGCAACACAGCGCTCGAACCAAAGCCCACCAGCAGGTAGATCACCCCACAACTGAAGGCATGCAGCAGCCCCAGCGCGAGGATCTGCAGCGGCACCGGCCAGGCGGCCAAGGGGTCGGTGAATTGCGGGAGCAAGGCCAGGAACAGCAGGAACACCTTGGGATTGAGGCCGCTGACGCAGGCGCCCTTGAGTGTCCAGCGGGCCCAGGACGCCGAGGCCTGGGCGTCCCCGGCGCGCGGCACGGACGGGTGCCGAAGCATATTGATGCCCAACCAGAGCAGATAGCCGGCGCCACCCAGGGTCAGCAGCGAAAGGGCCAGGGGATTGCTGGCGATCAACCCACCGACACCGGCAGCCACTATCACAGTGGCCAGCAGATGCCCGATCAACAGGCCGGCCACTGCGGGTATCACCACCCGCCCGAACAAACCCGCCGATATCGCGTAGGCCCAATCCGCTCCGGGCGTGATCACGAACAGCAACGACACCGCCCAGAACGCCGCGAAAATACTCGGGCTCATGGACGTCCTGCCTTGTGCTGCTGGGCGAATGCTGTCTCTGGCCTGTTGGCGGTGGTGTTAAGCGGGGAGGGCATGGTTCTTTCTCGCAAACATCGGGTTTGCGGAAAGATTAATGGAGTGCGCTTAGAATATTTTCTCTATTATTCCAGCTTGAATAAGGTTTCCGGGTAGATCCTTCCACATGGACAGAATTGATCAGAAGATTCTTGCCGAGCTGCAGGCGGACGGGCGTTTGTCGGTGACCGAACTGGCGGAGCGGGTCGGCCTCAGCCTGTCGCCGTGCCATCGCCGCGTGCGGGCCCTGGAGGAGTCGGGGGTGATCCAGGGCTATCGCGCCCAGCTGTCGCCAAGCGCCCTGGGCCTGACGTTTTCGGCGATGGTGTTTGCCACGCTGCGCGAGGGCGACCACCAGGCGGTTGCCGCCTTCGAAGCGGCGCTGGTGCCGATCCCGCAGATCGTCGAGGCGCAACGGCTGTTTGGCGAGCCGGATTATCTGCTGCACGTCATCACCCGCGACCTGCCGGCCTTCCAGCAGCTTTACGATGACCGCCTGTCCAAACTGCCCAACGTCCAGCGCCTGACTTCAACGCTGGTGATGAAACGGGTGATTCAGGACCGTTCGCTGCCGCTGTGAGGCGCACCGGCGAACGCGTCAAACACTTCAGGGAGATAGCAATGCGAGAACGAAAGTCGGCAAGGTTGCTGGTCATCAGCCCTTCGCGAAAGGTCCTGCTGTTCCGGTTCCTGCACAAGGAAGGGGCGCTGGCGGGGGATGACTATTGGGCCACGCCCGGTGGCGGGCTTGAAGGGGCAGAAACCTTCCAGCTCGCCGCGGTTCGTGAACTGCACGAGGAAACCGGCATTCGGGTCGGCACGGTTGGAGAACCCGTGGCCGGTCGCAGGTTCCCCATGCAGCTGCCCAGCGGCGAGTGGGTCACCTCTGTCGAGCAGTATTTTGTGGTGCACGCGCCAGACCAGCCGCTCTCCCGTGCGGGCTGGACCTCGTCCGAGGTCCAGGTAATGGCCGATCATCACTGGTGGTCCGTCGACGATCTGCGATCCACCGAGGCCACCGTCTGGCCGGAATCGCTGGTGCACATGCTGGAGGAGGCGGGGGTGTTCGAGCGGTCTTTGTAGCGGTTTTTTTCGTGGGCTAATCCTGGCTTAATCCAGCTCCATTGATATCGCGCGCAGCCGGGTGTTTTCGGCGACCTGTTTATGCGATCGGCGCAATTGTAAGAGCTGCTCTCCACCACTAGACTCCATTCCCATGAAACGCTACCTGCGGTTTTGTCTTGTCTTCCTGATCAGCCTGGCGCTTCCCCTCAGCGGGATGGCGGGCGTCCAGGCGCCGACCGAACCCTGCCCGATGAAGAGCATGGGCATGGCGATGATGGACGACATGGGCATGGACTGCTGCAACGACATGAAAAGCCCGGTCGAGCACGGCAAACCCTGCAAACCGGGCCAGGAGTGCAAGACCGGCGGCATGCTGCAAGTCTCGATCGTCAAGCCTGCCGTGACCCTGAGCCACCCCGTTGTCCTGTCCTTCTCCAGCGATTTTCTGCCCGCGCAAAGCCCTTCCGGGGTGTGGCGACCGCCCCGGGCCTGATTCCTGTACCACACTGAGTCCCATCGCCTATTGAGGCGATGGCATATCTGCGCGCATGTCTGAAGAGCCGCGCAGGGATTCATCACAGGAATCGTCAACATGAACCCCAAGTGCTATTGCACCGGCTGGTCCCTCGTGGCCGGCCTGGCGGCGGGCGTGCTGGTGTGGCCGAGCCTCGCTGGCGCCTTGACCCTCGATGAGGCGTTGCGCCTGGCCGAGAACAACGCGCCGTCGCTGAGCGCCCAAGACGCGAAAATCCAGGCCGCCAGCAGCGCGGCCATCCCCGCTGGCGAACTGCCCGACCCCAAGTTGTTGCTGGGGGTGCAGAACTACCCCATTGGCGGACCGGATCGCTGGCGCCTCGACCAGGACTTCATGACCATGCAGATGGTCGGCATCCGCCAGGAAATGCCCAACAGCGACAAGCGCAAGGCCCGCGTCGAGGTCGCCGCCGGGGCGGTGGAGCGGGCCACCGCCGAGCGTCGGGTGGAACTGCTGAACGTGCGCCAGGCCACGGCCCTGGCCTGGATCGGCAGCTATTCGGTGGAACGCAAGACGGCGTTGCTCCAGGACTTCTACAAGGAAAACCGCCTGCTGGGCGCCACCGTGCGCGCACAGATCGCCGGTGGCCGCGGGTTACCGGCGGATGCGGTGACGCCCCGCCAGGAAGCCGCGCAACTGGCCGAGCGCGAAGATGAACTGATCAGCCAGCGGGCCCAGGCCCGGGCCGCGCTCAAGCGCTGGATCGGCGCCGCCGCCAACGACCGGCCCGAGGGCCACCTGCCCGAGTGGCCGGTGGACAACGCAGGCTACTCCCACCAGCTGCAACACCACCCCGAACTGGCGGCGTTCGCGCCCATGACCCGCGAGGCGCAAGCCAGGGTGCATGAGGCCGAGGCCGACAAGCAGTCGGACTGGAGCTGGGAGCTGGATTACCAGCGCCGTGGCCGTGAGTTTGGCGACATGGTCAGCGTGCAGTTTTCCTGGGACCTGCCGTTGTTTCCCGGCTCGCGCCAGAACCCCAAAATCGCTGCCCGGCAGGCCGAGCTGAGCCAGCTGGAGGCCGAGCGCGAAGCCCTGTCCCGCGAGCACGCCCAGCAGCTGGAAGCGCAGTTGGCCGACTACGAGCGCCTGGATCGCGCGGTGCGCCGCAACCAGCAAAGCCTGGTGCCGCTGGCCCGGGAAAAGGTCGACCTGAGCCTGGCCAGCTATCGCGCCGGCAAGGGCGACCTGGCGGCAGTGGTCGCCGCCCGCCGCGAACTGATCGAAGCCCGCCTCAAGCAGATCGACGTCGAGGAACAGCGTGCCCTGACCAACGCTCGGCTGTATTTCGCCTATGGGGAGAACGCGCAATGAATTCGCCGATCTGGAAAGTCGCTGCGGTGGTCGGCGTCTCGCTGGTCCTGGGAGGGGCGGCTGGTTACTGGCTGGCCCAGCCGCGCAGCGGCGAAGCGCCGGTGGTGGCGGTCGGGCAGGAGGCATCTGCCGAGCCCAAGGCGCTGTATTGGTACGACCCGATGTACCCGCAGCAGAAGTTCGACAAGCCGGGCAAGTCGCCCTTTATGGACATGCAACTGGTCCCACGGTACGCCGAGGGTCAGGGAGGAGAGGGGGATAGCGCGGCACTGCGCATCGACCCGAGCCTGACCCAGAACCTCGGCCTGCGCCTGGCCAGCGTCACGCGCGGGGTGTTGGCCAGCAGCGTCGATGCGGTCGGGGTGCTGGCGTTCAACGAGCGCGAGGTGGCGGTCGTTCAGCCGCGCACCGCGGGTTTTGTCGAACGGGTGTATGCCCGGGCCCCGGGGGATCTGCTCAAGGCCAATGCGGCCCTGGCGGATATCCTGGTGCCGGAATGGGCGGCGGCCCAGGAGGAATTCCTTGCCCTCAAGGCCAGTGGCGATGCCGCGCTGCTGGCGGCCGCACGGCAGCGATTGCGCCTTAGCGGGATGCCAACGGCCTTGATCGCCCAGGTCGAGCGCAGTGGCAAGGTCCAGCCGAACCTGACCCTGACCAGCCCCATCGGCGGTGTGCTGCAAGAGCTGAATGTCCGCCAGGGCATGACCCTGGCCGCCGGCGAGACCCTGGCCCGGGTTAACGGTTTGAACAGCGTCTGGCTGGCGGTGGCGGTTCCGGAGTCGCAGGCGGGCTCGCTCGTCGCGGGGCAGGTGGTTGAGGCTCGTTTGCCGGCCTTTCCCGGGGAAGTCTTCGCGGGCAAGGTCGACGCGATCCTTCCCGAAGCCAATGCCGATAGCCGCACGCTTCGCGTACGTGTCGAGTTGCCTAACCCACAAGGTCGACTGCGGCCGGGCATGAGCGCCCAGGTCAGCCTCAAGCGTTCGACCCAGCAACCTCTGTTGTGGGTGCCCAGCGAGGCGGTGATTCGCACCGGCCGCCGGGCCCTGGTGATGCTCGCCGAAGAGGGAGGGCGCTACCGCCCGCTGGAGGTGCAGCCAGGGCCGGACAACGCTGGCCAGACGGCGATTTTGCAAGGCCTGGAGGAAGGCCAGCAGGTGGTGGCTTCCGGGCAGTTCCTGCTGGACTCGGAAGCCAGCCTCAAGGGCATAGTCGCCGCTTCCTTGGCGGCACCCGCAGCCGTCCTGCATGAGGCCGAGGGCCAGATCCTGGCCATCGACAGTCAGGAAGTCACGCTCGCCCATGGTCCCTTCAAGAGCCTGGGCATGCCGGCCATGACCATGACCTTTCCTCTGGCCAACCCTGGCCTGATGCAGGGCCTCAAGGCGGGCGACAAGGTGCGGGTGGCGCTGAGCCAGAGCGGCAATGAGCTACGGGTCCAACGCCTGGATAAAACGGGGAGCCAGCCATGATCGCGGCCGTGATTCGTTGGTCGGTGGCCAACCGTTTTCTGGTGTTGCTGGCGACCCTGTTCGTCAGCGCCTGGGGTGTCTGGTCGGTGCAGAGCACGCCGGTCGATGCGCTGCCGGACCTGTCGGATGTGCAGGTGATCATCCGCACGCCCTATGCGGGGCAGGCGCCGCAGATCGTCGAGAATCAGGTGACCTATCCACTGGCCACCACCATGCTTTCGGTGCCTGGGGCCAAGACCGTGCGCGGCTACTCGTTCTTCGGCGACAGCTTTGTCTACGTGCTGTTCGAAGACGGCACCGACCTGTACTGGGCGCGCTCGCGGGTGCTGGAGTACCTGAGCCAGGTCCAGAGCCGCTTGCCGACCAGCGCCAAGCCGGCGCTGGGGCCGGATGCCACCGGGGTCGGCTGGATTTTCCAGTACGCCCTGGTGGACCGCAGCGGCGGGCATGACCTGGCGCAACTGCGGGCCCTGCAGGACTGGTTCCTCAAGTTCGAGCTCAAGACCCTGCCGAACGTCGCGGAAGTCGCCACCGTGGGCGGCATGGTCAAGCAGTACCAGGTGCAGCTCGATCCGCTGAAGCTCGCCAGCCTCGGCATCACCCAGGCCGAGGTCGGCGCGGCGATTGGCAAGGCCAACCAGGAAACCGGTGGCGCGGTGCTGGAGATGGCGGAGACGGAGTTCATGGTGCGGGCTTCCGGTTACCTGAAGACCCTCGATGATTTCCGCGCGATCCCGCTCAAGCTCGGGGCGGGCGGGGTGCCGGTGACCCTGGGCGAGGTCGCGACTGTCCAGCTCGGCCCGGAAATGCGCCGTGGCATCGGCGAACTCGACGGCGAGGGCGAGGCCGTTGGCGGCGTGGTGATTCTGCGCAGCGGCAAGAACGCCCGGGAAACCATCGCGGCGGTGAAGACCCGCCTCGAAGAGCTGAAACGCAGCCTGCCGGCGGGGGTGGAAATCGTCACCACCTACGACCGCAGCCAACTGATCGACCGCGCGGTGAGCAACCTTGGCCACAAGTTGCTGGAGGAGTTCATAGTCGTCGCCCTGGTGTGCGGGATCTTTCTCTGGCACCTGCGTTCCTCCCTGGTGGCGATCATCTCCTTGCCGATCGGCGTGTTGATCGCCTTTGTGGTGATGCGCCACCAGGGGCTCAACGCCAACATCATGTCCCTGGGCGGCATCGCCATCGCGGTCGGGGCCATGGTCGACGCGGCGGTGGTGATGATCGAGAACGCCCACAAGAAGCTCGAGGCCTGGCACCAGGCCCATCCCGGGCACACCTTGCAGGGCGAGCAGCGCTGGCAGGTGATCACCGCGGCGGCGACCGAGGTCGGGCCGGCGCTGTTCTTCTGCCTGTTGATCATCACCCTGTCGTTCATCCCGGTGTTCACCCTGGAGGCCCAGGAAGGGCGGCTGTTCGGTCCGCTGGCGTTCACCAAGACCTATGCCATGGCCGCGGCGGCGGGGTTGTCGGTGACCCTGGTGCCGGTGTTGATGGGCTACTGGATTCGCGGGCGGATTCCCAACGAGCAGCAGAACCCGCTGAACCGTTGGTTGATCCGCCTCTATCAACCGGCCCTGGACGCGGTATTGCGCAGGCCCCGGGCAACCTTGGTGGTGGCCTTGCTGGTGTTTCTCAGTGCGTTATGGCCGATTTCGCGCCTGGGTGGCGAGTTCCTGCCGCCGCTGGACGAAGGCGACCTGCTGTACATGCCTTCGGCGCTGCCGGGGCTGTCGGCGCAAAAGGCGGCGCAGCTGCTGCAACAGACCGACCGGCTGATCAAGAGCGTGCCTGAGGTCGAGCATGTGTTCGGCAAGGCTGGCCGCGCGGAAACCGCCACCGACCCGGCGCCCCTGGAGATGTTCGAAACCACTATCCAGTTCAAGCCCCATGATCAATGGCGCCCCGGCATGACCGCGGAAAAACTGGTGGCCGAGCTGGACCGGGTGGTGCGGGTGCCAGGGCTGACCAATATCTGGATTCCGCCGATCCGCAACCGCGTCGACATGCTCGCCACTGGCATCAAGAGCCCGATCGGGGTCAAGGTGGCCGGCAGCGATCTGCGGCAGATAGATGCGGTGACCCAGGCGGTCGAGCGGGTGGCCAGGGAGGTGCCCGGGGTCAGTTCGGCGCTGGCCGAACGCCTGACGGGCGGCCGTTATATCGACGTGGATATCGATCGCCAGGCGGCCGCGCGCTACGGCCTGAATATCGCCGACGTGCAGTCGATCGTCAGCGGCGCCATCGGCGGGGAAAACATCGGTGAGACCATCGAAGGCCTGGCGCGCTTCCCGATCAGCCTGCGTTACCCCCGTGACTGGCGGGACTCGCTGGGGGCCCTGGAGCAGCTGCCGATCTACACCCCGCTGGGCAGCCAGATCACCCTCGGCACGGTGGCCAGGGTCAAGGTCAGCGAGGGTCCACCGATGCTCAAGAGCGAGAACGCCCGGCCTTCGGGCTGGGTGTATGTCGATGTGCGCGGGCGGGATATCGCCTCGGTGGTCGCCGACCTGCGCCGCGCGGTGAGCGAGCAGGTGCGCTTGCAGCCGGGCATGAGCCTGAGCTACTCCGGGCAGTTCGAGTTTCTCGAACGGGCCAACGCCCGGCTCACCTGGCTGGTGCCGGCCACCTTGCTGATCATCTTCGTGCTGCTGTACCTGACCTTCGCCCGCTTCGACGAAGCCCTGCTGATCATGGCCACGCTGCCGTTCGCCCTGACGGGCGGGGTGTGGTTCCTCTACGGGCTGGGGTTCAACCTGTCAGTGGCCACCGGCGTCGGTTTTATCGCCCTGGCCGGGGTGTCCGCCGAGTTCGGCGTGATCATGCTGCTGTACCTGAAAAACGCCTGGGCCGAACGCCAGGAGTCCGGCGAGGGCAGCGAGCGCGGGTTGCTCGCGGCGATTCGCGAAGGCGCGGTGCAGCGTGTGCGCCCCAAGGCCATGACCGTGGCGGTGATCATCGCCGGCCTGTTGCCGATCCTGCTGGACGGCGGCACCGGCAGCGAAGTGATGAGCCGCATTGCCGCGCCCATGGTCGGCGGCATGCTCACCGCGCCCTTGCTGTCCCTGTTCGTCATCCCGGCGGCCTATCGCCTGATGCGTCGCCGGCAGCTTCCCGTTGTCTCCACCACTCAAGGAAAAAAACCATGAAACCGATCCGGATCCTTATGGCTGGCGCCCTGGCCGCGCTGTCCCTGGCCGCCCACGCGCAGGACATGCCCGGCATGAAAATGGACGACATGCACATGAACGGCATGCCGATGAAGCAGGAAGCCCAGCAGGCTCAACAGGCCACCGCCGAGGGCACGATCAAGGCCATCGATACCGCCAAGCAGCGGGTGACCATCGCCCACGGCGCCGTCCCCGCCGTGCAATGGCCGCCGATGACCATGGCCTTTGCCGCGACCGCGGAGCAGTTGGCGGGGCTGGCGATCGGCGACCGGGTGACCTTCGCATTCCGCCTGGAGGGCGGCGCGGCCACTATCCTTTCCATCAAGAAATAAAACCGCGAGGCCGGCATGTGCAGGCATGCCGGCTTCGCGCTGATTATTCACAACGGCGCCGGCGGTTCGTTCCTCTCTCTACCATCCATTAGAGGGAACTCCCGATGAAAAACACCGAACTCAGCCACATCATCCTCAGTGACCACTCGCGCATCGAAGCCGCCATCAGTACCGGCGCGGCCTGGGAAGTCTGGTTCCAGGTCGAGTTTCTGATCCTGCTACGCGCAGCCCGCCTGGGGGTCGCTCGCGAAGTGCCTTACCCAGAGCCGAACGAGACCCGGCGTCTGGATGTACTGGCCAGCCAGGGGGTCAAGAGCTATGCCATCGAGGTGAAAGTCGAGAGCGCCACCAACGCCGGCGACAAACTGCTGGCGAAAGCCCGCAAGGATATTGTGAAACTCGCCAAATACACCGAGCCGGTCGAGGCCCGCTGGGTGGTTGCCCTGGCCTATAGCGACGAGGCCAAGCACATGTTGCACGGTTTCACGGTGGAGAACAGCGGCCACGCCATCTACAACGAGGCCGGTTCGATCGGCTGCATGATCTTCTCGGTTTGACCCGCGCGGGCGCCAGCAGGGCATGAAGCCTTCCTGGCGCCTGGCGGCTTTCGACAGTTCGCGCCCTTAGTGAGAGAACAACTGCCGGTCGCCCTGTTTCTGCGAGCCTGCGACGTAGTACGCCTCGAACCAGGCGGGCTGGCCCGAGATCGCCGTGGGTTTTTTCAGCAACAGTGGCGGTGGCTGCTTCCCCTGGGTCTCATCGGCGCTGCTGAAAGCCTTTTGCATCACGCTGCGAAAGTGCAGGTGATCGAAGATCAGCAGGGCCTGGATGGCATAGACCACGGCGATTTTCTGGTCCTCGATCAGGACCAGGTGATCGCCGTTTTTTTCTTCCCCCGAAATGGACAGGTTCGAGGAGCCGGTGAAGACCTTGGCGCTCGGCAGGTTGAAGTCGGTGACGACGAATTTGTTGTGCACCGAAATACCGGTGCCGCCCGACCACTCGCTGCGAAAAGGCTCCGGCGCGTACTTGGCCAGATAGGCGAAATCCACCTCGGCCGATGTGCCGTCGGGCTTGATCACATCCATGCCCGAGGCCTTGTCGGTCACGCCATAGTTGAACACCGGGCGCTTGTAGAGGCGGCTGATCGAGTCGTGCAGGGGCCCGCTGGTGATCTGATTGAGGAAGGCAATGTTGAACAATACCGAGCGGCTCGCCTGGTCGATTGCCTCGCCTATGGGGCCCAACGACAGGTCGCTGCTGGGGTGGGGCGAGAAGCAGAAATGCAGGCGTGGGCCTGGCGCTGTTGCGGTGGCGGTTTCGATGACATGCCATCTCTGCGCCAGGTCGCTGGCCGCGAAGTTTTTCGGGTCGTTGAAGCCGGCCTCGAAGACCCGGCCGAACAGGTCCGCCACCTCGGGGTGCTTGAACAGCAGGGCATTGTTGTTCTGCACATAACAGCCGCGGAAGCTGAAGTTGGTGGAGCCGCACAGCACCTGGTAGGGCTTGCCGTTGCGCCGGGCGATCAGCACCTTGTGGTGTTGCAGGCCATTGAAATGACTGCGTCGCACCCGGTCCGCGCCGGCCGAGGCCAGCAGGCGGTTGGCGGCCCGGGTTTCGCAACTGTCGGCGGCGGCGTGATCGCCGGCGTCATCGATGATGATGCGCAGGCGATTACCCAGTGCCTCCAGTCTGGCGAGGATGTCCGGTTCGTTGAAGTCGTAGGCGAAGACATCGAGGGTGGTGTCCGGCTGCCGTAGGACTTCATCCAGCACCGCGAAAATCATCGACACCGCCTCGAAGCCGAGCCACTGGTACATGGCTGTTTCGGTCTTCGGGTGGTCGAGCCCGTCCTTGGTTTTCGATGGAATCAGGCTCTTGCCATAATCATTGACCTTGACGCCTGCGGGCACCCGGTCGCGAAAGGCCTGCGAGGAGGTGAAGCCCCGGGTGAAACCAATGTCGAGGATGCCTTCGTAGCTGATGGGGTTGAGGTCGATCGGCAGTTCGATGGCCGTGCCGGGCACCAACTGGCCGTCGTTGGCCATGTGCATCATCCGGCCGCGGTAGGTGAACGTGCCTTGGTCGACCTCATGGGGAACGTGAACCCAGCGAAATTTCTGGAAGGGCGCTTCCAGCGAGGAATACTTGCGCTGGCCATCCACCGCGCTGTGGGTGGGCTCGTCGTAGGCAAAGGCGATGCGGTTGGGCAGGGGCTTGAACTCGTCGGTGCCGGGGAACCTGCATTCGATGGCAAAGCCCACGAGGTCCGCGGGAGGACTCTCGACATCGAAACCGATCAGGCACATGCGTTCGCCGCGCCACAGTTTCATGGTGAAACCATCAATCGTTTGGGCGTTCTGGAATTCGGACATGAGCAGCACTCCTTGCTGTGGCATGTGGGTCAAGAGGGGATCCAGCATTCTGTAGCCTAGAGCAAAACGCCAGCCCCCTCATGCTGGGAGGCTGGCAGCAGAACCCTGGTCAAAGACGATCCGCATCGATCACCGCCTGGGCGAACGCCTGCGGGTCTTCCTGCGGCAGGTTGTGGCCGATGCCGCCGCTGATCAGGCGGAACTGGTATTTGCCGGTGAAGCGCTTGGCGTAATCCTCGGGGTTCGGGTGCGGCGCGCCGTTGGCATCGCCTTCGAGGGTGATGGTCGGCACGCCGATGGCAGGGGCCGTGGCCAGTTTCTGCTCCAGGGCGGCGTAGCGGCTCTCGCCTTGAACCAGCCCCAGGCGCCAGCGGTAGTTGAACACCGTGATGTCGACATGGTCGGGGTTGTCCAGGGCCTTGGCGCTGCGCTCGAAGGTGCTGTTGTCGAACTTCCATTGCGGCGAGGCCAGTTGCCAGATCAACTTGGCGAAGTCGTGGGTGTTTTTCTCATAGCCGGCGCGACCGCGATCGGTGGCGAAATAGAACTGGTACCACCACTGCAATTCCGCCTTGGGCGGCAGCGGGTTCTGGCCGGCCGCCTGGTTGCCGATCAGGTAGCCGCTGACCGATACCAGCGCCTTGACCCGCTCCGGCCACAGCGCCGAGACGATGTCCGCCGAACGCGCGCCCCAGTCATAACCGCCGAGCACCGCTTGCTTGATCTTCAGCGCATCCATGAAGTCGATGACGTCGCTGGCCAGCGCGGCCGGTTGGCCGTTGCGCAGGGTTTTCGCCGACAGGAAACGGGTATCGCCGTAGCCGCGGGCATAGGGCATCAGCACTCGATAACCCTTGGCGGCCAGCAGGGGCGCGACCTCATCAAAGCTGTGAATGTCGTACGGCCAGCCGTGCAGCAGAATCACCACCGGGCCATGGGCAGGGCCTGTTTCGGCGTAGGCCACGTCCAGCAACCCGGCATTGACATGTTTCAGCGGGCCGAACGGCGAGGGCGCGGCATAAGTGGTGCCGGCGTTGCTCGCCTCTGGTTGCGCAGCAGCGGGCGTCTGCGCCTGGGCCGTGCCGAGGATGCCGAACAGGCTGAGGGCCAGGATCGACGCGCCGATTTTGTGGGTGCGCAGTGTCATCTTCATGCTGATCTCTCCATTGGATTGCAAGCCGTGGGGGCGGGGGATCTGGCTGATCCCCTTCAACCTGGGTTGCATTTGAAGGCAGCGACGTATCTGGCCTGTGTCCGAATCCCGGGCCAGATGAAAGCTTATGTAGCGGGAGGTGATGTAGACACACTGCGATACACAGGGGATGGGCAGAAGGGCTGGGGCGTCCGATTCCCGCCTCCCGGCTGCGCAAAGCTCGACACAAAAGCGGCTTATGCCTCGGGTTGGTTTGGGGCCGATACGCGAGCCGCAGGACGGGCCGAACCAGGGGCCCGGTCGCATAAATTTGAAATGCACGGCATTGCCCGACAGAATCGCGCCCCGATCCGGCCAAAGGCGCCGGAGGTTCGTGGTGAAAAGGGGTGGCAGTTGAACCAACAGACATTGTCCATGCGTCTGGAGCGTGTGGCGGCGCATGTGCCAGCCGGTGCGCGCCTGGCCGATATCGGCTCGGATCACGGCTACCTGCCGGTAGGGTTGCTGCGCCGTGGCCTTATCGCGGCGGCGGTGGCCGGCGAGGTGGCGTTGACGCCGTTCCACGCGGCCCAACGCACCGTGCGTGAAAACGCTCTGGACTCGGGCATCAGCGTGCGCCTGGCCAACGGCCTGGCGGCGATCGAGCCGGGCGACGGGATCACGGCGATCAGTATCTGCGGCATGGGCGGTGAGACCATTCGCGACATCCTCGACAGCGGCAAGACCCGCCTGAGTGGCCAGGAACGCCTGATCCTGCAGCCCAACGGCGGCGAGCAACCCCTGCGCCAATGGCTGATGGACCATGGCTACCGCATCCTCTGCGAGGAAGTGCTGCGGGAAAACCGCTTTTTCTACGAAATCATCGTCGCCGAGCGCGCCGGGCCGGTGAGCTACACCGCCGAGGAGCTGTACTTCGGCCCGCTGCAGCTGCAGGCCCGCAGCCCGGCCTTCCTCGCCAAGTGGCAACGCATGCTGCGCCTGAAGCAGAAGACCCTGGCCCACTTCGCCCGGGCACGGCAGGCCGTGCCCGAGGAGAAGGTCCAGGACATCGCCCAGCAGGCCCGGTGGATCACAGAATTGCTGGCTTGAGCGCGGTACCGGGTGGGCGCTTTGAGTCAATCTGTTGCATCGACCGGTTGAATCCACAGTCGATTGCTACCATCAGCGACTGACGGTCTCTGACCCAGTGCTTATGCGCCATGCGTAGGACTAGCCCACTGCCCGATAAAGTCGCCAACTCTCCGCTCAATGTCACTCTCAACTGTCCGCAGCCGCAGAATAGGAATGCCACTTCTAGCCAAAATCTCATTTTTCATGGCGTCCCGAGCTGCCTGCACGGGTCGGTCGTGGTACCCGCCATCGACTTCGATCACCCCTATCGGTTTCTTGCCCACTTTGAAATAGATCACGAAATCGCAACTGGCGCGCCTCATGAACGCCCGCTGGGGCTCCGTCCAGTCGAGGCTACCCGGCGATGCAAGCTTATCCAGCTGGATCTGTGTGTGGTACTTCAATGCCTGGCACGCCGGGGCTGACAGCGCTTCGCGCAGCAACTGTGCCACGATCTGCTCGGACTTGTAGCGTGAATCCTCGGGCCGCAGGCGGGCGTCCAAGCGTGCCAGAGACTGGTCGTACTCGCGGTACAGCAAGTCGAATGCCGACACCACCGGCGCGCGTACGATCTGCTCGTCCTGCGCGTAATAGCTGATGTAGCGGATCAGCGCGGCGATGTGGCCATTGTTGTCAGTGAACACCTCGTCGCCGGTCACCAGGGTGAAGCGATGTTTGGCCCGCGAAACTGCCACGTTGATCATGCGTGGGTCGTCGACGAAATCCAGGCGTGTTCGCGCCTGGTTGTAGCGCTTCTTGTCCAGCACGGTGGAGAAGACGATCTCGTCGCATTCGCGCCCCTGAAACTTGTGCACGGTGTCCTTGACGAAATCCGTCGGCAAGTGCGTGTCGGAAAGGTTGACTTGCGCCCGGAACGGGGCGATATAACCGCGGCCTTCGCCGTCCATTCCGACGGGCTGCCCCTCGTCCTCAAGCACCTTCAGCAGGGAGTCCAATTCCCGAAGGTTGGTGTTCTTCCTGGCGTGGTTGCCCTTGGCTGTCACCACCAGGCGCAGGGGGGCTTCGCCCTTGTCCTCGGTCATCGGCACCAGTGCGTTGTCGTAGAACTGTTGGTTGCAGAACTGGATGATCCTGGGGTGGCAGCGGTAATGTTCTTTCAGCAGGGTTCTGGGCAGCGCGTCCTGGAAAACGCTGATGCACGAATCGAGTAGGCTGTAGCGTTCGCAATCGTAGGCCTCGGTGGGTGCCTGCAGTCCCAGCTTCACGGGGATGTGTGCCAACTGGCGGTTGTCGCCAACGACGATCAGGTTCTTCGCGCAGCCCAGCGGCAGGATGCCCGGCACGATATCCTGTAGAGAGGCTTCGTCGATGATCACGTAGTCGAGGATCGCGCCGGGGGCGATCGAATTGACGATGGAGTGCGTGCCGCTTCCCAGGATAGGGAAACACTGCACGAAGGCATCGAAATGATTGCGGTAAGTTTTGGCATCGAAGCTGTCCGACGGCGGTACCTGAAGTTGCAGATGCTGCTTCAGATGGTGCATCGATGCTGTTGTCAGTTCTTTCAGCAGTGCCGTGAAATTCGCGCGTGCCAACGATTCACGGCACGCCCGCAGCTCCGCTTCCTTGTCCCGTAGCGATTTGTCGTAGTAATGCATCTGCAGTGCATGGAAAACGGCCATGCGCGCCTCGCCTTCGGCGAATGGCTTGGTGCGAAAGATTCTGAATTTGAACAGTAGCTCGATGCGGTCTTTGAGATGAATGCGCTGCTCGCCGAGGTAAGCCAGGTAGGCCATGAGGTCCGCAGTCTTGCGCGGTGTCAGGCCGTACTTGTCGAGCGAGCCTGTGGCCTGCACATCGCTTTCTGCCTGCCACTGCTGCAGGTAGCGCCGCTCGATGACCAGCTCGTCCAGCTCGATTTGCAGTTGCGCCGCCCTGTTGTGGTTTTGCAGGTGTTGCTTCAAGCGGGTCAGCAAGGCCTGGATCTCATCTAGGGACGGTGCCGGCTCGGGCGCGCTTGATGGCCACGCAGGCAGGTCGGCGAAGAAGGCCTCACGTTTGTCCTGGTTGCCAAGCTTGGCGACCAAGTGGCCCAGGCCGTATTTCTCCAGCTTTTCGTAGACGTTTTCCACGGCCGCATTGTTGTTGGATAGTACCGCTACCGTCTGCCCACGTAACAGAATATTGGCGAGGATGTTGAGGATCGTCTGGGTCTTGCCGGTCCCTGGCGGGCCTTCGATCACGCTGATTTGCGCGCTGAACGCCCGTTCGACCGCCTGAAGCTGACTCTCGTTAAGCCCGAACGGATAGATGAGCCCCTGACCCGGCGCCAGCGTGGCGTTGCGCCCCGTGCAATAGGCTTGCAAGGCAGTGCCAGCGATGGCGGGCAGTTTTCCGAGCTGGCGCACCACATTGTCGGCAATTTCACGGTCAGTCTTCGACTCAGCGTAATCCTGTCGGGCATTCGCCACGCTAGTGAAATAGCGGAAGACCGGCGTTTCCTTCATCGATGTCGGGGCGGTAAAGCCGATACCGTCCATCTTGTAGACATAGGGCTTTTCGGCGCCCTGGTAGTGCACGACGGCATATCGCTCGCCGTAAATCGTAGCTTTGGCAATGGGCGTGAAGATCGTGCTGCCGGGCTTGTGCAGCAATACATTGGTCAACTCGTGGGTGGGCGAAACTTGGCAGTTACTGAGCGGGCGGGTGTATTTTTTCTTGGAGGGGAAGTGACAGGTCAGTTCCAGGGCTTCGTACTTGTCGCTCCAGCGAATCGCCCAGTCGCTGATCTTTGCGGTCTTGTCCTCACCATCCACCTGAATCGAAGCCATATTCCTTATCCCTATGCGCATGACATCCGGCTTCGCCTCGCGCCGAATGCTACTTTCTCCAAGAGGAGTCATCTTGCCATCATTGCGTGCAGGGTCGATAGCCGGTTCATGCGTTTAGTCATCTTCCGTGCTTCCGGCCGAGAGCAGCCCATCGCAAACGGCAGCTATCGACCCAAAGCAGCCATCATGTGTCTAGCAAATCCGGAGCAATTTACTGATGTGGAAATCAAATCCGACCATGGGTTTTCGGGCGTTCAAACTGGCTATCCGCGGGCTCCTTGCGCAGCGGCAAACGTGCGGCTGCGATTATGAGTTTGAACCCGTCGGCACGGCTTAACGGCCATGATCCATATGCGTATTTAAAGGGCGTGCTCACGCGACTGTCGATGCAGCGGCCGAATGAGATTATCGAGTTGCTGCCGCATAGATGGGCGCCCGTTTAACCACGCAAGGTCTTTTGGGCGCACGCTTACTGTCCAGGGCCTGGCCACAAGGTTTTAGAAAATGCGTAAGCGATGGGCTTGAAACTGGAAGCAGGCTGCAGCTTCCGTTTCCCAGATGCTGACAGTTCAGTTGGAAGAGTTGTTCAGCTGCTGAAGCTCAAGTTGCTTGGCAGCACTGGCTTCGAGGTTTGCGCGCTCTTCATCCAGATACCGATAAATGCTTTGGAGGTTGGCGATTTTCTGTTTGATTTCTGCCATCTTCTTTTCAATTAACTTAGCGCCGTCAGCACAATCGATCAGCTTGTTCCGCTGCGCATCCAGAATCTCGCCTATTTCCCCCAGGGCAAACCCCATGCTTTGCGCGCGCTGGATAAAGTCCAGATCCTGCAGAGTCTGCTCTGTGTAAACGCGATAGTTGTTAGTTTGCCGCAGCGGTGAGATCAGGCCGATTTGCTCGTAGTAACGCAGCGTATGGCGGCTGGCGCCGCTGCGGGCCTCGAGTTCGCCGATTTTCATGAAAACACCGCTTGACTATAGAGTTGGGTCGATAGTTTACGCTTGATTTCTCACCTTAAACAAGGAACAGGGAAATGAGCGTGGAGTGCTTTGTCACGGGGGGTACCGGCTTCATCGGTCAACATTTGGTGGCGTACCTGAGTGCAAAAGGTCACACCATTCGGGTGTTGATGCGTCGCCCAGAGCGACTAGCTGCACTGCGGGAGCAAGTCGACAATTTGGGAGGGTGCGCAACCCGGGTATTTGCCGTAGCTGGCGATCTGGAACGGGACAACCTCGGGCTGAGTCTTGCTGACCGAGAAGTGCTAAGGCACGCCAGAGTCATATTCCACCTGGGCGCCCACTTCGCATGGGGGCTTTCGGTGGAGCATTCTCGTGCGGTGAATGTGGAAGGGGCAAAGCGCGTGGCGCTGTTGGCGGCTGAGCAAAAAAGCCGGTTAGTGATGATCGGCGGCTACATGCTGAAAAATCATGAACATCTGCAACGCATCGGAATTGATCCTCGTTATCCGGAGCTGACGAATTGGCCTGCCGTCTACCGACATGTCGGTGGTTACGAGGGGAGCAAGCTGGAGGCACATTTTGCGACCCTGGAGGTCATGTCCGCCAAGGGCGGGGAGATTACCATTGTCCACCCCGCGACGGTTTGTGGCCACAGCCGCACGGGGCATATCCTTGACGGTCAGCCGCTGGTGGAGCTGATCCGCAACCTCGTGCAGGGAAAGCTGAGTGCAGTGCCCGGTACCGCCGAGCACTGGCTGCCACTGGTCACCGTGGATTACCTGGTTGAGCTGGTGGCGGTTTGTGCTTTTGATCCTGCCATGGCGGGCCAGGAACTGCTGGCGCTTGATGAGCAAACTCCCAACTTGCGAGAGCTCCTGGTACAGGTGGCACAACCTTTGGGCTTAAAGTCTCCCAAGCATTACATTCCACTCCGCTTGCTGAAGTGGCTACTGAGTATTCCCCCCGTCGCGCGGTTTTTGAATACAAAACCCGAAGCCCTGGACTTTATCCAGACCACTCGTTTTGATACCGCGGCGGTCGAGCAATTTGCCAACAGGCATGGAGTAGCCAAACCGGATATACGTCAGTCTTTGCAGCACACTGCAATGTTCGTCAACTCATATTGCCTAGCCAAGGGCCAGGCCCTCTGACTTCTCCCTTGGGGGCATTTCGTACGGGAACTTCAAGAAGGCATCCTACTGGGCGATCCTGCTCATGCCCCCATAAATAGCGGGGTTGGTGGGATCTTCGTTTCCTCAAACTTTGCGCCGTCGATGTAGGGCGGCATTCTATCGAACGACAATTCAGCGACAGGGATCGTCATCAATGCAATCCACTTTCAGCAAAGGCGTCATATTTGCACTCTCCGCTGCGGCACTGAACGCAACGATCGGTGTACTCAGCAAAGTACTCATGAGTAATGGTTTCACCGCTAGCAGTGTCGCTGTCATCAAGACCCTACTGGGTTGCATGCTTCTCTCGATCTTACTGTTTTTCCTCAAGCGCCCGGCGGCGTCGAGCAAATGGACTCAGGCGGCTATCTGCGCATTCCTTGGCATCTTTGTGCTGTTCCATTTCGAAACGTCCGCCTATCGACACTACGCTGCGGCAGGTGTGGTGGTGGTGCTGATGGCCAGTGCCTCAATTTCCTCGATCATTCTGGGGCGCATTTTCCTCAAGGATGCCATCACCGCGAACGCTACCGTTGGCGCCGCACTGGCTATCGCTGGGATCTCGGTGATCTTCGGCGGCGACCTGCAGCAGGGCTTTACCCTGCAAGGTGCTGCGCTCGCCTCCATGGCCGGCTGCGGCTACGGGGCCTTTTCGGTTGCCATGAAGCGTATGGGGGTGTCGGGGGGGCTGCACTTCACCCGACAATTGTTGTTCTTTGGCAGCCTGTACCTGCTGATGCCGGCTGCGGCCGATGGTTTCGCGATGGGTGAGCTGTCGCCGTTGGCGATCGCCGCGCTGCTGGCGCTGGCCACGCTGCCGACAATCCTGGGCTTCTTCTGCACCACCAAGGCCATCGAGTATCTCAAGCCATCCCAAGTGCAAGCGCTGGAGCTGACCGAGCCACTGTTCGCCGCGCTGCTAGCGTTTGTGGTGCTCAATGAAGTACCGCGCGAAAGCCTGTACGCGGGAGCGGCACTGATCATCGTCGGCCTGTGTTTCTCCAATGAACTCATCCGCTTGGGCAGCAAAGCATCCGTCCCTTCGACCGAGTGAGCTATTTTCGGATCCTGATTGCTTTAGCAATCAGTGGTTTTCAAGTGTTTTGAGCGACTGACCGCTTCTGGCCGGAGCGGATATTCGATACCTCCCAGCCAAGCGGAACCGAGCGAGATCTTGCCTGTTGACCCGTTCTATCCACTAATATGCAACCCCCATCCTCCGACGAGCCTGAAAATGGACCCTCACTCGATTCTGGCTTTTACCCTGGTCGCCGCGATTGCCATCGCCAGCCCGGGGCCTGCGACATTGATGGCGATCAACAACAGCCTCGCCCATGGCCAACGCAGCGCGGTGTGGTCCTCGTTGGGCAATGCCAGTGGCCTGTTCTGCCTGTCGGCGGCTGCGATGCTGGGGCTGGGGGCGTTGCTTGCCAGTTCCGAGTTGCTGTTCAACGCAGTGAAGATCATCGGTGCCGGTTATCTGTTCTATCTGGGGATCAGGCAGTTGTTCAAAAAGAGCCCGATGCTCGCGGACGGTATCCAGGATGACGTGAAGAAGAGCAGGCCCACTCGCGTGAAGCTGTACAAGTCGGCCTTCCTGACGGCGGTGACCAACCCCAAGGCGACGATGTTCTTCACCGCGCTGTTCCCGCAGTTCATCGACCAGGGCGCGCCGCTGCTGCCGCAGTTCCTGATCCTCACTTCGATCTTCATGGGGCTGTCGGTGGCGTCCTTGAGCCTGTATGCCGCACTGGCCTCCCGGGCCAAGGGCGTGCTGACTCGGCCCGAGCTGTCCCGCTGGGTCAGCCGGGTGGTGGGCTCGACCTTCATCTGTTTCGGAGCGGCCATCCTGACCATGCGTCGACAGGCTGCATAAGAGGAGTGTGGCTATCCATGGAGGGCTGATTCTGTCCGGTAGCTACCCTTCACGACAGGCACCAATCTACCCAAGCAACATTATCGAATCACCGAGTGAAAGGACTGCGCGGCCATATCTTCAACAATACTCGCCCCGTCAATGCGCAAAACCTGCGCCGTTTGCTCCGCTATCCACGCCTCGTGTCGCGTCCTGTTGCGTCCGGAGAAATCCGGGTTGTCATACTGCGAAGCCCATTCGCGAAAGGCCACGTGTATGTCATGCATATCGCCACCGGGTGCGATGCGATCGCCAAAGCGCGCCTTTTCACGTGCGGCCAGCTTCTCAAGGCGAACAGCCGTTGCAGTCATCACGAACACGATCAGATCGACATCGGCTACCCCAGCAAAGATACGAGGGTATGACCCAATGTCGTCACGTCTGCACACGAAGCGCCTGTGATGTAGATCCTGAATACAAGTCGCTCATCTCATTCGCCGAGGAGTCCGGCCAGGACTTCTCTCAAGTTATGCGCTACTGCTCTATCTCCTGTGAAAAAACGTGCTAGACAATAATCTTGCTGGTCGTTGGCTAGCCACTAGCCTCGACAACAGCCTGTTCGCTTCACCCCGTCTGGCAGGAGAGTGCTCATGAGCGAGCGAATCAATGTAGTGATACTGAGCTTTGCCGCGGCGTTTGCGGCGTTGCGCGATGGCCTTTCGGTCGCTCAGCGGATTGGCGACACACTGTGGGTGGCCAACGACGAAGCCACCAGCCTAGAGCGTCTGAAAGTCCAGGGCGCTGCACCAGCCGGCGTCCTGATCTGCGATGAGCACCAATCGTTCTCGCTCATGGAATACCTGGACCTGCCCATACCAGCGCCAGACGCCGAGATCGATATCGAGGGATTGGCCTATGACCATGACAGGGGTTACCTCTGGGTGGTGGGCTCCCATAGCCTCAAGCGCAAGAAGGCCGACCCCGACAAGCCGGCGCAAAAGAACATCAAGCGGCTATCGATGGTAGAGGCAGACGGCAATCGCTTTTTGTTGGCCCGCATTCCGGTAGTACGGCAGAGCGACAGCTATGGACTCGCGAGGGCGGTGGATGCCGATGGACGTACGGCGGCGCAGCTACGTGGCAACGCGCTTGGCAACGACTTGACCTGGGAAATTGCCAAAGACGATCAGTTACGGGACTTCCTGCCCATCCCGGGTAAAGACAACGGTTTCGATATCGAAGGGATGGCGGTCATTGGCTCGCGGCTGTTGTTGGGGTTGCGTGGGCCGGTCCTGCGCGGATGGGCCGTGCTGCTGGAGATCGAGCCTGAACTCAATGGTGACTCCACCGAGACGTTGGTGCTCAAGAAGATCGGGCCGCAGGGGCGCCGCTACCGCAAGCACTTCTTCGCGCTCAATGGCCTGGGGGTGCGAGACCTGTGCGTCAGCGGCGACGATCTGTTGATTCTGGCGGGGCCGACCATGGACCTGGACGGGCCGGTAACGGTGTTCCGTTGGCGTGGCGGCTTCGCATCTGGTGAGGAGCTTGTGGTCTTTGCGGAGCAATTGGAGAGGGTTCTGGAGGTGCCTTTCGGGCAAGGTGACGATCATGCCGAGGGTATGTGTCTGTTTGACGTGGGTGAGGAGGCCGGGGAAGGTCTGCTAATCGTTTACGACGCTGTCGCGCCGCGTCGTAAACACGGCGATCTGAGTGTGGAAGGGGACCTGTTTATCCTGAAGTAGTCACGCATCTGGCCTGATCGGGTACTTCAATGGCAACCCAGGCGAGCTTATGGTTGCGGGCGCTATCACCGGCGGTTTGGTCGGCCAGAGCAAGGTGATTTCGAATAGCACTTACAAAACGTTATTGCTGATGGGAGCCCAGGGGCTCCAAGGTCATGCACTCAGTGCGCACCACGGGAGTCTGGCCCGATATCGTTAGCTGATATCATTCGAAACCTTACCGGCCGAGCAGAAAAAACATGAACCGTCGTAAAAAAATAAACCAGCTATTGAAGGCTCACGCGAAAAAGGCCAGTGCCAAGCTGGCCCCGCGCAGCAAGCTCAAATACATCAGCAAGGCCGACCGATTGAAGCTGGCTGCCGAAGCCAGTCCCGAGCCAATCATTTCCCCTGAGAGCTGATCGATATCGCTCCTTTTCTGCAGGGCGTCATGCTGCCTGGCGCGCGGGATCGCGTGCCCACGGCTGGCCCTTAACGCAGACTCCACGACACCCCGACATACATCGCCATGCCTTCCCCCGGCGTGGATCGCGTTGCGTCCATTCCCTTGTCGTCGTAGCCCGGGGTGACGGTGGCGGCGTAGTGCTGGTCGGTCAGGTTGCGCAGGTCGAGCCAGGTCTGCCAGTCGCCCTTGGGCGCGTTGTAGCCCAGGGTGGCGCCGAACAGTGCGTAGGGATCGGCGTAGTAGCTGTTGGCGTAGTCCACCGCCACCTTGGACACCAGTTGCGTATTGAGCGCGGCGAAGAAGCCTTGGGGCCAGTCGTAGCGCAGTTCGCCCTGGTAGTAGTGCATCGGCAGGCCCGGCAGGCGGTTGTCGCCGAAGCGCTCATCGTCGCGGTAGTGGAAGTCGCTGAAGGTGTAGCTCTGGCGCAGGCTCAGCTGGCCGCCGTCGTCCCCTGACCATAGGTTGCTTTGCAGGCTGGCTTCCACGCCCTGGTGCACGGTGGGGCTGGCGTTGAGTTCGTAGGGTGTGGTGGCGTTGGCGTCCGGCAACACCGAGAGCAGTTCATGGCGCACCTGGGCGTAGTACCAGGCCAGGCTCCATTGGCCGATGGCGCTGTCGCCACGGCCGCCGAGTTCCAGGGTGGTGGCGGTCTGGTTTTGCAGTTTGATCGGATCGCGCTGGGTGCCGGTGCCGGCGCCGCTGCCGGCCGGGAAGCGAATATTGGAGCTGTAGATCAGCGACCAGGGGTGTGGCGCCTCGACCGAGCGGCTGAGGTTGCCGAACAGTTGCAGGTCGGGGGTCAGCTGGTAGCGCAGGCCCAGGCGTGGCGCGTAGTCCCAGTCGCCGAGGCTGGTCTTGCCACCGCCGTCGGGGTAGGTCACGGCGCTTTCGCGGCGGGTGTAGAGGGCGGCCAGGCCGGTGGTCAGCCACAGGTTGTCGGCGATCTCCAGGTCATTGCCGACATGCAGGACGCTGTCCGAACCCTGGTAGGTGAAGTTGCGCATAGGGGTGCCCGGCGCATAACTGGCGGTGTTGCCGCTGGGGATGCGTACCTGTTCGCTGGCCCCTGAATTGGGCAGGTGCTTGGTTACGCGCAGGCCCAGGGTGCTGTGGCTTTCCAGGCCCCAGAGGGTGTCGCGGCGCTTGTAGTCGAAGGTGCCGCTGACATCGGTGTAGGCCACCTTGAGGCGGTTGGGGCCCTCGCGCAGGTCCATGGGGTAGTCGTGGTAGACCAGGCCGGTCTGGAGGCTCGAATCGTCGTCGATGTACCAGGTGGTCTTGTTGCCGATAAAGGTGCTGCCCGGCTGGTCGCGGCTGTCGTTGCGTTTCACATAGGCCGGGTTGGCCGCCCGTGGGTCGTGTTCGATGGAGCGCTTGGTGACCCGCCCGGCGAGGTCGTTGTCGGTCTGGCGATGGCGGATGTAGAAGCGCGTTTCCAGGTTCGGGTTGAAGCGATAACCGAAGTTGGCGATGACGCCCTGGCTCTTACTGGCGCTGTGGTCCTGGTAGCCATCGGAGCGTGCGTCGGTCATGGACAGGTAGTAGTCGAAGTCGCCCAGCACCTGCCCGGAGCTGACCTGGCGCTGCTGATAACCGTGGCTGCCCGTGGCGTAGCGCACCTGCAACTTTGGGGCGTCGTAGCCGGTGTGGCTGATGTAGTCGATGGCGCCGCCCAGGGCCAGGGCGCCGCGGTCGAAACCGTTGGCGCCGCGCAGCACTTCCACATGGTCCAGCCACAGCGGCTCCAGCAACTCATAGGGCGTGCCGCCCGGGCCGCTCAGCGGCAGGCCGTCGAGCATGGTGTACAGCCCCGAGGCATGGGCGCCCGGCGCGCGGTTGATCCCCGAGCCGCGGATCGAGATCTTCACCCCTTCGTTGCCCGCGGACTGGGCATAGACCCCCGGCTGATACGCCAGCACATCCTGATTGCTGGCCACCCGGCCCTGTAGCGGGCGACGCAGGTCCACCACATTGCTGCCACCGGGCACCTGGGCCAGCCGGGCCTTGGCTTCCTCGATCGATGCGTCTTCGCTGCCGCGTTCCTCGGCGCCGATCAGCACTTGCCCCAGCTCCAGACCCTGGGCTTCGGCCAGGGCCGGACAGACAAGGGCCAGGCCCAGCAAGGCAGAGGGCAGGGGATGGGGCGAGGGCATCGGGGGGAACTCCAGGCATGGGGAACGGGCAGAGAGAACTGCGACGTAAGAAAGAACGAGGGAAACACATGGCAATTTTGTCTTTTGCCAGGCTAAGCGGAGATCGGCAGGAGCCCGGCGCCAATGCCCGTGCGCTATCAGGGCTGTTCACAATGGATATAGCTGCGCATCGGCGTTCGGCTATCGTCACCTTAAATGACCTGATCGCGCAGCCGCTGTGCTTAGGCGTTGACGCCATGTCGGCCGCTGCTGCGATTCCCGCACAGCTCTCAAACGCGAGGACATCACAATGAGCGCCCACAAAGCGGTCGCTGTTTCACTGGCCATTCTCAGCGCAGCCTTCCTGGCATCCGCCGCTCTGGCCGAGGGCACAGGGTTGATTGCCGCCACTCCAGCCGAACTGAAATGGACCGCCGCGCCCTCGGTAGGGCCAGGGGTGATGATTTCGGTGATCGAAGGCGACCTGAAAAAACCAGAGCCCTTCACCATGCGCCTGATGCTGCCGGCCAACACGAAAGTCGGGGTGCATACCCATCCCGTGACCGAACGTGTCACCGTGATCTCGGGCACCTTCTACTTCGCCACCGGCGACACCTTCGATGCGGCCAAGGCCAAGGCCTATCACCCGGGTGACACCCTGATCATTCCCGTCGGCATGCCGATGTACGCTGCCACCCGCAAACAGGAAGCCGTGCTCCAGCTCCACGGCACGGGGCCTTGGGGGATCACCTACCTCAACCCGGCGGACGACCCCAGGAACAGCAAAAAGTAGCGAGCAGAGCCTGGCAATGAATCTGTCGAGCCTGACCTCCTTAACGCTGTTGCCACCTGGAAAGGGGAACCGGGTTTGCACCCGGCCAGGGTGAGCATTGGCTGAATCGGCTGGCGAATACCGGGCTAATACCGCGGGAGGGCATTGGTTGCCAGCCGTGCTGTCGTTTGGGGGCAGGGCTGGCGACGGAGGACCTGCCGCGGTCTGTCACGGCGTCTGCCAAATCAGGGGACGCTCGATCCGCCGATATTTTGTTGAAAAGCCTGCAAAGAAAACCGACTCTGCTTATCTCTCATTCAGGGCACGAGGTTTCGCGCCCGGCATACCCCTTCGTCAAAGCCCCTGATCAAAGGTACCCCCATGCTGCTCGCCCGCTGGCTGCCAGGCCTGGCCAATCTCCTGCAATACCGCCGCGAATGGTTCAGATACGACCTGCAGGCCGGGTTGTCGGTGGCGGCCGTGCAGATCCCGATTGCCATCGCCTACGCCCAGATCGTCGGGCTACCGCCCCAGTACGGCTTGTATGCCTGCGTGTTGCCGATGATGGTCTATGCCCTGGTGGGCAGTTCGCGGCAGTTGATGGTCGGGCCGGATGCGGCCACCTGCGCCATGGTCGCCGGCGCCATCGCGCCCCTGGCGTTGGGCGATCCCGCGCGTCTGGCGCAGTTGGCCGTGATCGTCACGGTGCTGGTCGGCCTGATGCTGATCGGCGCCGGCATTGCCCGGGCCGGGTTCATTGCCAGTTTTTTCTCGCGGCCTATCCTGATCGGCTATCTGAACGGCATCGGCTTGAGCCTGCTGGCCGGGCAACTGGGCAAGGTGCTGGGCTACAAAATCGAAGGCGAGGGTTTCATTCTCAGCCTGCTGAACATGCTGCAGCGGCTTGGCGAAACCCATTGGCCGACCCTGGCCATCGGGGCGGGAGCCCTGGCGCTGCTGATCTGGCTGCCGCAGCGTTTCGCCAGGTTGCCGGCGGCGCTGGTGACGGTGGCCATCGCTACCTTGTGCGTCGGGGTGCTGCGCCTGGACAGCCACGGGGTCTCCGTACTGGGCCCGATCCCTTCGGGCATGCCGCAGTTGAGCTGGCCCCAGACCAACCTGGCCGAACTGAAAAGCCTGCTGCGCGACGCACTGGGTATCGCCACGGTGAGTTTTTGCAGCGCGATGCTGACGGCCCGCAGCTTCGCCGCCAGGAACGGTTACACGGTCAACGCCAACCATGAGTTCCTGGCGCTGGGTGTGTCCAATATCGCCGCCGGGGTCTCCAGCGGTTTCGCCATCAGCGGCGCCGATTCGCGCACGGCGGTCAACAGCATGGTGGGGGGCAAGAGCCAGTTGGTGGGGATTATCGCCGCCCTGGTGATTGCCCTGATCCTGCTGTTCTTCACCGCGCCCATGGCCTGGATCCCCCAGGCGGCGCTGGGGGCGGTGCTGTTGATGGCGGGTTGGGGCCTGATCGATATCAAGGCAATGCGGGTCATCCGCAAGCTCAGCCGTTTCGAGTTCTGGCTGTGTGTGCTGACCACCCTGGGGGTGATTGGCGTGGGGGTGCTGCCGGGCATCATCATCGCGGTGCTGCTGGCGATCCTGCGGCTGCTCAAAAGCATCTATCAGCCGACCGATGCGGTGCTGGGCTGGGTACGCGGGATCGAAGGCCAGGTCGATATCAGCCAATACCCGCAGGCGCGCACGCTGCAAGGGCTGGTGGTGTATCGCTTCGATGACGCGATCCTGTTTTTCAACGCCGACTACTTCAAGGCGCGCCTGCTGGAAGCGGTCGAGCGCGAACCCGAGCCCCGTGCCGTGCTGTTCGTCGCCGAGGCGGTGACCTCGATCGACGTCAGCGGCATCGTGGCCCTGAGGGAGGTGCGCGACACCCTGCTGGCCCGAGGCATACTCTTGGCCATTGCCCGGCCGCACGGGACATTCCTGCGGATGCTGGTGCGTTCGGGCCTGGCGCGCGAGCTGGAGCAGAGATTGTTGTTCGCCTCGGTACGCGCCGGCATTCGCTCTTATCGGATCTGGCGCAATCAGGTGCAGCGTGAGGCGCAGAAAGAGCAAGGCCGGGGCGGCGCCGGGCAACAGTCGGCCAAGCCGTCTCAAGACTGAGCGCGGCCTTGGCTGACTGTCACCCACGCTTGACCCAAAAGGAGGTGCGGCATGGAACGATTCACTGGCGGTTGCCTGTGCGGCAAGGTGCGGATCGTCGCGGCGGGGCGCCCGTACCGGGTTGGCCTGTGTCACTGCCTCGACTGCCGCAAGCACCATGGCGCGCTGTTCCATGCCTCGGCGATATTCCCCGAGAGCGCGGTGACCATCGAGGGCGAAACCCGCGATTACGCCGGGCGGTTTTTCTGCCCCTGCTGCGGCTCGTCGGTGTTTGCCCGCAGCGCCGACGAAATCGAAGTGAACCTGGGCGTCCTGGACGCTCCCGATCAACTCAAGCCCACCTACGAGAGCTGGACTATTCGTCGCGAGTCCTGGTTGCCGGCGTTTCCACTCGCCAGGCGCTACGAGCGCGATCGTGATGCCAGCAGTCGTTTCGAGGAATAGCGGGCGCGTCGGCTATGAATAGGGCGTTTGCGGCGCCACCCCGCGCGGGCGTTTCGCCAGGAGCTTGCGGGCGGTCTCGACGAAGGGCGTGACGATCAGGCTGTAGACCGTCAGGTAACGCTGCGGGTCCTGTTCCCCAGTGCCAAAGCGCAGCGGCTCGGGCATCGAGCGGGTGACGTAGAGCGTGCCGAACATCCAGTCCCACAGGGACAGGTTGGTGCCGAAGTTGCGGTTGAAGTGGCGGGGCGCATCACTGTGATGGATCTGGTGCTGGGCCGGGCTGTTCAGCACATGCTCCAGCAGCGGGCCGAACGACAGCCAGACATGGCTGTGCCGCAGGTTGGCCGCCAGGCTGTTGAAGATGAACACCAGGTAGGTCACGCCGAACAGGGTGTAGCGGCTGATCTCGCCGCCGCAGGCGTACCAGAAGCCACCGGCGTAGAGGCCCAGGCACAGGCTGATGCTCAGTTTCTCGACGATCTTTTCCACGAAGTGCACCCGGCTCGCCGTCGCCGGTACCAGCACCGGCGCCGAATGATGGACCTTGTGGAATTCCCACAGCCAGCGCGAGTGAAAGGCCCGGTGCGCCCAGTAATGGATGAAGTCCTTGAGCAGGAACACCCCCAGCCCATAGAGCAGCGACAACCCCAGGTTCTGCCCCAGGCGCGGGCGCTCGCCCCAGAGGTTGCTGAAAAAGGCCAGGTAATCCCCGGAGCGCAGGATGTAAGGATCGACCAGGTGGACGATGGGCAGCACCAGCGCGACCTTGAGGATGGCGCGCACGAAGTAGTAGCGGTAATCCAGCAGCGCCGAGGGATGCAGGTGCACCCGGCCGCCGCCGATGAAGTGCCAGAACGAGCGGGCGTGGCTCAGGCCGCGGCGCTTCCTGAAGCGGAACAGGCCATAGGCGACGCCGTAGGACACACACAGGAACAACAGCCCGAGGCGGCCGTTCAGATTGAAAATGCCGAGAAACTGCTGGGTAATGGGCGCGATCACCCAGTCGATCAGGTGCTTATAGACAAGCGACAGAGCATCCACGAAACGCCAGCCTCAGGCAAAGGAACGGCATTGTAAATCAGTTCGGTTTGGCCGGGGATTGCCCCAGGCAGGTTCTTTTCCGCTTGGAAGTTGTCACTGATCCTGGGGTAGGCTGGCCGATCGTTGTATCCCATGGGGAGGTGCCTGGCTTATGAGCGTATCAAGGGAATCCGCAAACCTGCCGCTGGAGCCTCGGGTTGGGGCGGGCTGCATCCGTGCGCGGGGCGCCGAGGGCGCGATATTGCAGTCGGCGTCGCTGTTCGACGGCCTGGTGACCATCGATCACCGCCGCTGGGCCTGCCGCGAGGCCGAGCTCAGCTGGACGGCGCCGCAGCACGTGGTGATCCTCACCGAGCGCGGGGCCACGGCCAGGACCCATATCCGCAGCAGCTCGACGCACAATTACGAGGGCTGCGACCGCCCCGGGTCGATCAGCTTCGTGCCGGCCGGCGTCGAGCGTCAGGGCTATTTTCGCGATGCCGATCTGATCTACACCGCTCTGTGGATCGACACGGCCCTGGATTTCCCAGGCTGCCCGCAATTGGCCGAGCTGCCCATGCGCATCAACAGCGGCGATGGGGTGATCCATTCGCTGCTCGCCGCCCTCAGTGCCGAGATGGTCAGCGGGCAGGTTCCGGAAGCCAGCTATATAGAGCACCTGGTGGCGCTGGTGGGGTTGCGCCTGGGGCGGGTCGATACCGGCAGTGCTGGTAACGGGCGCCTGGGGCCGCAGTTGCTCAAGCGCTTGAGCGACTACATCGATGCGCGAATCGACGGCAGCCTTTCGCTGACCGAACTGGCGCGGATCGCTGGCATGCCTGTCGACACCTTCGCCCGTCACTTCAAGGCCGAAACCGGCATGGCGCCCTATGCCTATGTGATCGAGCGCCGGGTGCGCCGCGCCGAAAGCCTGTTGCGGGCCGGCAGCATGCCGATCAGCGCCATGGCCCTGGAGCTGGGGTTCTCCAGCCAGAGCCACTTCACCTCGACCTTCAGGCGGATCACCGGGACCACCCCGAATACCTACCGCCAGCAAGCTTCCAGAATCCTGACAAGCTCGTCCTGATACCTGAAAGAACGGCGCCACGCCCTTGACGATACTCGTGCCCAGCCGTTCATTTCAGGAGAGCACCATGCAAGACCTGGACTCACCGCGTCCGTCGCGCCGCGCGCTGCTGCAAGCCGGGGCCGCCGCCAGCCTGTTATGGGTAGGCGTTGGCAGGGCCCAGCCCCAGTCCGCCCCGGGGCTATCTGAACCCGTTCGCCCGTTGCCATCCCAGGCGATCACCCTGCGCATCAACGCCAGCGACCAGTTGCTGGACCTCGACCCACGCACCACGTTGCTCGACGCACTGCGCCATCAACTGGGCATGACCGGCTCGAAGAAGGGCTGCGACCACGGCCAGTGCGGCGCCTGCACGGTGCTGGTGAATGGCCGCCGGATCAACGCCTGCCTGAGCCTGGCGGTCATGCATGACGGCGACGAGATCACCACCATCGAGGGGCTGGCCAATGGCGACCTGCTGCATCCCCTGCAGGCCGCTTTTATCGTCCGTGACGCTTTCCAGTGCGGCTACTGCACGCCGGGGCAGATCTGCTCGGCGGTGGGCATGCTCCAGGAGGTGCGCGCCGGCTGGCCCAGCCATGTCACCGATGACCTGCAGACCCAGCCCGTCGCCCTGAGCGACGCGGAGATCCGCGAACGCATGAGCGGCAACCTGTGCCGCTGCGCCGCCTATCCGAACATCGTCGCCGCCATCCGCGACGCCGCCGAGGAGGCCTGAACCCATGCTGCCTTTCAGTTATGAGCGTGCGAGCGACGTACAGCAGGCCGTCAGCCTGATGGCCGCGCAGCCGCAGGCGCGTTTCATCGCCGGCGGTACCAACCTGATCGACTTGATGAAACTGGGCATAGAGCGGCCCAGCCACCTGATCGATATCAGCCGCTTGCCCCTGGCCGCGATCGAGGACAGCGCCGATGGCGGCCTGCGCATCGGCGCCCAGGTGCGCAACAGCGACCTGGCCGCCGACAGCCGTGTCCGCGAGCGCTACCCGCTGCTGTCCCAGGCCTTGCTGGCCGGTGCCTCGGGGCAGATCCGCAACAAGGCCTCGGCCGCGGGCAACCTGCTGCAACGCACGCGCTGCCCGTACTTTTACGACCCGGGCATGGCCTGCAACAAGCGCGTGCCCGGCAGCGGCTGTTCGGCCCTGCAGGGGCACAACCGCATGCTTGGGATCCTCGGCGTCAGCGAAGCCTGCATCGCGGTGCATCCCTCGGACATGGCGGTGGCCATGGTCGTCCTGGAGGCGCGGGTGGAGACGGTCTTGCCCGACGGCCAGCGCCGCTCCCTGGCCCTGGATCAGCTGTACCGCCTGCCGGAGGCGACGCCCGAGGTCGAAACCCAGCTGGCCCATGGCGAGATGATCGAGGCCATCACGCTGCCGCCACCACCGCCGGGGCGACAGCTGTATCGCAAGGTACGGGATCGCTCTT
>Ga0066464_1000175_pt1 | contig 31818 bp, 29 predicted proteins | sample LakWasMe94_HOW11_2_FD_59583 | JGI IMG/M metagenome (GOLD analysis project Ga0066464, IMG submission 59583) | Freshwater sediment methanotrophic microbial communities from Lake Washington under simulated oxygen tension - Sediment Metagenome 94_HOW11 | ecosystem: Environmental > Aquatic >...
ATCGCGTGGGCCTGCCGCAGCGCCTGTGGTGGGTCAACGGCCAGGCCAGCCGCCATGCCTGGCAGACTGCCTGGGCCGAACGCGAAGGGCGCCTGACCGGCATGGCGGAAGGCCTGAACCTGCCGCTGGTCAGGCTGGATACGGCGGATGCGCTACCCGATAGTCTGATTGCCTTGTTGAAGGAGCCACGGTGGGCACTGTAGTAGACACCGCACAACCCGATTGGCTGGGCCAGTTGGCACCGGCACACGCGCCGCCACCGTTGGGCTGGTGGCCGCTGGCACCCGGCTGGTGGGCATTGCTGGTGCTGTTGATCGCAGCCGTGGTGGGCATCTGGCTGTGGTACCAACGCCATCCCCGGCGTCTGCGCCGCAGCGGCCTGCGCGAACTGGCCACATTGGAAGCCACCACTGCGGGCGACGCCGCCCTGGCACACGCGCTGGAGCACCTGGTGCGCCGCTACGCCGTTGCGCGCTACGGGCGCGAAGCCGTGGCCGGCCTCAGCGGCAGCCGCTGGCTGGACTTCGCCATCGCGCACGGCGCCACGCAATGGCGGGGAGACACCGGCGCGGCACTGCTGCAAGCCGCCTACGGTGGCACGCCGCACCCCACCGAGCGCGGGCGCTGGGTGGCCGGCGCGCGGGCATTTCTAAAGGCCCGCACATGATCCAGTTTGCCTGGCCCTGGATGCTGCTGTTCTTGCCGCTGCCCTGGCTGGTGGCGCGCCTGCTGCCCGCCGCCACGCCGCAGGCGGGCGCGGTGTTTTTGCCCTTTGCAGCCACGGTGTCGGTGGACACTGCACTGGCGTTGCGCGCGCCCTCGCGTTGGCAGGTGGCGCTGTTCGCCCTGGTCTGGTTGCTGCTGGTGGCGGCGGCCACCCGGCCCCAGTGGCTGGACGACCCGCTGCCGGTGCCCACCTCCGCGCGCCAATTGATGATGGCCGTGGACACATCGGGCTCGATGCAGGCCGAAGACATGGCCGGTGGCGCCACGCGGCTGCAAGTGGTGAAGGCGGTTGGCAGTGAATTTCTGCGCCACCGTGTGGGCGACCAGGTGGGTCTGATCCTGTTTGGCACCCGCCCTTATTTGCAGGCACCGCTGACCACGGACTTGGCCACCGTGGGCCAGTTGCTGCGCGAGGGCATGATTGGCGTGGCCGGCCCCGAGACCGCCATCGGCGACACCATTGGCCTGGCCATCAAGCGGCTCAAGGCGCAGCGCGAACAAGGCGGTGGGAAGGGCGAAATGGTGCTGATTCTGCTGACCGATGGTGGCAACACCGCTGGTTTGATGGACCCCATCGACGCCGCCAAATTTGCCGCGCAAGAGGGCCTGCGCATCTACACCATTGGCGTGGGTGCGCCCGTGCAGTCCGGCATGATGGGCACCCGTGGCAACACCGATCTGGACGAAGAGACGCTGCAATCCATCGCCCGGATCACCCATGGTGCCTACTTTCGCGCGACCAACGTCGCCAGCCTGAATGACGTCTACGCGCAAATTGACAAACTGGAGCCTGCTGCCGCGCAGGCCCAGTGGTACCGCCCCACCACCGAATGGTTTGCATGGCCCTTGGCGCTGGCCCTGCTGCTCAGCGTGCTGGCCGTTGGCCTGCGGAGGCAGCCATGATGGCCGCGGTGCAGGCGTTTTTGCGGGACTTTCATTTCTTGCGCCCCTGGTGGCTGCTGGCACTGCCCATGCTGTGGGCGCTGGTGGTGTGGCTGGCGCGCCAGCGCAGTCAGCAGGGCAACGCGTCCAGCTTTATCGATGCCGATCTGTTGCCCGCGCTGCGCCTGGACACCACGCAGGCCGACGGCGCTGGCACACCCGGTCTGCGGCCCTGGCCCTGGCTTGCGCTGGCATGGACGCTGGCCGTGCTGGCCCTGGCCGGCCCGAGCTGGCAGCACGACACCACCGCGGCCTACCACGCGCCCGCCGCCTGGGTGCTGGTGATGGACCTGTCACCATCCATGGCATCGGCTGACCTGGCACCCAACCGCGTGACCCGCGCCCGCTACCTGGTGGACGACATGCTGGGCGCGGCGCGCGATGCACGCGTGGGCATGGTCGCCTTCAGCGACGAGCCCTATACCGTGGCGCCGCTCACCCAGGATGTGGCCACCGTGCGATCCCTGATGCCCGTCTTGGCGCCGGACCTGATGCCCAGCCCCGGCGACCATCTGGCGCCGGCCCTGGAGCAGGCGAAGCAACTGCTCACGGCGTCGGGCTCGCGCGACAAACGCATCGTGGTGCTCACTGACGGCTTTGACGACCCTGCCGCTGCACTGCGCAGTGCAGCGGCACTCAAACAGCAAGGCATAACCCTGAGCGTGGTCGGCGTGGGCACGGCTGGCGGCGCGCCGCTGCGCAATGCCGATGGCAGCTTTGCCCAAGATGCGCAAGGCCAGCCCCAGATGGCGCGGCTCTCCACCGAACTGCTGCAGCAGTTGGCCAGCGCAGGCGGCGGCCAGTATGTGGACAGTGCCCAGCCTGCCGCGTTGCTGGCTGATCTGCAATCGGCCACACCACGGCCCGGCGAGGCCGTGGCCGAACAAGGCCAGAGCGTGGCCCGTTGGCGCGACGCGGGTGCCTATATCCTGCCAGCGGTGTTGCTGCTGGCCGCACTGCTGGCGCGTCGGAGGTGGCTATGAAGCCTACGGACATGGCCCACACGGCGAAGAATGTGTTGCTGCTGACCGCCGCATTGCTGGCGCAGGTAACACTGGCGGCCCCTGCCACTGCCACTGCGCCCGCTGACACCCCAACGGCCAGCCTGTGGTCACGGCTGTGGCGCACGCCAGACCAGCGCGGGCAGGCCCTGCTGCGGCAAGGCGATGCGGCCGGCGCGGCGCAGGCATTTGCCGACCCCGAGCGCAAGGCCCATGCAGCCCTGCAGGCGGGCGACTACCCCGGAGCGGCGAAAACACTGTCAGGCATCGACACGGCCGAGGCCCACTACAACCGTGGCAATGCATTGGCCCATGCCGGTGACCTGCCGGGCGCCATCCTGGCATATGACGCCGCGCTGAAGCACCAGCCCCAGCACACCGACGCGCGCCACAACCGCGACATCGTTGCCGCCGCGCTGCAAAAGCAAAAAGACGACAAGAAGGACGGCAGCCAGCAGGATAAGCAAGACAAGCAAGGCAAAGAGGACAGCAAGGCCGGTGAAAAAGCGGGCGACAAGCAACAAGACAAAGACAACAAGGACGGCAAGTCGGACATCAAACCCGGCGATGGAAAAGACAGCAAGCCCACAGATAAGTCCGAGTCCAAGCAGGACGAAAAATCCGGCAATAAGCCCAACGACAAGCCGGGCGACAAACCCGGCGAACAACCCGCCTCCGCCCCCCAGCCCGGCAAGCCATCTGCTACTGCGCCCGCCACACCGGCATCTTCGCCCAAGGACGATGCCGCCCAGGCACGCCGCGACGCCGAGGCTGCCCTGGGCAAAGTTGCGCAACAGCAGCCACCCGCTCCAGCGCAAGGCGGAGCATCCGCCCCAGCCTTGAGAACGGCACGTACTGACGATGCTGCCAAGCTATCGCCCCTGACCGAGAAGCAGATTGCACAAGAGCAATGGCTGCGCGCCATACCGGATGACCCCGGTGGGCTGCTGCGCCGCAAATTTCTGATTCAACACATGCTCAGACAGCAAGGGCAAAAACCATGAAAACACGTATGCGTCGCACGCTGGCCACACTCATGGCCAGCGGCATATGCCTATCCACGTGGGCAACGGTTACCGCGTCACTCGACAAGACCCAGGTGGCGGTTGGCGAGCGCCTGCGCCTGACCATACAAAACACCAACAGCAGCGACCAGCAGCCCGATACCAACGCACTGCGGCAGGACTTTGACATTCTGGGCACCCAGCGCGGCAGCAGCATGCAAATCACCAACGGGCGCATGTCGTCGCAGACGCAGTTCACGGTGTTGCTGGCACCCAAGCACGCCGGCACCATCCACATCGCGCCCATCCAGTGGGGTGGCGAACAATCCACCGCGCTGGACCTCACGGTGGGCGCTGGTGCGAATCCTGCCAATCCGGGCGCCAACGCCAACAGCCGCGGCAACGCCGAGTCGCAAATCACCATGAGCGCCACGCTGGACCAAAAGCAGCCGTTTGTGCAATCCGCCGTAGTGCTGAGCCTGCGTCTGAACGTGGGTGTGCAGATGGCGCAGGCTAGCCTGGATTTGCAGGGCAACAGCGACGTGCTCGTTCGGAAGATTGGCCAAGACCAGCAGCACACCGAATCGCGCAATGGGCGTACCTACCAGGTCATAGAACGCAAGTACCTGTTGATACCGCAGCGCAGCGGCAACATCAGCCTCAAGGGCCCGGTCCTGCAAGCACAAGTTCAGGATGATGCAGCATCTAGCGGCGACCCGGACATCGACGCCTTTTTTGGTAACGTGTTTGGCCAGACCATGGGCCGCCTCGCCCGCCCCATGCGCTCCGTTCAGCTACAGGCCGACGCCATTGAAATGAACGTGCAACCCCGGCCGCCCCAAGCAGACGCCGGTACCTGGCTGCCCGCCCAAAAGTTGACGCTGGAGGAAACCTGGCGCCCCGAACGACAAGGCACGCTACATGCAGGTGAACCGCTGACCCGACACCTGCACATAAGCGCACTAGGTGTGACGGCGGCTCAGTTGCCCGACCTGGCCAGCATGATGCCGGTGCCCGATGGCTTCAAAAAGTATCCCGACCAGGCCAAGACCGACGAGGGGCTGCAGGGCGAAACGCTGCATGCCAGCCGCGACCAGGACATCGCGCTGATAGCCAGCGCGCCCGGGCATTACGTCTTGCCCGCGCTGCGCCTGGCCTGGTGGGACACCGTCAACCACGCACAACACACCGTCGAGCTCCCCGAGCGCAGCCTGGACGTATTGCCCGCCACTGGAACGGGTGCCAATTTTGCGGGTGCGACACCCAGCGCCACGATGGCGACGCCTACGGGCAACAGCAGCATGACGGTTGACAAGGATGGCAACAGCACAGCGCATGATGGAAGCAGCATTCGCAGTGTGCTGCTCCAAGCAACCCGCGTAACCCAGGCGACTACGCCATGGCTATGGATCAGCGGTGCGCTGACCGTTTTGTGGCTAGGCACCCTGCTTCTGTGGTGGCACGCACGCCGCGCAGGTATGCGGCGCGCACCCGTAGCGGTCACCACCGCAAGCCTTGGGCCCGCTACACCGCCACGCAGCCCCGGCGCAGCGTTGGCGGCACTGCGCCGCGCCTGCGGTGCGAACGATCCCCGCCTGGCCCGTCAACATGCTCTGGACTGGGCCGCCGCCGTATGGCCGCAATCGCCCCCGCGCGGGCTCAACAGCCTGGCCGAGCGCCTGGGTGATGCCCCTTGCGCAGAAGCGTTGCGACAACTGGATCGCGCCTGCTATAGGACCGATGTGCAGTGGAATGGGGCCACGTTGGCGCAAGTCTTCGCTGAGCCGCCGAAGGTTGGTGTGATTGGGAAGAACAAGCCGTTGATCCCGGACTTATACGACTGATCTTATTTATCGCGCACTATGCGCATGCCGCTTTGGCACCTGACGCCAATCAAAGAAATGCCTATTTGAACTGCAGCTTGGCGCCATTCAATGGCACGGCCGTCAGGCTGTTCTTGGGCGAACCGTCAACCAGCTTGTCGGTGTAGGTCAGGTACAAAAGCACCTGCCGCGCCGGGTCCACCATGCGCACCACGCGCATCCTCTTGAACAAGATGGAGCGGCTTTCGCTGAAGACCTCTTCGTTCTTGGGTATGGCCTCACTGGACGAGATGGGCCCCACCTGCCTGCAGGCAATGGAAGACTCCGACTTCTCCGTGGCCAGTCCCAGCGCGCCCTTTATACCGCCGGCCTTGGAGCGGGACACGTAGCAGGTGACGCCCGCAACCTTGGGATCATCAAAGGCCTCCACCACAATCTTGTGGTCTGGACCAATGAGTTTGAATGCAGTGTCCACTTCGCCGATTTGCTGGGCCATGGCGATGGATGCGAAGCGGATAGCGAGAGCGAAGGCAATGGCATGTTTTAATTTCATGGAGCTAATGTAAGTCCTTTGACGTGGGCAGCAGGGGGATCTGGCGCTCTGCCACCATTGCAGACGCCTCATCAATGCTACGCGCCCCTTCCGCACCCGCGAGTGACTCAACCGGCCCCACACATAGCGATTCCCTCAAAGATCCACTTTTGCGCTACGAGCGCTTGGAGAACCGCTTTGTCAGTTGAAAACCTATGGTTGCCGTCAGTTCGATTGTTATAGGCGCGATATATTGGCGTAGTACCTGCTGGACACTGACCATTAGTCGGAACCTTCGCGTAGTATGCTATTCCTTCGTAAGACCAAACGGGATTGCGCTTGACATCTTCGCACTCTCCAGCATTCGCAGTATAGAAATGGGAACCGAATTGCCCTGAATAAAAGCGGCACACGGGCAAAGCTCCTTGTGAAGCATCTCTCCACGCCAAAAAGTAGTTCTTGGTGTCTATCCAGCCAGATCCCGCGGAGCCATTGAGAACGTTGGAGTTTTCCGCCGCTGAACTGGTCCGAAAATAGTGATCCGCAGTGGTGTTTTTGAACTCGTAGACAAGCAGGTAGGGCTTTAGGGCATTGACCACGTTCAATGTATTTTTCGCATCGAGGATGCTGTATCCACACAATGGGTACAAGCTCGCACATAGCGAGTTCGCCGGAAACGGTCGACCGTAGTAGACCAAACTCAATGCCAACAGTTCGGGCGCGATATTAGGATCGAGACCCAAGGCAAGTGACGCTACGCCGGCAACATGCGGGGTCGCCATACTCGTGCCCTGCTTATAACCATACGTGTCAGCACTCGGCGACGCCACCCCCGAATTGATCGTTGATAAAATTTCACCGCCTTGACCAAAGGCGGCGTCACCGCCAGGCGCGGAAATATCGACATTACCTCGAAAACCGTAGTTGCTATAACTTGCACGGTCGCCATACGGGCCAATAGCTGCAACCGTCATGACGCCATCGCATGCAGCAGGCACAAAGGTCGCCGCCTCCGCATCACTGTTGCCCGCGGCGACAACGATCAAAACTCCTACTGCTTTAATTCTGTTGATGGCCACTTGATAGGGTGAAGTTGGCAGGCATCCACCTGGATTTGCCCCCCCCAAGCTCATATTGATTACTTTTGCCGGGAATGGGTTGATCGGCACACCGGGCACACTGAGACCAGCTGCCCAGGTCATTCCGTCAACAATGTCCGACACTGTGCCACCACACTTCCCTAGTACCCTGACTGGAAGAATCCGGGTATTCCAATTGATGCCGACGATGCCTTGCGAGTTGTTTCCTGTGGCTGCGAGTATTCCCGTGACATGCGTGCCATGCCAGGTGCTATTTGCCGCGGGTTTGCCTACTCCACACTCATTGGCGCTATGTCCATCCCCAGGATCGCTGGCGTCTGCATCGCGTCCTCCACCATCGCTTGCACTCACAGGATCGCTTACAAAGTCATACCCCGGCAATAGTCGTGCGGCGAATTCTGGATGGGATCTTACTCCTGTATCAACCACCGCCACCACTGTATTCGTTGAGCCTTGAGTGATGTCCCAAGCGGGCCCAAGGTTAGCAGCCCCCGCATAGCTATTGGGTGATTGCAAGTTCCATTGGGAGTTTGCATACGTGTCATTTGGTGCCAACAAATGATTGGACAGCGCGTCAGGGTCAACGGCTTCCACATTTGCGGATCTCTTGATCCGGCTCATTACAAGTTGCGCGTCGGCCCAGCTGATAGGGGAAACAAAGCGAAAGACGTAGGAATCCATTGACATTGCTCGGCCGAACACCAATTCAACGCCCGCCGAACTGGCAACTTCCGCTACCAGCGACTGGGGTGGTGGTTGGTTCGCACGGGATAGTCGCTTTACGTCCTCTGAGGTAAATCGAATGATTAGGCCTGCGACTTGTGGACCAACTGGAGTCACCGCACTCGACTTTACTTTGGCACCTAGAGGATTTGCCTGTATCGTGCCGCCTGGCTCTCGATGCACTTCACGCGAGATACCCACGGTTCCTAGTATGCGGTCTACGTTGGAAACTATGGATCCGTTGCCCAATTTGCCATCTGCATTCGCAGCCGGACTGAACAAAAAGATTGTGCCTCCCAGAAGCACCATCGACGTCATTTTTTTCCCTACCACTGATCTCTCCCTTTTTTCTTGGCAGCTACTATTGGTCTACAACAGTCAAGCTAAGCCGATTTCTATTTCCATGATGCCACGCCATGGACTCCCGCTGATTGACCTGTGCGGTCGTTACCGCACCACGGATGTCAAGCGCGTCCCGCGTGAGGGCGCCGACATACGCAGCAGCCGCTGTTCAACCATTTGCCTACCAGATTGGGCAAACCCCCAATTTTTCAGCTAACAAATAGATTCTTGCATCGTAAAAAAAGTCCTCCTTTCCTTCGAAAAGGCATTTACGCGCACTCAATTCTTCAAGAAACAGTTTCTTCGACGCTTGATAGCTTCCTAATCTGACGGTGTCATCTTCTGGCGGAGTGCCTGTGTTGATCAAGATTTCACTGACTGCATTCACTAAGAAACTGACATCCACTTCAGACTTTATTAGAGATGTAGCCATACGGCACTTCATCCCTCTGTAACGGACCTCAAAAATTAATTAACTCGCCATGGCACTCTGCGGAACCAACTGGAGTGTTATTGAGCAAGTTAAGCAAATACTCATTAAAAGTCATTCCTGCACTGCGAACGGTTTCGGTGTTTTCATCGTAAACATAGACCTGATCTGGGTCATCCAATTTTCCTGTTTGAAGAAAATAGAAAATCGACTCATTTTCCCAAGCAAATACAAAAGGTTTATTAAGATACTCGTTGTAAATCTTGAGGTCCTGAATGTCTCGTCTTAAATTAAACTTAAAACTCAAGTGAGTCGCGACTGACCATTTTTCGCGATAAATTATCAGTGGGTTGTCGCTAAAAAGTCCCCCGCTATATCGGCCTGCCCGAAGCAGGAATGCTCTCAATTCACCTTGAATTTTGACACTATAGAGAGCTTCAATTTTTTCCAACTCTGCCTCAGAATATCCAATCATGCTAGCGAATGCATCAGGATATTCTGTCTTGGCCATGTCAATAAAATTCATCTTCATGGTTTTTTCATGGTTGAGCCTTCATAGACTCTAAAAGTAATAGTTGAATTCAACACCGCAGCACTGGGAAACGTTGTTTTACAGGCAAAGCACAGACCAGGGTTTTCTATCGAAGTATTCTGAACTGCTGAGTAGACCGTTGTTCCAGCCGGCAAGTCCGCTGTCGTAACATAGGAAGTAGTTTTTGCTTCAGTATGTCCGGTGTTCAATTGATTGTTGTTAGGGTTGTAGTCGGCACCGTTACTGCCGTTGTTTGTCTTGATAACAGTATAGGTATTTCCATTGATGGTGACTACATCCGGCCCCATCCAAGACTTACCACTGACAGCCAACGTATTGGTAGTGCTCCCATCAGGACGGACGATGACGGATGGATTTATCGAAACATCTAAAGCAGTTTCACTTTTTACGCCTTGCTGAAAGACATCACTTGCTCGAATTCCATTAACGTCCAATATCGACGCATACTGAGGTGGCACTTCTGACAACGGATTGATGCTGTAGTTATCCGGCAAGCGAACTGAGCCTGGAGGTTGGAAGAGATCGATTCCAGAGGAGCCAGCAAAGTTGTCAGCTGGTTTGGCAGTCACCGTTCCGCGTTCCACAAATGGCGCAGCAACGGACAACAAGACTCCAGTTTGCGCCACGCCGATGGTGTTTGTGTCGGCATCAGAGGCACCGAAATACCGCGCAACCTGCGCCAATCCGGTAAGCACCGGCCCGCCTGCCGTGAGGCCAATGTCTGTCTGAAACTGCAACTGTTCAGCAGTCGGTGGCGGGTTAAGCCGCAATCGCTGCGCGGCTGCGGCAGGGTCAGACGCCCAATACGCTAGGTGCCCCCAGGCGTCGCCGTAACGACCATCTGACACCGCATTTCCAAATTCGTTGACTCGGTCGTAGGTGCCTGCAGATACCTTGGAATCATTCACTGCCTGAAACTCTGCCTGCTCAAACGCTGAGCGCATGGGAACCGAATAATCCGCTGGCGGCGACATGATCAGCATCGTGCCCTTGGAATCGATTGGTACCAGCAGATAGCCCTGCCCTACCGTATCCCACGCGGCGAGCGTTGGACCAAATCCCGATTGATACACCGCCGGTAGGTCTGTCAAGATATAGCTTGAAGGCGTAATGGCTCCCACAGGAACAATGCCCTGTTCACTAAAGGGAATCCATTCACCTGCCTGGTTTGGAAATCCCGTAGAAGCCGACCCATCTACCATGAGCGGTTTCACTTCGATGGTTACGGCTTTAAAACTACCATCGGCCATCATTATCTGACCATCGGCAAATTGAAGGTTGCTACCTACCGGTGTATTCAGTGCATAGGCGTTGGGGCCGGAGCCACCGACATCAACATCAAAACTACCTCCCTGCAGATTGCCCACGCGTATGCCTTGAACACCAGAATTTAGCTTGAGGCCACCGCCTGTCAGAGCGCCGTCGCTCACGGTATTGCTTTCCCCAACATTGACAATCGCGTTATTCGTGCCCGTCACGGTCACCGTGCTGGAGCCCGTGCGTCTGGCCTCCCGCAATGTATCCGCCGCGGCCTCGCCGTCGGTGTACACATCGCCAATCAGGTTGGCATCATTGAACGTAGTGCTGGTGCTGAAGGTGGTGGTTGACGTGTCGCGACCCAGCCAGGCGGTTGCAACGCTGCTCAGCGCACCCGAAGGCCCCCCGGTGACCGTGGCAATAGTCGTGTTGATAAACGCTTTAACGCCGGCGGGATCTACACCTGTGTCTTTCAGCACCACATCCGCCACTCCATTGGTGACAGTGCTTCCCGCCCAACTTGTAAGACCCGTGACAACCGCCGATTCCAGGTTGCCTGTTTGCAAGAAGTTAACGGTGCCTTGAAGCACGCCTGGCGTGCTCACAATGCTGTGGAATGTTTTCGCAAAAGTAGGTGCCGTGGTGGTGGTGGTGGCGCCTGCCGTGTCCACGGCATCTATCGCACCGGTAGCACCCACGGTATCCACGGTATCGACCGCATCTACAGCGCCCGCAGCTTCTACAGGAGCTTTTCCGATCCCGCTGATCGCCTGCATGCCGTAGTAGGACGCGATCATGCGCGCTACCGTGTTCAGGCCTCGACCCGTCCCGGGGTCTATGCCCTGTTCCACCGCGTATTGGTCCGCGGCGACAGTAGGCCCGCCGTACATGTCAACACTGGGCAGATCGTTGGAGCCGGTCACAGCGTTGTAGAAACGGTTGCCCAGTTCATCTTGCATGCCCAGTAATGCGTGCACGGGGTTCTTCAGCGTATTGTTGATTGCGTATTCACCGGTCGCGAGTTGATATCGGACCGCGTTCTCAACGGGTCTGAAGATGCGCCCCATGCTGCCCAAGAAGCCGCCTCCGGTGTCGGGGCCGGGCTCCCAATTCAAATTGATGGGGTCCCATGGCGTCACGCTTGCTCCGCCCCCTACATAATTGCCTCCCTGGTTGCCTCCCTGGTTGCCTCCCTGCCATTCGCCGACATAAGCCATGATGTTGTCTGGCAGCTTTGAATCATCCCACGTGCCGTCTGCGTTTAAGGCATCCCCCCAGGGTGTCATGCCTTGGGCCGCGTTCTCCGCCCCATCAGAACCACTATGCTCAAATGTTGGCGCGACATCTAGTAGCTGCCCCGACGGCAGCGCCTCCAAACGGTAGTTCACCCCCGCGTCTGGGCCCTTGAATTTGCCATTGGCATCCGGCACTAAGCGCCCCGGTGATAGTCCTTCCAAACGATAGTTCACACCGTCTCCAGGGCCTTTGAATTTGCCGTCTGCATCCAGCATCCAGGGCTCTATCCTTGCTAGAAATTCTGCTTGGGTTTCCATTTCTGGGTGCGATACACCGTAGTTGTAGACATCATGTATTTCGATGTTTTCACCGGCCCCTGTTTTCTCTGTACCGCCGTAGCGCCCTGCATTCAAGTAGTTCGCCACATCCCATTGGCTCACACCAAGAATCTTGGATAGTTCTTTGACGCCAACACCGTATTGATGCATGAGGTTGTAGACTTTTTCAGGGTCTTTGCAGTTTGCCTTAAATGCTTCAAAAATCACCAGTTGGCGGTGCACTTCTGGGCCGGTATCCAGGTAGGCCTGCATTTTTTCAGGGGTCCAGCCTAATAGCTGGGCGGCCTGGTCGAGTCCTATGTTGCTGGCCACCATGCCTTCTAGGATCTTGGTGGGGTCGTCTTTGTTCTGGTTCCAGTAGTCCTGAATCGCCTGTAGGCTTGGCTTTCTCAGGTAGTCCTGCATTTTTTCAGGGGTCCAGCCTAATAGCTCGGCGGCCTGGTTAACTCCGATGTTGTTGGCCAGCATGCCTTCGTAGATTTTGGCGGGGTCGTTTTTGTTCTGGTTCCAGTAGTCCACCATCGCTTTTATGTAGGGCTGTTTCAGGTAACCCTCCACCGTCTCTGGCGTTCGATCCAATAGCTTGGCTACTTGGTCGACGCCCATGTTGTTGGCCAGCATGCCCTCAAAGATCTTGGCCGGGTCGCCCTTGTAATAGTTCCAGTAGTCCCGAATCGCCTGGAGGCTTGGTGGTGTCTTTGTCGGGTTCCAGCCGGTGAGTGCTGTCATACGCTCCGCGCTGACGCCGTATTGGGCCATGGCGGTGGTGATGGTCACGGTGTCGCCCAGGTGCGCTTGGTAGAAGTTCAGGATGTCTGTGTCGGACACGGACTCTCGGCCTGACAGGGCCGGCGTTGGCGTGGTGGTGGTCGTCACTGCTCGCGTGAGGGGCCCCATCGGTCCGGACTGCGCCGCGTTCCAGCCAGTGAGTGCTTTTAGATGTTCTGCGCTGACGCCGTATTGGTCCATGGCGGCGATGATGGCTGTGGTGTCACCCAGGTGCGCTTTGTAGAAGCTCAGGATGTCGGCGTCGGACACCACGGGGGCTGCTGCTGCAACGGTAACTGCGACCGGGGGTGGGGTGTGCTCCAGGACCACCCGCTGCGCAGCGGGCTCTGCTTGCGCGGTGTGCCAACCGGTGAGTGCGGTTACGCGGTCTGCGCTGACGCCGTATTGGGCCATGGCGGCAGTGATGGCGGCGTCGTCGCCTTTATGGGTTTGGTAGAAGTTTGCAATGTCGGCGTCGGACACTGCGGGAGGGGCTGCAACGGTCACTACTGCCGGGGGCGGGGGTGGAGGCGGTGCTGGGGGCACCCACACCGGCGCGGGTTCTACCTGCGCCGAGTGCCAACCGGTGAGTGCCGTTACGCGGTCTGCACTGACGCCGTATTGGGCCATGGCGGCAGTGATGGCGGCTTCGTCACCGATGTGTCCTTGATAGAAGTTTGCGATGTCTGCGTCGGATATGCCAGATTGGTAGTCAGTGCTGTCATAGCGTGAGTAGTCGTACATCCCTGGGTTTCTTTCTTTTTTGGTTTAGTTAGGAGTGGCTTGAACCGCGTGGCTGCTGAATAGGGTGAGGGCTTGTGCGAAGGCGGGCCATTCGATGGGCTTGTATGTTGCGGCTGTGGTGGCGTCGCCGTTCAGTAATATTTGGGTGAGCATTTGGGCCAGCGACAGGGTCTCAAACGGTGCTGGAGCGGACGCTTGCGGAGCAGTGTTGCTGCTGCCGTAGGTGCCGTGCAACGTGCCATCACCAAGCCCGTCGCCGCCGGCATGCTCGAAACCGAAGTCAAAAACAATCGCGCCCTTGTAGGTTCCCTGTGCTTGCGCAATGGCTATGGATGCCCTGGCCTTGGGTGCGACGGCAATGGCTGCATCGGCCATGCCAGTTGGCACATATCGCACAGTGCTGAGCATGTTGCTGGCGTCACCCGTCGGCAGATTGCGCCAGGCAGTCGCGCCCCAGCCGGGGCTGCCCTGGTTTGGTGAGACAAAGCTGCGTTCGTAGTCAACCGCGTCTTTGAAACCACCTGATGGTGCCGCGCTGGTGTGCTCAGGCGCCGTAAATTCATAGGCGAAGTCAGGGGCAGCAAACCTGAAGTCTGCGTCTCTGAAGTCGTCGGGAGCTTCGCCAGCTTGGCCTGGTGTGCTGAAACTGTGACCAAATTCCAGGGTAATAAAACTATCGCCAAAGTCCGACTGTGCAAAACTGTTGCGAGGTGTCGAGTAATCGCGCATGCTCAGTTCTTTCTTGTTCGTATGTGCTCCCGCACACGGCTCTGTAGAGGCATGTCTTCGCGGGCTGGCTTGCTACACGGTGGTTAATTCATCAATGGCGCGAAAGTCGCACTACATTCAACCTTGCTTGACGACCATGGTTTGCAAGCCATCGGCGAGTTTGGAGCTGACTTTGGAGAATGCGTCGGCAATGCCGACTTTTGCCTGCACGTTTAGCAATTCGACAGTCACATCGCCGAAACTGACACCTGAATTGGGCTCGCGCGCTTGCACAAGTTTGTGCATCAGCCGGTCAATGTCACCGGCATAGAAGCCGTGCTGTAGGCCGTCGGAAAATTGTCCTGCCAGTGACTGTAGGTTCATGGCCGCGGGGGCTTCTGGTTCGATCCGCGCGGATGGCGTTGCGATGTTGGCTCCGCCGTTGGAAACCGCTGGCGTTGACTGCGTGGCGTCAAGCGCGCGCATGTCAATGGGTTCGACTTGGACGCGGTAGCGCTCACTTGGATCTGAATTGGCACGCCCAACGGCGGCGATTGCGTCTTGGCTCATCCCTGTACCTGTTCTGTTTTTTTGTTGCGCTGAATACGCGGTAACCGGACCAGCCGATTCGCTCGATTCCGAGCGGCCCGGCTGGCGCCTAGGGCTTTACTGACCGGTCTGAGCCCAGCGGTTGTAGCCCTTGGAGATAATGTTTTGCACACCGTCTGTGATGCCCAGTGTGGCTTGTGCGTCCAACAAAGCAGCAGACTTGGCGCCGGCTTCCATCGTGGTGTCGGTCAGCAGTTTGGACATGTCTTGGTAGACCTTGTCACGTGCATCGCCAAGGGATTTGTTGATCGCGCCGATACTTGCCATTGTTTATTCCTCCTAAGTGCGCGGTTCAAAAGAAACCCGGTGGATCACCCCGCGCGGCGATCCACAGAGAAAATAAAAGTGCAGTTTTTAGAGGCCGAAGCCGCTGACGCTTTGTGCGATGCCCGACGCAATGGTTTTGTTGATCTCGGTGATCGCCGAGGCCGATGGCGCGGCATCAGCGTCGTCGTCGAGTTCGGGCTTCTTGAGGAGGGCCTCAAAGGTTTTGCTCAGGACCAATTCGTAGGCGAAGGCGTCAATATCGACAGCATTACTCTTAACGGTCGTGTTGCTAACTTCATTCATGCTTTTTAACTCTCATGTGACAGCGTTGAAAATGGCGTGCTCCGCATCGTTGCTTATGCCCCTACGACCGCGTAGTTAGACTGAGGGCCTTCAATGGCCAACACCAACGGAAAACGAAACATGCCGCTATTTTGGCTACATTTATTCGCTTTGAACACCCTACAGATGTAGGGGGTAGGCGACTTTTTTTGATCCGCAAGCCAACTCGGACTTGAATAGTCCGCAGAAGTAGTGCCTAAAGGCCCATCCTCTTAATTTCATTTGATGCTCTGCGATCCGCAGTCGAACGTCGTTCTATTTTTGGAGTGCGCTGCCGTGCGACGGGCTTCTGTTTGTGAAATGCAACCAGCGCAGTGCGCGCCGCAAAGCCGTGACGCCGCAGCATGCGGCTGATGTGGTCACGTACCGTGTGCGGACTAATCCCCAAGTCGGTCCCAATTTCCTTGTTTGTCATTCCATGCAAGAGTAGATCCATAATTTGTGACTCGCGCACACTGAGCTTCATACTTCTTCCCGATGATCCTATTGAGATTCGATAAAAACTGAGAGTCGAGTGGAATGCCCGATCAGGGAATTAATGACCTTGTGAAGACCAAGCCTGATCTGAATCTTCATCAACCTTCGTTGAAAGATGTCGATTGCGCGCGAGCCAAAGAGAGATTTCTATAAGCTCTTCCGCTCAAGTTTGCCAACGTGCTCATATTTCTTCGGTACTAAGAAATTAGTCTCTTGCGACTTCTCTCCATGTTGATGGCTGCTGTAATTTTCATCAACTCCCCCACGCTAGATTCCTGTGAATTTCCAATTTTGCTGAAAGGCGTTGTCACGACGCCAACGTCTACTTAGTGCGGCAAGGCTACCCGCGTCTTATGAAAAACTTGTTATTCACTCATCTGCTTTTGGTAACAATTTGTGTCATCGTTTTACATGGTGTAAGTGACAACGCCTCTGCCACACGCGTGCCGCCGCGTTGTCTTGCATATTGATCCATTCGGACTATTGATGGTGTTCTCAAGAAGTTTTAAATTAGACAAGTTTTCCGCTTTCTGCCAGAACTTCGTTCGATCTAGATTTGCCACGATGGCTATCGATCACCGTTGAAAGTTGCGGGGGCATCGGTTTGGCTTTTCTTCTATTGCCCCTTTAAGTTCATGCAGTTACTGCGACCGATCTAAACGGACTGCGCGAGGCGTTGACTACGGAAACCACCACTTCGCCGAGGCTGCGGTGGACTATTGAAACCAAAAATGACTTATGAATTTTTTGTTTGAACAACTCGAGACCGAGCGCCTTCTGATTCGCGTCGCAAAGCCCGGCGATGGAGCACTTTTCAACCAGGCAATAGACGAGTCGCTACCCAGTCTTGCGCCGTGGCTGAGCTGGGTGTCACCACCACCAACTATTGAACAGTCCGAGCTGACTTGCGCGCGAGCATTCGCACGATTCCTTTTGAATGAAGACCTCATGGTTTTCTTTTTCTCACGCAGCAGCGGCGACCTCGTTGGTGGAGGCGGATTGCACAACGCAAACTGGAAATTGCGTCAATTCGCGGTTTCCTATTGGGGCCGGACTCACTACGGTGGCGCTGGCTTGATTACGGAAGGTGTGCGCGCTTTGGTCGAGCACGCGCAATCCGTTTTGCGGGCAACACGCATCTATCTCGCCGCGGACGAGTCGAACACATCAAGTTGGCGTTTGGCCGAGCGCGTGGGCTTTGAACTAGAAGGCACTTTGCGGAACGAGCGACTCAATCGACAAGGGCAACTGATCAACACGCGGCTTTATTCAAAAGTTGGGCTTCAAATGATCGACCGCGCGGCATCATAGATTGAATTCGTGCCACCGCTGGCCGATGTGTCGAATACCAACATTCGATCTATTCAACAGAGCCTGTCATCTGTCCTATCCCGGTCGTCACCGTAACCATCAGGTGGATACGGTAACAGTCATCACTGGTTCAGAGCGTCTACTAGCGACCCCACATTGAGAAAGAGCGTCCATGCGTGCCATCGGCAACTTCCTTCAGACAAACACGCCAAGAGCAAGTGGTTTACGACCAATGCCCGTTTGCGCCAGCTTCTCAATCGGCGCGTTCGGTTGCGTGATCGCCCTATTGCTGATGCTCGGCGGCTGTTCAAAGCAACTGTACGGCTCACTCAATGAAAGCGCGGCCAATCAGGTGGTCAGCGCGTTGCGCCTTGAAGGTGTTTCCGCTGACAAAGCATCAGCAGGCGAGCGCCTTTGGAACGTCACCGTCGCCGACGATCAGTTCGCCCAGGCGGTTCAGATTTTGGAGCGGCGCAACCTTCCACCACAACCTTTTGAAGGACTGGGGCAAGTGTTCAAGAAAGAGTCTCTGGTCTCGACGCCTACCGAGGAGCGTGCGCGACTGATTCACGCGATGTCGCAAGAATTGGAACGCTCGCTCATGGAGATGGATGATGTGCTGGTAGCCCGCGTTCATCCCGTGATTCTGCCGCACGATCCTCTGAATCCCAAGCGCGCCAATGCCAGCGCATCGGTTTTGATCAAGTACCGCGCGGGGGTTGATATGAGTGGGCGCGAGGGCATGATTCGAGCCCTGGTCTCGGCAGGCGTCGAAGGTTTAGCTTATGACGACGTTCGGGTGCTGATGGTCAGCGCAGACAAGCGCGCAAATTCCATTGAGCGCAGCGCCATCCCCGGCGGCATACCTGTGCAGTTCTGGGCTGTCTTGTGCGGGGTCTTGGCGACATTGCTGGTAGCTTATGCGGCCCTGCACTGGCGCGACACAATCGGACGCGCAGTGCAAACCATTCGTGAACGCTCGTCCTCGCGACGCAACCAAGACACCAAGCGATCAAGTGTCAAGAGCCTGGGTGAGCACGCGTGAGCCAGGCAATGGATTCGCACGCGTTACCACCACTGGCGTTGGATCAGATTGATGGCCTGATGGCGTTCAACTGGCTCACGGCTGCGTATGCACACCCTGATTGGCTAGGTCCATGGGCCGACATTCTGGGGCCACGTCATCTGACCAGTGTGCGCCTATTGCGTCGCGCCTCCCTGATGTTGCTTGAGCGCCATGGCTTGCGACAGCGCTATATCCGCCATGCCAGCGACATCAGCGATTTAACCTGGTTGCTTGTATCCCAGGAGAAAACCCATCTCATTGCTGAAGAGCTTGGGGTGGCCATGCTAGGCGGTTGGGTGCGTCATAGCCTGGAGCGACATGCGGTGGCGCAACAATTGCACGTATTGGGGCCACAGCGCAGATCGCGTGCACTCACCTATGCCAATAATCTGCGAGCCTTGCCTTACGCGCAGCATAAAAGGGCCCGACCCATGGTACTGATGGGGCCGCGGGGGGTGCTCGAACTGGGCGTGTCCTGTATGGCAGCTTTGCTCCACGAGCATAGTACCGGAGCAAAGGAGCGCTTTGTCATGCGCTTTGCACAGGGCGTAGTGGCCCCTCTGTCGCTCGAAATGGCAGAGCGAGGTGAGGCGCTTGAGCTTATTCAACGGCTGATGTCCACGCACGAGGTTCAAGTATGAGTCTGACCATTTTGTACCAATCGCGCGACACTGCGGAATCGCCAACGCTTGCATTTGGGGGCACCTACATCCACCGCGAGGCCTTTACCGCCTTGCGGTCGGCTGACGCAATATTGCGCCAGGCCAAAGAAACTGCAGAGCAGTTGCGTGAGAAGAGTGCGCAAGGCTTTCAGGAGCAATTGGACAAAGCACACGTCCTGGGGATTGCCCAGGGCCGCGCGGACGCCATGGCTGCAATACTGGGGACCTTGGAAGTTGAACGTCGAATGCGCGAGCTACTTTCATCGCGCCTGGCGGAGCTGGTTGAGCATTGTGTGCGCAATGTCCTGGGTGAGCTTACGCCGCAAGAACTGTTGCGCCAACGCACCTTGCATTTGGTACGCGTCGCGGCAATCCCAGGTAGCGCGACGTTGTACGTTTGCCCCCAACAAGTGTCTCTGATGCAGGCTGCTATCGCCGAACTCACTGGCTCAGAAGGCGCGGATTTTGCTGGTTTGACTATCGTTAGCGATGAACGCTGCGAACCCGATGCGTTGCTACTGGAGACCAAGGTCGGATTCATTGACGCAAACCTGCGCCTGACGTTACAGGAAGCCCGCCGCATTATTGAGCGTGCTTTGGCTCAAGCCACTCAACGCCTCAAGGTCGAAGCATGGTAAGTGCCAAAGCGCCACACCCCGGCAGACAAAACTCTCGGCGACCACTTCTCTATCAAGTTGCCGCGGGCCTCGGTGAGGCCGTAAACCAATTGCCAACGGCACCGATTCAACGCGGCAAGCTGCGACAAGCCGTGGGAACGCTGCTGCGCGCCAGCGGCATACGGGCAGAAGTGGGAGAGCTATGCCGCCTGCTCGACGCGCGCACCGGCCACGCGATGACCGCAGAGGTGATTGGTTTCGATGGGGAAATGGTACTGATGAGCCCCATGGGTACTTTGGAGGGACTCAGCGGCGCCACACAGGTCATTGCGACCGGCTTGCGCCACACCGTGCCGGTTGGCGACTTTGTTCTGGGCCGGGTCCTGGACGGTATGGGTGAAGTATTCCTGGACACCGGACAAAAGGTATCTGCCTGTGCGCCAGCCACGGCAGAGCACCGTCCAGTCAGCATTGGCGCGCCGGCGGCTCTATTGCGTCGCCCCATTGTCGAGGCGCTCCCTGTTGGAGTGTCAGCCGTAGACTCTCTGTTGACCTGCGGTGTGGGGCAACGCGTCGGCATCTTCGCGCCCGCCGGTTGCGGAAAGAGCACCTTGCTGTCCATGCTGTGCCGCCACGCCAAGGTCGACGTGGTCGTGGCGGCGTTGGTAGGTGAGCGTGGCCGGGAGGTCGGCGACTTCATCAACGAAGCATTGGGATCCGAGGCGCTGGCGCGTTCGGTGCTGGTGGTGGCTACGTCGGACCGACCCGCAACGGAGCGGCTCAAAGCAGCCTTCGTTGCTACCACGCACGCGGAGTATTTCGCATCCAAGGGCATGCGTGTCCTATTGCTAGTGGACTCAGTCACGCGGCTTGCGCGGGCCGCCCGTGAAATCGGCCTGGCGGCGGGCGAGCCACCGGCGCGTCGGGGATTTCCGCCGTCGGTCTTCACGTTACTGCCTCAATTGTTCGAGCGTTCCGGACACCTCGAGACCGGCTCCATTACAGCTTTCTACACCGTTTTGGAAGAAACCGACGACGGTGCCGATCCGGTCTCGGAGGAAGTACGCTCGCTGCTTGATGGACACCTGGTGCTTTCCCGAAAGCTCGCTGGCAAAGGGCATTTTCCGGCTATCGACGTGCTGCAAAGTGCCAGTCGATTGTTCGACAAAGTGGTGCCTACCCAACAGGCACAGGCGGCCCGACGCATGCGCGAGATGTTGGCCAAGTACGAGGAGGTAGAGATCCTGCTACGCATTGGCGAGTTTCAGCGCGGAGCGGACCCGCTGGCTGATTTGGCCGTGGATCGCCGCGACCGCATCGACCAGTTCTTGCGGCAATCGCATCTGACGCACGTCAGCTTGCAGCAATCCCTGGCAGCATTGCTTAGTCTGACCCAGGCCAACGACACGGTGCAAAGCGAAGGCAAGGAGGTGCACGCGTGAAGGCCGCCTTGAACTTGCTGGCCACCTGCCGCGCCGCAGAACGGGAGTCGGCCATGATCAAACTGGCATCCGCTCGGCGTGAACTTGATCACGCCCAGGCCGCGCAGCGGCAGGCGCATGCATCCGTTACGCAAGCACGCGCATGGCTTGCCGAACTAACGGCGCGCTGCGAATTGGGTAAACAAAACGCGTTGCGTGAATCGGCGCTGCCGGCGTGCATTGCTCTACTGGAGCGGGAACGGAAAACCCTCGCGCATCGAGATGCGATGGTGCGCAGCGCCCACGCGCGCATGCTCGAACAACGCCAAGAAATGCAACGGTGTGAGCGTGCTGTTATGCGCATCGACGAGTGGAAACTTCTCAGGCAGACCCAGGAACGGCGCGAACAGTCGGCCTTGGAAGATCGCCAGGCAGATGATTTGGTGCATCGACGCCCCGTCACAACAAGGGTCAACCCATGACGCTCGCGTCTTCAAACGAACACAGCACGATGCTGGCGACCGTCGCTCAGCTACGCGGCCTACTGCCTCAACTGCGGGGTAGCGACATCGCACTGCGTAACCAGGCGTATGCCTCGGCACCCTGTTTGTTAAGCAATGGGCGGGTCCTGATCTGGCAGGACAGCCCCGGCTTCGCCACCGTGGGCGAGCTTTGCTGCACGTTGGCCGGAGTGCCCTTTATCCTGGCTGTTGATAGCCTCTCTTCTTTGGAACCACGGCTCTCCGGCGTTGAATCCTTTGTCCCCAACGAAGCCTGCGCGGCTTTGGTCGAGCATGCGTTGGCGCCGCTTCTGGCGTTGATTGAACGCTTGGCCGGCATGGCCATCGAATGCCATGAATTTCGCCGCACCGACATCAACCACCCAATCGACGACCATGACCCAACCGTGCGAATCGGTTTCGTCATGGGCGCAGGCAAGCAACAACCGGCTGTGCGTGGCTGGATGCGCGCTTTACCGCAAAGCTGGCAGGTGCTCGATTTCTCAAGAACCCCGGCGCTGCCATCGCGGCGCTATCTTGGGGTGCCAGCAACGCTTTTCGTCCAGCTTGGAAACTGTCGATTAACAGCAGCGCAATTGCGGTGCCTGGGGGTCGGAGACGCGTTGCGCGTTAGCCCGCGCCTCGCGCGTGGCCGCGACGACTTGCCCGTGCGACTGACCGACACCAGCGGCCGCTTCAGCAGCCGCGCCCGCCTGGCGGGGGACCACATCATTCTGGAAACTACCGTGAACACCCATATCGAAACAACCCAACCCACCGTCGCATCGACCACACCGTCGGACAACGATGATCCGCTGGCCGACTTGGAGTGCGAATTGAGCTTCGAACTGGGCTCGCTACGCATGACAGTGTCGGAGATTGGCAAGCTCCGCAGTGGACAGGCCATGCGCCTGGGCACCCGTCTTCAAGAACAACCGGTTCGCATCATGGTGAGCGGTCGCATGATCGCGCGTGGTGAGCTGGCAGCCGTCGGAGATGAGTTGGTCGTGGTGGTCACCGACACCACTCGGCTTGCCCATGTTTAATTTTCCAGATCCAGCCACCTACATTCCCCTGATCTTTGCGCTCGGGGTGTTGCCGGTGGCGCTGATCATGGTGTCCTCGTATACCAAGATCGTCGTGGTGCTCTCCTTGCTGAAGAACGCCCTCGGTCTGCAACAGGTGCCACCTGCCATTGTCACCAATGGACTGGCTTTGTTGTTAACCTGGTACGTGATGTACCCGGTTGGCCTGGAAGTGATGGCGGCCATCGAGACAGGTCAACACCTGCCCAAGTCGACGCAGACGCTGACCATGCTGGAGATAGCCGAGCGCGGCAAAGAGCCGTTGCGCGGCTTCCTGAACAAGCACGCCTCGGAGCGTGAGCGCGAGTTCTTCATGGACGCTGCGCGCCGCCTCATGGGCGAGCAGGTGGCAAAAACCCTTGTCCCGAAGGACTTTGTTGTCTTGGTACCGGCCTTTGCCGTCTCACAATTGACCGAGGCGTTTCTGATCGGGGTGTTGATCGCGTTGCCTTTCATCATCGTGGATCTGGTGGTTGCCAATGTCCTGATGGCTTTGGGCATGCAGATGATGTCGCCGGCCATGGTGTCGCTACCGATCAAGCTTCTGCTTTTCGTCATGCTGGACGGCTGGTCGCGGCTCTCGCACGCCCTCGTACTGAGCTATCAGTAGGCGCACGGACCATTTCAGCATGGAAAGTCATTCATGAACCCCGAAACAATCAGCAAATTGGCGGTCGAGGCATTGGTGTTGACATTACAGTTATCCGCCCCCCTGGTGGGTGCTGCCGCGATCATCGGTTTACTCTTTGGCTTTCTGCAGGCGGTCACACAACTGCAAGACCAAACCACCACTTTTGCCATCAAGCTGGTTGTGGTGATTGCCGTCTTACTGGTGCTGCTGCCTTGGATGGGCGTGCAACTCACCACCTACGGCGAGCGCGTGTTTGAAATGATTGTGCAGGCTAAGACTTGAGCCTACCGGCGCACGCAGACACAGCATCCAGAATGGGCTCCAGTCTTCAATATCTCTATGCCACGGATCCGGCCAAATTGTTGGCCGTGCTGGGCATCTCCAGCGTGCGCACGCTGGTTGCTTTTGCCATATTGCCGATGTTTGCCTCACGGCTGGTGCCCATGATGGCGCGCTCTGCGATTGCCATGGCGGTCGTTTTCCCGGTTGCGCTGGGCCATCTCGATGAACCTCTGCCGGTGGACATCAACTCCCTATCGCTGATAGTGTTTCTTGCCCGGGAGGCAGCCATCGGTCTCGTTATCGGCCTGGGCTTTGGTGCCTTCTTCGCCGGGTTGCAGACCGCTGGCGAAATCATTGACCATCAAACCGGATTGACCTTCACCCAGAACATTGACCCCGTGCACGGCAACAACGTGTCGTTAACCGCCCAGTTGCTTGAACGCATGCTATTTGCAGCCTTGATGGCTGCCGGTGCCATGCTGGCGATTGTGGACACCTTGTACCTCAGCTACGAAGTTTGGCCCTTGGGTCAATGGACGCCGGCTTTTGAACGTTTGGTTCCACTCAACCTGATCACCCATGCCAGCAAGCTGTTCGCCCTGTCCTTATTGCTGGCCGGACCGGTATTGCTGGTGCTATTTGTCGTCGATGCCAGCGTTGGCTTACTGAACCGGGCAGCGCCGCAGCTCAGCGTTTTTAACATTACCCTATCTCTCAAACCTGCGGTCGGCCTGGCTGTATTGGTCATGGCTCTTCCCATGATCGTCGAGCGCGTGGTCCTGGCCATGGGCGAGATTGCACACACGCTACAACTCTTCATCATGGAAGGGCGTTAATATGGCCGGTGGAAACAGCGAATCCAAGACCGAAGAAGCCACGCCCAAGCGCCTGCGCGATGCCCGTAAGCGAGGGCAGGTCGCCAAAAGTATCGAGCTTTCTGGAGCCTTATCTTTGCTGGCCACGTTGTTGTGCGTGGTGAGTATGGCACCATGGGCCGCCAAGCGCATCGCCGACTTCGGCGTTGCAGTTGATCGATCCTTTGAGTCACTCTCCATTCCAACCGTGCAATACATGGTGATGGAGGCCATGCTTCTAACCACCAAGCTGTCGTTGATACCGTTGATCGTGGCGGTGCTGATCTATGGGGGGGCCCAATGGCTGCAAACCGGTCCGGTTTTCAGTCTCGATCTCGTCAAGCCCAAGCTGGAGCGGCTCAACCCCATCGAAGGCGCGCGCCGCCTGCTGTCGGTCAAATCTCTGGTTCAGTTGGTATTCATGCTGTGCAAGGCCAGCATCATTGGCGCTGCGGCGTTCTTGGTTTGCCTGCATATGCTGGGCGACGCGATCCGTGTGATCCACTCCGACGCTGGCGCCGCCCTCGCGGTTGCCAATGCGGCCTTGGTGAACTTGCTGCTGTGGTGCGGTGGACTGTTTGTCCTGTTAGGTTTGTTAGACCTGGGCTACCAGCGGTGGCAGTACTTGCGTGATCAGCGTATGTCCTTGAGCGAGGTTCGTCGCGAGCACAAGGATGAGCAAGGCGACGGAAAACTAAAATCCCAGCGCAAGAATTTCGCGCAGGCGCCAATTCCACGGGAGCAACTTGCGCACATCCGCATGGCGTCTTTGCTGGTGGAAGATGACCAGGCTCGCGTTGTGGCGCTGGTCTACCGGCCAAAGCAATATCCACTGCCACTTTTCCTGGTGCGCGGTACAGCCGATTTCGGCGCCGAGATTCTGGCAGGCGCGCGCCACCACAAGATTCTCACCGTGACCGACTCGCCGCTTGTGGCGGCGCTGTTTCCCGCGGCACAGACAGGTCTTCCAATACCCGCCGCTCAACTCGATGCGGTGCTGGCGCATATCCAGCGCGGCGCTACCTAAAACCGGCTACCAAGCAATCAAACCATGACCATCGCCAGCCATCACTCTCCCGCCACGGGCCTCGGCCGCCACACCGATCTGGCGCTGGCCGCACTAGTTGTCGCTGTCATCGTGATGATGGCCTTGCCATTGCCGCCATGGACGTTAGACATTTTGGTCGCGACCAATATATCGATTGGCGTGATGCTGTTGCTGATTGCGCTGTTTGTGCCATCGCCTTTGGCGTTCTCCACCTTTCCGTCGGTATTGTTGATCACCACGCTGTTTCGTATCTCGCTGAACGTGGCGACAACGCGGCAGATCCTTCTGCACGCCCATGGTGGCGACATCATTGACGCGTTTGGACGCATGGTGGTGGGCGGTAGCCTTGTGGTAGGGCTGGTGATTTTTCTCATCATCACGGTCGTACAGTTCATTGTCGTAGCCAAGGGGGCCGAGCGCGTGGCTGAAGTGGGCGCCCGGTTTACCCTGGATGCCTTGCCAGGAAAGCAGATGAGTATTGATGCCGACATGCGTGCAGGCATCATCACACAGACGGAAGCCTTTGCCAGACGCCGTGAGTTGGTGCTGGAGAGTCAGTTCTATGGCGCAATGGACGGTGCCATGAAGTTCGTTAAGGGCGATGCCATTGCGGGTATCGTGATCGTGGCCGTCAATCTGTTGGGGGGCATCGCTATTGGCGCTCTGTCGATGGGCATGGGGTTGACGGAGGCGGTGCAACGCTATTCTGTGCTATCCATAGGTGATGGCCTGGTCACCCAGATACCGGCACTATTCGTATCGATCGCCGCCGGCATCACCATTACCCGTACAGCACCTGACAACTCCGCCAATCTTGGCGACCAGATCGGGCGTCAATTGGGTGCGCAACCGCGCGCCATGCTATTGGCCGCAGGCGTCATGGTTTTGTTCGCACTCGTACCAGGTTTTCCAACGCTAACCTTCTTGGTGCTCGCCATGACGATGGCGATCTTGAGCATGACACTGACCCGACGTCAGCAAGGGCTGCGCGCTGCGCGCGTTGAAGTGGAGGTACCGGCGGCCGCCCGCGAGGGCGAGTCAACACCGGTTTTACTGCAGTTGGGAAGATCTTCTGAGCGCCCGCCATCATCCTTTCGACTTGATCTCAGTGAAACCTTGGTCCAGCGCATCGGAGCCTCCGCGCTCAATGCCGCGCTAGAGAACGAACGTGCAAAACTTCGCGATCTCTATGGCATCCCATTCCCGGGTTTGGTTTTGCGCAGCACAATCGGCATGCCAGACCATGCGTTCTCTATCCTGGTTCAGGATCTGGCCGAACTGACACTGGCTATTCCAGAATCCGCGTTGCTGGTGCAAGGTGCGATGGATGCAACAAACTGGCGGCAATTCAAAGAAAAATACCAGGTTTTGATAGAGCCCGCACCCGAATGGCTGATGCCCGCCTGCTGGGTTTCTGCAGCTCACCGCGACGCATTGATTGCCCAATCGTTGGAGATACTGGAGCCCGCCAGTGTGATCGCGCAGTTGGTCATGCGTGCCATTCAGCGCAACCCTGCCGCTGCGCTGGGGGTGCAAGAGGTGCGACAACTGGTGCGTGAAATCGAGTGGCGTTTTGGTGACCTAGCGCGCGAAGCCCAAGCCATCCTGCCTTTGGGGAGATTGGCCGATCTAATGGCAGCCCTGGCACGGGAGCGTGTGCCTTTGGCCGACTTCCCCGGGCTGCTTCAGGCAGTCGTTACCCATGGTCCTGGCGCACCAGACACCCACACCCTATATGAGGCCATGCGGCTGTCACTGGCGCGCGGCATCGTGGCAAGATTACTGCCAACGCGAACAGCGCAGGCTGGAACCCAGCGTCTGAACGTGGTCACGCTCGACGCCGCATTCGAAACGCACCTGCGAAACGTACTGATGCTCCGCCCAGACGGCCCCTCACTTGCCCTGTCACCTCCGGCATTTGAAAGCGCCTTGGGATCGCTGGTCAACGCCTTTGAAGCCGCAGCCGCCAGTGCCACCCATGTGCTCGTCTTGCCGGGCGACCTCCGTCGCGCCGTTAGTCGATTGTTTCGCGCCGCGTTGCCGCGCGTGGCTTTTCTGTCGCACGAAGAACTCGCCGCTGCTACGGTCTCGGCAAGTGCAGTGGCGCAAGCCAAATGGGTTGGCGCAGTTTCATAAGTAGCTTTCTATTACAAGTTCGACGTACTCCCATGATTTGTGTCTCACCAATGAACTCTTCCATCCACAGCTCGGCGCCATCCAGGCACGATGCCCTCCGTCAACTCTTTCGAAAGCTTGGCAAACACAGCGGTGCTACCGTGGTCGCGCTATGCCTGCTCGCCTCAACACTGTCTCACGCAAGCGATATTCCTTGGCGCAAGGAACGCTTTGATCTCAAGGTCGACTCCGAACCCCTCAACGTTTTTTTGGGCCGAATGCTGACACTACATGGCATCGCCGCCACCATGAGCCCGCCCATCGCCACGGCCAAAATCAATGGACGTTTCCGTGGTCCGGCGGAAACCGTCTTTCGAGAGCTGGCAGACACCTATGGACTCATTTGGTACTACGACGGATCCGTTCTGCACATCTACAGCCTGGCCGAAATGGAATCGCGTCTGCTACAAGTCGGCCCAGCAGATGTTTCACGCATCGAACGCGCACTCATTGAAATGCATCTGCAGGACAACCGGTACCCGCTCAAGATTTCATCCACAGAGGGACAGGTCTTGGTCTCGGGTCCTCCGCACTACGTGCAGTTGGTAAGCGACGTGGTCAATCAAGTGGCCAGCTCGCCCAGCCAGGGACGGCAAAGCGTCGATACGCGCGTGTTTCGGCTGCGTCACGCTCGTGCCGCAGACACCGTCGTGAGCATCGCGGGCTCCGAGACCACGATTCCCGGAGTGGCCCGCATTCTCGGAGAAACACTTGGCCTACCGCGCGTAGAGACAGGCAGTGCACCCAATCGCACGCTACCGGCGACGGTCGTCGGTCTGCGTGGCAAGGGCCAACGGGCAATCGGCCGCACCGATGACACCGCCAATGCGGAGACCTCCGCAAGTCCCACCGCCACCAACACATCCTACCCCGCAGGCGAGAGCAGCCGATCAGGAGGACGGTCAAATGAACCCTTTGCCCGCGATGGCATTGCCACTGGTACGGCAGGTCCACGCCAACCGACAGAAGCTGCGGTGCGGGCCGACCCACGCCTCAATGCCGTAGTCATCCGTGACAGCACTGAACGCATGCCAATGTACGCGAGGCTGATTGCAGATCTTGATGTTGAGGCACCGCTGCTTGAAATCGAGGCCACGGTAATCGACGTGGCCGAAGACAAATCCGAACAATTGGGTATCGATTGGCGCTTGCATGGCTCCAGAGCGGACATCATTAACTCACCCAACAGACTTGCGGGTACCGGCCAAGGAACGCCCAATGCGGCCAACGACTTGCTGTTCACCAGTCAGCCACTGTCATCCGCCTCCGGTCTGGTTGGAACCCTGCTCTTCGGCGATGAGCGCAACTATTTCCTGGCCCGATTGAATGCAATGACGGAGCGAGGCGAGGCCAATCTCATTTCAAAGCCACGTGTCTTGACCCTCGACAACACGGAGGCCGTACTGCAAAGCACGCGAGAATTCTTTGTCCGTATTGCCGGGCGCGACCAAGTCGACCTGTTCAATGTCACACTCGGCTTGGTGCTGCGTGTCACGCCGACATTGATTGAGGATGAGCAGGGAACCCGCATCAAACTCAACATTCGTATTGAGGACGGAAACACCAACAGCGGCGCACAGGTTGACCAAATTCCAGTCGTCAATCGCAATGCAATCGCCACCCAAGCGGTTGTTGGGGACGGTCACAGTCTATTGATTGGAGGCTATGTCATTGAAGAAAAAAATCGCAACGACAGCGGCGTTCCGGGTCTGTCGGATGTGCCAGGCCTGCGCTGGTTGTTCGGTCAAAAGGCTACTTCCACCAAGCGCGTGGAGCGCATTTTTTTGATCACGCCAAGACTGGTCAAGACCGAAGCCATGGTGCGTGAGACCAAACCGAGCGCACTGCCATCCCGCGTCTCAACACCAAGCGGTGTCCAATGAACTCCGCCGTACGCAAATCTCTCGGCAATTCCGAGCAGCCGGGCACTCCGGTAGGGGCGAGCGCCCACTCTGACTCTTTGCTGAAAAGCGGCGCGCGGGACAGTGTTGGCATGGCGGCAGGCTTAGACGCCACGCTTGTGTTGCGGGTATTGACTGGCGCCAACCAGGGAGCCCAGGTTCGAATGCGCGCGGAACGCATGTTGGTTGGCAATCTGGAGTCTGAGTGCGATGTGGTCCTTGATGTCGGTCGTTCACAGCGACACGCCTGCCTGATTCGCGCCAGCTCAGATGGATGGAGCGTGTTGGCCATCGCAGGCGACCTCTGGGTCGGACAGGATACGGTTGAGCTCCAACAGAGCACGTCGATTGTTCCGAACCAGGTGCTGACGCTGGGTGCAACGGCGTTCTGTCTGGGCGACCCTGCGGTCATGGACCGGACTACCCTGCGCATACCAAACAATCTACACCAACCCGCACCGGTCGACAATGCCGCGCCAGTCGCCACCCCCCCGGAGGTGCCCAATACCGCGGAACCTCACTGGCATCTGGCCAAGCGGGCCACCGGCATTTTGGCCGGTTTGGCCCTGCTCGCCTTGTTGATCGGTGCGACCTTTTATCTGACGCCCGTGCTGTCCAAACCTTCGTCCACGACTGACAGTAGTCTGCGCGTCAGCGCGCTGCGCACTGTTTTGCACAACCAAATCTGGTCCCAGGAGTTAAGTGTTAAAACTGATCCGGATCGGAGCGACCGAGTGCTGATTACTGGCTATCTGGCCGAGCGGGACCAGAGCAAAGACTTGGAAGCCTTGCTGAGCCAACAGGGCTTGAGCGCTGAACATCGTTGGGTGTCTGTCGCCGAACTGAGTCGTGACCTGTCACGCCGATTGGAGCTCAAGTCCGACAGCAAACTGGTGTACACCAAGATCGGCCACTTCCACATGCGTACTGAATACAACGCCTTTTCGCAATATGACCGCTTAGTCCGCCGTGCGATGCAAGACATGCCGGCAATCTTGGCCTTCGATATACAACTCAATGACCTTGATGCCGCCGATGGTGGTGCGCTAAGCGTGCATTACCAACGCGTTGGAGCGGAGGTTGTGGTCACTGGACTCGACGCCATCCACCCCAACACGCAATACCAGGTCCGGGAAGTCCGTCTGGGCGCTTTGCCGTCCGTGGTCATGAGCGATGGCGCACGTTATTTCGAAGGCGCTAGCCTGCCAGGCAATGCAGTCTTGCAGGAAATCGGTGGCGACCATGTCATCGTGCAAACCGCTGCGCAACAGCGTCGCATTGAGTTGAATGTCAACACCCCGGTACTTGAAAAGACGTCTTCCCACGGAGCCAAAGGACGCGCAGATCTAAAGTAATGAAGTGCCCCTGCGTGTAAATTGTTCTCGCCCAAGCTCCGCTCCGACTGATTGAGTGGAGCGCCGCAGGCTTACCTACCAACAGTTAAGAGCAGGTAGCCACGTGTTTAGGCAATCGGTAGTCTGGGGGCGTCGATGTCGCGCGGGCGGCCTCCGTATTTCAAGGACAACGTCCTTAGAAGCCCGCAATTTACCCCGATATGGGTATGTTGACATGCAATAACTCAAAAAAACTGCTCCACCCCCTACATCTGTAGGGTGTTCAAAGCCGAGGAATGTGGACAGAATTGCAACACGCTTCGTTTTACGCCGGCCGCCGTAGGTTTGGACCGGCTGCACGACGCGTTTCTTTGTGTACCGCCGCGCGGGGTGATTCACAGAGCTTCTTTCAGACCGCGCACTTAGGAGGAATAAATAATGGCAAGTATCGGCGCAACCAATAAATCCCTTGGCGATGCACGCGACAAGGTTTACCAAGAAATGTCCACACTGCTGACCGACACCACGATGGAAGCCGGCGCCAAGTCCGCTGCTTTGTTGGACGCACAAGCCACACTGGGCATCACAGACGGCGTGCAAAACATCATCTCCAAGGGCTACAACCGCTGGGCCCAGACCGGCCAGTAAAGCCCGCTCACCTGGGGCCTTGGCGCATTTTTAGTCAAGGCCCCACACACTGTTTACCGCCCACCGATCTCGCTCGCTAAGCAGTCGTGCGTTCGATTTCATCTGAGCGACTTTGCGACAAGCCAGAGCCAGCAGAGGCGTGTCCAAAAAAAGACATGCAGGTTCAAACCAACAAAAGAAAGAACAGAATATGGATGATTTTTCGATGCCGAGCTTCTCCATGCCGGACTTTAGTTACACGCCGGTGGACTTTGGTAGCAGCTTCTCGACCCCGGATTACAGCAGTAGCTTCAGCACACCTGACTACAGCTACAACTTCTCGACGCCGGATTACAGCAGTAGCTTCAGCACACCCGACTAC
>Ga0066464_1000193_pt1 | contig 29926 bp, 28 predicted proteins | sample LakWasMe94_HOW11_2_FD_59583 | JGI IMG/M metagenome (GOLD analysis project Ga0066464, IMG submission 59583) | Freshwater sediment methanotrophic microbial communities from Lake Washington under simulated oxygen tension - Sediment Metagenome 94_HOW11 | ecosystem: Environmental > Aquatic >...
GCGCCCTCCCCCTGGGCGCTTTCGCTTCATGGCGACGGAACCCCCTTCCGTCGCCATTTTTTTGCCGCCACCGACCATTCGTAACCGTATGGAAAATAGCCGGGCGCGATACAATGGCGGCCTTGTCATACCGTTGGAGCCGCGATGACCCGACACCCTCCGCACCAGCAATTGCCCCGCCGCTCGGCGGCCGAACAGACCCGCGTAGACGAAGCGATCCGCGACATGTTCGAAGAGCGCATGTGCTTCCACAAACTGCTTGGCTTCGAGGTCAGCTCGCTGGCCCCGGACGGCCCGTCGCTCAGTTTCTCGATGCGCGATGAGCTGATCGGCCATTACCAGCACGGCCGCCTGCACGGCGGCGTCATCTCGGCAGCGCTCGACAGCGTCGCCGGCCTTGCCGTCACCGTCGGCATCGCCGAGAAATTCCACGACGAGACAGCCGAGCAGATCGTCCATCGTTTCAACCGTGTCGGCACCATCGACCTGCGCACCGACTACCTCCACCAGGGCATGGGCCAGCGCTTCACGGCCACCGGCCGCATCATCCGGATGGGCGGGCGCATCGCCTCGATCCAGATGAGCCTGGTCAACGACGAAGGCCTGCTGATCGCCACCGGCTGCGCCTCCTACGTGATCAGCTAGGCAAATGCTACGGTAAGCCCGAAAAAACGGCCAAAATCGAAATTTCGGCCGCCGCGCCAATCCCTAGAGAATCGGCACCCCCTGGTGCTCGCCGCGCTCATAAACCACGTTGGCGCGGCCGACGATCAGCGGGTCCAGATTGCCGATGCGCGCCGTGTCCTTGTTGGTGTAAGGCAGCTTGTGCAGGATGTAGCGCATCGCATTGAGCCGCGCCCGCTTCTTGCAGTTCGACTTGATCACCGTCCACGGCGCATCGGCGGTATCGGTGTGGAAGAACATCGCCTCCTTGGCCTTGGTGTAGTCGTCCCACTTGTCTAGCGAGGCCATGTCGATCGGCGACAGCTTCCACTGCTTGAGCGGATGCACCTTGCGTTCGCGGAAACGGCGCCGCTGCTCCTCGCGGCTGACCGAGAACCAGAACTTGATCAGGTGCGTCCCGTTGCGCGTCAGCATGCGCTCGAATTCCGGCGCCTGACGGACGAACTCGGCATATTCCTGATTGCTGCAGAAACCCATCACCCGCTCGACGCCGGCCCGGTTGTACCAGGAACGGTCGAACAGCACGATCTCGCCATTGGTCGGCAGGTGCTGCACGTAGCGCTGGAAATACCACTGACCGCGCTCGAAATCGGTCGGCTTCTCCAGCGCGACGACGCGCGCGCCCCGCGGATTCAGGTGTTCCATGAAGCGCTTGATGGTGCCCCCCTTGCCCGCCGCGTCGCGGCCCTCGAAGAGGATCACCACCTTCTGCCCGGTTTCCTTGACCCAGGCCTGCAACTTCAGCAACTCGACCTGCAGCCGGTATTTCTGCCGCTCGTAGTTGCGGCGCTGCATCAGGTTACGGTACGGGTAGCCACCTTCACGCCAGTCGGGCAGCAACTCGTCGTCCGGGTTAGGCGCCAGCTGCCCGGCCACCATGCGCTGCTGCTTGAGCAGCCCCTTGAGCATGGCCACCGACTCCTCGGCCGGCGAATTGGCCAGTACGTCGCGCAGGGCAGCCATTTTGGACTCCTGCGCAGCATCGCTGGCCGCATGCACGGAAAAGCCCTCGATTCCGGCCGCTGTCTGCACCGGCGCCACATCGCCACGGGCGACCGGTCGCTGGCGGGTACGCGGCTTGGCCGGAGTGCCCGTTGCAATCGTTTTCTTTTTTGCTGTAACCATCTCGCCCCCTGTTTGCTGATACCAAAGAGCTTATTTCACGCCTAAGCGCGGGGCTTGTCCAGCCCAGGTTAATCCAGCAATTCGACCGGAATCATGGCGCGCAGGACGGTCTGCGTTTCGCCGCGGCGTACACGGTTGCTCAACCACCACAGCGCACCTTTCTTGATGCTCCATTCGGTTTCATGACCGGCCAGCAGCAGCGAGGCCAGGCGGCCGAGCGAAGGCTGATGCCCGACGATCAGCACCGATCCCGGCGCCGACGGCCAGCCAGACGCAGCAATCAGTTCCGACACACAAGCCTCCGGCCCGATCTTGCGATGCGTCTCGAACGGCAGCTTCAGCGCCTCCGCAGTCTGCTGGGTGCGCACCGCCGGGCTGACGATGATCCGCAAGTCCTTGGGCTGGTGCGCACGTATCCACGCCCCCATCGCCCGTGCCTGCTTCTCGCCGCGCTCGGTCAGACGCCGCTTCAGATCATCCTCGCCATCCTCGGCCTCGGCATGACGCCACAGCAGCAGATCCATGATTTGTCTCTTTATTTTTGGAAAGCGGCATTATCGATGGAGCATGTTACGACAGCATTGCAGGCAAAGACCGGCAACAGACAAAGCAGGCGGAAAACCATCAACCGCATCAGTTTCATGATCGGATATTGATCGATTCAAATCCCAAAAGCAAAGAGCCCAGCTTTGCGGGCTGGACTCTTGCGAAATTCTGGTCAAGGGAGGAACCGAACCACCGACACGCGGATTTTCAAACCCCAGTCCATCGTTCGTAAACGAGACCATCACAAGAGCTTCAAGGACTTCTTGGGATAAATATCGAAACGGCTGGATTTGCCTTCCAGGACATAGCCCGGCTTCAAGCCGGCAATCGAGGGCGCCTTTCTCGGGCGTTTGACTACGACCCGATGGGTCGCCAATGCCAGCGCCGCTTCGAGGAGCGCGGGGGCATCGAGATCGTCACCGACCAGGGGGCGGAGCATGCTCATTTCCTTCTTGACCAGCGAACTCTTCTCGCGATGCGGAAACATCGGGTCGACATAGATCACCTGGGGAGGGTTGCCCTCCCAGGCACTCATCAACTCGATGGCATTGCCCGGATGCAAATGCATCCTCTCAATGATCGGCCCGACCTCCGGATCAAGGCGAGCGCGTTGAAGACCGTCGGCCAGCAAGGCAGCGATGACGGGATGTCGCTCAATCAGCGTGACGGTGCAGCCCAGTTGCGCCAGCACAAAGGCATCGCGCCCCAGCCCGGCCGTGACGTCAAGGATTTCGGGGCGAATGCCTGGCTGAATGCCCAGCGCCTTGGCGATCATCTGACCATTGCCGCCCCCCTGCAAGCGCCGATGCGCCGACGCCCCGCGAACAAAATCCACCGACAGCGGACCGGGGGCATGCGGACCCAGCTCAAGCAATTGCAAACCCTCTGCGCCGAGCTGCAAGACAAACCCAGCGGTGCTGTCAGCCGGCAGATCGAGGGTAGCGGACAAGGCCCGGGCTGCACTGACATACTCCGGCCCCATGGGCTGCACGCACCCTCCGGTCGGTGTATGACGGTCCACTTCCCGATCCATCAGGACTCGCCCGAAATTCCCATCTTCGCTGGGGAAGACAATGAATCCTCGGCCTCGGACGAAAGCGTCAATGAACTGCCGGACTCCAGCCCGCTCTCTTTAGCGGCCAGCTTCTGGCGTCGCTTTTCTTCCTGCTTGCTCTTCTTTGCGAGATCTCTTTGACGCTTCTCGAACTGGTAATTGGGTTTAGCCAAGTGGCCTCCTGTAAATGCCGCAAGGGCATGGTGAACCACTTCGACCCGGCCGGGCATGGAAAAATCCACGCCGGCAATCGAGCGGCAGGCGAATTTTCTGCCCGACAAGTAAAAACGGCAACCACTGAGGGTTGCCGTTTCTACTGGGAATTCTTTGGTGGTCAAGGGCGGAATCGAACCACCGACACGCGGATTTTCAAGACAAATCACTGCCCCGCATTGTAGCGGGCTACCTCGAAGAAACGTAAGGAAATTCCCTTCCGACGCCTCGGACCTTGGGGGCTAACCGAACTTCCTACCGAACTTTCGTGAACTATCAGTGCCAGTCTGGCCATTTTGTTGAACGCCATCAATGGGATGCGATGACCCTCACCGCCCCGTTGCCGATATGGCGATGGAACCGAGCAGGTTCCCTGAGCACGGATCAGTCGGTATTAACTTAGTGTCCATTAGCCAGCGCTGCCAACAGTTCGATTGCTTGCGGATGCCCTTGGAGTTCCGATGATCTATCTCTTCTGCGAGGACGATCAGGTGGCGCAATTGCTTCTGGCGATACACCGACTTGATGTAACTCAGCGCCCTCAGCGTGTTGAGCAATTCCTTGAGATATTAGCTACCTGATTATTGCTAATCGGCGGCATTCTAGTGGCATGACATGCCGATTGGAATGCGGCTTGTTTTGGCTGTAGATAGGTGCTCCAATGATGCTTTGAAAGTATTTTCAGCTTATATCGGGTAAATCCATGGCCGACTATCAAGGCACCCAGAACAATGACAACCTGAGCCAAGTTACCCTTGGACTTTCTGATTGGTCTGCAATCTATGGAAACAGCGGAAACGACACCATCTCGGTCGCTATTGGAACAGCGGTTGGTGGCTTAGGCAACGATACCATTACTGGGTCGTCGATTTGGTCAACTGTCGCCTACTGGGGGTCCCCAACCGGGATTTTGGCCAATCTAGACACTGGCATTGTCTTTGATGGATACGGTGGAACCGATTCCCTGAGCGGAATCCATACCATTCAAACAACATCCTTCAATGACACCGTTACAGGATCCATAGGAAACGACACCATCTGGTTGCTTGGCGGCAGTGATCAAGTGGACGGAGGTGACGGTATGGACACCGTCGTTTATTACGGTGCAGCCTCGATAGAAGCAGATATTTCTTACGATGCAACTTCTGGGGGGCTTACCGTAAAGAAGCACTTCGGTAATGGAGATAACGGAACTGACAATTTATTGGGAATTGAGGCCATTACCTTTACTGGAAATGGTTCGGACAATGTCACCCTCACAATACAGGACATTGTCGGCCCGTTCAAAATCGCCTCATCATCTGCCATGCCTCTGTCAGCGGGGGGCATACAACAGATAGCTGAAGGCGACTTCAACGGGGATGGAAAAACTGACCTTTGGATTAATCGACTGGACTCTGCCAGTACGGGTCAAACAGCATCACCAGTTCAAGTGCTATTGGGTGATGGGCGAGGTGGTTTTTCGGATGGAACCTCTGCTGTCTTTAGTGGGAATATCCCAACTGTCAATTACGCCCCCCGGATCGTTGTGGCCGACTTTAACAGCGATGGGATTAGCGATGTATTTGCCGCCGATTTTGGACTTGATGCCCCTCCCTTCCCCGGAGGGCAGAATAAGTTATTTCTTTCCAGCGCCGGTCACTTAACGAATGCAACGAGCAATCTACCCCAAGTGCTTGCTCAAAACCACGGTGTTTCAGTTGGAGACGTTAATAACGATGGCCACATCGACATTTTAGTTAATGCACTGAACTCACCAACGGGAAGGGCGGAAGAGCTTCTTATTAACGACGGCACCGGGCACTTTACTAGCGATGTCACCGCTTGGCCTTCAACAATACAGCAGACTGGAAGTTTCGCCCCTGGGCATACATGGTCTTATATCGGCGATCTAAATAATGACTCTTCAGCAGACATAGTCCTTGGCACATGGGATCCCAACCCTCTACCGAGCCAACTTCTCTTAAACGACGGCACGGGCCATTTTAATGAGTCAGGTAGGTTCAGTCTTCCAAGAAGCGGTGTGAATCAAGAAATTGTAGTTGGCATCAAGGATATCGACTTGAATGGTGATGACCTTCTGGACTTGACCATGTCGATCACGAATGGTGGTAGTTCCACCTCGTTTTACCAGACTCCCTTTCTGCAACTGCTAGTCAATCTGGGTAATGGGCAATTTCGTGATGAAACGCAAGCTCGATTACCTCAAGACGGTGCTGCCCGACCAGGTTACTGGTACATGTTCCAAGATGTTGTAGATATTAATGGTGATGGCGCCCTCGACATTCTTGCTCAATACCAAGGTGGTCAAAATGGCGCTGTACTCTTCCTCAATGACGGCCAAGGGTACTTTTCGGAGGCCCGCCGCTTTGCAGGATTTAACGCGGTTCACGCAGCCGATATTGATGGAGATGGTATTGCAGAAATTATTGGTGGCTCTGCTAGCACCCTGAAAATCTACTGGAATGACCAGTTAAATAGCGGCAACGATGTCCTATTGGGGACCTCCGGGAATGATTCTCTATTTGGAGGACTGGGAAATGATCGCTGTACCGGGGGTGGAGGTAACGATCGAATCTTGGGAGGCCAAGGTAATGATACCCTCGACGGTAGCGGCGGCCTGGATACTATGGTGGGCGGTGATGGTGCAGATCTGTACTATGTTCGCGATATCGGTGACGTCACTACGGAAGCCAATGCGAATCCGGTTACAGGCGGTGTCGATACCGTTTATACCTACCTGGCTAGTCATACATTAGCTAGCAATATCGAAAACGGTCGCATTGTTACTGCAGGCGTTGCAAATCTCACTGGGAACACCCTAAATAACTTGCTCTTTGCTGGTGCTGGCGCGAACGCACTCAATGGAGGTAGCGGTACGGATACCGCATCGTATCTTTACGCATCAGCAGCGATAACGATCAATTTATCGATAACACTCTCCCAGTCAACGGGAGGCTCAGGAACTGAGACGCTTACCAATATCGAAAATCTTACGGGCTCGAACTATAGCGACTCGCTTACAGGCAACGCTAGCTCCAATATTCTTAACGGTGGCATAGGTGCGGATACGATGCTTGGTGGTGCCGGAAACGACACCTACTATGTCGATAACACGGGCGATAAGGTCTACGAGACCACTACAGCAACCTCTGGCATTGATGCAAGCGGGGTTGATCTGGTCAATAGTTCCTTGAGCACCTACACCCTAGGCGCTTTCATCGAGAACGGACGACTGACAGTTGCATCAGCGACCAACATGACAGGAAATTCACTCAGCAATGTCATCTACGTGAACGCGGGCACCTACGTCAATGCAATTGATGGCAGCACGGGAACCGATACATTGTCCTACCAGTACGCGACAACTACGGGCACAACGGGCATTTCGTTGAACCTCGGCGGAACGGTAGATGCATCTGGGTACGTGACAACTAGCGGCATATCTGGCGCTGACAAGGTTAAGGGCATCGAGAACATTACTGGCAGCAACTACGCTGATACGCTGACAGGAAACTCAGGGGCTAACGTCCTGAATGGCCTCTCAGGAAACGACACGATGGCGGGTGGTGCAGGTAACGACACCTACGTCATTAACGTCCTGACTGATGTGGTCACAGAACTTACTGGCGGTGGCACGGACACCATACAAAGTGCCATCACCTACAGCCTAGTTGATACGGACGGTGCAGGAGCTAATGGCGGGAACGTCGAGAATCTCACGCTGACGGGAAGCAGCGCCATCAATGGCACAGGCAACGCCCTAGCCAACACGCTCACCGGTAATAGTGCAGCCAACACCCTGAACGGTGGCGCTGGCAATGATGTCCTTTACGGTGGAACTGGTAACGATGTTCTGACTGGTGGCACAGGCTCGACGAGTGCTGACACCTTCGTCTGCAACACGTCCCTGAGTGCCAGTACTAATAAGGACACGATTACCGACTTCGAGACTGCCTACGACACGATCAAGCTGGAGAACGCCATATTCGCCAAGCTGACAGCTACCGGTACTTTGAGTGCAGACTTTTTTAACAGCTACGCCAGTACCAGTACGGCCGCTCCAGTCCTTGCGAACTACGGTTCGGACGGGGCTGACAACTACATTCAGTATAACAGCGCGACGGGCGCTCTGTATTACGATGCCGATGGCAGCGGAACTTTAAGCACAGCCATTCAGTTCGCCGTTATCGGTACGACAACTCACGCATCACTGACAGCGGCAGACTTCCTTGTGACCTGATTGAGCTGCTTCATACGCACATCCAAGGCAAGCCCACCCCTGCGGTGGGTTTGTCGTTTCAGAACATACGATTTACTCGACAGCCTGTTGCATCGCCACCGAACCTCACCGAACTTTCAGCCGAAATGCCGCGTGAAGCCCCACCCGTCAGTCCTTCTTTTCGTCATCGCTGCCTGAAACCGCTTTTACCCCTGCAGCCGCAACATCAACCGTCGTCCCCACAACTGTTGCACCAACCTTGACCGTTGTGGCAACTACTGAACCAGAACTCTCGTGAACTTGATCGATCCGGGATAGCATCCCTAGCATCATCGAGCCCCCCTAATTTAAGGAGACAACCATGCCCAGTTTTACTGGCACAGCGGCTAGTGACACACTTACGGGTAGTACAGGAGCAGACACTTTGACAGGGCTCTCCGGAAACGACTCATACCTCGTCGATAGTCTTGGGGATGTGATCGTTGAGACGAATGCAACTGATGGAGGAGTGGATACGCTCATCACTTCAGTGCTCGACAGTCTTTCTATGTACAGCTTAATTCCTTGGTCGTACGTCGAAAATCTTACCTACTCAGGTACGCTTCCGTCGCACTTGCTCGGTAATTCTCTTCCAAACGTACTAAAGGCGAATTCGGCAACATCAGTTGCAGACACTCTCACAGGAGGGGCCGGAAACGATTCACTCTATGGTTACGGAGGCAATGACTCGCTAATAGGCGGAGTTGGAAACGATTACGTTGATGGTGGCGTTGGTGCTGACATGATGCAAGGCGGCTCAGGCAATGACATCTACGTAATCGACTCATCAGCTGATCGTGTATATGAAGCCAGTACAGGCGGAACGGATACGATCCGTTCAGCCGTGATGAAAGACTTGCGGTTGTCATGGGCATTGCAGATTGAGGGGTTAATTTTTACCGGAACTACCGCTTCGACCCTTAATGGCAATGAACTCGGAAATTCCATAACCTCACTTTCAACAACTAACGATACGTTGTACGGCTTCGGCGGGAACGATGTATTGGATGGTGGCGCCGGAGCGGATTCATTAATTGGCGGCCAGGGCAACGACCTGTACAAGGTTGCCACAGGCGATATCGTTGTTGAACTTGCCGCTGAGGGAATCGATTCATTCCAAGGGTCGCTTGTCGACATCAATACTGCCGCCTACGCTGGCTCAATAGAGAATTTGTTTTATGCCGCTTCAACGGGGGCCAGCCTCATTGGAAATCCCCTGGCCAATCTGATGTCTGGTGGCACCGGAAACGATACTGTGACAGGGAACGGTGGCAACGACAGTCTTTACGGAGGCTCTGGCGCTGATTCACTGTTGGGCGGAGAAGGTGACGACTTCTTGTATGGAGGCGGCCTCAGTGGTCTTGCAGCCACTGCCGCGATGGTCTCAGATAGCAGCGTTGACAGCTTGGTTGGCGGCAATGGGAATGACCGGTATCAAATTGATGATGCATTGGACTTGGTAACCGAACTATCAGGTAGCGGCACATTGGATGTGGTTATTTCAAAAATCGACAACTCCCTCACTCGGTTTGCCAATGTTGAAGCACTGGTGCTTCAACGTGGGACTTCTGCATGGTTTGCTCAAGGGACTACAGGCAATGACATATTAGTTGGGAACGAGGCTGACAATTACTTGGCAGGAGGAGCGGGTAACGACACCCTCAGTGGCCAAGCGAATGTAGCTAATGCACTCGACGTGCAAAGTGACGTTGTCGAAGCCGGTGATGGAAATGATGTCTTGCTGGCATTTGATTATGTGACCTCAACCAAAGCACATGAGACAGCGTTATTTGGCGGACTGGGAGACGACATCTATATCTTGGGTACGACTATCGGGAACTACAGTGGAATAGATGCTGGAGGGACGGATATAGCCGTGCTAACTGCTAATGGATCGATTGAAGCAATCGAAGGCGTCGAGAATATTTTGCTTTTCGGTGCAAATGCCACTTACGACGCTATCGCACGAACGTCGATAAATCAGGTTTTCTCTGCTGCCAATTCAAGCTTGCTTTTTACTGGCAGCCTGGGGGTGGCGCGGGATGCCACAGGAAATGACCTGGCCAATCAAATTACAGGCAACTCGCTAAACAATAAGCTTTCTGGTGGCGCAGGTAATGACACGATTACAGGTGGCACAGGCAACGACACGCTGATTGGTGGCGCAGGAACCGATAGCTTGATCGGTGGCTCTGGCAATGATTGGTATGAGGTTGATACCGGCGATTATGCAGTCGAGCTTACTGGAGGGGGCTTTGATGTTCTGATGTCACGAACACTAACCACCTCGAGCACTTTTGCTGCCTATGCAAATTTTGAAGGGTGGCAATATCTAGGAACATCGTCAGTCAGTCTTAATCGAGGTTCCACCAATGTCAGTAATGATTTGTTGATAGGTGGAAGTGGGAACGATACGATTCTCGGATACGGCGGGAATGACACTTTGAATGGTAGCGCCGGAAATGACAGCATCTCCGGTGGAGTCGGATTAGATTCGCTTTCTGGCGGTTTGGGAAATGACTCGCTTTGGGGAGGAAACGAAAACGATACGCTGGATGGTGGAGATGGCGCCGATCAACTGAACGGCGAACTAGGGGATGACTCGCTAAACGGCGGTTCCGGCAATGACACGCTTGGGGGCGGTGACGGTGTAGACACGCTTTTCGGTGGGGATGGTAGCGATCAAATATATGGACAGAGTAACGAAGACGTCTTGATTGGAGGAGGAGGCAGTGACCAGATTTGGGGCAGTGGAGCACTGCCAGCAAGCGGTCCTACAACGTCATCTTATGGCCATCACATCTGGGGTGACGAAAAATTAGGCACTGGTAGCGGGAATGCTGATAACTTCATTTTCGATACTGTGCTGGCTGAATATGGCATTTCAGAGACATCTACCGGTAGCGGCACTTATGAATTTATCAGCGGAGCAACAATTGGAGACTTTGAGGCCAGTATAGATAAATTCGTTGTCGCCAAGGCATTGGTTGGGAATGCAGATATGGTATTGGACACACCTGCTGAAGTTACGACACCGGGGGGAGTTTTTTCTGCTTCCGCCGAACTGGTCTTCTTCCGGGCTGATATAGCAGACACCTTGGTATCAGATATCTCTGCGATCTTTGATGATATCGATGGCGCAGCTATTGATGCAGGCATCGGTGATGCATCTGCATCGATCGCAGTCAATCAGACTAAAATCTTCGTGGTTGATGATGGCGCCAACTCTGCAGTGTTCCTATTCCAGTCCAACAATGGGGATGCGGCTGTAACTATTGATGAGCTCTATCTGCTTGGCGTCGTGGCAGGACAGTCAAACCTAACAGCATCAGATTTCGGATTGATCTGATGCTCTAATATTCTGATACCCCACATCGGCAAGCCCACCACAGGGGTGGGCTTGTCGTTTATGGGAGTTTCTCCACCGAACCCAGCCGAACTCTGCAGCCTTACCCAAGCAGACTGACCGGCTCCTCAGTCCTTCTTCTCATCATCGCTACCGGCAACCGCTTTCACTCCCGCCGCTGCCACATCAACCGTCGTCTCAACGACAGTCGCACCAACCTTTACAGTTGTTGCCACTACCGTCACCGCGGCATCGGCCACCGCCACAACGGCGCAGCCACTACAACAAGCGATACAGAAGGCGGCAGCTAGATACACGCGGACGTGATTCGTCATGGCAATGTTCCTACTACGAAGCGACTCCACAAGAGCCAGATAGCAAAAAGCCCAACCGCGTCGGGCTGGGCTTTTGCAGAATTCTTGGTGGCCAAGGGCGGAATCGAACCACCGACACGCGGATTTTCAAGACAAATCACTACCCGAGATCGTGGCGAGAAAGCCCAAGAAAACTAACAAATTTTCTTGCCGCCGACCGGCTTCGGGGACGTAACCGAACCGCCTACCGAACTTTTGGTGCTTATTGGGCACTGCCTGGCCGGTTTGTCGAACAGCATCAATGGGATGCGCCGGAGTTCACCGACCCGCTGCCGATATTACGATGGAACCGAGCAGGTTGCCCCTCCCGGCCCCTAAATTTACGCCACTTTCTGGAACGGAACCACCACGCCGCTCGGCATCTCCGCTTTTGGTTCAGCCTTCAGTTTCGGCACAAGCAACGATGCCGTGTTCGCCGCGTCCTTCAACGTGTGCATCGACAGCCTTGCATAGCGCTGGCTGACGCGTGGATCGCTGTGGCCGAGAAGCACCTGCACATCGTAGAGTGAGCGCCCACTGGAAATGACCAGATCTGCAAACTGATGTCGGCAACTGTGAATTCGCATTTGACCGATGCCAGCCGCCTTTCTCAGCCGATACCAGACACGGGTGATTGTGGTGAAGGGCTTTTCCGTTTCCGGGTTGGCAAAGATGGCATCAAATTTCTTCATCTTTGCCGCTTCCGCTAACACCCACAACGCAGATTCGTTGAGCGGCACAGTCCGGGACTTCTTAGACTTGGCCGTCGATGCCGGAATGGTCCAGAGCCCCTTCTCCATATCGACTTGACTCCAAGTCGCCGTGAGCGCTTCGGACAACCTTGCCCCGGTGCTCAACAGGAACATCAAGATATGGCATACAGGCCGGTTGTGATCGGTACGCAATATCTCGACCAGCCGTTGCAACTGTTCGTCAGTGGCTACGTCGTGCAGCTGGTTCTCGACATTCAATAGCTTCACCCCCTTCAGCACGTTGCGTTCGAGGAATTCCCACTCGACTGCAAGATTCAGCGCGTGGCGGATAAGCTTAATGTGGTGATCCTGGCTGGCTGGACTCAGGCCCGATGTAGATAGCTCGTTCTGAAATTGCTGGACCTGATAGCGCGTAATGTCGCAAAGCTTGCTCTCGCCGAATTTTGGTTTGACCCGGATACGGTACAGCTGGTCATCACGAACCCAGCTTCGCTTGTGCAACTTAACGTGCGGGAAGTAATGATCAGCCATGAAGGTGTCCAGGGTGATTTCCGACAGCATCGGTTGTTCCTTGGCGGGTTGCTTTGCCACCTTGGCGTACTCGACCTTCTTTTCGGTGGCCAGCTTCCGCGCCTGCGCCAAGGTCAGTTCCTTGATGGTGCCGAGGCGGTCATACGCGGTCTTGCCATCTCGCTTGAAACGCAGGAAGTAGGTTGGAAGCATCTTGCCGCCAGCGTTGGCCTGGATAAGCAGCCCCCTGACGTTGGTGTCACAAAATTCCTCCTTGGACTTGCCTGGAGGCACGATTAGTTGAGTGTCGATAACCGACCTAGTCAGTTCGATGATCATGGTGAATCCTCTCCAAAATTTGCATTAGTCGATGGATGAGCGAAGCCAGTGGCAGCCTTGGCAGATCAGCAGGCAGCGCAATTTATTCGTCATTAAAATTTCCGTTAATTCTTCAATTTCAATAGCTATCGAGCCGCGTGGGGTGCTGACGGCTGAGGGGCGCACGGACTGCACGGCAGAGAAAAGGACTACGCGGCGGATGGGGCGCTGGTGCGGTCACTCAGGGGATACTCATTCTCTAAAATTTCTAAAATGATGAGTAATCCGTGCGTTTCCCCGAAAGTCATGCCCCGCATGCTCTCCTGGCGCACGGAACCGGTGTTCAAACCCGTGCTGCCCGTGCCCCCCCTACGCCGCCTCGTCTGACTCCCAATCGACCTTGCCACCGATATACCGCTCAAACTCAAGGCGAGCCTGCTCAAGGCTGGGAAGCGCAAGCCCTCGATGGCGACCTAGCGACTCCTGCTGTTGCTTGTTGGTTGCACTTGAGCAAAGCTGCTTCACGATCTTGATGACTTCTATGGGGCTGGGCTTTCTGTATATTTTTCCGCCAGAGAATTCCATGACCGCCAAAATGATCCCCGTCGTGGAAATGAAGTCAGGCCAATCATCCGTGCCCTCAACACCCCCTTGGCTCAAGGCGTTGAACCACCAACGTTCGACCGGCCCAAGGCTTAGTAGCTTCTGCTCGACCAAGGCAGCCGTGCCGGGCTTCGCACGGACATTGAATCCGGTCAAATCCATAGCCAGAAGATCGTGCATCATGGCAGCGGTACCACCATGCTCAATTTCGTCGTTGAGCGATGACCAATACCTATGATCATCTTTCTTGGCCTCAGAAATCTTCAGCACGAAGTCACGACGATCATCGCGCTCCGTGTTCTTGAAATGCTCGGCATTGGTGGCAGCGAAGAAACGGTGATAGCTGCGGGTCTGACGTGCCGGCTGATATTTTTCGTTGATCTGGATGATCGGCTCTGTCACCAGTGACTTCAGCGCATCGGAAGCCTTGCGGTCACCAACGAATAGCGCCTCATCCAGGAACACGATGAAGGCACGCTCCAGTGCAGCATTAAAGTTGCCGGTAACGTCGTCAATCTTGTGAATATGCCAGTAGGTAGCAGACCAGATCAGGCGGAGAATTTTCCCGAGCGTGCCCTTGCCTATACCTTGGCCGCCGATCATTATCACCATGATGCCGGGCTTCTCTTCTGGACGTTGCAAGGCATGGGCAAGATAGTGGATCAGGAAATCGAATGCGACCTGATCGTCATTGCAGATGATTTCCAGTAAGAATGAGCGAATGAGCATCCAGCCGCCAGCTTTCGGCACCAGTGTCGGACCCACCCAGAGATTTAGATAATTTCCGGTAGATCCAACTGGATTGAACTCAACACCGTCGTAGCATGTTGTTTGCGGGTTATTGAAAAATTCGCTCGACAGTTTGAAGGAGCCATCACCGTCAACGCCAAGATGCCGTAACTCTCGCCGGACCAGTAAGGCACCATCTTTCAGATTGGAGACAACCAACTTGCTGGCTATGCCCTCAGATGATTTTGAGTTATGCGTCCGTAGATTGAGTGTCCACAACCTGCCGTCAATATTGATCAGGCAATACTGCTGCTGGACTGTCTCCAGTGGCGACATTTTATGTACGTCGATGTCCTCAAAGTCCTCGGCATTGCGCGCAGCCAAAGGAGAGTGCGATCTTGAAGCGCTGACGGAACTTTGATGACTCCAACCAGCCTCCTTGGCGTGAAAGTAGATCGTGCCAATGGTCGCGCGCCTGTCCGTCGGAGGGTTTTTGAAGAACCTGTCCCAAACTTCGTCGAATATTTCAGCGCCTGTGCGGCCATTACTATTGCCCGGCGTAGTCCATGCGATAGACGGCCTTCCGGCGAGTTTTCCGCTGCTCCAGTTTTGGGCCAGCAAGCACAAACGATCTGTCCATCCCGGATGCAACCTCGCCAGATTAGCCAATATCGCCAACCTGTGAAATTTCCAGGTTTGTTCATCGCAATCGGGGTCAAGAATGGTGAGCGCTGATTTGAGGCAATCAAACTCATCATGGGTGAAGGGACCAGAAACGGCTTCTGCAACATTACTAAAGGCAGGCTTGTGTTCCCCTGCATTCCCACAGAATCGCTCATGCGCGGCACCAATCACATCGAGCATCTGCTGAACTGAAATATTCTCAGACGGGGTGCCGATCAACTTAACGGGCAAGGGCTTTTCACCCTTGAAATTCAGCGTTCCCGGAAAGCGCATGAGACTAGCAGGATCAGCCGTACGTGACGGATCAGCTTTCAGACCCACCGCCTTGATGAGTTCTTTCAATTTTGTGGCGAATTCCTTCCACAATTTGGCCCCGATACCCTCACCCAGAATCCAGTAGGCATGAAGCCCATTGCCGCTGTTGAGCAGAAAGTTGGGCAACGGCAACCCAGTTGCGCGGCAACACTCACTGAGCGCTTTCGAGGCTTCCTCCTGGGTGGCATAACCTTGCCCCGATTCAGCTTTCTGCTTGCCACAATCAATGTCCAGCCAGAAGGCCTTAATTGAAGCAACGTTTTCGGCTGTTCGCTTCTCTTCCCTGAGAAAAGAAGCGCAAGCATGGAAAACGTTCAACCCTTTTGCAGTGCTATCCGATGCGAGCCGAGTGGCAACTTCCGCATTTGCAACGGAGTGCGTTTGAAAGACCGATGTTCTCGGGTCTTGGGTTGCGATGAAGTGATTGGTATTGTTTGTTTCCCCCCAAAGTGCCATTAGTAATTGAACGGCAACCAATGGACCTTGTTGAGGATTGGAATCCTCTTGTTGCTGTTCAGTTTTTCTCGGGATTAGGCCGCGATAGATAGGCATTTATGAATTCCTTGAATTAGCCCGGTTATAGGGTTAATTCAACGGGTTTCTAAGCCATTGAATATCCGGCAAATTTTTATATGCAATATATTAAATTATGCACTTGAGCATATCCGACTGCTGCTCGAAGGCTCATCGGCAATGTCTATGCGTTGAGATTCAGATACGCGAACTACGGTGATGCTGTCCATAAGATGCTCCAAAATGAACCGCATGGCCCCTTCCCTGAATCAACAGACATGCAGAATCCTTGGCAGGTAGCCAATACGTGTCAGATGTCATTCGAAATTCTGGAAGGGGGTGCGGAGAGGTGTTACTTGAGAAAAGCACCAGTGATGTTTAGACCCGATCCTTTGGTGTCGGCACCATGAATGGCCGAGCGGGGTGCGACAGAGAGGGTCAATCCCGATAGCGAAGGGCTGCCAACGATGTAACGCAGGAAAATGCTGAATCCTGATCCCACTGAGAAATGGTGTCGATAGCTTGGCTGATATACCGGTCTTGCATGGTGATGCTCCTTTCAGACGTAAAAGAAAATGACAGCCAGGATCAGGGTGAATCCGATGGCTACCGGTAGATAGATGTAGAACAGAGAGATGAGTGCCAGGATGGCGAGCAACTTCTTGGTGCTGGCGAAGCAGGAGAGGATGAATACCGATACAAGTATCGCGATGACCAAAGTCATGCAGTCTCCTTGCTGCGCAACCTTCGCCTATCCTTGGTCGCATCTGCGACGACAGGCGCAGGTCCAGATTCAAGGGTGGCATCGCTGGCAATCAAGCCAGACATGGCCAACTTGAACGCCTCAACATCTCCCAGCAGGTAGCCGCTATCTTTGCCTGCACCGGGCATCAACATCCCTTCTGCCTTTAGGGCGGCGAACAGAAATGCCGGGCTGTTACTGCTTTTGCCACGGAAAAGCGGACGCAAGACAGCAGAGCTCATTGGCTTGCTGGCCGGATATTCCGATAGCGCTTTCTCGATCAGCGATAGCGAAATGGGGTCGGAATTGAACTGGCCGGTACCGCTGTTGTGCGCCAGACGAAAATGAATATCGCCTTCCACGTTGCAGCCTAGGTGATATGTCAGTTCCGAGCGTCCCGATAAGCTGGGACACACGTTGATCTTCAAGATACGCATCGGTACGGCAGATACTGCTCCTTTACTTGCCATGGGATTTCCCTTCAAAGAGTTGGTGGATGGTTGAAATTGGCCTTCATATAAGATGGCAATTCATCCGAATGTCATTTCTGCTGCGCTGATGGCCATCCATTCAGAGAGATGATTTCGAGTAGTGCTAACGCCTCAGCAAGTTGGCGATCGATGCCAGCATCGAATTCCAGGATTCCTGCGCGCTCCTGAAATTGCTCATGCTGCTGTTCATCAAGGCAGGCCAACAGATTGACCATGATTGGGTGATACGGTTTGTCAGACATTTCCGGCGCTCCAAATGAGAAGGGCCATCACTTGGATGGCCCTTGGGGTGGTTGGATTGGTCTTCTGTTGATCATGGCCTACTCACTGCTGGGGTTGCCCATGATCGGCACAAAGCCAACAGATCGGCGTCGATGCCTTCTTGGTCTGGGATAAAGCAGGCAATAGCCCCATCTCCACTGCCCTGAAAGACCATTTCGTAGATATAACTTTCTTCATTTCGGTGTTTCTCCAATATTTCGCTACAGGGTTGAAAGTCAGGATCGGTGTATGGCAATTCATCGAACAGGCTGGTCAGGATTGGAAATCCGGCCGCTTGCTCAATTTCCGAAATTGCCTCCCCTCCCTCCACCACGATGAACTCACAGGGGGTAGGAGTGGAAGCAACTTGTGACAACTGCTGCAACCTGAGTGCCACCAAGTTCCGGATGGCTGGGTTGGCAACGCCGGGCAAGTCGGAAAGGTCAGTTACGATGACCATGGAGTGTCTCCATATATGGATTGGTGCGTGTGTAATTGGGAAGGTGACTGCGGCGGTGTCTCCTATGGCTGGCGATGAAGGGATACGGCTGGTTGGTGATGGCTGATTGCATGGTTCTCTCCAAAAAAACGACAAAGAAAAACGCCCCCAAGGATTTCTCCAAGGAGGCGTCAGTTACACGGGGAATTATTGCTACTTGATTTGCTTTACATGATTCAGCTTGCGTCGGTCACTAATAAATATGTGTTCAATGACAACGGCAGCCAGCACCAGTACTAATAGCGAGAACATGCCTTCGGCGAATTTGAAGCCGAGACTCAGGGTGCCATAGCACAGCGAGAGCATCCCAGTGGCAAATAAGGATTCATCCCAGAACCTGCTTTTCAGCTTCGAAAAAAAGGATGGGAAGACCTCAATGCCGAACTAGTTGGTGCGTTTGAACCTACGTTGCTTCGATTTGTAAATAGAGAAAACTCCGATGACTCCAGCGGTAAGCAATGCAATGTCTTCCATGGCTGTTCGTATTTGCCAATCTATTTGAGAGGTACCGGAAAAAGCCCGTTTGCCTGGATTTGGCCGATGGGCTCATCGGCGAAGAAAACGCGTACGGTGTAGCTTCCACCTTTCCATTTCTCTTGGCTGAGTACCCATTTTTGAACAAATTCAGCGACGGTTTTTCTGGCTGTCTCCCGTTGCAATGCAATGTATTGCGGAAGATTTGCCTTCGTAGCCAATGTCGCAGTGATGGTCTTTTGCAAGGCAGTAATTTGCGTATTACCGGTTAGCAGCGACCATGTTCCATTAGCTTGTGCCTGCAAGGTCGCTAGATCGATCGCCACGGGCAGCGATGGCTTTACCGGGGGCGCGATGACGATGAATGTGTTGTCGTTGCGCATGAATTTCCATTCGGGTGCTAGAGCGACATGATATCGATAGGTCGCCTTCGCTCGTATTGCGGAATACGTCGTTCCAAGATGAATATTGAAGACAGGGAGAGCGTGTTCTGTTTCTTTGGTGAAAACCTCAGTGGAGGCAACCGTTGAGACTTCCAGCAGCCCACCATTAGTATTCATGACGATGGCTTCATCGAGTCCAGTAACCACTATCGGCGGAGGCTTGTCGCCAGAATTTCGGATACCAAAATAAGCACCTACGCCTAGGCTGGCAGCGATCACAACCAATAAAGCAATTAATTTTGTGAACATGGGATTATCCATAAACCGCTATTTGCTAAAACGTTTTAGTTATTACGTGGGTGAAACTAGTTCCAAGCAAGATGGCACCTAAAATCCGGTTGGTTCCAAAATAGTGTCACCGCGCCGTGCTCCTGTTCTGAACATGATCACCTTACCGGTCTCGACGATGGCTGATGCTTGAGCCATCCCTCCGCCACAAGGGAAATTCGACTCGGAACTTATGACGTATTGACCTTTTGGTAAATGCAGTTCAACTTTTTGGCCTGTTGATAGTTCTGCTACTGGCTTGCCATCAATGTAAATCCGTTTGTTGCATGCCGCTCCAAGAAATCCAGTGTCACGTTTGATGACTACTGTGCCGGTTTCATCTTTCTGCTTAGAATACTGTGGGTCAATGATTTTAGATGCTGGAACAAGTTCGGCGTCATTGACGTTAACAATTGTGGTTGCGCAAGCAGAAAGCATAGAAATTATTGCTGATAAAATACAAAATTTGAATTTCCGATGAGTCATACTGTTTCCTTGATTTTCATCTTGATAACTAATCCATATATCCATGCGCAGGCATATAAACAAGCAGACAAAATTTAGCAGCGCTAAGAAGCACGAGATTATTTATCTATTTTTCAGAAGAATGCTCATTTCTTCTCAAATGTCCCGGATATTTTTTTGGTCGTTTCTTTAGCTTTGATAGTCGCATCGTCTAGTGCCGTGTACGCGGCATCCTTAATCTGTCCGATTCCCTGCCTCATTGCTTCACTTGATTGCTTAACGGACTCTTTCGATTTATCGACCGTCTCCGCAATGGCTTCAGTTGCGCTATACCAGAGTTGAGACAACTTATCCGAAACATCATGTGTAACGTCATATAGTGTTTTGCCGAAACGTTTTGCCCCGTCGCTGATGTATTCTTTGAATTCAAGCAGGTGTTTAGAGGTCATCATGTTTGAAAGACCTTCTATGACGTAGCGGATTACTGATTTGATAAGCTCGATGCCGATTTCCAAGCCCTTGCTCAGTTTGTCTAATGCATCGGCGCGCTCATCATCTGACAATGCGTTCCAGCCAAAGTAAATAGCACCAACGGCTGCACATGTCATCGCAACGGGATTCGTCAGTGTTGCTGCGCTGCCAATCGTCGCAGCGGCAGCTAACGTATTCCCCAACAGAAACTGGCCTACTGCAATAACTGTCACTGGTACGGTATAGCCGAGACAAAATCCGAGCTTGGCGCCTTCTAGTACCTTACCCGTTCTGGAAATAGTGACGTTGTCACTGGCTTGCATAGCCTGAATGTGTTTATCCACCCAAGTATTCATGTCACCAACGACGCCGTATAGCCCCCCAATAGCTTGCGCCATTCCACTAAGGGCGAACCCTGCAACCGGTAGTGCTGCAATCATCTCCGAATCCTTTATTCGTATCTGTTTCAGAAAGATGTGGCAAATAGTTGTGCCACGAATAATTCAATAGTCATCATACGGCTTGCTTTTGACATATTGTAACGAATAACGTGACGACCGCACTCTTGCTTGTTACGAGACTCGCGACATGTCTCGTATTCGTTATCTCCACACCCCCAGTATTGTTGGCCACAGGATGCGTGCTCGGCGCGAAGAGCTTGGGTGGTCCCAAGAAAGAGTTGGTGTTGCCATTGGGATTGACGAGTCAAGTAGCCGCGCCCGTATCAGCAGATACGAACTTGGTGTTCATGAACCCCCCCTCCCAACGGCTAACCTGATTGCCGAAGCTCTTGGTGTCCCTCTGATGTATCTCTACTGCGAGGACGACAAGCTTGCGGCTTTACTTCTGGCGCTGCATAAACTTGAACCAGAACAGCGTGCAGTGAAAGCCGGGCAATTTCTTGCAGAACTTACCTGCGTTGATCATTCGGTAGGCTGAGGGTTCTGCTTCGAGAGTTTTTTCCAAAGTAGTAGCGCGGCCAGGATTGCAATCACGATTACAGCTGCTTGCAATCCCGTGGATAGCACACTGACCATGACCGATGCAGCACCTAACTTGATCAACAGCGCAGCAAGAGCGGTAAGCAGTAAAAATGTCCAGAACATTGTGAATCTCCTTTCAATAGGGAAATAACTACAGAAGCCATCATGGCAACCGGAGCGGACAGGTCGTGTCGTTTTTCTACGGCACAACAAAAAGTTTTCATGGGGGTGATTTCGGCGCTCGATGCTTATGCAATTGGCAAAACGACACACCCTGTCACCGAGTTGATGGATACTTGCTGCATATTTTGTATAGGCAACAAGCATCCTCATGGCATCCGACAATCACGACACCTTGGTTTATCGCCTCGCCCAAATGCTGGTGAAGCTCAATCAGGGAGAAAAGCTTGATCCCCTTGCTCTCGCTGACGAATTTGGCGTCAATCTCAGGACTATCCAGCGCGATCTGAATGAGCGGTTTGCCTACCTGCCATTGCAGAAAACAGAAGGGCGCTATCACCTCGATGCCACCTTCCTAGGCAAGCTGAGCACCAAGGACATCGAGCGATTTGCCAGTCTGGCCGGGGTTCGGGGGCTCTTCCCATCCCTAAGCGACGAATTTTTCCGCGATATCTTCGATAGCCGCGTTCAGGAAGCGCTGCTGATCAAAGGGCATCACTATGAGAATCTGGCAGGAAAGGAGCAGGCATTCCGCTCACTGGAGAAAGCCATCGTTGCCCGGCAGAACGTCGCATTTGACTATCTGAAGACCGAGGGCGTGAAGAGTTACGCGTCGGTATCGCCATACAAGCTGCTCAACCTCAAAGGCATCTGGTATTTAGCGGCGCTTGATGGCGACAAGCTCAAGACATTCAGCTTTGCCAAGATCGAGAAGTTGAAGCTTCTGGAGGCGACGTTTGCTTGGTCAAAGGAAATCGATATCAAGCTGGCAACGGAAGAGGGCATCTGGTTTACCGAGGACCAGCATGAGGTTGTGTTGAAGGTGAGTGCCGAAGTGGCCGGTTACTTCAAACGCCGGAAGCTCATCGCCAATCAGGTGATCGAGAAAGAACTTGCCGATGGTGGCCTGCTCATTTCGGCCACGGTCGGTCATCCAAATCAAGTGTTGCCCATTATTCGATACTGGATACCCCACATCCGGATCATCAGCCCGGATTCTTGGCAACAGGACTTGGAGCAAGGGCTGCGGGAGTATCCGCAGCGGATTGCAGACTGAAATTTTGGGGCGAGGGAAATGAGATCAGCGGCCTTTACTGTCGCGATGTTGCTGCTCACTTCTTGTGCAAGCGATGATACGCCGTGGGTCACAGAGAATAACCCTATACCCCCGCAGCGTTTGCATTGGCCGAACACAGTAATTCAGCACTACGATAGCAAGGGGAACGCAATAGGCAACAGCGTAGTGCCGTATTCAAAAGGGAAGGGGTAGCAATGCCAATTTTTCCATTGCGTGCTGTTCGTCGGATGCTTGACGAACTTGCCCCATCACTCACGCCCTCTCGTATCCGCGAACTTGAATCACGCTTACGTTCGCACAACGACCAGACTGTTCCCACGGAATGGGAGATAGCAATCGGGTATGCGCTATCAAAGGTTGGAAAAATTTCCGATCCAGGAAATGATCGAGCGGGCAATCCAGATTTCATCTTTGTTCCCGATGGAAGCTCAGAGCAGATTGTTGTTGAGGTAACTGCACTTTCCGATCAAAGCGCTGACAGAAATAATCCTGTTGATGAATTTTCTAGCGGTCTTCGGAAGGCGATGGCCAAGTATGGAATATCTCCTGCAATGGGTAGCGTGTCGTGGAGCTTGGGTGACCGCGAAGAGGATGGAAATATTCTAATCGGTGTGCCTGAGCGATCCGATATTGATGCCCTATTCAAGACAAGTGAGTTCAGGGCGTTCGTATTTGCGATCAAAGCCTCACCGTCTATTACGCATAAGTTCTCCTTTAGAGCACGGGATATTGATAGTGAGGTTAGTTTTGATCCGGGAAGGCGGGGTGATACAGGGCATTACCGTAGCTATAAGGTGGCCCGGAGAATTGATGAACCTGCTGTTTTTAATCGATTGAAAAGTAAAGAAAAACAGCTATCTAAGGCTGGCTTTGAGCTACCAGCTATTGTGTTCCTTTGTGACAATGATAGCCATCATCTGAAAGACTCGCGCTTGTATTCGCCCGGTACATTTAATGTTGATCAGATCGTTTCAACTTTTTTAAATGGTCGTGAACATCAACAATATGGGCCGTTAATTCTTCAGAAAGGGATAAAAAAAGTCGGAAATAGAGTTCATGCTGTCGTTACTCTCGGGGTGAATAATTCGATACGAGTATTTGAATCATCCTTGCGGAGGGAATTAAAGGGGAGACTAATCTGTGCATCTGGCTGTGCGGGTTACCTCCGATCAGAAGAATTTCTTCAGGCAATCAACAGCGCAATCGCTTACCTGCCGGTACCAGCAGCTTCGCCTAATAACGCTATGCACATAGGCCGGTGGCCAGCATTTTTTGGGGGAGGAACAATGGCAGGAAACAAGGTAAAAATATCGCTTCTTACGTTGCAGAAACTAATGGCTGGTGAGCTTTCACATGACGAATTTTCTGAAGCTCATGGAATGCTTGCGACTCAGATAGAGAGACTAAACAGCCAAGGATTTATGATATCGAGCATAGAAATTGAGCATCAGCGGGATGCTGACGACGATTGGGTGACACTCCATTTTGATGGCATACAACCGACAAAGCTATTTGACGCGAGAAAAATTGGAGATGGCTGACCGAGGCTGGTTAGTAATCACCCAAAGAAAAACCCCAGCCGTTTCTGACAGGGGTTTCTCACTTCTGGTGGGCACGCACGGACTTGAACCGTGGACCAAAGGATTATGAGTAGAACTGCTTGGCAACATCCAAGACCTTCGCCACCGAACCCCACCGAACTTTCAGCCGCAATACCGCGGGAAGCCCCTGCCCTCAGTCCTTCGTTTCTTCGTCACTTCCCGTTGCAGCCTTCACACCGGCAGCTGCAACATCAACCGTAGTTTCCACAACCGTCGCACCAACCTTCACCGTCGTAGCAACCACAGTTACGGCAGCATCCGCTACGGCGACAACAGAACAAGCGCTACAGGCAATAGATAATGCAACTGCAAGGATCAGAGAGAGGACACGGTTCATCTTGGATAGCCTCCGAAATGCAAGCGCCAACTGACGCCACAAAGCAAAAAGCCCACTCTTGCGAATGGGCTCTTGCAGAATTCTGGTGGCCAAGGGCGGAATCGAACCACCGACACGCGGATTTTCAATCCGCTGCTCTACCAACTGAGCTACTTGGCCAAAAGGAGGGCGCATTATAGCGGGGTGATTGGCGCTCCGCAACTGTTGGCAGCATATTCAGGCAATCGATTTCGCGGCCCGCCAGGTTCAGGTACCGATTGGCGGGGTCTGGCGATAGAGTTCGGAAAAATCGTCGGGGTCCGGTGGTGGCGGCAGGGGTTTGTGCCAGGCGGCAAAGGCAACGCGTGCAACCGCCCCCTTGCCTGCTGGATTGGGCCGCAGACTGGCGCGGGATTCGTGCTGCATGGCGATTTCCTGGACGATGGCGAGGCCGAGCCCGCTACCTTCGGTAGCCGCGTCATCGACCCGATAAAAGCGCTCGAAGACCAGTTCGGCCTGCTCCTCGCTGATGCCGATACCGTTGTCTTCGACCTCCAGCAGCACCGTCGCCGGGGTGGCAAGCACGCGGCAGGTGACGTGGCCGCCATTGGGGGTGTAGCGCAGGGCGTTGTCGATCAGGTTCTTGGCCAGCTCGCGGAGCAGGAAGGGATTGCCGAGGATCATGGCCGGGCCGTCGGACTCGTAACCGAGGTCGATGTCCTTCTCGATTGCGGTCATCACCCAGTCTTCGACGACCTCGCGAAGCAGCTGGGCGAGATCGACCGGCTCGTGCTTTTGCTGGGCGTGCTCGCCTCCCTCGGTGCGGGCGAGCGTCAGCAGCTGGTTGACCAGGCGTCCGGCCCGGTCGACGCCGGTGGCAATCTGACGCAGGGCGTGGCGCAGCGCGGCCGGGTCGGTTTCGCGGTAGGCAAGCTGGGCCTGGGTTTTCAGTCCGGTCAGCGGCGTACGCATCTGGTGGGCGGCGTCGGCAACGAAGCGTTGCTGGGCTTCGACGTTGCGCTTCATGCGTTCGAGCATTTCGTTGAAGGCCTCAACCAGCGGCTCCAGCTCTTCCGGCACGCGCCGGGTGGCGATCGGCGAGAGGTCGGCCGGCTCCCGCGCCTCGATGGTCTGGCGCAGGCGGGTCAAGGGACGCAGACCGCGCGACAGGCCGAACCAGACGAGCATGACGGCGAGCGGGATGATGATGAACTGGGGCAGGATCACGCTGGCCACGATCTTGTTGACCAGCTGGCTGCGCTTTTCGGTGGTTTCGCCGACCTCGATCAACACCCACTGGGATTTGGGCATCTTCGGTTCGGCCAGGTAGGTGTAGGCCAGGCGGAGGTCCTGGCCTCGGTAGTCGGCATCGCGCAGGTAGATCTCGCCGGCGATGCTGGCATCGTCGGCGGTCTGGCTGACGGCCGGAAGATTCTTGTCGCCGGCCAGCAACTTGCCATCTGCAGTCATCACGTGAAAATAGACGCTGTCGGTTTCATCGGCCCGCAGCAGGGCCCGGGTCGAAGCAGGCAGCGAGAGCAGCGGCTTGCCGTTGACCAGCTTGATCTGCCGGGCGATCGCCGAAACATGTTCGCGCAAGGCCTGGTCGTAGGGAAAATTGGCGACGTTGTTGGCGAAGTAATGGGTAAAGGCAATGCTCAACGGCCAGACGAAAAGCAGGGGCGCCAGCATCCAGTCGAGAATCTCACCAAACAGCGAGCGCTCGGTTTCGGACGTCGACGGCAGGGGCTTACTCGCCTTGGGGTCGCTCAAGGCAATAACCCAGGCCGCGAACGGTGGCGATCCTGACGCCACCCGGCTCAATCTTCTTGCGCAGTCGATGGACGTAGACCTCGATGGCGTTGTGGCTGACTTCCTCGCCCCAGCCGCACAGATGGTCGACCAGCTGGTCCTTGCTGACCAGACGGCCCATGCGGCTGAGCAGGACTTCGAGCAGACCGACTTCGCGGGCCGACAGTTCGAGTTGCAGCCCGTTGACCTGGGCCACCCGGCCGACCTGATCGTAGCTCAGCGCGCCGCAAACGATGGTTGGCGCGGTGCCGGCGGAGCGGCGGGTCAGCGCCCGGACGCGGGCTTCGAGTTCGGGCAGCTCGAAAGGCTTGACCATGTAGTCGTCGGCGCCGAGGTCGAGCCCCTTGACGCGGTCGCCGGTGCCGTCGAGTGCGGTCAGGATCAGTACCGGCAGCTGCGAGTTGCGCGCCCGCAGACGTTTGAGCACCTCCAGCCCGGACAGTTTGGGCAGGCCGAGATCGAGGATCAGCAGATCGTAGGCCGAGGTGAGCAGGGCTGTATCGGCCTCCAGTCCGTTCGGTGCCCAATCGACGGCGTAGCCCCCGTGACGAAGGGAGCGGGAAAGACCATCGGCGATGATGGTGTCGTCTTCAGCGATAAGGATGCGCATTTATCCGGTCTGCCTTGTCAGGCGTAAGATTTTTGTAAGCCTGTCGCATTATTCTGTGCGGGCTGTTCTCCTTTTATGGTCTTCGGAGTCGCGGTTCCAGCGCGACTCAGGGGGTGGTCCGATCCTGCACTGGGCTACCCCCTACCGTTTTTTTTCCCCGCCAAACGCACACAGTCTATCAAATAATCCGGCCTGCGATTTCCGCAGCGCATCGGCACGCCCGCATTTTTTCAACCTTGAAACTTCAGTTGGACACGGCTGATGGCGCGTTTGGGCGGGATGGCCGGTGCGAAGCGACGACGCGGCAGGCTCGTGCCTGCAAGGAGGAGCGACAAAGCCGGACGCCCGACCAAACGTGCCAGCAGCCGCGTAGCGCTGTCACCCAACGGGTGAATTGTCTCGAAGGCACAAAGGCCCGTACTCATGCGGCTATCCATTGATAGGTAAGCGGTCAACTGAGGTTTCAAGGTTCAATGCTACGGTCAGGCCGAAAAAATGGCCAAAATTCAAAAACAAAAAAAGCCCGGGTTGCCCCGGGCTTTTTGCTGACGAAGCTTCGTCTGATTAGTGGCCGCTGGCGCCGGAAGCACCCAGACCGGTTTCCGAACGCAGCTGCTGCGACGGGTACAGGGCACGTTCCTTCTTGGCCTGGGCAGAGTTGTCCAGAATGGAGACCAGCCAGATGGTGAAGAAGGCGGCGGTCATCGAGAAGATGGCGGCAGAGTTGTACGGGAACCAGGCAGAACCCTTCGGGTTACCCATCACCGCTTCCCACACCGAGGCGGAGCCAATGGTCAGCACGGCAGCCAGGATCAGGCCGACGAAGCCACCGGTAACAGCGCCCTTGGTGGTGCAGTTCTTCCACAGCACGGACATGAAGAGGACCGGGAAGTTGGAGGAACAAGCGATGGTGAAGGCCAGCATGACCATGTAAGCGACGTTCTGCTTTTCGAAGGCGATGCCGAGGAAGATGGCCAGCGCGCCGAGGCAGATCGTGGCGATCTTGGAAACGCGCAGCTCCTGTTCTGACGAGCAGCCCTTGTTGAACACGGAAGCGTACAGGTCGTGCGACACGGCAGAGGCGCCGGACAGGGTCAGGCCAGCCACAACAGCCAGGATGGTAGCGAAGGCCACGGCCGAGATGAAGCCGAGGAACAGGTCACCGCCAACTGCCTTGGACAGATGCACAGCAGCCATGTTGCCGCCGCCCTTCAGGCCCTTGGCGATTTCGCCGCCGACGTAGAAGTCGCCCGGATTCTGGATCAGGTTGGTGATGGCGCCGAAGCCGATGATGAAGGTCAGGATGTAGAAGTAACCGATCCAGGTGGTTGCCCAGGCAACGGACTTGCGGGCTTCCTTGGCATTCGGCACGGTGAAGAAGCGCATCAGGATGTGCGGCAGGCCGGCGGTACCGAACATCAGGGCCATACCGACCGAGATGGCGGAGATCGGATCCTTGATCAGAGCACCCGGAGCCATGATGGCATCCTTCTTGGAGTGAACTTCAACAGCCTTGGTGAACAGTGCTTCCGGCGAGAAGCCGAATTGCAGCAGCACGGCCACAGCCATGAAGGTGGCACCGCCGAGCAGCATGCAGGCCTTGATGATCTGCACCCAGGTCGTTGCAGTCATGCCGCCGAACAGCACGTACATCAGCATCACGATACCGACCAGGATTTCGGCATACATGTATTCCAGACCGAACAGCACCTTGATCAGCTGACCGGCACCGACCATCTGCGCAATCATGTAGAAGGCGACGATGACCAGCGAAGCGGAAGCGGCGAAGACGCGAACCGGGGTCTGGGAGAAACGGTAGGAGGCGACGTCGGCGAAGGTGAACTTGCCGAGGTTACGCAGGCGTTCAGCCATCAGGAAGGTGATGACCGGCCAACCGACCAGCCAGCCGATCGAGAAGATCAGGCCGTCGAAGCCGTTGGCGAACACCAGACCGGAAATACCCAGGAAGGACGCGGCGGACATGTAGTCGCCGGCGATCGCCAGGCCGTTCTGGAACCCGGTGATGCCACCGCCGCCGGTATAGAAGTCAGCAGCGGACTTGGTCTTGGCAGCAGCCAGTTTGGTGATGTACAGCGTGAAGCCAACAAAGGCGGCGAACATCACGATGGCAGTCCAGTTGGTGGCCTGCTGTTGCGTGTTGCCGAGATCGGCACCGGCGGCCATGGCGCCACCGGCAACAGCCAGCGCAGCAACGGCGGAAAGAATGTGCTTGAGCGTCATGTTATTTCTGCGCCTCCTTGATGATGTTCTCGTTGGTTGCGTCGAACTCGGTGTTGGCGCGGCGAACGTAGATCCAAGTCAGCAGGATGGTGAAGACGATGACACCGACGCCCATCGGAACACCAACGCTGGTGGTCATACCGGCGCCCAACTTGGCGGCCAGAAACTCTTTGTCGTAAGCGACCAACAGAATGAAGCCGTAGTAAGCGGCCGCGCTGATGATCGACATGATGATGCCATACCGACTGCGCATGGCGATGAACTCATGGAATTTCGGATTGGATGTAATCCGATCAAGTACGTCTTGCATTGATTTGCTCCTCAGATTCTGGTTATAGAGGTAGTGCTGCGGAGCGTAATTTAGGCGCGGCGTCTTACAGCTAACTTACAGCGCGTAACGAATTTCATGAACTTGAATCAATATATTGAAATACAAGGATTTTCGTTCGCCAAATAAAAAGCCCCGCACAAGGCGGGGCTTTTTCGAGCAACGGCGCTCAGGCGGACATTACATGCCCATGCCGCCCATGCCACCCATACCGCCCATGCCACCCATGTCGGGCATGCCGCCGGCCGGCTTGTCTTCAGCCAGTTCGGCCACCATGCACTCGGTGGTCAGCATCAGGCCGGCCACGGAGGCGGCATTCTGCAGGGCGGTGCGGGTCACCTTGGTCGGGTCGAGAACGCCCATTTCGACCATGTCGCCGTACTCGCCGGTGGAGGCGTTGTAACCGTAGTTACCCTTGCCACGCTGGACCTTGTCGACCACAACAGACGGCTCGTCACCGGCGTTGGCGACGATTTCGCGCAGCGGCTGTTCCATGGCACGCAGGACGATCTTGATACCGGCGTCCTGGTCGTGGTTGTCACCCTTCAGCTTGCTGATGGCAGCGCGGGCACGGATCAGGGCGACGCCGCCGCCAGCGACGATACCTTCCTCAACGGCAGCGCGGGTAGCGTGCAGGGCGTCTTCGACGCGGGCCTTCTTTTCCTTCATTTCGACTTCGGTGGCAGCGCCAACCTTG
>Ga0066464_1000201_pt1 | contig 29006 bp, 24 predicted proteins | sample LakWasMe94_HOW11_2_FD_59583 | JGI IMG/M metagenome (GOLD analysis project Ga0066464, IMG submission 59583) | Freshwater sediment methanotrophic microbial communities from Lake Washington under simulated oxygen tension - Sediment Metagenome 94_HOW11 | ecosystem: Environmental > Aquatic >...
ATCACGCTGGCCGCCGTGATGTCGGCCGGCGCGTTGACGCAGTTTTGTGTCTATGCACCGGCACTGTGGGCTTTGGTAACGCCCTTTCTTTTGGGCATCACCCTTCAACTGCTGGTGCAGGCGACGCACAGCTCGCTGGTCAGCGCCGTTTTCTTGGGCGTGCTATGGGTCACGCTGGTCATGGCGGGCCAACGCTTTTCCGTCGTCATGCGCCGGGACTTGGAGCAACGCTACCGCAACGCGGATTTGGTGGCCGAACTGTCCGCGCAAAAGAATGTGGCTGAAGCCGCAAGCCAGGCCAAGAGCCGTTTTCTGGCCGCCGCCAGCCACGATTTGCGCCAACCCGTCCACGCCGTGGCCCTGCTGGCATCCGCACTGCAGGCCCATAACATCGATGCCGCGCAAAGGGCTCTGCTGGCGCGTCTACAGGGTGGGGTAGAGCACTTCTCCGACGTGGTGGACGAGATTCTGAACATCGCACGCCTGGACGCAAACGTGGTGACCGTCAATATGCAAGCGGTTCCCATCCAGGCCATCCTGGACCGCTCCGATGCGACCTACCGTGAGGTCGCCAATACCAAAGGCATTGGCCTGCTGATTCGCCCGGCAGGTGTCGACGGTGCCATGGTGCATGCCGACTCCGCTTTGCTGTGGCGCGTTGTCAGCAACCTGGTTGGCAACGCCGTGCGCTATACCACCGGCGGCCATGTCCTGCTGGCGGTGCGCCGCGAAGGTGCGGCTGGAGGACAAGGACCGCAGCGCTGGCGCATAGAGGTGCGCGACAGCGGCCCCGGCATTGCCAGCGAAAAGCAGGGTCTGATTTTTGAGGAGTTCTTCCAATTGCACAACCCGCAACGCAGCAGCGAGCAGGGGCTTGGCCTGGGCTTGGCCGTGGCCCGGCGCATGGCCAACATGATGGGGCTGCAGATCGGTCTGCGTTCCGAAGCGGGGCGTGGCTCGGTTTTTTCCATTTCCTGCCGCGCGGTGGACCCTGCCGACCATGCAACGGCCATGGACGAACGCCTTCCGATGCACAAGGAAGCGCCCCCCATTGCACAACTGCGTGTCATGGTGGTCGATGACGACCCGCATTCGCGCGAAGCCATGGGCGCCCTTTTGCGGTCGTGGGGACTGCAGCCTGAACTGGCCAGCACGGGCGCAACGGCTGTCCGCCTCATGGAGGAAAAACACTACATGCCCGATGTTTTGATGACAGACCACTGGCTGGCAGATGGTGAGGATGCCTTCAGTGTGGCCGCCCAGGTGGCCGACGCCAGAACTGCCGCGGACACGGCCCTGCATGTGGCGGTGTTCACCGGCGACATCAGTCTGTCCATAGAAGCCGCGGTGTCCGAAAAGGGATGGCACTTTTCACCCAAACCGGTACGTGCACTGGCCTTGCGCATGTGGCTGGAAGCGCTGGTCGCCAAGGACTTGCCATGACGCTTGCCCTTGCCACCACCAAGAGCAGACTGCTGCTGGCGGACGACCATCCGCTGATACGCAGCGGCATGCGCGCGCAACTGGAGCCGCTGGGCCATTTCGACATTGAAGAAGCCTGGGACGCGCAGTCGCTGGAATCCGCGTTGTCCAGAGCGCGCGCCCAAAGAAAACCCTTTGATCTTGCGTTGGTGGACGTCATGATGCCTGGCATGCAAGGCATGGACAGCTTGCTGCAACTATGCAGCGCGTATGCGGACGTTGCCTTTATCGTCGTGACGGGGCTGGCCGTGCAAACCATCATCAAGCGCTGCAGAGACCAGACCAATATCCGTGGTGTGATTGACAAGGGTCGTTCCCCATCCGAACTCCGCAGGCTGGTGGACCTGGCGATGTTGGGCGTTCCCATCTGGGCCGATGCGCTCGACGACCGCGCGTTGGGAAAGCCCACGCCGTCTGGCGGTCTGCAGCCGGTCATTCTGTCGGCGCGGCTGGAAGAGGTGGCCCATTGTGTGTCACGGGGGCTGAGCAATGCGCAGGTTGCCAGCGCATTGGGGCTGACGGAAGGCACCGTGAAGGCCTACCTCAAAGACATCTTCAAGACGCTAGGCGTCAGCAACCGGACCCAACTGTCGATCAAGATGCAGGAGCGCGGCTGAGCGTATCGCTACTCCAATCGTGGCGTGTCACCCACCGCAGGGACTACGGCAAACGGGGCAGGTTCGCGGGAATCGCCTCGCTCACCGCTTCGTTGGGATAGCGGTGCTGTTGGGCCTTGCCATCAAATTGCTATCTATATTATAGCTACGTAGTTAATAAATACGAGGGCTACAGGCCGATTTCGTCAAATCCTTTTCGGGCGACGCAAGCTGTTCTCGGCGTGTTCACAGAAGCCCCTTGAGCCGGAGCAGGCCCGGCGCGGCAACTGTGGGCGCATCCTTGATGGCTCCCTCTCTGACCCTGTCGTCCACGACGTGCAGCTTGAAGGCCTTGGCAACCAAGCCGCATTCTTCCGCATCAATTTGCGTTTCGCCTGGGTCCGACATTATTCCTGCGCACGAAAGCTTTCAGGGAGCTTTCACGGGGTGTCGGCGTTTCCTCTGTGGCCTACTGGGCCGCCTTGCCGCATGATTCGTTCCATGAATATCCTGCTGGTTGAAGATGACCTGAACCTGGTGGACGCCCTGAGCCGCATGCTGGTGGCGCGCGGGTTCGATGTGGTTTGCTGTGCCGACGGGAAAGAGGCGCTGATGATGGCGCGCCATCGCCCGTTTGATGCGGCCCTGCTCGATTTGAGCCTGTCCGGCATGGATGGCCTGGACTTCTTGCAGCACCTGCGGGACGAAGGCTCCCGGTTGCCCGTGCTGGTCATGACCGCGCGTGCGGCCGTCGAGGACCGTGTGCTGGGACTGAACTCGGGTGCCGACGACTACCTGATCAAGCCCTTTGACGTGGAAGAGCTGGTCGCCCGCCTGAAGGCGCTGGTGCGCCGCAGCCTGGGCGTGGAGGATTTTCGCTGCGGTAGCCTGCGTCTGGACCTGGACAACGGACAGGTCTTTCGCGGCGCGCTGCCGCTGGAGATGTCGGGGCGTGAACTGGCCCTACTCAAGGCGCTGATGATGCACCCCGGCAAAGCCGTGGCCAAGGACGATTTGCTGCAGACGGTCTTTGGCGACGAGGGGCCCGCAGGCGCGGACGCCATTGAGGTGCTGGTGCACCGGTTGCGCAAACGCATACACGGCGCGGGAGTCAGCCTGGTCACCCTGCGGGGAGTGGGCTACTACCTGATGGATGATGCCTTGGCTGACAAGCAGGACCGGCCATGAAAGCCACGGGCTTATTTCGGGGAGGGCAGTGGACCGTTTGGCGCCCGTGGCGGGTGGGGCGCTCCATCCGTTGGTTTGTCTGGGGGTGGTCGCTGGCGCTGGTATTGGCGTGGTACCTGCTGGATCGGCTGGGTGCGGCAGAGCCGAGGGGTTTTCTTGGCGTACCGCTTGAACTCTGGTGGCCGCTGGAGGCGGTGGTATTTGCCGCCGCTTTGTGGTGGATTGTGGGCCAGGCCCTTGAACCGCTCGTGCTATTGGGGCATGAGCTCGACAGCCGCCGTACGGAAGATCTGCAACCGGTCGCGGACCAGCAACCGCTGGAGTTGCGGCAATTGGCCACGGCGGTCAACTGGCTGATGCAACAGCAGCAGGCATCGCTGGACGAGCAAAAAAAGTTTCTGGCCGATGCCTCCCACCAATTGCGCACGCCCTTTGCGGTGCTGCGCACGCAATTGCAGGGTGCCATGTCCGGGCAGTTGGACGTGCAGGAAACGCTGCCCAAGATGCTCACGACCGTGGACCGGTCCAGTGAGCTGGTTCGCCAGTTGCTGTCCATCGCCAAGATGGAGCAATTGGTGCGCCGGGCCAACTGGGTTGAGGTGGACCTGGCCACTACCGCGCGGGACGTGGTCATGGAGTTTGCGCCGCTGCTGGCCCGCAAGAAGCTGGACTTTTCGATGCAGGCCATTCCGGTGCGCCTGCTCACCGATCCCTGGTTGTTGGGTGAACTGATACGCAACCTAATGTCCAACGCCATCCAACATTCGCCCCAGGGCGGCGCACTGGGGCTGGTGATACGCGCCTTGCCCGGCGAAACCGAGCTGCTGGTCTGGGACAACGGTGGCGGCATGGACGAAGCGGTCCAGGCCCGATTGTTCGAGCCTTTCCAATCGTCGTCGGGTGCCACGGGTGTCGGCTTGGGGCTGTCCATTTGCCGCCAGATCGCGGTCTCGATGAACGCCGTGGTGGACCTGTTCAACCGTGTACAAGACGACCGTGTCGTGGGTGTGGATGCCGTCGTCCGGTGGCCGCAGGAAGTGCCCCATGCGTAGCGCCGTCCAATTCCAGTCCATCAACAAGACGTTTCCCAATGGGGTGCGTGCCTTGTGCAATGTCCACTTGCGCATACCGCCCGGGCAACTCACGACCTTGCTGGGCCCGTCGGGCTGCGGCAAGACAAGCTTGCTTCGGATGGTGGCGGGCCTGACGCAGCCCTCCTCCGGGCGGGTCCTGATCGATGACGTCGACGTGACCGACATGGGTATCGCGCAGCGTCCCATCAGCATGGTGTTCCAGAGCTATGCCCTGTTCCCGCATCTCAATGTGTTGGACAACGTGCGCTATGGGTTGCGCATGCTGGGACTGCGTGCCCACGAGTGCGACCAGCGCGCCCAGGCCGCGCTGGCCATGGTGGGCTTGCAGGCCAGCGTCCACAGCGATACGACGCTGTTGTCCGGGGGGCAGCAACAGCGCGTGGCCCTGGCCCGGGCGCTGGCCTTGCAACCCCAGGTCTTGCTGCTGGATGAGCCGCTGTCCAATTTGGACGCGGGTTTGCGGCGCCATATCCGAGAGGACATACGCGCCCTGCAGCAAAGCCTGGGGCTGACCGTGATGTATGTCACACATGACCACAACGAAGCCATGGCGGTCAGCGACACCGTGGTGGTGATGCGCGAAGGACAGGTCATGCAGGTGGGAACACCGCAAGAGGTGTACGAGACCCCCCATAGCGAATTCGTCGCGGGCTTCATGGGAGACGCCGTGATGTTTGACGCCCAGGCCGACGCATCCGGGGCGATCCAATTGGGACCCCTGCGCATCGCCCCCGGGCTGACACGCCGGCAAGGAAAAGTGCGCCTCGTGGTGCGCCCGCACGCCTGGCGGTTGGCGCCCGCCAGCGGCGAGGGCCTGCCCGGCAAGGTCCTGTCACACGCCTACCTGGGCCGCAACACCGAGTACCTCGTGCTGACCGCTCTAGGGACCTTGATGGTCCTGGTGCAAGGCGAGGCACAGGCCCGCCAAGTCGGCTCGCCGGTCAGTGTGCATGTGAGCCCACCCGGCGTCAGTGTGGTGATGCCCTTTGACTGAAGAAAAACCAACACGTTGGATGCAACGCAATCGGACCTTTGTGTCCATTTATCAGGAGATACCAGTGAAAAAAACAGCACTCTTCGCAGCCCCCTTGCTGCTGGCCCTCGGACTTCCGGCCATGGCCGATGAAGGAGAAGTCAATATCATCTGCGCGGCCCAGGCCGACTGGTGCAGTCTGATGCAGACCACGTTCAGCAAGACCAGCGGCATCAAGGTCAACATGACGTTGAAGGCCTCGGGCGAGGCCCTGGCGCAGATCACCGCCGAGCGCGCCAACCCCAAGACCGACATCTGGTTTGGCGGCACCGGTGACCCGCAGATGCTGGCCGCGGAACAGAATCTGACGTTGGAATACAAGTCGCCGTCATTGCCCCAATTGCATGCCTGGGCGCAAAAGCAGGCCGAGCAGTCGGGCTACAAGACCGTTGGCGTGTACTCCGGGCCGCTGGGCTTTGGCTACAACACCGAGTTGCTGGCCAAACGCAAGCTGCCGGTACCCAAGGTTTGGGCGGACCTGCTCAAGCCCGAATACAAAGGGGAAATCCTGGTCGCGGACCCACGTGCCAGTGGCACGGCGTACACCATGATCGCCACCTTGGTGCAGTTTATGGGCGAGGACAAGGCGTTCGAGTACCTGTCGGCCCTGCATAAAAACGTCAGCACCTATCCGCGCTCGGGTGTGGGGCCCATCAAGTCGGTGGCCCGTGGGGAGGCGTCGGTGTCCATCAGTTTCGTGCACGACGTAACCGGTGAAAAAGCACAGGGTTTTCCGGTTGAGGCCATCACGCCCGCGGATGGCACCGGTGCCGAGGTGGGCTCCATGTCCATCATCAAGGGTGCGCGCAACCTGGCCAACGCCAAGAAGTTTTACGAGTGGGCGCTGACGCCCGGTGCGCAGCAATTTGGCGCCACCGCCAAGCAGTACCAACTGCCGTCGAACAAGACCACACCCTTGGATCCGCACGTGCCCGATTTCAAGAAGATCAAACTCATTGACTACGACTACGCCAAATACGGGCAAGCGGCCATTCGCCGCCAACTGATCCTCAACTGGGAGCGCAAGGTTTTCAACCAGCCGAAGTAAGCACGGGCACCGCCCTGCACGGCAGGGTGGCGTTGCCAATCTCCAAACCCAGAAGAGCTACCGATCCAGCTCGACTCTTTTTACTCCTATGCCAGACCAATTCACTGAACGAACCCAGAGGGCGATCTACGCCTGGGTGCTCATCGGCCTTGCCGCTTACCTGGCGCTGCCGTGGTACTACCTGCAAAGTGGCTCCTTGCTCTTTGCCATGCCCAAGCTCTTTGCCGACCCTGTGACGGCCAATGGCCTGACGCATGCTGTCGTGCATGGCCGGGGCTGGCTGTGGACCGGCGTGGTCGGCTTGCTGGTGGCAGGGTTGGGCGCCTGGTTGCCGGCCAGTCGGCGCCAAGGCGGCATGCTGATAGCGGGCGCCGTGATCGGCCTGCTGGGCTTGGGTGTGAGCGGGTTCACGATCGGAGCCACGGGCTGGTCGTATGAGTGGCTCAATGCCGCGTTCGGCACGCTATCGCAAGGCCAATTTGGCATCGGTTGGGGCGGCTTCGTGGTCCTGGTCTGCCTGGTCATGTTGCTGGGTTCGGGCATCGCCCGCCTGGGTTATTTCCGTGGGGATGTGTTCGTGGCCGCCACGGTCGTCGGGTGCGCCGCGCTGCTGTCCCTGTTTGTGGTGTTTCCGGTTGGCAAGTCCCTGGCCGCCGCGTTCTACGCGGAAGATGGCAGCTTTGTGCTGGGTGCCGTGTGGGAGCGCATTGGCACGGCGCGTGTGTGGGGTGTTGGCTGCCTGGGTGGCGGGACCAATTGCGGCGTGGCATGGAACACCTTGTACCTGGCGCTGCTGACGGCCGCCGGCACCACCGTGTTGGGCACGATGATCGCGCTCGTCGCCGAGCGCAGCGCCAGCAAGCGCCTGCAGAAACCGCTCAACGCCTTGGCCATGCTGCCCATCATCACGCCACCGTTCGTCGTGGGCCTGGGTTTGATACTGTTGTTTGGCCGGGCCGGCATCGTCAACCAGTTTCTGGAATGGTCTTTCGGCGTCACACCCACGCGCTGGTTTTACGGTGTGTTTGGCGTGTGGCTGGCGCAACTGTTCGCCTTCACGCCGATTGCCTTCATGATCATGCGCGGCGTGGTGCAGGGCATCAGCCCGTCGCTGGAAGAGGCGGCACAGACCCTGCGCGCCAGCAAGATGAAAACCTTCTTGACCGTCACGCTGCCGCTGCTGGCCCCGGGCTTGGCCAATGCATTCCTGGTGGGTTTCATCGAAAGCATTTCGGACTTCGGCAACCCCATTGTTCTGGGCAGTGGGTATGCGGTCTTGTCGACCGAAATCTTCTTTGCCATTGTGGGTGCCTCCCTGGACCAGGGCATGGCCGCGGCCTTGGCCTTGGTGTTGACGGCGTTTGCGCTGACGGTGTTCTTCGTGCAGCGGCGCATCCTGGGTAAGACCAGTTTCACCACCGTATCCGGCAAAGGCGATGCGGGCGTGCCCATGGCGCTGCCGACGCTGGTGCGCCGCCTGTGCACCTGGGTTGCCGGCCCGTGGCTGGCTTTCACCATGGTGGTCTATCTGTTTGCGTTCGCGGGTGGTTTTGTCAAGGTATGGGGCCGCGACTACACCTTCACCCTGGCGCACTTCCAGACGGCCTTTGACATGCAGTGGGGCGACCATGGCCTGGTGTGGGCCGGAACCGCCTGGGCATCCCTGTTCAACACCGTCACGCTGTCGGCCATTGCGGCGCCCATTTGCGCCAGCATCGGCCTGTTGATTGCCTGGCTGCTGGCGCGCACCGAATTCCGGGGCAAGGCGCTGTTTGAGTTCTCCGCGCTGTTGACGTTTGCCATTCCCGGCACCGTGCTGGGTGTCAGCTACATCCTGGCATTCAACGTGCCGCCGGTGGAGCTGACCGGCACCGGCCTGGTCATCATCTTGTGCTTTGTGTTCCGCAACCTGCCCGTCGGGGTGCGGGCCGGCACGGCTTCCTTCAAGCAATTGGACCGTTCCCTGGATGAAGCCTCGATGATGCTGCGGGCCAGCAGCCTGACCACGCTGCGCCGCGTGGTGCTGCCCTTGCTCAAACCGGCCCTGGTGGCCACACTGGTCTACAGCTTTGTGCGATCGATGACCACGGTTTCCGCCGTCATTTTTCTGGTGACCGCCGAGTACGAGCTGGCCACCACCTACATCATTGGCCGCGTGGGCTCCGGGGACTACGGCGTGGCCCTGGCGTACTGCACGGTGTTGATCCTGTTGATGTCCCTGGCCACGGCATTGATCCAATTTTTCGTCGGCGAACGCAAGCTGGGGCGGCGCACGGTGGGTGCCCATCAGGGGTCGACCGCAACGCACACCAGCGCCGAACCACGCCCCCTGTAAACCCCAGAGTTTTGCCAAATGACCCAAGCCCACACCGAAGCCCAGAAAACCGAGGCGCTGATTTTTGACATGGACGGCACCATGATCCACTCCATGCCTTGGCATGCCCTGGCCTGGAGTGAGTTCGCCCGCCGCCACGGCGTGCGGATGGAGCTGGCCGACCTGATGCGCCGCACCACCGGGCGCACCGGTGCTGAGTGCATGAATGAGTTGTTCCAGCGTGACATCGCAGCGACAGAGTCCAGCCTGCTGATTGCCGAGAAAGAAGCCATTTACCGCGAGCTGTTCACGCCGGTGTTTGCCGAAGTGGCGGGCTTCAAGGCCTTTGCCCGGCTGGCCGAGGAACAGGGGCTGAAGGTGGGCGTGGGCACCGCGGGTGACCGCCACAACATCGCCTTTGCGATGGCGGGGCTTGCCATGCAGCCACCACCTCTTGTGGTGGTGGGCGGCGACGAAGGTCTGCCCGGAAAACCCGAGCCCGCCATATTTTTGGAAGCGGCGCGGCGCATGGACGTTGCGGCCGACGCCTGCATCGTGTTTGAAGACGCGCCCTTTGGCATAGAAGCCGCACGCCGCGCCGGCATGCGGGCCGTGGCGATCTGCACCAGCTACAGCGCCGACGACCTGTCGGGTCCCCATGTGATGGCCAGCGTACGCGACTACAACGAACTGATCAGCACCAACTTTTTAGGAAAGCTCCAGGCTGCCACCGCGTGATGGCCAGGGCCCGTTTCCTCTTTTTCACACCTGCAAAGAAAGTCTACTTATGACCCAACTCGGCATTGAATTCAAAAACGTGCGCAAACGCTACGGCGGCGAGCAGTCGCCGCTGGTGGTCAAGGGCATCAGCTTTAGCGTGCCCAAGGGCACATTGACCACGATACTCGGGCCTTCCGGCTGCGGCAAGACCACAACGCTGCGCATGATTGCCGGGCTGGAGACGCCCAGCGCCGGTCAGATCCTGATCGACGGCCGCGACGTGACCCACCTCGGGCCGGCAGAGCGCAACGTCAGCATGGTGTTCCAGAGCTATGCCCTGTTCCCGCATATGAGCGTGCTGGACAACGTGGGCTATGGCTTGAGTGTCAGCGGCGTCCATGCCAAGGAGATACTGGAGCGCGCGCAGGTCGCCATGTCGGCGGTGGGCTTGTCCGGCTATGACAACCGCTTGCCCAGTGAACTCTCCGGTGGGCAACAACAGCGCGTGGCCGTGGCCCGGGCCTTGGTGTTGGAGCCGTCGGTGTTGTTGTTTGACGAGCCGCTGTCGAACCTGGACGCCCGGCTGCGGCGCTCCATGCGGGAAGAAATCCGGGGGCTGCAGCAGCGCCTGGGCTTGACCGTTGCCTATGTCACGCACGACCAGAGCGAGGCCTTGGCGGTCAGCGACCAGATCATTGTCATGGACCACGGCGTGATCGCCCAGGCCGGCTCACCATCCGATCTCTACGAGCGACCCATCAGTGAATTTGTCGCGGGGTTCATGGGTGAGGCCATGCTGTTCCCCGGCCAGGCGTTTGCGGACGGCCGTGTCCACGTGGGCTCCCTGCGCGTGAAGGCCTTGCATCCCGTCAAGCCCGGCCCGGTGAAAGCGGCTATTCGCCCCGAGGCCTGGACGGTTGCCCCGCCCGGGGACGACGGCCTGCCCGGCGTGGTCTCCAAGAAAGCCTATTTGGGCAGTGTCTGCGAGTTCACGGTTGACACCAGTCTGGGCTCCATCTTCGTCGTGTCGTCGGACGCGGCGGCCCACTGGCGCCAAGGCGATGCCGTGACCCTGTGCCTGCCCGCGCGGGGTATTTCGGTTGTTCCGGCCTGATGGCGCACTGAACATGAACCCCCAACGCCGATGCGTCAATACTGGCCTTGCCCTGTGGTGCGCCGGCCTGCTGCTGCCAGCCACAAGCCAGGAACAGACCCCAGCGCAAGCATCCCATCTGGTATTTGGCTTGATCTCGCCCAGGGCAGCGGAAGAGACCCGCGCGAACTGGGCGCCCTTCGTCAAACGGTTGGGGGCCGCCATCGGCCGCCCGGTTGAGCTCCGGGTCTACGAGTCACAAGGCGAGCTGGTGAAGGCTTTCGTCGGCGGGGAGATTGACCTGGCCTGGATGGGCAACGTGCCCGCTCTGGACGTGGTGGCGTCCGGCGCTGGCGGCATATTCGCCCAAATGGTGACCCAGGACGGCAACGTGGGCTACCAGTCGGTCTTGGTGGTGCCGCACCATTCGCCGATTGGCACTCTCAAGTCCCTGCTGGAAAAAGCGCCCGGCCTGCGCTTTGGCGATGGTGATCCCAAAAGCACATCCGGGCACCTGGTGCCGCTGTATTTCGCGTTCTACAAGAGCGGAGTGAGCAGCCCCACGGCGATTTTCAAATCCGTTGAAACGGGCAGTCACCAGCAGAATTTGCTAAAGGTCGCCAAAAATACGGTGGATGTAGCGACCGCCAATACCGAGGAGGTCGCCTTCTTTCAGCGTGACTTTCCGGACCTCGCCAAGGCGGTGAAGGTCATCTGGGAATCGCCGTTGATACCGCAATCCCCACTGCTGTGGAAAACAGCGCTGCCCGATGCGCTGAAGGCGTCGATCCGAAAGTTCGTTGTCGGTTTTGGCGCCAGCGATGCGGGAGAAAAGCGCATCCTGCTGGCGGTCAATGGCTTGTCACGGTTTCGCCCCTCCAACAACCGACAACTGCTCCCCATTGCCGACCTGGAAATGTTCAAGACCCGCCAGGCCATCAACAACGACACCAGTCTCTCCGCGGACGACCGACAAGCACGCATAGGCCAGGCCATAGCGCGCGGCTCGCGCCTGGAGCTGCGCCTCAAGCTGATTCCGCAGTAAGCCCATCCACCCATGCGAATGAGAGCCTGCCATGTTTCGTACATTCAAACGCAATAGTTCCATTGCCCGCCGCCTGGGTGCGGGCTTCGGCGCGGTGTTGTCGCTGCTGCTTGCGGTCGCCGTGGTCAGCGGCCTCGGCATGCAAGACATGGCGGCCCAGTTGGAACAAATCACCGAAGTGAACGCCCATAAGATCCGGCTCGCCCGCGATCTGATGAACGACATCAACGAGCTGGCCGTTCATGTTCGCAATGTCGCCTTGCTCACGGACATTCAACAGGTCGATGTGCAGGCGAAGGAGGTCGCGGCGGCGGCGGCACGCTATGACAAGACCCAGTCCAGTCTTGTCGCGGCCATGCAATCCGGCACCGCGTCGGAGCAGGAGCGCACCGCCATCCAGGCCGTGGTGCGGATCAGCCAACGCGCGCTGCCGCTGATGGCGCAGGCCGCCAAGGAAGGCGGTGATGGCGATAGCACGGCAGCGGTGGCCACGTTGAGCAACAAGGTGCAACCCGAGGAAGCGTTGTGGCGAAAAGAAGTAGCCCAGTTGGTGGAGTTGCAGGACCAACTCTCGACCCGCGCGGCCAGCCAGGCCAAGAGCCGACAACACCATACGCTGATCACGATGCTGTTGCTGGTGACCGCATCGCTGGTTGCGGGAACGGTCATGTCCTGGCGCATCACCCGCAGCGTGACCAAGCCCGTTCACCACGCGGTGCAGGTGGCCGAGCGCATTGCACAGTGCGATCTGACATCGTCGGTGGAGGTGCATGCCACCGATGAGATGGGTCGTCTGCTCGAAGCCATGGGCACGATGCAGGATCGCCTGCGGCATCTGGTGGGGAATATCTTGGAGTCCGCTGACGCGATCCAGTCGGCCAGCGCGGAGGTCGCCATGGGCAACCAGGATTTGAGCAACAGAACCGAGCAGACCGCTGCCAGCCTGCAGCAGGCCGCGTCGTCCATGTCGGAACTGACGGACACGGTGCGCCGCAGCGTGGATGCGGCTTCCAGTGCCGACCACATGGCGACTTCCGCCGCCGACGTGGCCACGCGCGGCGGATCCATCGTTGCGAATGTGATGGCCACCATGGATGACATACAAGCCAGTTCCGGCAAGATTTCGGACATCACCGGCGTGATCAACGGCATTGCCTTTCAAACCAATATCTTGGCACTCAATGCCGCGGTGGAAGCCGCGCGCGCCGGTGAACAGGGGCGGGGTTTTGCCGTGGTCGCTAGCGAAGTGCGCAATCTGGCGGGGCGCGCGGCCGATGCCGCCAAAGAGATCGGCCTGCTCATTGGTGCTTCGGTCAAAAGGATACAAGACGGCGCCGCGTTGGCGGGCGATGCGGGGCGCACCATGAAGGACGTGGTGGATTCAGTGCAACGCGTCTCTGGCATCGTGGGCGATATTTCCACCGCATCTGCGGTACAAGCCGACGAGATCGGCTTGGTCAATGGAGCCGTGGGGCATCTCGACCGCATGACACAGCAAAACGCGGCACTGGTGGAGCAGTCAGCCGCGGCCGCGGCCTCGCTCCAGGAGCAGGCCAAGCATCTGGCACACCTAGTCGGTGTTTTCAAACTCCCAAGCGACACACCGCATCTTCTTTGCTAGGGACATGGTTACTAAAACGATCCGCACCGAAAACATCGAACGCACGGAGAGACCGTGGGGCTGGTACGAAACCATTTCGCAAGCCCCCGGGAATTTGATCAAGCGGATTCATGTGCACGCGGGCAAGCAACTGAGTCTGCAAAAGCACCACCACCGCGCCGAGCATTGGGTGGTCACCCAAGGATCTCCGCATATCACGCTGGATGACAAGGTCTTCATCCTCAAGCCCGGTGAGTGTTGTGACATTGCGGTACTCCAGGTGCACCGCCTGAGCAATCCAACTGCGCAACCCGTGGAAATAGTGGAACTGCAATTTGGTGCAGACCTGCGCGAGGATGACATTGTTCGCCTGCAAGACGACTTTGGCCGGACTTAGCGGTCACTTGGAAATGGCATTGCGTCACTGCCGCCACCTTTCAATTTGCTATCGCTAAACCATAGGGAACGGCCTCTTCTGGACCCTGTTGATTTCACGAATACTGCATAGGCATTTCGATGTTTTTGCAATTGGGGTGTTCAGTGAAATCACAAAAAGGACAAAGCAATTTGTCCCCTATTTCGGTCGGTCTAAATCAACAGGAGAATCAAGTGTTCAAACAATTTCAAGGCGCAACCGTTGGTGGCATGTTGTTGCTCGCAAGCAGCATGGCGGCAGCCCAAGCATCGGCGGATCTCGCCAAATCGCAGGTGGTCATATTTGGCGTGGCCAACGTCCAATTTGAAGGCATTCAGTCAACCGGATCCGTGGCACCCGCCGACGACAAGCCCATGCGGCAACGCCTGAGCAACGTGAGTTCGGACCTGGGTATCAAGCGCAGTTTTGATTTGTCGGACGGTCTTGCCGCGCACATGCAGTACGTCACCGGCGTCAGCGTGGACAACGCCGCTGGAAGCGCCAGCGCCGGCCTGTTCGGCAGCGCCAAAGACAGTTTCATCGGGCTTTCCAAAGCGGGGGCCGGCATGCTCAAGATGGGTCGTTTGTCTGGTGCCGCGCGCTGGAACTCTGGCACCACCGACTTCTCATCTGCTGGCGCGGGCCCGCAGGACCTCCAAGGCCCGCAGTCCTTGATCAGTGGATTGACCCACGCAGCACCGCTGTTCAACGTGCGCCTGGACAACGCCATTGGTGTTGAGAGCGCCAATTGGAATGGCCTGTCTGTGCGTGCGTATTACAGCGCCAACGAAGGCAAGAGCAACGCGGTCCCGGCCAGCGGCAGTGCGTTGAGCGATGACAGCATCAGTGTGGGTGCGCAATATGTGGCGGGTCCGTTTGACTTCCGCGTGTCTGCCGAGCAGCGCAATGACAAGGGTACGCTGAACAACACCACCAACCGTAATACGCAAGACAAGGACTACAAGATTGGTGTGCGCTTTGCGCTGCAACCCAGTACCACGATTGCCTTCGGTTGGGACAGCATGAGTTTTACCGACAGCGCGGCAACCGGCACACAAAAAACCAAGCTGTCCCGCGACGGTTGGGTGCTGAGCTTTAACCACCAGATCGACAAGCACGTTTTCTACGGTGGCTACGGCGTCGCGAATGACGCAACGGGCGAGCAAGCGACGGGAATCTTCAACGGCAGTGAGACCGGTGCGTCTCAGCTCACGTTGGCCTACAAGTACCTGCTGACCAAGCAAATCATCCTGGACGCTTTTGTGTCGCAGGTGCAAAACAAATCGCGCGCCAAATACGACTTTGACAGTGGCGGCATTTCGCCTGGAACCGGTGCAACCTTGACGGCAGTGGGTGCCGGACTGCGCATCGTGTTCTAAGCAAGGGTTTTTCGAGGGTTAGGCGTTTACACGGCGGTCTCACGACCGCCGTTTTTTTTGCCTGGTCGCGCTGGGCTGGTGTCCAGCCGGGCAGTGGCTTCAACGACGGCCACTTCTTCAGCAACTTCATCAGCCTGCGCGCGCAGAGTTGGCAAAACGTATTGGAGGCAAACAGGCCTATAGCCCTCGTAGAATATGCCTGAGTAGCTATAAAAAATGTAGTTGTTTGCGGTAAGGCACAGGGCCGTGGCAACCCGGCCCAAGCACGGCACGCGGGCTGACAGACAGACACTACGTCTTGCCGATCCGGCTGGTCTGGTGGTTCACCAACGCACGGGCATACAACGGGTGGCGCATGCTGCGCACCTCATGCTCCAGCGTGGCCAGCACGTTGCCGGTGTCCAGATCGGTGATGTCCTGGAATCGGTATTGGCTGGCGTTGCTTTCTTCGGTGACCAGGCCTCTGTTCAGCAGGCGTCGGTGCACGCCCGAGAAATCGGCCACCGTGATCTGTAGGTGGTGGCCGTCATACGGTGCCAAATCACGCGTGGTCTCGCGGAACACCAGGCTTTCATGCAGGCCCATGGAGATGCGTGCAAAAGTGCCCGCGTCATCTTGCCCGCAACGTGCCAGGGCACCGAGTACCTCGGTGTAGAAGCGGGCGATGCCAGCGGTGGTGCCCGGTGCGGTGTCGATTTCCACATAGGGCATACCCAATTCCAAGTGGTCATTGTCTGGCGCATGCACCCGGATACGGTTACCCCACGGGCACGTGACCTCCACACAGTCCTGGGTGCGCGCAAAAGCAAACAAGCTACCGGCCAAACGCGGGGCAATCTTGGTCAGGCGCGCCATCAGTGCGTCCAGGTCAGGCATCACCAATCCGATCACGCCGCGCAGCACCTGGGCCGGGCCCACAGGCAGGTGGAACTGGCTGCTGCCGATGTTGATCCAGGCGTTGTCTACCCCGGTGCGCAGATAGGGGTCGCGCGTCAGGCCCAGACCCATGATGTAAAAAATGATGGCGGTTTGTTGGTCCGGCACGCGGACGTTCACGTGTCCGAAATCAACGATATTGCCGACGTCCTGTGTGGTGCGGTCGAAGAGGGGTAGTTGTGTCACGAGAGGCCCTGCAAGAAAAGGACCCTTGAGGGTAACTCAGACCAGAGCCGCCGCCAATCCTCCCCACTGCGCACGGAAGATGCCGGCATCCATGGGCTTCACATTCGCGATGATGGGCTTGAAGCTCATGTGCGCCAGCACGTCACGCTCCAGGTCCACGCCAGGAGCGATCTCGGTCAGCTCCAGGCCGTCGGCCGTCAGTTTGAACACAGCACGTTCGGTGACAAACACCACCTCTTGCTGGCGCAGCGCAGCGTCATGGCCGTTGAAGGTGATCTGCTCCACCTGGTCGATGAACTTGCGCGACTTGCCCTCGGTCTTGATGTGCAGTTTGCTGTCGGCCACTTCCACGTCCAGCCCGCCGGCGGTGAAGGCGCCGCAGAACACCAGCTTCTTCGTCGAGCGCGTGATGTTGATGAAACCCCCGCAGCCCACCGGCCGCCCGTTGAACTTGCTGACGTTGACATTGCCGTGGCTGTCGGTCTGCGCCAGGCCCAGAAAGCTGGCGTCCAGCCCGCCGCCATCGTAGAAATCAAACTGCGCGCTTTGCTCGATGATGGACTCGGCGTTGTAGGCCAGGCCAAAGTCGCCCAACTGCGCCGGAATGCCGCCGCTGACACCGCTCTCAATGGACAGGCTCAGCAAATCCGACACGCCTTCCTCGGCCGCCACCGACGGAATGCCGGCCGGGATGCCGATGCCTAAGTTGGTGATGGCGCCGGGCGTGACCTCCATCGCCGCGCGACGCGCAATCACCTTGCGCTCGTCCAGTGGCATGGGGGCCAGGCTGCCGGCCGGGACCTTGACGTCGCCGCACAGCGCGGGGTTGAACTGCGTGGCAATGGTTTGCATGTGGTTCTCGGGTTGTGCCACCACCACGTAGTCGACCAGCAGGCCCGGAACCTTGACCGCCTTGGGGTGCAGCGTGCCGGCCTTGACGATGCGCTCCACCTGGCAGATAACAATACCGCCCCAGCGCTTGGCCGCCTGCGCGATGGACAACTGCTCCAGCAACACGCCTTCCTTGTCCAGTGTGATATTGCCTTTCTCGTCGGCCAGCGTGCCGCGGATGATGGCCACATCGATCTTGGGTGGCGGGTAGAACAGCCATTCCTCACCCTTGAACTCGACCAACTCCACCAGGTCCTCGGTCGAGCGGCTGTTCATCTTGCCGCCCTCCAGGCGCGGGTCGACAAACGTGCCCAGGCCGACCTGGGTCAGCAGGCCGGGCGAGCGGTTGGCGATCTGGCGCGTCAGGTGCGATAGGCTGCCTTGCGGAAAGTTGTAGGCTTCGACTTCACCGTCGAACACCATCTTCATCATCTCCTTGCCGGTCTGGCCAAAGTGGCCGGCCACCACGCGTTTGATCATCCCGGGGTGCGCAAAGTGTTTCATGCCGGCTTCACCGGAATTGCCCACCGCGCCGCAAGCCCAGGTGGTGACATTGCGCGGGTGGCCAGCGGCCAAAAATTGCCGCTCCACGCCTTGCAAGATTTCTTCAGGCAGGCTGGTGACGGCCAGGCCGCCGAGGAAGATGGTGGCGTTGTCGGGGATTAACGCGCCGGCTTGGTCTGCAGTGATGACTTTCATGTGGGGTGTCTCCGTATCGGGTTGTGTGTAGTGGGTCAGGCACTCGTGTTTTCGATCAGCAGCGCCATGCCCTGCCCACCGCCCACGCAGGCGGATGCAATGCCGTAACGCAGACCCCGGCGGCGCAGTTCGCGCGCCAGCGTCACGGTCAGGCGCACGCCGGTAGCGGCCAGTGGATGGCCCAGCGCGATGGCACCGCCGTTCACATTGAGCTTGTCGCGGTCCAGGCCCAGTTCACGTTCCACGGCGATGGTTTGCGCGCCTTGTGCCTCGTTGATTTCAAACAGGCCAATGTCGGCCAGCGTGAGCCCGCAGCGCTGCAGCAGCGCGCGGATGGCCGGGGCCGGGCCTATGCCCATGGTCTCGGGCGGCACACCCACTGCCGCGGCACCGACCAGCCGGGCCAGTGGCGAGAGGCCGTTGCGCTGCACATAGGCACCACTGGCCACCAGCGCACCCACCGCGCCATCGACCAGGGCCGAGCTATTGCCGGCCGTTTGCACGCCACCCGCATACACGGGGCGCAGCTTGGCCAGCGCTTCGATCGGTGATGGCCGGGGATGGGTGTCGTGGTCCAGGCGTTCGACCTTGCGCGGCAGCGTGATTCCACGCGTGGCATAGCCATCCAACGCAAAACTCTCGTTCGTCACCGGCACGATTTCACCCGCATGGAAGCCCTCGGCCTGGGCCTTCAGCGCACGCTCAAACGATTGGGCTGCATAAGTGTCCACATCGTTGCGGCTGATGCCGTATTGGCGGGCCAGATTCTCCGCAGTCTGGATCATCGTGACCGGACCGGCGGTATCGTTCAAGGCCTCGATCAGAAAGTCCTTGAACTCCACCGGCGCACCCAGCTTGAAGCCGCTGCGGTGGGTGTAGGCGGCAATCGGGTTGCGTGTCATGGACTCGGTGCCCACCACCAGCGCCAGCTCGGCATAACCCAGCGCGATCTGGTCGGCCGCCTGGCGGAACAGCTCAAAACCGGTGCCACAAATGCGCTGCACCAGAATGGCTGGCACCGCCACCGGCACCCCGGCGTACAGGCCGATGTGGCGTGGCAATACAAAGGCATCGAAGTCGGCCTGCGCCATCGATCCGGTGATGACCGAATCCACATCGCTGGCGGGCAGGCCGCTGCGTGCGATGACGGCGCGGGCCACCTTGATGCCCATGTCGGTGGGCGACACCGCACCCAGCGCGCCGCAGTAGTCCACCATGGGGGTGCGAACACCATCGACCAGCCAGGCGTTTTGAAATTGTGCAGAGAAGTGTTTCATCATGGTTCAACCTAGGTTTAAGCGCGCAAGGCGTCCGATACGCGCAGCACCGTGGCATAGCCACTGTCGCCCGCTGCGCAGCCGGTGAACAGACCAACCCCACCACCGCGCAACACCAGCTCTTCAATCAGCTCGATGATGGCGCGCATGCCGGTGGGCGCTTGTGGGTGACCCCAGATGATGGAGCTGCCATAGTTGTTCATGCGCTCCCAGGCAAAGCCGGTGTCGCGCGCCAGTGCGATGTCGTTCACGGCAAAGGGGTTGTGGGTCTTGATGGCGTCGACCTGGCCTATGAGCAGGCCGGCCTGCTCCAGCGCGCGCAAGGCTGCGGGTGCAGGTGCCATGGGCATATAACCTGGCTCCACGCGGGCCATGCCAAAACTCAGGATTTCAATCTCTATGGCCTGGTTCAGCGACACGGCTCGCGCCCGTTCACGTGTGGTGACGATGGCTCCGGCATTGCCATCGGCCGGGTGCGTTTGCCCGCCAAAGGTCACGGTGCCATCGGGTTTGACCGGTTTGAGTTTGGCCAGACCTTCGGCCGTGGTGGGAAAGATGCCCTCATCGCTGCTGAGCACGCCGGTCTGCTTGCGGAATTTGGAATCCGACAACGGCGCATCCACCATATAGCGCTTCTGGAACGCGCGGTCATTGTTCAATGCCTGCTGGTACTGCTGGTAGCGATGCAGCTTGACAGCGTGCTGCTCGGCGGTGCTGATGCCGTAGCGGCGCGCCACGTTTTCACCGGTGTCCAGCATGGGGTTTTTGGCATAGGGGTCGTGCCCCATGTTGTCAGGCACCCAGTGTTCGGTGATGCCGTAACCACCAGTGCCGGTGGCATCGGGGTAGTACAGCACCGGGCCGTTGGACTGGCGGTCTGCCATCACCAGCAAGGCGCAGCGGGCGGTGCCGCACACCACCTCTTGCGCCGCCATCTGCAACGCGCGCACGCTGGTGGCGCAGGCCTGCTGGATGGTGGGGCCGGTCACACGGTCCATGCCCATCATGCCGGTCACATAGGGTAGGCCGTAGAAGCCGCCCTTCTGCGGATTGGTCATGCCCAGAATGGCCAGGTCCACCTGGTCCAGATCAAAGCCCCGCGCGGCCATGGCCTGCTTGCCGACCTGGGCCGCCAGCGGCAGTGCATTCATGTTCGCCAGCGAACCCTGCCATTTGGCAAAGGGCGTGGACCAGTACATGCCGTAGGGAATAAACGCTTGCATCAACTTGTCTCCTCTCATGAAAGTCATCACATTCGGGTGTCGGCTGGGGTCAACCGGTGCGCCCTAGTACAAACCCTAGTCGGCTGCATTTTGGTCAATTTGTGGGTTGTAAATGCTGCCACTTGGTTATAGACTATAACTAAATTAATGTACCGAAGCAAGGAAATCTGAATGTCTGCAACCCCCGTTTCTGCTGATCTGTCCGTCGAGATTCGCGGCGCCGTTGTCGTGGTGCGGCTCACCCGCACGGCCAAGCGCAATGCCGTCAACGACGCCCTGGTGCTGGATCTGCGCCGCGTGTTCGAGGGCTTTGGCCCCGAGGTGCGCGCCGCCGTGGTAGATGGCGATGGCGAGCACTTTTGCGCAGGGCTGGACCTGAGCGAACTGAGCGAGCGCGATGCGCTGCAAGGCCTGCACCACTCGCGCATGTGGCACAAGGCGCTGGACGCCGTGCAGTTCGGCCCGGTGCCGGTTATCGCCGCGCTGCACGGTGCCGTGGTCGGTGGTGGCCTGGAGCTGGCCAGCGCTTGCCACATCCGTGTGGCTGACACCTCGGCCTTTTATGCCTTGCCCGAAGGTTCACGCGGCATCTTTGTCGGCGGCGGTGGCTCGGTGCGCGTGCCGCGTTTGATTGGCGTGGCCCGCATGACCGACATGATGCTGACCGGCCGCGTCTACAACGCCGAGGATGGTGAACGCGCCGGTTTCGCGCAATACCTGGTGGCCAAGGGCCAGGCCTTCACCAAGGCCCTGGAGCTGGCCGAGCGCGTGGCCACAAACGCACCGGCCACCAACTACGCATTGACCCATGTGCTGCCCCGCATTGCCGACCAAACGGCGGATCACGGCCTGATGACCGAGTCGCTGATGGCGGCCATCGCGCAATCGGCGCCTGAGGCCAAGGCCCGCGTAAGAGCCTTTCTGGAAGGCCGCGCGGCCAAGGTTCAAAAAGACTGAGCGGCCGCCGCATAAGAAGCACCAGGAGACTCGCATGATCACCACCGTCTGCAGTGAACCCAAATACCGGCCCATGCGCTTTGGCGTGACCCGTGTGGTGCTGCGCGAAGGCAGCCAACAGGGCGTGCGCTACCTGCGCGCCGAAGCCCCGTTGCAGCCCTACGCCAGCACGATGGGCGAGCGGCTGGTGCATTGGGCCCAGGCCACACCAGATCGCACGTTGTTTGCACACCGCGCCCGCAACGCCGATGGCAGCACGGGCGACTGGCAGCGCCTGAGTTTTGCGCAAGCACTGGATGGCGCGCGCCGCATCGGCCAGGCATTGCTGGACCGCAAGCTCAGTGTCGACCGCCCGGTCGTCATCCTCAGCGACAACGACTTGCAGCACGCGCTGCTGGCGCTGGCCTGCATCTATGTGGGCGTGCCGTATTGCTCCACGTCGCCGGCATATTCCACGGTCAGCACCGACCACGGCAAGCTCAAGCATGTGATGGCCACGTTGACGCCGGGCCTGGTGTTCGCCAGTGACGGCCAGCGGTATGGCACGGCCATTGCAGCAGCGGTTCCGTCGGATTGTGAGGTTGCTCTTACTTCAATAGCGGGATATGTCCATCCGACGAGGGCTAGCAGCACATTTGACCAACTGCTTGCAACCCAGCCCACGCCTGCGGTGGACCAGGCCTTCGCCCGCACCGGGCCGGATAGCATCGCCAAGTTTCTGTTCACGTCGGGCTCCACCAAGCTGCCCAAGGCGGTGATCAATACCCACCGCATGTGGTGCGCCAACCAGCAGCAAATGCGCCAGTCCATGACGCCGCTGGTCGAAGAGCCTCTGGTATTGGTGGACTGGCTGCCGTGGAACCACACCTTTGGCGGCAACCACAACTTTGGCATGGTGCTGTACAACGGTGGCACGCTGTACATCGACGATGGCAAGCCCACGCCGGCATTGATGGCCGAGACCTTGCGCAACCTGCGCGAGATCGCGCCCACGGTCTACTTCAATGTGCCCACCGGCTTTGAAGCCATTGCCGACGCGATGAAGACCGACGATGTGCTGCGCAAAAACTTGCTCAGCCGGGTGCGCATGTTCTTCTATGCCGCCGCTGCCTTGTCGCAACCCATCTGGGACGCGCTGCACGAGGCCCAGGAGCGCGAGGTGGGCGAGCGCATCACCATGTGCACCGGCCTGGGCATGACCGAGTCCGGCCCCTTTGCGCTGTCGGTCAACCGCGCCAACGTCAAGGCCGGTGACCTGGGTGTGCCCACGCCGGGCCTGGAGGTCAAGCTGATAGCTGTGGACGGCAAGACCGAGGTGCGCTACAAGGGCCCCAATGTCACCCCCGGCTACTGGCGCAGCCCCGAGGCCACCCAGCAAGCCTTTGACGACGAGGGCTTCTTTTGCAGTGGCGACGCTGTCACCTGGATAGACCCGGACGATGTGCACCAGGGCCTGCGGTTTGACGGCCGCATTGCCGAAGACTTCAAGCTCAGCACCGGCACCTTTGTCAGCGTCGGCCCCATGCGCAGCAAGATCATTGCGGCAGGGGCACCGTTTGTGCAAGACGTGGTGATCACTGGCCTGAACTGCAAGGAGGTAGGGGCCATGGTGTTCCCGAGCAACGAGGTGCGCAAGCTCTCGGGTCTGGGCGCATCGGCGACTATGGACGCCGTGCTGGCCAGCGCCCCGGTGCAAGCGCACTTCCAGCGCGTGGTGAACGACCTGGACAAGACCGCCACCGGCAGCGCCAGCCGCATCGCGCGTCTGATTCTGCTCGCCGAGCCGCCGTCGATTGACCGCGGCGAAATCACCGACAAGGGTTCCATCAACCAGCGGGCTGTGCTGCAGCACCGTGCCGCGCTCGTCAACGCGCTGCACGACGGCAGCGCAGCCAACATCCTCAAACCGGAGAAAAAACAATGAACCCCCACGCTCACATTCGTTCGCTGCCCCCCACGGGGGCGCATGCCACCCTAGAGGCGGCTCGTCGGGAGGCATGACATGAATATTCAAGGACATGCCGCATTGGTCACGGGCGCCGCCTCGGGTCTGGGCGAAGCCACCGCACGTGAGCTGGCTCGTCTGGGCGCCAAGGTTGCGGTGCTCGACGTCAACATGGCGCTGGCGGAAAAGGTCGCGGCCGATATTGGCGGCGTCGCTTGCCAGTGCGATATCACCAATGCCGACAGCGTGACCGCGGCACTCGCCAAAGCCACAGCCGCCCATGGCACGGCCCGTGTGCTGATGAACGTGGCCGGCATTGGCAGCGCCAAGCGCATCGTGCAGAAGGACGGCTCGGCCGCGCCGCTGGAAGACTTTGTGCGTGTGGTGAATGTGAACCTGATCGGCGCCTACAACGTCAGCCGCCTGTTTGCCGCCGCCTGCGCCAAGCTGGAACCACTGGCCGATGGTGAACGTGGCGTGATGATGTTCACCGCGTCGGTGGCGGCCTTTGACGGCCAGGTCGGCCAGCAGGCCTATAGCGCGTCCAAGGGCGGGCTGGTTGGCATGACGCTGCCCATGGCGCGTGACCTGGCACAACATGGCATACGCGTCTGCACCGTGGCACCCGGCCTGTTTGCGACGCCGCTGATGCAACAATTGCCCGAGGCGGTGCAAGCTTCGCTGGCGGCCAGCATTCCGTTCCCGCAACGCCTGGGCAAGCCCGAAGAGTTTGCCCAACTGGCTGCGCATATCGTCAGCAATGGGCACCTGAACGGCGAAGTGATTCGCCTGGACGGCGCGCTGCGCATGGCGCCGCGTTGAATATTTGTTTCTTGTACCCGTTCCACCAACTACTACCCAAGGAGACATCGTATGAAGTTCGTCAAATCCCTGATCGCCGCAGCCGCCACGCTGGCCGTCGCAGGCAGCGCGCTGGCTGACATCACCATCGGCGTGAGCCTGTCCCTGACCGGTCCGGCCTCCGGCCTGGGCATTCCGGTGGGCAACCAGATCAAGCTCTGGCCCGCCACCATTGCCGGTGAAAAACTCAAGATCATCGTGCTGGATGATGCGACCGATCCGACCAACGGCGTCAAGAATGCCAAGCGTTTTGTGACCGACGACAAGGTGGACGTGATCCTGGGCTCGGTGGCCACGCCGGTTGCCATTCCCATGTCCGCCATTGCCGCCGAGGCCGAGACCGTGCAACTGGCCTTGTCACCCATTCCACTGCCGCCGGGCAAGGACGGCTGGACTTTCCGCATGGCCCAATCCAACCCCGTCATGGCGCACGCCATGGTGGGTTCGATGAAGAAGCAGGGCGTCAAGACGGTTGGCTTTTTGGGCTACACCGATGCCTATGGTGAGAGCTGGTTGAAGGACTTCACCGCCGAGGCCGAGAAGAACGGCATCAAGGTGATTGCCACCGAGCGCTTTGCACGGTCTGACACCAGCGTCACGGCCCAGGCGCTGAAACTGGTGGCCGCCAACCCCGACGCCATGCTGGTCGTGGCATCCGGTAGCGGCGCCGCCATGCCGCACATGGCCGTGGTGGAGCGTGGCTTCAAGGGCAAGATCTACCAGACCCATGCAGCCGCCTCGCGTGACCTGATGCGCGTGGGTGGCAAGGAGGTGGAGGGCGCTTTTGTGGTGTCCGGCCCGGCCGTGATTGCCGAACAATTGCCCGACAGCCACCCGTCCAAGAAGGTCGCGCTGCAGTATGTGCAGCAATACGAAAAAGCCTATGGCCCCGGCTCACGCAACCAGTTTGCCGCGCACGGATTCGATTCGCTGGTGGTGCTGGAAAAGGCCGTGCCCCTGGCGCTGAAAGCTGGCAAGCCCGGCACCAAGGAATTCCGCACTGCCTTGCGCAACGCGCTGGAGACCATGGGCCGCACCGAGGTGTCGCAAGGCGTGCTGAACTGGACCAAGGAAGACCACTGGGGCTACACGCTGGAGACCGGCGTCATGGTCAAGGTGGTCAATGGTGACTGGAAAGTAGAACAATAAAAGTTAAGGCCGCACCATGGACTTCTCCATCGTCAGCATCCTGATGCTCGACGGCATCACCAACGGCGCCGTCTACGCGCTGCTGGGCCTGGCCACCGTGCTGGTGTTCAGCGTGACCCGCGTCATCTTCATCCCGCAGGGGGAGTTCGTGGCCTATGGTGCACTCACGCTGGCCATATTCCGCACGGGGCAGGTGCCGGGCACGGTGTGGCTGTTGCTGATCATGGCGGGGCTGGCCGCCGCGATGGATGTGCACCAGAGCTGGGTGCACGCCGGCAACTTCACAAGGGCCGCCAAGGCCGGTCTGCGCACGCTGGCGTTGCCCTTGGTGGCGGCAGGCCTGTCCATCTGGGCTGCGCCGCACAACCCGCCGTTGCTGGTGCAGGCGGTGTTGACCGTGGCCATCGTCACCGCCTTTGGACCGCTGGTCTACCGCGTTGCCTACCAGTCGCTGGCCGATGCGAGTTCGCTGGTGTTGTTGATTGTGTCGGTGGGCGTGCACTTTGCGATGACGGGCCTGGGCCTGCTGTTCTTTGGCGCCGAGGGTTTTCGCAATCCCTCGTTCTGGGACGCGCGCTTCAGCGTGGGGCCGCTGTCCATCAGCGGCCAGGCCAGCATCATCTTTGGCGTATCGCTGGCATTGATTGTGTTGCTGTGGCAGTTCTTCAGCCGCACGCTGTATGGCAAGGCTTTGCAGGCCACGGCGGTAAACCGGCTGGGCGCACGGTTGATGGGCATATCGACGCACGGTGCGGGGCAGACCACGTTTGCGATGGCCGCGTTGATCGGTGCGTTGTCGGGCCTGTTGATTGGCCCCACCACCACGGTGTTTTATGACTCCGGTTTTTTGATCGGCCTCAAGGGCTTTGTGGCTGCGGTCATGGGCGGGCTGCACAGCTACCCATTGGCCGCGGTGGGCGCCTTGTTTGTGGGGCTGGTGGAAGCCTTTGGTTCGTTCTGGGCCAGTGCCTTCAAGGAGGTGATTGTGTTCACGCTGGTGTTGCCGATTCTGTTGTGGCGCTCGGTGGCCGGTGGCCACTCGGAGGAGCATTGATATGACGTTGTCCCCTACGCTTCAGGCCTGGGTGTACTCGGCACGCGCCCAGCGCGCCACGCTGGTGGCCGCCATGTTGCTGTATGCGGTGTCGCCGGTGCCCGAGTTCTGGATCACCCAGCTCAACTACATCGCCATGTACAGCCTGGTCATCCTGGGCCTGGTGCTGCTGACCGGCATTGGTGGGCTCACCTCCTTCGGCCAGGCCGCGTTTGTCGGCATAGGCGCCTACACCAGCGCCTACCTGAGTGTGAACATGGGCTGGTCGCCGTGGCTGACGGTGTTCGCCGGTTTGTTCATCACCGCTGTCAGCGCCCTGGTCGTGGGCTGGATCACGCTGCGCATGTCGGGCCACTACCTGCCGCTGGCAACCATCGCCTGGGGCTTGTCGCTGTATTACCTGATGGGCAACTTGGACGGTCTGGGCAAATACGACGGCATCTTGGGTGTGCCGTCCATCATGCTGTTTGGCTGGGACATCAGCCAGGGCCGCAGCTTCTTTGTGCTGGCCTGGGGCATGGTGTTGTGCGGTGCATTTGCGCTGCAAAACTTGCTGGACTCTCGCACTGGCCGCGCCATACGCGCCATGCGCGCCAGCACGCTGATGGCCGAGGCCATGGGGGTGGACACGCTGCGCCACAAGATTGGCATCTTCTTGATAGCCGCGCTGTTTGCCAGCATCTCGGGCTGGTTGTTTGCGCACTTTCAGCACACGGTGAACCCATCACCGTTCAGCCTGAAGTTCGGCATTGAATATTTGTTCATGGCCGTGCTGGGCGGTGCGGGTTATGTGTGGGGCGCCATCAGCGGTGCGCTGATGACCAAGCTGTTGGAGGATGAACTGCAGGTCTTGCTGCCCAAGCTGCTGGGCACCAGCGGCAGTTATGAAGTGATTGTGTTTGGGATAGTGTTGGTGCTGGTGCTGAAGTATTTGCCGGACGGCGTGTGGTCACTGGTGGGGCGCTACCTACCCAAGCCGCAGCGCGTGGACGACTGGCAAAACGCAGCACCTTTGGCCGAACGCACCAAGCCCAAGATGGGCGACACGGTGTTGGATGTCAAAAAAATCCGCAAACAGTTTGGCGGTTTGACGGCCGTAAATGACATCACGTTCTCAATCAAGGCCGGCCAGATCGTCGGCTTGATCGGCCCCAACGGCGCCGGCAAGTCCACCACGTTTAACCTGATCACCGGCGTGCTGGGCCTGACATCGGGCGACGTCAGCTTTTGCGGACAACCCATCGGTGGCCTGCCATCGCGCGAGATTGCGCGCCGGGGTGTGAGCCGCACCTTCCAACACGTCAAGATGATCCCGGAGTTGACGGTGCTGGAGAACGTGGCCCTGGGTGCACAACTGCGTGGCCACAAGGACGCACTCTCCAGCATGCTGCGCCTGGACCGCGCGGAAGAACAAAGCCTGCTGCGCGAGGCCGCACGCCAATTGGATCGCATCGGCATGGGCCACGCAAAACATGAGCTGGCCGGTAACCTGGCCATGGGTCCGCAGCGGCTGCTGGAGATTGCCCGGGCGCTGTGCAGCGACCCGGCCCTGCTGCTGCTGGACGAGCCCGCTGCCGGCCTGCGCCACAAGGAAAAACAGGCGCTGGTGGCCGTGTTGCGCCAGTTGCGCAGCGAGGGCATGAGCATCCTGCTGGTGGAGCACGACATGGATCTGGTGATGGACGTGACCGACCACATCGTCGTCATGGAGTTCGGCACCAAGCTGATGGAAGGCACGCCGCAAGAAGTGCAGCAAAGCCCCAAGGTGCGCGCCGCCTACCTGGGCGTGGAACACTGAAAGATGAGCAACACCATGAGCCAACCCCTCTTAGTTGTCAAAGGCCTGCGCACCGGCTACGGCCGCGCCGAGGTGCTGCACGGCATAGACCTGCAAGCGCCGCAAGGCAGTGTCATCACCGTCATCGGCCCCAACGGCGCGGGCAAGTCCACGCTGCTCAATGCACTGATGGGCGTGTTGCCAGCCCAGGGCGTCATCGAATTCCAGGGCCAACCGATCAGCGCGCTGTCGCTGGAAGAGCGGGTGATGCTGGGCATTGCGCTGGTGCCCGAGAAGCGTGAACTGTTTGGCACCATGCCGGTGGAAGACAACCTGATCTTGGGCGCGTTTCGCCAGGTGCGCCTGCACAACAAGGCATGGCGCGAGCAGATGGATGTGGTCTACCAACTGTTCCCCCGCCTCAAGGAGCGGCGCACGCAGTTGGCGGGCACGCTGTCCGGTGGCGAGCGGCAAATGCTGGCCGTGGGCCGCGCGCTGATGTCGCGCCCCACGCTGCTGATGCTGGACGAGCCCAGCCTGGGCCTGGCACCGCTGGTGGTGAAGGAAATCTTTCGCACCATAGACGCGCTGCGCAGCACCGGCGTGACCACGCTGCTGGTGGAGCAAAACGCCAGGGCCGCACTGGACGCGGCGGACTATGGCTATGTGCTGGAGATGGGTGACTTGGCTCTGCACGGCCCGGCCAAGGAACTCGCCACCGATGCGCGGGTCATCGACACCTACCTGGGCGCTGCGCGCAAGGCGGCCGTGGTGGAATAGCGAGGCTGGCCCGGTCACATCGATTGCGTACCGTCAAAGTGAAGCGTATAGAAGTCAGTATGCTTAGACCTTTTTGACTCGACTGATTTCCATGGACGACACAAACCAGACGCCCTACGTTGAAACGGTAGATGCCAGCTTTCTGGAAACCCTGGTGGGCTACAACGCCCGTCGCGCTGCGCTGGTCGTCATCGACCAGTTCATGCAACGCATGGCCCCGTTCGATCTGCGCACGGTGGACTTCTCGGTGCTGTCCCTGATCAC
>Ga0066464_1000203_pt1 | contig 28975 bp, 21 predicted proteins | sample LakWasMe94_HOW11_2_FD_59583 | JGI IMG/M metagenome (GOLD analysis project Ga0066464, IMG submission 59583) | Freshwater sediment methanotrophic microbial communities from Lake Washington under simulated oxygen tension - Sediment Metagenome 94_HOW11 | ecosystem: Environmental > Aquatic >...
GCCATGGCTTCCAGGACCGGAAGACCGAAGCCTTCGTACAGCGATGGAAAGATCAGCGCCCTGGCTCCGGCCACCAGCTGTGCCACCTGTTCGTCCGGCAGGTAGCCCAGCAGTCGTACATGGTCGCTGGCCAAGGCCTTTTGCAGGGTGTCGCTGAATTGTCCTTGCTCCCAACCCGCCATGCCGACGATCAGCAGCGGATAACGTCGGCGCAGCGCTGGCGGCAGCAGTTCGTGGGCCTGCAGGGCCTGGGACAGGTTCTTGCGCGGCTCCAGCGTGCCGACGCACAGGAAGTAGCCTTGAGGGTGCAGGCCATGGGGCGCGAGGCTGTGTTCCAGCTCGGCGTGCTCACGTGGATGGAAGCGCGGGGCGACGCCCAGTGGCGCCACGACAAAGCGATCGCGCGGCAGGCCGAAATAATCCTGGGCTTCATCGGCGATGAACTGCGAATCCGTCAGGATCAGCCGCGCCTGTTCCACGCCCGCGCCAAGGCGCCGCTCGATTTCCCGCAAGCGGGCCGGTGGCTGAGTCGAGGGGTAATGCAGGTGCGTCAGGTCATGCAGGGTCATCACGGTCGGGCCTTCGAACTCCAGCGGCCACAGGCTGGGTTCGTGGTAGAGGTCGATCGCTTCGGGCGGCCCCTGGTCGAAACGTCGCTGTTCCAGCCAGCGCCGGGCCTGGTAGGCCCCGGGGATCCGTCGCAGCCAGGGCGCCACTTGGGAATAACCCGGCATGGCGGCCGCCGGCAGCTCGGGGCTCCAGCCCCAGCCATGGAACAGCGACAGCTCGAGTCTCTGTTCGGTGACCAGGGCCGAGGCCAGTTCCGCTACGTAATGACCGATACCGGTACGGGGCGACTGGAGAATGCGCGCGTTAAGGGCTATCCGCATCGTGCGTCTCCATGACTGTGGGGGCGTGGTTCCTGTGGAACACAATGCGTTCGACCAGTTGGGTACTGGCTTCTCGCCAACCCAGCCAGCGCCACTCATCGACATGGCGGGCCGCGGGAAACACGCCGCTGGTTTCCTGCCGGATGACCAGGTCGGCCAGGCTCTGCGGATCGTTCAGGTCGAAATAGGCCATGAACTCGCCGCCGATTTCGCGAAACACCGGGATGTCGCTGCCCATGGCGGGCAAGCCGCGCTGCATGGCCTCCACCAGGGGCAGGCCGAACCCTTCGACATAGGAGGGAAACACCAGCGCCGTCGCCTTGGAATAGGCGTACTCCAGGCTGTTGTCGTCCAGGGAGTTGAACATGAACAGGCGCCGGTTCAACTCCGGGTGCCGGCGAATCCGCTCGATCAGCGCCTCGCACTTCCAGCCAATGCGCCCGGCGATACACAGGCGAGCCTGGGAGCCGCTGGCCCAGACGCGCTCGAAGGCGTCGAGCAGGAAACCATGGTTCTTACGTGGCTCGATGGTGCTGACCATCAGAAAGACCGCTGCCTGGTCCTTGAACAGCTGGGCCAGGTCGGGGTTTATCCGAGCATTTTCGCTGCACTGGTCCAGTTCCGAACCCAGGTGGAAATAGTCGAACCAGCGCTGCGCCACCTGCTGGCGCCCGACCCGGCGGAGCATCTCTTCGCGAACCTGGTCGCGGATGGTCGCGGAAATGGCGATGTAGCCATCGGCGGTGCGCGCTATCCAGTCGAACCAGTGGTTGAACACCCGGACCAGCCCGGCGTCGCAGAACTGCGGGTGGGTCAGGGGGATCAGGTCGTAGATGACCGAGACGATGCCCACGCCATCGCGCTTGAGTTGTTCGGCCAGGGGGAAGAAATCGGCGTGCCAGGACGAGTCCAGCAACACCAGTTGATCGCCCGGTTGATGTTGCAGTGGCGTACAGCGCTGGGGGATTTCCCGGGTGTCGAGGAACCGGTTGCACAGCCGCAGCGGAATGCTGAAGCAGACCAGGGCAGTCAAGCGGCACGCGACATAGAGCAAGCGGCGCGCAAGGTAGGAATCGAAGGGTTTGCGTCGCTCCAGGGTGCGGTGACGCAGCCAGAAGACATTGGCCATCTGTTCCAGGCGCACCCGCAACCCTATCAGGTTCCAGCGTTCGGGTTTCAACGGCTTCAGGCTCAATACCCGCAAGAGCTGGCCCTTGAGCATGACCACCGGAATGCATTCCACCGAGGCATCGCTCGCGGGCAATTCACGGATAACGTTACGCACCACGCGCTGGATGCCCGAGTTGGTCTCGGGGTGTTCGAATACATAGGTGCATTCAATCAACAGTCGGGTCATGGCGCCGCTCGCTGAGGCATTGACTGCGTGGACGTCGAAGGTGAGCGGACAATGCTGGTCCGCGCCTGCAGCCAGGAACAGCCGACGAAATCTTCCTGGCGGTTATTGATGACGTGGAAGACCAGGCCGTAGTCGCGCCATTCGAAGTTGCGATCCAGGTGCGAATCCAGCCGCGACAGGCTCAGGGCCACCGAGTAGTTGCCCTTGCCCAGGCCCATGGTGAAGGCAAAGCGGAAGGTGATCTTTTCGCCGGCGCTCAAGTCGGTCAGGGCCTGGTCCAGGCGATGGGTGTTGATGCCATACATGGGCTGGCCGAGCCGGTCCTTGATCATGAAACCCAGCACCAGCCGTTCGATGTCCTGGCGCACTTCGACCTGTACCTCCAGCACCACTGGCTGGCCGACTTCGGCCATTTCGATCGAACGCTCGCGTTCGTCGCGCAGGTGCACGCTGAGGATCCCGGCTTCGCCGGTGCCGGAAATGGTCCGCACCTGGCCGTTGGCGAGCATTTCCTGGCGCACGGTCTGGCCTTCGCGTTCGGCGAGCATGGCGTTGTAGTAGTCCATCACCTCTTCCGGCTTGCCGTGCATGGCCACGCGGCCCTGCTCGAGCAGGATCGCGGTGTCGCAGATCGACTGGATCGCCGAGCGGTCGTGGGAAACGATCAGCAGGGTAGTGCCGGCGCGGCGGAAGCTGCGGATGCGCTCGAAACTCTTGTGCTGGAAGTAGGCGTCGCCCACCGACAACGCCTCATCGACGATCAGGATGTCCGGGCGCCGGGCAGTGGCCACGCTGAACGCCAGGCGCATCTGCATGCCGCTCGAATAGGTGCGCACCGGGTGATCGATGGCCTCGCCGATTTCGGCGAAGGCTTCGATTTCCGCCATCAGGACCTCGATTTCCTCGACCTGCATGCCCAGCAACTGGCCGGCCATGATTGCGTTCTGGCGCCCGGTGAAGTCCGGGTGAAAACCCATGCCCAGCTCCAGCAGTGCCGCCACCCGACCCCGCAGGTGGATCTCGCCGCAGGTCGGCTGGGTGGTGCCGGTGATCATTTTCAGCAAGGTGCTTTTGCCGGCGCCGTTGACCCCGACTATGCCCACGGCCTGGCCCGGCTCGATCTCGAAGTCGACGCCCTGCAGCACCCAGTGCAGGTGATGGCGCGGCCTGGAAAACGGAATCATCCATTCGAACAGCCGGCTCCAGCGGTTCGGGTACTGCTTATAGGCCTTGCCCAGGCCAGTGACGCGTATATGTCCCATCAGAGCTCATCCACCATTTCACCGACGCGCTGGCGGAAAAGCCGCAGCCCCATGCCACAGAACAGCAGGCTGATCACCAGCATCGGGGTCAGCGAACTCCATTGCGGCCACTGGTCGTACAGGAACAGGTTCTGGTAGCTGTGCATCAGCGCGGTCAGCGGGTTGAGCGCCAGCAGGCGCTGGATCGACTCGGGCAGGATGCTGATGGGGTAGACGATGGGGGTCAGCCAGAACCAGAACTGCAGGAAGATGCCGAAGAACTGCGCTACATCGCGGAAGAACACGTTCAGCACCCCGAGGATCATCCCCAGGCCGGTACAGAACAACACCTGCAACAGCAGCAGCGGGATCAGCGCCAGCAGCGCCAGGCCCGGCAGACGCCCGGTAATCAGCAGGAAGCCGAGGAACAGGCCGAGGATGATCGCGAAGTTGATGCCGGCGTTGAGCAGCACGATCACCGGCAGGCAGATGCGTGGGAAGCTGATCTTCTTCAGCAGGTTGGCGTTTTCCAGGAACATGCTCTGGCTGCGCAGGGTCAGCTCGGAAAACAGGCCCCAGGTCAGCAGCCCGGCACACAGGTAGACGCTGTAGGCCAGGCCGTCCTCCACCCCCGGCAGGCGAGCGCGCATCACCTGGGAAAAGATCACCGTGTAGACGACGATCATCGACAGCGGGTTGAGCACGGTCCACAAGGCGCCGAACAGCGAGTTGCGATAACGCGCCTGGAACTCCCGCTGCACGCTGCCGAGGATGAAGCCCCGATAGCTGCGCAGCGAGCGGTACAGATTGAGCAGCATCAGGTCGTCCTGCCGTATTGGTCTTCGAAACGGACGATGTCGTCCTCGCCCAGGTACTCGCCGCTCTGTACTTCGATGATGACCAGGTCGATCACCCCCGGGTTTGCCAGTCGGTGCTTGTGCCCGGCGGCGATGAAGGTGGATTCGTTGCTGTTGACCAGATGCGAGCCATCGCCGTTGTTGGTGACCATGGCCGTGCCCTTGACCACCACCCAGTGTTCGTTGCGATGGTGGTGCATCTGCAGCGACAGCGCCGCGCCCGGCTTGACCACGATTTTCTTGATCTTGAAGCCCGGGCCTTCCTCCAGCACGGTGTAGCTGCCCCAGGGGCGACTGACCGTGCGATGCAGGCGATAGGATTCGTGGTTGCGATCCTTGAGCTGCCTGGCCACCTGGCGCACGTCCTGGGCGCGGTCGGCGTGGGCCACCAGGATGGCGTCGGCGGTCTCGACCACGATCAGGTTTTCGACGCCGACCGTGGCGATCATCCGGCCTTCGCTCTGCACGAAGTTGCCGTGGCTATCGATGAACAGGGCTTCGCCGCTGGCGCGGTTGTCCTGGGCATCGGCGTCGACCAGGGCGCTGATCGCGCCCCAGGAGCCGATGTCGCTCCAGTCGAACCGGGCGGGCACCACCGCGACCTGGTCCGAAACCTCCATCAACGCATAGTCGATGGAAATGTCCGGCATCTGGGCGAAATGTTCCGCCGACAATTCATGCTGGAGGATGCGCCCGGTTTCCACCGGCGTGCTCGCGGCCAGGCAGGCGCGGCCCAGTTCCAGCAGCTCGGGGGCATGCTGTTGCAACTGCTCCAGCAGCGTGGCGACGGTGAAACAGAACATGCCGGAATTCCACAGGAACCGGCCGCTTTCGAGGTAGCCCAGGGCGGTCTTCAGGTCGGGCTTTTCCACGAAGCGCAGCACCCTCGCGGCGCCGTGGTCGTCGAGGGCGTCGCCCGACTCGATATAGCCAAAGCCGGTTTCCGGTGCGTTCGGGGTGACGCCGAAGGTAACCAGATGTCCGGTTTCGGCCAGTTGCGCGGCATGGGCGACGGCGCTTTTGAAGGCTTCTTCGTTGCGGATCAGATGGTCGGCGGGCATCACCACCATGGTCGCCTGGTCACCATGCCGGGCCTGCACGGCCAGGGCCGCGATGGCGATGGCCGGGGCGGTGTTGCGGCCCGAAGGTTCGAGGATGAAATGCCCTAGGTGCCGATCCAGCCGGGCGGCCTGGAAGTGATCCTTGCTTTGAAAGAAGTGGTCGCGGTTGGTCACGGTGACGATGTCGCCGCTACCGGCCAGCAACCCGGCGGCGCGGCGGTAGGTCTTGCCCAGCAGGCTCTGGCCGTCGGGCAGGATCATGAAGGGCTTGGGATGGCCTTCACGCGAAACCGGCCACAAGCGGGTCCCGGCACCGCCGGAAAGGATCACTGGAATCAGCATGCCTTACTCCTTGGCGACGCGTTTCATGTCCGCATCCATCATCATGCGGATCAGGGTTTCCAGGTGGGTCTTGGGTTTCCAGCCGAGCACCCGTTGGGCCTTGGCCGGGTTGCCCAACAGCACGTCGACTTCCGCGGGGCGGAAGAACGCCGGGTCGATTTTCACGTAGTCACGGTAGTTCAGGCCGACGTGTTCGAAGGCGATCTGGCACATCTCGCGCACGGTGGTGGTGACGCCGGTGGCCACCACGTAATCATCGGCCTTGCCCTGTTGCAGCATCAGCCACATGGCTTCCACGTAATCGCCGGCGAATCCCCAGTCGCGCTTGGCGTCGATGTTGCCCAGGCGCAGCTCCTGCTGCTTGCCCTGCTTGATCCGGGCGGCGGCGTCGGTGACCTTGCGGGTCACGAACTCGATGCCGCGCAGGGGCGATTCGTGGTTGAACAGGATGCCGCTGCTGGCATGCAGGCCGAAGCTCTCGCGGTAGTTCACGGTGATCCAGTGCCCGTAGAGCTTGGCCACGCCGTAGGGGCTGCGCGGGTAGAACGGAGTATTTTCGTCCTGCTGCTCGGCCTGGATCAGGCCGAACATTTCGCTGGTGGACGCCTGGTAGAAACGGGTGTGCGGGCTGAACTGGCGGATCGCTTCGAGCAGGTGGGTCACGCCCAGCCCGTCGACGATACCGGTGGTCACCGGCTGGTCCCAGGAGGCGGCGACAAAGCTCTGCGCCGCCAGGTTGTAGAGTTCGTCGGGCGCCGCCTTGATCACCGCCCGTTGCACGGAGCAGGCGTCGGCCATGTCGCCATCCAGGTAGCGGATCTCGCCCTCGATGCCCATCTCACGCAAGCGCCAGCGCGAGTCGCTGCTGCGTCGCGCCACCAGTCCGTGAACCTGATAGCCCTTGTCCAGCAGCAACTTGGCCAGATAGGCGCCGTCCTGCCCCGTGATCCCTGTGATCAGTGCACTTTTTGTCATTCTTGTAGTACCCGTGACTCCCAGTCGGACAGGATCGCCCGCAGGGATTGTTTTATTGTGGTTTCAGGCGTCCATCCGGTGACTTGTTGCAGCTTGGCGTGGCTGCCGCAGACGCGACGCTGTTCTGCCCGTCGCAGACGGGCGGGGTCTTGAACCAGTTCCATTTCGACCTGAGCGATGTCCGCCAACTGCTGGATCAGGCTGCGGATGCTGTGTTCCTGGCCGGAGCAGATGTTGTAGACCTGGCCCGGAACGCCACTGCGCAACAGGGCCAGGTAGGCGTTCACCACGTCAGCGACATCGAGGAAGTCGCGGGTGACGTCGATATCGCCGACTTCCAGCCGCGGTGCCTGCAGGCCGTGCTTGATCCGGGCGATCTGGCGCGCGGCGCTGGCGACGGCGAAGCTGTCCAGCTGCCCGGTACCGATGTGATTGAACGGCCTGGCCACCATCACGGGCCAGCCTTCGCTCATGCCCCACTGCAGGCACAAGAGTTCGGCCGAGACCTTGCTCACTGCATAAGGATTGCGCGGGCAGGGTGGCTGGTGCTCGTCGATGGGCAGGTCGTTTTCCCTGACCTGGCCGTAGACGTCACCGGAGCTGACGTACAGGAAGGTACCGCTGAAGCCGCGGGCTTTCAGCGCTTGTAACAGGTTGAGGGTGCCCAGCAGGTTGATCTGCAAGGTCCGGGCAGGATCGCGGAAGGCTTCGGGGACGAAGGTCTGGCCAGCCAGGTGAATCACCGCATCCGGTAGTTCGGGCCACAGGTCTTGCAGGCTTTGCGGTTGGGTCAGGTCGAAGGGCGGCGCGGGCAACAGTTCCCAGCCTGAGTCGGCAGCGCCCAGGCGGGATCGCAGATGACGTCCCACGAATCCATTCAGGCCCGTTACAAACAGACGCTTTTTCAAGCAGCAGCCTCTTTAGACGGAGGCTTCGGCAATATTTGGACACATAATTCATGTGAGAAATATGAAAACTCTGCTATTTCCCCAGGGCCTTTCTATTGACGAAGCTTGTTGTAGTTGTTTGGCGCTCAATCTGTGCCAATTGCATTGGAATTTCAACAGGTCCTACCGTGACCGGTAAGTTCTCGTTTTCCAGCATAGGAAAAATCTTGTCGGGAGGTTCCCGAATCTTCAATGGATGTGTTTAGAATGCCCCTCGTCTCGACCCCAAAGCGATCAGAATGGCTGTCTCGGAGCCATGCAAAACTGACCAATAGAACAAGAACGTAGACGGGCATGAGAACGATGGACGCACGCCCACAACAGGCGTGGCGCCATGGCTCTACCGTCATTGTGTGAAGGTGCCAGGATGGCGGCTTCATCGTGAGATGCCATGAATTTCATTCTTTATTCGGATGTTAACGACGGCTCCATCAGCCAGAGCCTCGGGCGTCCGGAATACAGTTATTACTTCGTGCTCAAGGCCTATCGCCCGGTGCTGGAAAGCCTTGGGCGCGTTCACGTGGTGCAGACGCCCGCCGAAGTCGATCGGCTGTATCACGAGCTGCGGCTCAAGGGCGAAGACAGTCTTTTTCTTTCGTTCACCCCACCCCAGAAAACCCCGCTCGACCTGGACTGCCCGACCCTGTGCGTGGTGGCCTGGGAGTTTGACTCGATCCCCCACGAATACTGGGATAACGACCCGCACCAGGACTGGAGCCGCACCCTTGGCCGCCATGGCCGGGTGATCACCCTGTCCAGCCATACGGCCCGGGCGGTGCGGCGGGTGCTGGGTGAGCATTTTCCGGTGCTGGTGCTGCCTACCCCGTTGTGGGAGCGCTTCGACGACGTTCGCGGGCAATACCCCAATGTCCCGGTCAACGCCGGCACCACCTTGCAAATCAAGGGCTGCATCATCGACAGCCGGACGCTGGGGCTTTCCGCCGATGGCTTGATCGCGCCGGTGCTGGATGAGGCGCCGCCGTCTCGTGCTCCAGTCAAGATTGAAGTCGTCGAGGCTCCGCGGCTGACCGCCAGGCGCCGGTTGTTCATCGCCAAGCACTATCTGCGCGAATGGTATCGGGCGCTGGCCGGCGGCGAATGGCGCCGGCCGTTGTTCATCAGCAAGCACTACATTCGCGAATGCTACCGCGAGGGGTTGCGCGACCGGGTCCCCGAGCGCCTGCGGGCGCTGATGGCGAAATCGAGACCGGAGCAGGTTGTAGCAGCGCAACCTGCGCCTGAGCCGGAACACCCCCAGGCCGTCCTCCCGGCCACCGACCGGCAGGTGGAGTTCCAGGTCGATGGCGTGGTCTATGTCAGCGTGTTCAACCCCGACGATGGCCGCAAGAACTGGCATCAGTTGATCACCGCGTTCTGCTGGGCGATGCGCGACACCGAAGACGCCACCCTGGTGTTGAAGATGACCCAGAACGACCTGTCGACCTATTACGTCGAAATGCTGACCCTGCTGTCACAGCTGTCACCCTTCCGCTGCCGGGTCGTGGCCATGCACGGTTATCTGGACGACAAGCAATTCGTCCGGCTGTACGGCGCGGCCAGTTTCTACGTCAACGCCTCGCGTTGCGAAGGCCTGTGCCTGCCGCTGATGGAGTTCATGGCCTGTGGCAAACCGGTGATCGCGCCGCTGCATACGGCCATGCTGGATTACATCGACGAGGACGTGGCCTTCGTCGTCAAGTCCAGCCAGGAACCGGCGATCTGGCCGCAGGACTCGCGCATCCTGTTTCGCACCCTGCGCCACCGCCCGGACTGGGGCTCGTTGAAAACCGCCTACCAGGACAGCTACCGCATGGCCAAGGAAAACCCCGAGGGCTACCAGTCGATGTCCCTGGCCGCGGCCCGGCGCATGCAGGAGTACAGCAGCTTCGCCAGCGTGCAGGGGCGCCTGCGGAACTTCTTCGCCCTGACCCCGCTGACCGAGGCCGACGGTGCGTCCTCCCTGGCTGTGGCGGGTAACGCCTGATGCTGATCCTCATCCATTCGGAAACCAACAAGAGCAACATTCAGCAGAACCTGGGTCGTCCCGAATACAGCTACTACTTCGTGCTCAAGGAGTTCCGGCCGGTGCTGGAACGCCTGGGCCAGGTGCTGGAGGTCAGCAACCCCGACGAGTTGGTGGACCGCCTGTATTTCGACTGCCAGAGCCGCGGCGAGGCGTGCATTTTCCTGTCGTTCTCGCCGCCCCATCGCACAGCCAACCATTACGCCTGCCCGACCATCCCGGTGTTCGCCTGGGAGTTCAGCACCATTCCCACCGAAAGCTGGCAAGGCGAGCCGCGCCATGACTGGCGACTGGTCCTGGGCACCGCGGGCGCGGCGATCACCCACTCCAGCTTTACCGTGCGAGCGGTGCGCGATGTGATGGGCGAGGACTATCCGATCTGTGCGATTCCGGCCCCGGTCTGGGATCGCTTCGCCAGCCGTGGCGAGCAACTGGGCAAGCAGGCGCGGGCGTCCCAGGTGACCCTCAACCTGCATGGCCTGCTGCTCGACAGCCGCACCCTGGACCTGAGCGCCTACGGCCCGAGCACGCTGCGCGAAGGCACGCCGCTGGCGCTCGATACCCAGGCCCGCGATTGCCAACTGCTGCTCGACGGGGTGATCTACACCTCGGTGTTCAACCCCTACGACGGGCGCAAGAACTGGCAGGACATGATCAGTGCGTTCTGCACCACCTTTCGCGATTGTGCCGACGCCACCCTGGTGCTGAAACTGACCCACCACGATATCGGCAACGCACTGGCCGACATGCTGCACCACCTCTACAAGAATCAGTCCTACCAGTGCCGTATCGTGCTGATCCATGGCTTTTTGTCCGATCCGGACTACGAGCGGCTGGTGGAGGCCACCAGCTATGTGGTGAATTCCTCGTTCGGCGAAGGGCAGTGCCTGCCGCTGATGGAGTTCATGTCCTGCGGCAAGCCGGCGGTGGCGCCGTGCAACACCGCGATGGCCGACTACATCGACCACGACAACACTTTCATCGTCGACTCCACCGACGAGCTGACCGCCTGGCCCCACGATCCCCGGGCCGCCTATCGGACCTTGCGCTACATCACCAATTGGGATTCGCTGTGCTCGGCCTATCGCGCCAGCTACGACGTCGCCCAGCAGGACCCCGAGCGTTACGCGCGGATGTCGACCCATGCGATCGAAAGCCTGCGGCGCTTCTGTAGCCAGGCCACGGCCGAACGGCGCCTGGGCGAGTTCTTCCAGCAGGTGCTGGAGCGATGCAAGGCGCCTGCCACCCCCGGGCTTGCTGGGTGATGCGGGCGTTTCTGCGGCGTTTGCGCAGGGGCGCGCCATTGCCTGCGCCGCTGCTGGCTGACGCGCCCAGGCCCGCGGTTTCTCCCCGCGATTGCGGCTTGCGCGACGCCATGCTCGACGGCTGGTTCCGTTCCGAAACCGGCGAGCTGCTCAAGGGTTTTGCCATCAGCGCTGAAGACACCCTGCTCGATGTCGGCTGCGGCGAAGGCGTGGCGACGCTGTTCGCCATGCGCCAGGGCGCCTCGGTGATTTTCACCGACAGCGAGTTCGACAAGGTGCGCGAGCTGGCCCGGCAAGTCGCCGAGCAATCGGACGTGCCCGCCCTGGGGCTGGTCAGCAACAGCCTGCCGTTGCCACTGGCCCAGGGCTGCGCGAGCAAAGTGGTGTGCATGGAAGTGCTGGAACACATCGAACAGCCCGAGCCGTTTCTCGCCGAACTGGTGCGCATGGGCCGCCCTGGCGCGCAGTACCTGATCAGCGTTCCGGACCCGGTGGGCGAACATCTGCAGAAGGGCATCGCCCCGCCCGGCTATTACCGCGCGCCGAACCATGTGCAGATATTTTCCCGCGAAGGCTTTGGCCAGATGATCGAGGACGCCGGGCTGGTCATCGAACACCGGCAGGCCACGGGCTTTTTCTGGGTCATGGGCATGATCTTCTTCTGGGCCAGCGAACGGGCCGCCGGACGCGAGCCGCCGGGCGCCGTGCGCGACCGCATCCAGGCGCCGTACCCGGCGCTGATGGAAGGCTGGGCGCGGACCTGGGAGGAGCTGCTGGCGCAACCCGACGGGCTGGCGATCAAGCAGGTGCTGGATGGCTTCATGCCGAAAAGCCAGGTCATCATCGCCCGCAAGCCGCTGTCCGGCGCAGCGGCTGAGCTGTCTTGAACGACAAGCGGATCATGGACATCGAGCTGCTGCGGGGCATCGCGGTGCTGGGCGTGGTGTTCCATCATCTGCAAGGCAATCTGTTTCCAGGCGGGCTCGCCTGGCTGGGCAGCATCGCGGCCTACGGCCAGTTCTGGTGGGGCGTGGACCTGTTTTTCGCCATCTCCGGTTTTGTCATCGCCCGCAGCCTGATCCCGCAACTGCGCGCCTGCACCAGCGCCGCGCAGTTCTGGCAACGGACCCGCGACTTCTGGATTCGCCGCGCCTTCCGCCTGTTGCCCTCAGCCTGGTTGTGGCTGCTGCTGATGTTGCTGGCGAGCCTGTTCCTCAATCGCTCGGGAGCCTTCGGCAGCCTGCATGCCAACCTGTGGGCCACGGTTGCCGGCCTGCTGCAGTTCGCCAATTTGCGTTTCGCCGAGAGTTTTTTCCACTACGAATACGGCGCCAGCTTCGTCTACTGGAGCCTGTCGCTGGAGGAGCAGTTCTACCTGTTGCTGCCGTTGCTGGTGCTGTTGTGCCGCAAGTACCTGGTCTGGGTATTGCTGGCATTGGTGGTCGTGCAACTGGTGAGCTTGCGTTCGGTGCTGTTGATGTTTATCCGCACCGATGCCATGGCCCTGGGTGTGCTGCTGGCGCTGTGGACAGCCCGCGCCAGCTACCGGCACTGGGAACCGAAGTGGCTGGGGCGGCATTCGGGGCTTGGCCTGCTGCTGTTGATCCTGCTCGGCCTGGGCCTGGGCTGGCTGGCCACCGATGAGTTCAATTTCACTCACTACCGGGTCGGTGCCCTGGCCGTGCTCTGTGCGCTGCTGGTGTGGATCGCTTCCTACGACCGTGACTACCTGTTGCCCCGCGGCCCGTTGAAAAGCCTGCTGGCCTGGGTCGGCAGCCGTTCCTATGGGATCTACCTGATCCATGTCCCGGTGTTTCTGCTGGTCCGCGAAGCCTGGTTCCGCCTGGCGCCCCTGGGCACGACTGGGCTGAACGAGCAGCCGCTGCTGGCAGTGGCCTGCGCCGCGGGCCTGCTGCTGTTGTTGAGCGAACTCAACTACCGTGTCATCGAACTGCCCCTGCGCAATCGAGGCGTCGAGCTGGTGCAACGCCTGGGTCCATCCCGTTCTCCCGTTCCTTCCACTGGAGTCACTTCATGCTGAGCCTTCTGAAAAAACTCACGGCGAGCGCTCCTGCGGCCGTGACGCCCGACGCACCACCGCCGGCCAAGGTCGATCCGTACATGCTGGGCCTGCAGGACGCCATGCTCAGCGGCTGGTTCAACCAGGAAAACGGCGAGCTGTTCACCGGCTTTCCGGTGACGGCCGAGGACACCCTGCTGGATGTCGGCTGTGGTGACGGCGGCAATGTGCATTACTGCGCGATGCGCGGGGCGAAGATCATCATTGCCGACATCGATGCGGCCAAGGTCGAGGCGACGCGCCAGCGTCTGAGCGATACCCCGGCCCGAGGCGTGGAATGCCATGTCACCGACTGCAATCCGCTGCCGATTGCCGACGGCACCGCCAGCCGGGTGGTGTCCACCGAGGTCATCGAGCATGTGGACGATCCGGCGCAGTTCCTCTCCGAGCTGGTGCGGGTCGGCCAGCCGGGCGCGCTGTACCTGTTGAGCGTGCCGCACCCGAGCTCCGAGGACCTGCAGAAGGACATCGCCGCGCCGGAGTATTTCCAGAAGCCCAACCATATCCGCATCATCAGCGAAGAGCAGTTCAAGCAGATGGTCGGCGACGCCGGGCTGGAGGTGCTCAGCCATAGCCAGTACGGCTTCTACTGGTCGATGTGGATGCTGCTGTTCTGGGAAGCCAAGGTCGAATTCAGCAACCCCGACCACCCATTGCTCGACCAGTGGGCGAACACCTGGCAGACCATCCTCAACTCGCCGCGCGGGGTGCAGATCAAGCACGCGCTGGACGCCGTGGTCGCCAAGAGCCAGGTCATCATTGCCCGCAAACCGGCCTGAACCGGCGCGGGCTTTTGCCCGTTTGAATGAGGCCGGACGTAGGCTTTTGTAGCCGCTGCCGCAGGCTGCGCAAGGCCCGAAGGGCCTCCCGCGATCTTGCGGCCTTGCGCGTCCTTCGGCCGCGATCGCAGCCTGCGGCAGCGGCTACAAGGTTTGCCTCAGGCCTGTTGCACGAAGGTCAGGCGCAGAGCGAAGCCGATCAGCAGGCTGCCGAACAGCCATTGCTGGACCCGCTGGGCGGCGCGGTTGTGCGCCAGCCAGCGGCCGATCCAGGCGCCGGCCAGGGCGTAGGCGCTATCGAACAGCAATCCCACCAAGACCAGCAGCAGACCGAGGCTGGCGAACTGCGCGGCCACGGGGCCGGCCTGCGGGTCGATGAACTGTGGCAGCAACACCGAGCAGAACAACAGTGCCTTGGGGTTGAGCAGGTTGGTCAGCAGGCCACGGCGGATCGCTTCGCGCCAGCGCAGCGCGCTCACGGCCTCGCCGTTTTGCAGGTTGGGCAGCAGGTTGGCCCGCAGGCACTGCACGCCGAGCCACAACAGGTACGCGGCCCCGCCCAGGCGCACCACTTCGAAGGTCCAGGGCGCGGCCTTGAACAGAGTGGCCAGGCCCAGCGCCGCCAGCGCCACATGGCAGCCCCGGGCGATCGCCAGGCCCACCGCCGTGGCCAGCGCCAGGCCCTTGCCCTGGCGGGCGCCGGTTTGCAGCAGCAGGATCATGTCGGGGCCGGGCAGCAGATAGACCACCGCCAAGGCCAGGAAAAACATCCAGAGTTGTGCCACCTTGCCACCCCTTTCGTTGTCGATTCGGTAGGCAGAGTCTAGGGCCGAAGGGCAGGGCAGGTGCTTGCGTAGTCAGCCAGCAGGAGGGTGGAAATTGGCATAATCTTCCATCTGGACACGGAGTGACTATCGGAAAATGCCAAAAATGAAACTGGACGCCTACGACCGCAAGATTCTCGCCGCCCTGCAGCGCGACGGCCGCCTGAGCAACGTGCAACTGGCGGAGGAGATCGGCCTGTCTCCCTCGCCCTGCCTGCGCCGGGTACGGATGCTGGAAGAGGCCGGGGTGATTCGCGGCTACCAGGCCAACCTCGATCGCGATGAAGTGGGGCTGGGGCTGACGGTGTTCGTCGGGGTCAAGGTCGAGCGGCACACCGACGAGCATTCCGAAGCCTTCCACAAGGCGGTGACGGCGCTGCCGGAGGTGCTTTCGGCGTTCCTGGTGTCCGGCGAGTCGGACTTTCTGCTGCAAGTGGTGGTGCCGGACCTGCGGGCCTACGACCGCTTTCTCACCGGCAGCCTGCTGAAACTGCCGGGCGTCAGCGATATCCGCAGCAACTTCGCGATCCACACGGTGAAAACCCCGGGAGCGTTGCCTTTAGGGCATTTACCGGCCTGATTATCCGTAGCCGCTGCCGCAGGCTGCGATCGCGACCGCAGGGCGCGCAGGATCTCAAGATCGCTGAAGGCCTTCGGCCTTATCGCAGCCTGCGGCAGCGGCTACAGGGGTAACGCCGGACCGGTCGCCGCAAGGGCTACATCTGCGTTGCCATCCCCTCGACATCCATCGCCGCCTGGCGCAACGCCTCGGAGCGGGTCGGGTGCGGGTGGCAGGTCAGGGCGATATCTTCGGCCGAGGCGGAAAACTCCATGGCCACGCAGTATTCGCCGATCATTTCACTGACGCTCGGTCCTACCAGATGCACGCCGAGGATTTCATCGGTCTGCGCGTCCGCCAGGACCTTGGCAAAACCTTCGGTCTCGTGGTTGATCTTGGCCCGGCTGTTGGCTGTGAAGGGGAATTTGCCGACCTTGTAGGCCCGGCCCTCGGCCTTGAGCTGCTCTTCGGTCTTGCCGACGCTGGCCAGCTCCGGTTTGGTGTAGATCACACTGGGGATCAGGTTGTAATTCACTTCACCGGCCTTGCCGACGATCTGCTCGATACAGGCCATGGCCTCGTCCTCGGCCTTGTGGGCAAGCATCGGCCCGGACGTGACGTCGCCAATCACCCAGACGCCAGGGGCCTCGGTACGGTGCTGGCGGTTGGCGAGCATGCCGCGCGAGTCGGTGTTCAGGCCGACGTTCTCCAGGCCCAGGCCCTGGGTATAAGGCCGGCGCCCGATGGCCACCAGCACATAGTCGGCTTCCAGCAGCTGCGCGGTGCCGCCCGCTGCCGGCTCGATACTCAACTGCACACCGTTGGCCGAGGTGCTGGCGCTGCTGACTTTGGTGCCGAGCTTGAAGGCGATCCCCTGTTTGCCCAAGGCCCGTTGCAGGGTCTTGCCGGCTTCGCCATCGACGCCGGGGCAGATGCGGTCCAGGTACTCGACCACTGTCACCTGGGCGCCCAGGCGCCGCCAGACCGAACCCAGTTCGAGGCCGATCACTCCGGCACCGATCACCACCAGGTGCCTGGGCACTTCGCTGAGGGACAGCGCGCCGGTGGAGTCGAGGATGCGCCGGTTGTCGATCTCCACCCCGGGCAGCGGCGTCGGCTCGGAGCCGGTGGCGATCACGATGTCCTTGGCCTGCAACCGGGTCTTGCCCCCGGCGCTGTCGGTCACCGTGACCTGGCCCGGGCCGTCGATATGGCCCCAGCCCTTGATCCAGTCGACCTTGTTCTTGCGAAGCAGGAACTCGATGCCCTTGGTCAGGCCCGCCACGCTGTCGTCCTTCTGCTTCATCATCTGGGCCAGGTTGAGGCTGGGTTTGACCTCGATGCCCAGTTCGGCGAATTCCTTGCCCATGGCCGCGTCGTACAGCTCCGAGGCGTGCAGCAAGGCCTTGGACGGCATGCAGCCGACGTTCAGGCAGGTGCCGCCGAGGGTGGCGCGCCCTTCGACACAGGCGGCCTTGAGCCCCAGCTGGCCGGCGCGAATGGCGGCGTTGTAGCCACCGGGACCCCCACCGAGGATGACGACGTCGTAGCTGCTCATGGCTGTTCTCCTGCAATCGCAAAGAAGGGTTTTAAAGGTAGTCGAGCAAAAAATTATGACCGTAATATGAGCGTGCGGAGGCTAGGCGGTCAAGAAGCGGTATTCACATTCCTTGTAGGAGCGAAGCTTGCTCGCGATGCGGCCAACGCGGTTTAACGACAAGACCGCGTCGATGCCATCGCGAGCAAGCTTCGCTCCTACAGAAGAGGGGGCGGGGTGTTCAGGTCCACCAGTAGCGTACGAGGTGGAAGAAGATCGGCGCGGCGAAACACACCGAGTCCAGGCGGTCGAGCATGCCACCGTGGCCTTCGATCATGTGGCCCCAGTCCTTCACCCCGCGGTCGCGCTTGATCGCCGACATGACAATGCCGCCAGCAAAGCCCAGCAGGTTGATCAGCAGGGCGATCAGGAACGACTGCCAGATATTGAACGGGGTGATCCACCACAGCGCGCCGCCGATCAGCGAGGCCAGCAGGATGCCGCCGACAAAACCTTCGACGGTCTTGGACGGCGACAGCCGCGGGGCGATCTTGCGTTTGCCGAAGAGTTTTCCACAGACGTACTGCAGCACGTCCGACATCTGCACCACGATCACCAGGTAGGCGATCAGCAGCAGGTTGCGCCCTTCGTAGCCGGCGATATCCAGGGTCAGCAGCGCCGGCACGAACGACACGCAGAACACCGCGATCATCAGCCCCCACTGGACCTTGGAGGCGCGCTCGAGGAAGTGCGTGCTGTCGCCGCCCAGGGACGCGAGGATCGGCAGCAGCAGGAACACATAGACCGGGATGAAGATCGAGAACAGCCCGTACCAGTCGAAGTAGATCAGCAGGTATTGCACGGGCAGGGCCAGGTAGAACGCCGCCACCAACGCCGGGTAGTCGCTGCGCCGGGTCGGCATCAGGGTCAGGAACTCGCGCAGGGCGTAGAACGAGACGGCGTAGAACAGCAGGATCACCGCGCTGGTGCCGAGCCAGAAGGCGATGCCGATCACCAGCACCATCACCCACCAGGCGTTGATGCGTGCGTTGAGGTTGTCGATCACCGAGCTCGGCGCGCCGCGGGTGCGCAGCTTGAGCAGAAAACCGATCAGCGAGGCCAGCACCAGTACCGCGCCGATCCCGCCGAACAACATCAGGGTTTGCCTATCCATCTCAAGAATGCTCCGGGGCCATGGCCAGCAGCGCTGCGCGGCTGCGTTCGAGGAATTGCTCTTTGCTTTCGCCGTCTTCGAGGAACAGCGGCGCGCCGAAGCTGGTGGTGCATAGAAGCGGCAGGGGCAGGAAACGGCCCTTGGGCATCACGCGGTTGAGGTTGGCGATCCACACCGGAATCACCTGGGCCTGTGGATAACTTTTCGCCAGGTGGTAGATACCGCTCTTGAACGGCAGCAGGCCTTCCTCCTCCAGGTTGCGCGTGCCTTCGGGGAAGATGATCAGCGAATCGCCGTTGGCCAGGGCGTCGAGCATCGGCTGCAAGGGGTTATCCACAGGCTCCTTGCGCTCGCGGTCGATCAACACGCCGTTGAACACCCGGTTGATGATGTAGCGGCGCAGTGGGCGGGTCTGCCAGTAATCGGCGCCGGCCACCGGCCGCGTCACCTTGCGCAGCGCGGGCGGCAGCGAGGCCCAGAGCAGCACGAAGTCGCCGTGGCTGCTGTGGTTGGCGAAGTAGATGCGTTGCACCGCCTGCGGCCCGCAACCGAGCCACAGGCTGCGCGCCCCGGTGATGCTGCGGGCGGCGGAGGTGATGAGGGTGGCGACCAGGGGTTCGAGCATGAGAATTCCTTATCCGGCGATGGCCAGCCAGGGGCTGGCCAGGATGAAGCCCAGTGTCAGCAGTACTTGCGCCGCCAGCAGCCAGGCCTGGCGACGCAACAGGTTGAGGGCGCCGCGGCTGCGTTGCTGCCACGGGCGGCCGCCGGCGTTCGCCGGTTGCAGGCCGAGGGCGCTCAGCGCCTGGTCCAGCGCGGCGCTGCGCTCGGCCAGCGGCAGCGGGCTGTCCGCCACCCGCTGGAACAGCTCGGCATCGAAGGCCACCCGCAGCGCCCAGTACTTTTGCAGCAATCCCAGGACCAGCAGGGCGACGCTCAGGGCCATTGCCCATGGAGCAGACACGCCGAGCAACCACTGGCCGAGGCCGAGCAGGGCGCCAAGCAGTGCCAGGCCTGTGGATAACAGGTCCAGCGAATGCCCGCGGCGTAACAGGCTCGCCACCGCATGCAGTTCCATATCAGTGGCCATGCACGCTCCCCTGGGCTGTGGATAAAGGCTCCAGGGCCCGGCGGTGCGCGGGTTGCAGGACGATCTGCGGGCGCGCGCGGCGGATCTGCACGATGGCCGCATCGACGCTGGCGGCGCGGCCTGTGTACAACAGCCAGGCGGCCACGGCGGTGGCGCTGCGCGAATAGCCCAGGGCGCAGCAGACCAGCAGCGGCGCGTGCTCGCGCAGGCTTTCGATGGCTTGCGCGGCCTCACGGCATTGCTCGGTGGTGGGCGCGGTCAGGTCGAGCACCGGTACGCTGCGATAGGCCAGGTGGCGGCCGTCCACCGACAGCTCGGCGCACAGGTCGACCACCGCGCTGAACAGGCTGTCCTGCAACTCGCCCGGGGTCGGGATGCGCCCCAGCCAGACGTTATCCACAACCTCGTCGGGCTGTGGATGCTTGCGGGTCCACAGCCGGGAGTTGAGCCAGGCCGCCGCCAGGTAAGGCGCCAGCAGCCAGCGCGTGGCGTTGCCCAGGCGGCCGTCCGCGCCTTTCTGGAAACCCTTGGCGTCGAACAACCCGTAGTTCAGCGCCACCAGCAGCAGCGCCACCGCCGGCCACAACAGCCACAACCAGGCACCGGCGAAGGCCAAGGCCGGGATGGCAAGCGCCGCGGCGCCCACGGCATAGAACAACGCCAGGCGCCAGCGCTGGCGATCGCGGGCCAGGCGCAGGTTCTGCAGCATGCCGGGGCGGTCCAGCGGCCACAGCCAGACGCATAGCCAGCCGGCCAGGGCGCCTGTGGGCAGGTCGATAAAGTGGTGTTGATAAGTGGTCAGCACCGACACGCCGATCAGCGCGAACCAGCCGTGCACCAGCCAGCGCCAGATACCCTGGACATGCCGCGCGTAGCAGACCCACAGCACCACCAGCAGCGCGATGTGCAGCGACGGCGCCTGGTTGAACGGCTTGTCGAAGCCGGCCAGCACGTCGAACAGCCAGCCGAACAGGCCATCCAGCTCCGGCCGCTGGAAGGTGAAGCGCAACGGCCAGAGCAGGAAGCAACTGACGGCGATGACTTGCGCGCTCAGCAGGCGCAAGGCGTGGCGCTTGAGTTCTTCGCGGCTGGTGGGCAGCAGCAGGGAAAAGCCGTACAGCAGGTCGATCGACCAGTAGGGCACGATGCTCCAGGCCCAGAACGGCATCTGCTGTTCCCAGTCGAACACCAGGCTGCCGACCTCGGCGCGTTGCGAAGTGACCCAGGTGGCGAAGCCATAGGTGCCGAAAAACAGCGGCGCCAGCAGCAACAGCCAGAGCACCGCGGGTTTCAGCAGGCCGGGCTCGCGGGTGTATGTCGCGGCGACAGTCATCATTGCACCCGCTGTGCCAGCGACACGCTGAAAATGCCCCACTGATCGACGCGCAGGGTGATCCGGCGGAACCCCGCGGCTTCCACCAACTGGTCCATCTCGGCCTGGGTCCGGCGACGCATGACCCAGGCCTGCCCTGCGCGGTGGCTGGTCAGGGCGCGGGCGATCAGCTCCAACTGCGGGTGCCATGGCTGCCCGGTGTAGATCAGGTAACCGCCAGGCTCCACGGCGGCGGCCAGGCCTGCCAGGGAGTCGCTGACCATCTGGTTGTCGGCGAACAGTTCGTACAGGCCGGACACCACCGCCAGCGTCGGTTTGGGCTCCAGTGCCGCGAGATCGGCGCGGTCGAAGGCGTCGGCTTTGACGAAGCGGGCGATCTGGCCCAGGCCTTTCTCGGCGATCAGCGCGCTGCCGTCGCGCACGTTGATGTCGCTGTAGTCGCGCAGCAGGATCGACTCCGGCAGCGGGCTGACGCCCTGCAAGGCTTCGAGAATGTAGCGCCCGTGGCCGGCGGCGATGTCGACGATGCGCACTTCGCGCTGCTCCGCGCGCAATTTCTCCATGGCCAGGCGCAGCAGTTCTTCCACGTGCAGCTTGCGTTGGCGAATGCCGCGCCAGCCGATGGAGTCCAGGTAGTTGCGGTCGATCATCCGGCCCAGGGCCGAGGTGCCGGTCGCTTGGTTGCGGTACACGTAGTCCAGGGTGCTGCCGGAGTCGAAACCGGTGTCGAAACCCAGCTTGACCCCGGCCGAGAGCTGGCTGCCCAGGCGCATGCTGGCGCGGGTCATGCGCCAGTAGAGGTCGCGCAACGAGTTGCGTGGCAGGGGCGCCGCCAGCGCCTCGGACTCGGCGCAGGTCAGGCCCAGGCGGTCGGCGTCGAGCAGGGAAGGGCGGTTCAGCGGTCGCGCGAAGTTCTGCAGGATGAATCGCCGAGCGCTGGCGACGGCCGGGGCCCGAGCCTTCTCGCCGAGGGTGTCGTGGAAGAAGCCCGGCAGGATGTGTTTTTCCTTGTGCAGGCTGCCCAGGCGCTCGAAGAACTGCTCCTGGGGCCGGCGATGGACGACGAAGTCGGCGCCGGAGATCAGCAGTTGGGTCGGCACCTGGATCGCCTGGGCGTCGGCCACCACCCGTTCGGCGGCTTCGTACAGGCCGAGCAGCACGTTCACCGAGATCGCCTTGGTGATCAGCGGGTCGCTGTCATAGGAGGCCACCCGCGCCGGGTCATGGCTGAGAAAGCGCGCCTTGACGTAGCTGTTGACGAAAAAGTTGCCGCGAAAACGCCGCATCAGCGCCAGGCCCGGACGGGCGAAAGGCACGTAGAGCTTGACCTTGAACGCCGGCGACGCCAGCACCAGGGCGCGGATGCGCGGCGCGTAATCGTGGACCCAGGTGGACGCGATCACCGCGCCGACGCTCTGGGCCACCACGGCCATATGTTCTTCATCGATACCGTGGCTGGCCCGCAGGTGATCGCAGAAGGTCTGCACGTCACGCACGCTGGCGGCGAAGCTCGGGCTGTCGCCCCGGGCGCCGGGCGACTGGCCGTGGCCGCGGGCGTCCCAGGCGAAGAAATCGAATGCCGGCAGGTCCAGTTCGTCCACCAGGTGGGCGATGCGCGCGGAGTGTTCGTGGCCGCGGTGGAACAGCAGCACGGCCTGGCGCGGGTCGTCCGAAGGGGCGGCGGTGGCTGGCCAGTGGCGGTAGAACAGCTCGACGCCGTCGTGGGTGGTGAAGGTCTGGTGGAGAGCTTCGCGCATGGCAACTTCCTTATTCTGAGGGGGCGTTTTGCTGCACTTCTTGTTGTGCTTCTTGTTGCGGCAGGTCTTGCTGTCGTGCTTCGAGCAGGCCCTGGCGAACCCGGTTGATCAAGGTGTAGACCAACAACGCGGCGACCACCGCCAGCACGCCATTGATCCAGGCGGCGTTGAGCCAGCCCAGGGCGATGCCGGTGGCCAGCACGCCGAGCACGAACGCCCGGTCGCTCTTGCCCATGGGGCCGTCGTAGCGGCGCGAGGCGCCGATCATCGGTCCGAGCACGCCGGCGTATTCGCTGAACAGCGCCAGCAGCGTCACCAGCAGGACCAGCGGCAGGCTGACGCCGGCAATCAGCGCAAAAGGCAGGATCAGCGCGCTGTCGGCAATCACGTCGCACAATTCGTTGAGGTAGGCGCCCAGGCGCGATTGCTGGCCGAATTCCCGGGCCAGCATGCCGTCGACGGCGTTCAGCGCCATGCGCAGGATCATCCACAGCGGGATCAGGATGAACAGCCAGAGGTGGCTGGCGAAACTGCCGATCAGGGCGCCCACCAGCACGGAAATCACCCCCGCCAGCACGGTGATCTGGTTGGCCGTGGTGCCGTTGTCGTACAGGCGCTGGACCCACGGCCGCAGCAGGTTTTGAAAGCGCGGTTTGAGCTGGTAGATGGAGAGCATGGCTGGACGTTTCCTTGTCGCAAAGTGGGCCACGGATTATGACCACAGATCTCGCGGGCTGGCATCAGCGCAGCAGCGGTTTTCCCTGGCTTTGTGACGCGCCCATGGCAAATAAAGGCATAGGTAAGCGACGAAAATTTCACTACTATCGTTATATCGTAACGATTTGTGACATGTACGGCGGCTTGCAGGAGAGTTATCCACAGGCCGGAACGGGTTAACGACCAGCGTTGGGGTGGTATGCAAGTCGATCTTGAGACTGAAGGGGCAGGGGTCGAAGCCTTGCCGAGGTTTCAGCGGGCGGCCTTTCACGAACGCCGTCTGAAGCGTTGGGGTATCGGGCTGGCGGGGCTGGCCGGGGTGGGGCTGGTGTTGGCGTTTTTCGTCGAGCTGTTTGCCCCGCAATCCTTGTGGCCGGCGTTGCTGGTCAACCTGGCCGCGGCTTTGCTGGTGCTGGTCGGCGGCCTGCAGGCGGCAGGCTGGGTCAGTGCCTGGCGCGCGAGTGTGCTGCGGACGCCAGAGGCTGCGCCGAGCCCGCCGGTTGTCGATGAGCCGCTGCCCGATGACGGCTGGTACGAACGGCTGCTGGACGGCATCAGCCAGCGTTGGTCCGGGTTGCTGGCGCAGATCGGCGCGCCGACCTTGTGGTTGGGCGGCTGGGCCTTGCTGGTGCTGGTGGTGATCGAGCAGGCGTGGAACTTGAGCCTGCCCGCCTCGGCCCTGGGCCTGGCGGGCAATGTCGGCGCGGTGCTGGCGCTGTTGCTGGCCTTCGGCTTGCTGGTGTTCGAGCGCCAACTGAGCCAGGAACACCCCGGCGAATGGCCGGAAGCCGCGGCGCTGGCACAGTTGGCGCGAGTGACGATCATCAGCCTGGTGCTGGCGGCGCTGTGCCTGTTGTTCAGCAGCGACACGGCGCTCTGGCCGGTGCGCCTGGGCGTGCTGATCGGAGTATTGCCGGCGCTGGTGGCCCTGGAGTTCCTGCTGCGCGCGGTGCTGTCGTTGTTCAGCCCGCGTCGCGAGCAACTGGAGCCGCGCATGCTGGCCCACAGCGTGATCGCCGATCTGTTGCGCTGGCCGCCGCAGCCTTTGCTGGCCTTGCAGCACGAACTGCACAACCGCTTCGGCATCGACCTGCGGCAGATCTGGGCCTTCACTTATATGCGTCGGGCGTTCCTGCCGGTGCTGCTGGTGGTGCTCGGGGTGGGCTGGCTGCTCACTGGTCTGCATGAAGTGCCGTTGCAAGGGCGGGGCATCTACGAACGTTTCGGCAAGCCGGTGGCGGTCTTTGGCCCGGGTTTGCACGTGGGTCTGCCATGGCCGCTGGGCCGGGTGCTGAGTGTGGAGAACGGTGTGGTGCATGAATTGGCCACCAGCGTCGGCGAGGCACCCACCGTGGTCGAACCGGCGTCCGCCGAAGGGCCGCCACCGCTGGTGGCCAACCGTTTGTGGGATGCCAGCCACGTGAACGACAAGTCCCAGGTGATCGCCAGCGGCGACGCCGACAAGCAGAGCTTCCAGATCGTCAACATGGATGTGCGCTTCGTCTATCGCATCGGCTTGAGCGATCAGGCGGCGCTGGCGGCGACCTACAACAGCGCCGACATTCCAATGCTGATCCGCAGCACCGCCAGTCGCATCCTGGTCCACGACTTTGCCTCGCGCACCCTCGATGGCCTGTTGGGCGAAGACCGTACCAGCCTGGCCGAGGATATCGGCCGCGCGGTGCAGGCCGACCTGGAGAAACTCGACAGCGGGGTGGAGATTCTCGCCACCGTGGTCGAGGCCATTCACCCGCCGGCGGGCGCCGCGAATGCCTATCACGGCGTCCAGGCCGCGCAGATCGGCGCCCAGGCGCTGATTTCCCGCGAGCGCGGCGCGGCCAGCGAACAGACCAACCAGGCGCAGTTGCAGGCCAGCATCGCCCGCGATCAGGCCACGGCCACGGCCCATGAAGTGCAAGCCACGGCGCAAGCGGCCGACCTGCGTTTCAGCGCCGAGCAAAAGGCCTATGCCAGCGCCGGCCAGGCGTTCGTGCTGGAGCAGTATTTGAGCCAGCTGAGCCAGGGCCTGCGCAACGCCAAGTTGCTGGTGCTCGATCATCGCCTGGGCGGCGGCAGCGCGCCGACCCTCGATCTGCGTACATTCACTTTGCCGACCGAGCCTTCGGTGCCGGGTAACACCGCTCAGCCAGGAGCCGTCCATTGAGCCAGTCCCATTCCCACGATCATCAGGATCACGCCGGCCACGATCACGGCCACGGCGGCCATCACCATCACGGGCACCATCACCACCACGGCGCGCCGGAAGAGGCGGGGCCCTTTCCCTGGCGGCGCATGGCCTGGGCGCTGTTGCTGGTGCTGTTCGCCGTCGCCGCGGCGAGCCTGGTGCAAGTGCGCTCCGGCGAAGCCACGGTGATCACCCGTTTCGGCAACCCGGCGCGGGTGCTGGTGGAGCCGGGCCTCGGCTGGCGCTGGCCGGCACCGTTCGAGGCGGCGATCCCGGTAGACCTGCGCCTGCGCACCACGTCCAGCGGTTTGCAGGATGTCGGTACCCGCGACGGTCTGCGCATCATCGTCCAGGCCTATGTGGCGTGGCAGGTGCAGGGCGACCCGGACAACGTGAAACGTTTTATGCGTGCGGTGCAGAACCAGCCGGACGAAGCGGCGCGACAGATCCGTACCTTTGTCGGCTCGGCCCTGGAAACCACCGCCAGCAGTTTCGACCTGGCCAATCTGGTGAACACCGACGCGAGCAAGGTGCGCATCGCCGACTTCGAAGCCCAATTGCGTAAACAGATCGAACAGCAGTTGCTGAGCACTTATGGTGTGCGGGTACTGCAAGTCGGAGTGGAACGCCTGACCCTGCCATCGGTAACCCTGACCGCCACCGTCGACCGCATGCGTGCCGAGCGTGAAACCATCGCCACCGAACGCACGGCCATCGGCAAGCGCGAAGCGGCGCAAATCCGTTCCGCTGCGGAACGCGATGCGCGCATCGTCCAGGCCGACGCCACGGTGAAGGCCGCGGATATCGAAGCCCAATCCCGGGTGCAGGCGGCGGAGATTTACGGCCGGGCTTACGCCGGTTCGCCGCAGCTGTACAACCTGCTGCGTTCGCTGGACACCTTGGGCACTGTGGTGACCCCCGGCACCAAGCTGATTCTGCGCACCGATGCCGCGCCGTTCCGGGTGTTGGTGGACGGGCCGCCGACCCTCGGTAATAAAGCCACCGGGTCGCAACCATGAGTTTGGTTCCACGTGGAACACATGAACTTGGCAGCCCCTGGATTCAGGCCGGTCGCCTGGCGTTTCTCGCCCTGTACGCGGTGACCCTGCTGGCGGCACTGGCCTGGGCGTTTTCCAATGTGCGACAGATCGATCCACAGAACCGCGCGGTGGTCTTGCATTTCGGCGCCCTGGATCGCATCCAGAACGCCGGCTTGTTACTGGCCTGGCCGCAACCGTTCGAACAGGTGGTGCTGTTGCCCGCCGCGGACCGGGTGATCGAGCGACGGGTGGAAAGCCTGCTGCGTTCCGATGCGGCCTTGCAGGGCGACAAGGTGGCGAGTTTCGCCGTGCCCCTGAGCGATGCCCTGGCCGGTTCCGGTTACCTGCTGACCGGCGACGCCGGGGTGGTGCAGCTGGATGTGCGGGTGTTCTACAAGGTCACCGAGCCTTATGCCTTCGTGTTGCAGGGCGAGCATGTGTTGCCGGCGCTGGATCGGCTGGTGACCCGCAGCGCCCTGGCCCTGACCGCCGCACGGGATCTCGACACCATTTTGGTGGCGCGTCCGGAATTGATCGGAGCCGACAATCAGGCCGCCGAGCGTCGCGAACGGCTGCGCGGCGATCTGGTGCAAGGCATCAACCAGCGGCTGGCGGATCTGGCGGCGACCGGGCAGGGGATCGGCATCGAAGTGACCCGGGTCGACGTCCAGTCCAGCTTGCCGGGGCCGGCGGTCAGCGCCTTCAACGCGGTGCTGACCGCCAGTCAGCAAGCCGACAAGGCGGTGGCCAACGCCCGCACCGAAGCCGAAAAGCTCACGCAAACCGCCAACGAACAGGCCGACCGCACCTTGCAGGTGGCGCACGCCCAGGCCGGTGAACGCCTGGCCAAGGCCCAGGCCGATACCGCGACCATCCAGAGCCTGGCCCAGGCGCAACGCAATGGCACCGACCCGGAAATGCTCCTGCGCATCTACCGCGAACGGCTGCCGAAGATTCTCGGCCAGGCCGGCTCGGTGACCACGGTCAATCCCAAAGACGATTCCCGCCTGATCATTCAGGGAGCCCAACCATGACTGCTCATACCCATGCCGCCGCGCCGGCGAGCATGCTCACCTCTGCCGAACAACGCAGCGCCGCGCGCCAGCTGACCCTGGCCATGCTGGCCCTGGGGTTGCTCGGCCTGGGCCTGGTCTGGCGCTGGCTGGCCCCGGAGCAGACCGGTGTCAGCCAGTTGCTGCTGGGTTTCGCCTCGTTGCTGGTGGCGTTGCCGGTGATGCGTTCGGCCTGGTACAGCCTGCGCTACCCGAGCCTGCATGGCATCACCGACCAGTTGATCGCCCTGGCCATGCTCGGCGCCTGGGCCACTGGCGACCTGCTGACCGCGGCGCTGTTGCCGATCATCATGATCTTCGGCCACGTGCTGGAAGAGCGCAGTGTCATCGGTTCCCAGGAAGCCATTCATGCCCTGGGGCGTTTGACCCGCAGCCATGCGCGACTGGTGCAGGCCGACGGCAGCATTGGCGAGGTGGACAATGCCACGCTCAAGGCCGGCGATATCGTCGAAGTGCGCGCCGGCGACCGGGTGCCCGCCGATGGCCTGGTGCTGTCCGGGCAGGCCAGCCTCGACACCGCGCCGATCACTGGCGAGTCGGTGCCGCTGGAGGCTGACGTCGGCATGCAGGTATTTGGCGGGGCGATCAACCTCGATGGCCTGCTGCGCCTGGAAGTGACGCGCACCGGCCACGAATCGACCCTGGGCAAGGTCATCGCGCTGATGCAAAGCGCCGAGCGCTCCAAGCCGCCGATCACCCGGTTGCTCGAACGTTACGCCGGCAGCTACATGGTGCTGGTGCTGCTGCTGGCGGCGGTGACCTGGTTCATCACCAACGATGCCCAGGCGATGCTGGCAGTGCTGGTGGCGGCTTGTCCCTGCGCCCTGGTGCTGTCCGCGCCGGCCACGGCGATTGCCGGGATCGCCGTGGCGGCGCGTCACGGCATCCTGATTCGCAGCTCGGCGTTCCTCGAGGAGCTGGCGGACCTGACCTCGCTGGTGGTGGACAAGACCGGCACCCTGACGTTCGGCACCTTGCGCCTGCAATCCATCGACAGCCCGCGGGAAGACCGCCAGGTCTTGTTGAACCTGGCGGCCAGCCTCGGTTCGGCCAGCAGCCACCCGGTCAGCCGCGCGCTGGCCGGGTTGGTGGCCCAGGAGCATTTCCTGGTGCTGTCGGATATTCGCGAGCGTCAGGGCCTCGGCGTGGTGGCGCAGACCGAGCAGGGCGAAGCGGCCCTTGGGCGTCCGGAGTTGTTCGGCCAACTCGGCATCGTTACCACCGCGGTACCGGAACATGACGGACCTATTGCCGGGCTGGCGCTGAACGGCGAGTTTCTCGCCTGGCTGTTGCTGGCCGACAGCGTCAAACCGGAAGCGCGTTTTGCCCTCGACGAGCTGCGCGAACTGGGGCTGGGCCGCCAGCTGTTGCTGACCGGTGACCGCCAGAGTGTGGCCGACAGCCTGGCGCGGGATGTCGGCATCGGCGATGTCGAAGCCCAGGCGCTGCCGGAAGACAAACTCAAGCGTGTGCTGGGGGAAATCGACAGCGGTTTCCGGCCGATGGTGGTGGGCGACGGGATCAACGATTCCCTGGCGCTCAAGGCTGGAGTGGTCGGCGTGGCCATGGGCGCGGGCGGGGCGGACATTGCCCTGGCCTCGGCCGATATCGTGCTGATCGGCAGTGACCTGCGGCGCCTCGGCACCTGTGTGCGCCTGAGCCGTCAATGCCGCCAGACCCTGCAGGTCAATGTGATCATCGGCCTGGGCTGGACCCTGGCCATAGTCGCCTTTGCCGCATTCGGCTGGCTCGGTGCGGCGGGGGCGATGATCGCGGCGGTGCTGCATAACCTCAGTACCTTGCTGGTGCTGGGCAATGCCGGGCGTTTGCTGCGTTTCCAGGAGCCGTTGCTCAAGTTGTAGGGGCGCG
>Ga0066464_1000237_pt1 | contig 26518 bp, 25 predicted proteins | sample LakWasMe94_HOW11_2_FD_59583 | JGI IMG/M metagenome (GOLD analysis project Ga0066464, IMG submission 59583) | Freshwater sediment methanotrophic microbial communities from Lake Washington under simulated oxygen tension - Sediment Metagenome 94_HOW11 | ecosystem: Environmental > Aquatic >...
AGTCGATTGGGCGGGGGATAGTGCGTGGCTGAAACGTGGTGATCGTCGATGGGCGCAGGGAGCGGAACAATGACATCGAGATATGGTGCGCTGGGTTGCTTGGTCATGATCGGACTGTCGCTGGGCACGACTCATGTCTATGCCCAATGTGCCGCACCCGAACTCAAGGACGGCGTGGCGGGATACTCGGAGTGCAAGGCGTGGCCAGCCTACCCTGGAGTGAGCATTACTGCGAGTTCGCAGCTCGAGGCGCGCCCAGCTACTGAAAACCCCTATGACCAAGGTACCTACGATCTGCGCCTGGCGCTGGTTGCGAGTGAAGGTGGCGCCGCCCTGGCCACTTATTCTCAGGCCTCGTCATTCAATTCCGACGCGATCAGCTTCAATGGGCTGAGTATTGATACTGCCCGTTATAGCCTCACGCCGCAGTTATGTGCATTCGGCATTCGCGCTGCTTTCCGAGGGTCGTCACGGGCCAACCCTTTCAGTGAAGCCTGGCTGTCACTCTACGTCAAAGAGGGCAACACCCTGCGCCCGGTGCTGGAGTCGTTGGTTGTCGAGTCCTATGGGGGAGAATGGGACACCAACTGTGAAGGCGAATTTCATGAGACCAAACGCACCCTTCAGATGGCCAAGAGCAGCAGCCACGGTTATGCCGACCTGATCGTCAAAGCCCAGTCAAGTGGTTCGACCAATACTCGCAAGGGCGAAGAGTGCGTTTCCGTATCCCGTGCCGAGAAGCCGGTAGTGACCACCCTGCGTTACGACGGCAAGCAATACGTGGTACCGGAAGGCCTGAAAGGTCGTTCATTCTGATGCGTTGCCTGGTCTCCTGATGTTGGCTCGTCTGTTAGTCGTGCTGGCCACGGGCGAGGCGATGGACTCAAAGGTATCCAAGACATGCTCACCGGCCTCAACCACCTGACCCTCGCCGTTACCGATCTGAACCGCAGCCTGGGGTTCTACCGCGACCTGCTGGGCCTGCGCCTGGACGCCAGCTGGGACAGCGGCGCCTATCTGTCGCTGCCGGGCCTGTGGTTGTGCCTGTCACTGGACCCGGTGCGCCGCTCGGCGGAAGTGCCGGACTACACCCATTACGCCTTCAGCATCGAGGCCGGGCATTTCGTGGCGTTCGTCCAGCGCTTGCGCGCCGCCGGCGTGCGGGAGTGGCGCGACAACCGCAGCGAAGGCGCCTCGTTCTATTTTCTCGACCCCGACGGCCACCAACTGGAAGCCCATGTCGGCGATCTGGCCTCGCGCTTGCACGCCTGCCGGCAACAGCCCTATGCCGGGATGACGATCTTTACCGACGAATGACTGGCTGCCGCCGCTACAAGACGCCTGACTGTCGCTGTAACGACCATTGTGGGGTGGTGCGGGGGCGCACAAGCCGGCAGAATCCTGCGATCAAAACCGCGCCACCTTCGGCGCTTCGGAGTGTGGCATGACTTCTTCGCTGTTACTGGCCGTCCTCGCCTCGGGTTTTATCTACGGTATGACTCCCGGGCCCGGCGTGCTGGCGGTATTCGGTATCGGTGCCGCGCGCGGGCGACGGGCCGGGGCTGGCTTTCTCTGCGGGCATCTGCTGGGCGACGTGATCTGGTGCAGCACCGCGCTGATCGCCATCGTTGGCGCGCGGGAGATCGGCAGCAGCGCCTTCGATGTGCTGGGTGTGCTCAGCGGCCTTTATCTGTTCTGGCTCGGCCTGCGGGCAATCCGCAGCCAGAGCAGCAGCGGGCAGGAACCCCAGGGCCCGGCGCGCCAGCCGTTCTGGCACGGCATCCTGTTCGGCCTGACCAACCCCAAGGCGTACCCGGTGGCCGTGGCGACTTTCACCGCGCTGCTGTCCAGTCGCGCCGAGCTGCTCAACTGGTCGATGCTGCCCTGGCTGATCTTCCTCAGTTTCCTCGGTGGCATCGGCGCATACGCTATTCTCATTGGCATCGTCGGTGCGCGGCGGGTGCGGACCCTGTATCAGCGCCACGAACTGGCGATCACCCGGCTTTGCGGCGTGATGTTCATCGGGTTTGCCATCAACGCCTTGCTGCATGCCGTTCCGGGATTGCTGGCGAACAAGGCATAAAGGCTGTCCGCAAGGTTGCGACAGTCACGGACAAGCAGCGGTCCCGTGCCGCTGCCAGAACCCAGGGATTGATACTCGGCGCTTTATCTTCACAGGCAGTGTCGTTCCCTGATGGCAACCAACAACTCCGCGCCCCTGGCCAGTTTCATCGACCTTCTGCTGGACGCCGTCTGCGCGGTGGATGTGGAAGGTCGTTTCGTCTTCGTCAGCGCCGCCTGCGAGCGCATTTTCGGTTACACGCCGGACGAACTGGTCGGCCGGCGCATGATCGAGCTGGTGCACCCCGCGGACCGCGCGCGCACCCTGCAGGTCGCCGACCGGATCATGGCCGGCGAACCCATGCCCAACTTCGAGAACCGTTACCTGCGCAAGGACGGGCAGGTCGCCCATATCCTCTGGTCGGCGCGCTGGTCCGAGGTTGATCAGTTGCGTATCGCCGTGGCCCGCGACATCACCGAACGCAAGCAGGCCGAGTCGCGGCAGGCGGCGCTGTATGCGATCTCCGAAGCGGCCCATGCCGCCGAGGACCTGCTGGCGTTGTTCAGGCGCGTGCACCGGATCATCGGTGAATGGCTGCCGGCGCTGAATTTCTCGGTCGCACTGTACGACGAGCAATGCCAGGCCCTGAGCTTTCCCTATCACGTCGACGATCGCGAGCGTTGCCCGGAGCAGCCGGGCACGCTGACCGGCAGCCTGTGTGCCGAGGTGATCCGCAGTGGCCAGCCGTTGCTGCTGACCCCTGACGATTATGGGCCGCTGGCGGATGCCACCGCCGACCCGCACTCACCGTGCTGGCTCGGTGTGCCGCTGAACTCGCAGAAGGGCACCATCGGCGCGTTGATCGTCAAGAGCGCGCCGGGCGACGAGCGATACACCGAGCAGGACAAGGAGTTGTTGCAATACGTCTGCGCCCAGCTCGCCACCGCCATCGAGCGCAAGCAGCTGCATGCGCGCCTGCAGTACATGGCCCAGTACGACCAGTTGACCCAACTGCCCAACCGCGAATTGCTGCGTGAACGCCTGCGCAGTGCCCTGGCCCGAGCCCGTCGTGAGTCCGGGCGCATGGCCTTGCTCTACGTCGACCTGGACCGGTTCAAGCAGGTCAACGATACCTTTGGCCATGCCCTGGGCGACATGCTGTTGCAGGCCGTGGCCAACCGGCTCAAGGCTTGCGTGCGCGAAAGCGACACCGTGGCGCGGATCGGTGGCGATGAGTTCGTGGTGCTGCTCGGCTGTATCCAGCATGCGGAAGATGCCGGCATCGTCGCCGGGAAGATTCGCCAGGCGCTCAACGAGCCGCTGCGCCTGGATGGCCATCAGCTGAGCATTCTGCCGAGCATCGGTATCGGCCTGTTCCCCGAACACGGCCATGACGAAAAGCAGCTGTTCAAGCACGCCGACGAGGCGATGTACGCTGCCAAGCGCGCCCAGCGGAGCCCGTCCCGGGCCTGAAGGAAGCCGCGGAGCTGATGGTTTTTTGGCAACCGTTCGTCGTGGCCGATGCAACTTTTTCAAACCTTCGATGGCCTGAAAACTCTCACTCTGTGCAGGCGCCGTGCGCCGCCACCTGATCAAAGGAGGCCGACACCATGAGCTTCATGGCCACCCATCTGTCCCGCACCGGCTTCGCGCTGCTGCTCGGCCTCAGTGCCAGCGCGGCGTTCGCCCAATCCCCCGCGGAGTTTATCGACGACGCCTCGGCCAAGGGCATGGCCGACATCGAGGCCAGTCGCCTGGCCCACCAGAAGACGTCCTCCAAGGCGGTCAAGGACTACACCATCCTGGTCATCAACGACCGCACCACCGCCAACCAGCACCTGGCGAAAATCGCCAGGAAACTCGACCTGCCCGTGGCGCCCCGGGAAGCAGTGATCAGCAAGGCCAAGGCGCTGATCCCCGAGGTTCCGGAGGGCGAAGCCTTCGATGCCGCCTATGCCGAGAGCCAGGTCAAGGCCACCGAAGAAGCCATCGAGCAGATCCAGCAACAGGCCGAAATCACCGAGGTCCCCGAGCTCAAGGCCTTCGCCGAAGAGACCCTGCCGAAACTGCAAAACCACCTGCAAATGGCCAAGGCCCTCAAGGCTGGCCGGGCCCTGGATCAGTTGGATGGCTGAGTGGGGTTCTGGTGCTGATGCGCCTTCGGGCATGACCTGAAGGCGCACCGCGTCCAGTGCCACCGTCTCCCCCAGGCATTGTTCAATATCGATTCAACTCGGCTTCTGTTCTTGCTCGGGCAGACCGCTGATTTCACGTTGGAACGCCGCTTGTGCCCGGGCACAGGTGAGGATGCGGTAGCGCGTGCTGCGTGAGACGTTTTGGTCGCGAAAGCGCTGGTACACCGGCTGGAAGATGGTGCGGTCCAGGTTGGGTTGCGCCGCGTTCAGGTAGGTCTCGCAAAGCCGGTCGTAATCCTGCTGCGAGATGAAGCGCCGGAACCAGAAGCGGTAGAAGTAACCCAGCAGGAAACCCAGGCTGAAGTCGCGGTCGAGTACCGAGTGGGCGCAGCACTCGAAGTCGATCAGGCGCAGTCGGCCATCGGCGGCGACCAGAATGTTTTTCGGGTGGGGGTCCATGTGCACGAAGTCGTCGTCGAGCATCTGGCCGAACAGCCGGAAGATCGCCGCCAACAGGGTTTCGGCCTGCTCGGGATGGGCCAGCAGGCGGTCGTCGACACTGCAATGATCCGCCCAGAAACCCACCAGCAAGTACTCTTCGCGCAGGAACGGAAAACGCCCCTTGTAGCCAAACGCCGAGACCTGGGGCGAGAGGGCGGATTTGCCCGACACCACCGACAGGTTGATGAATTCATTGGTCAGGTCGTGCAGGCCGAAGCTGCGCTTGAGCCCGAGGAAGTTCTGCAGCTGCTTTTTCCAGTGTGTCAGGCGGTTGCGCTTGAGCACCCATTGGCGTTCGCCTTCGAGCAGGAATACGCCCCGGGTGTCTTCCGGAATATCCAGCGTAGGGTATTGCTCGGGCTTGGCAAAAAAACGCCGTATCAGCGTGTCCAGTTCGTGCCGATGGGATGGATCGAAATGGAAGGTCACGCCATTGATCTGCTGCCGATGCAGCGTTCGGGTGAAGCTCCTGAGGTGAAGCATGTAGGGTTCCTGGCCTTGGATGGCGAACGAGGGGTGGCGCTGTGAGCCTGCGCTGATACGCGAGCCGAAAGGGCGCGCATCATAATTCATCGCAGGTCCTGGCGTTCACGAAATTCATCCGGGTTCTGCGGCCTTGTGTGCCCTGGCGCTGGAAAAAACCATGCAACGATTTGTCCGGCCGCAGACTGTGTTGGCCGAGGCAGTTCGCCGGGCAGCAGGCGCGAGGCGTGCTCCAGGCGCACCTTGTGGATCATCTGCCGTGGGGGGGCGGTGGAAGATGCGTTTTCAGTAGCGCTCCAGCTGGGCGGACGATGCAGAGACAGCGAACGATAAGGTGCTGACGACGTTGGAGGCGCTTGAGAGCTATTACATCGCATGTGCGGTGCTTCGCTCCGTGGTCGGTGCCAAGCGCATCGTCCAAAGGGACACTCAGCGCCACCTCGATCTCCCGTTTGAAATACCCCAGTACCTGGCACTGAGTCGGACCGCCTCAGGTATTGACCAACCAGCGAGCCTGGCGACTGCTGCGCCAGTTGAAACTGCTCAGTGCCAGCAAGAGCAAGAGTATCGAGTAGATGGCGTAGGTCCCGAGCTTATCGTAGGCCCAACCCGCCAGCAGAATGCCAACGAGTCCGGCAAAGCGGCTGATGAAGTCTATCGAGCCATACCAGCTGCCAATGATTTCCTTGGGCACGGTGAGCTGGATGGCACTGGCCGTGGTACGAAAATACAGCGTGGTACCGAACTGGAATACGAACATGCCGGTGCCCGCGAGCCAGATGTTGCCGCGCAGGCATAACGTGATGCAGACCCCCGAGATCATGATCAGGTGGGACAGCAATATCGTGCCCGGCACCCGGGAGGCCTGGCCACTGGCGCGCAAGGCGAGTCCGCCGGCTATGGCACCCGCTGCTCCAACGGAGAACAGGTAGCCGGTCTGTGCTTCAGAAAACCCATGAAAGCCCCGCAGCAGGGGAACCCACAGGAGCGCCAGCACGCTGACCACCAGCAGGCAGGTGGCATAGGAGGCAAGGAAATATCGCCAGCGTGGAGCGCGCAACAGATCGATGGTGGCTCTTGACGCACCGGTGACACTTTCCTGGAAGCGTTGGGCAAACGACGTGCTGCAGATATCGAGGGTCGAGGTCTTCTCATTCAAGCCGCTCAGGCTGATCGTCAAGGCGAGTGCCGCCAGCATGAAGGCAATGGAGGCCAGCAGTGAGATCGACAAGCCGACGTTGAAAATGACCAGGGCGCCGATGACCGGCCCCAGGGTCCTGGCAATGCCATTGAAGGTGGCGAGCAGGCCGTTGATTCTGGGGATGTTGTCAGGGGTGAAAAGGAACGGGATCAAGGCAAACATGAGCAGCCGTGAGTACTGATGGATCAGGTCGACGAAGAAGGCAAAAAACCACACCCATTCCACGGAGCTGTCGTAGATCCTGAGGACAAGAATGGCCAGGGCAAACACCGCAATGTTGGCCAGTTGCGTGGCAATGAACAGTTTCCATTTGTTGAAACGATCGATAAAACCCGCGCCTATCAGGGTCACCAGTATTTCAGCGCTATAGCCGACGGCGTAGGTGGTGGTAACGGCGAGCGTCGTTCCGCTGATGGAGTAGGCGAGGTTGGCGAATACCAGGTCGTAGATGGCTTCGGAAAGTATGAGTAATACCCCCAGAGCCACAAAGGACCACACGGACCGCGTCGTTGAACTGAAGGAGGTGGGCACAGAAATTTAATCCGTTAAATTTTCTATCACGAGGCCAGGGCGTCGATGTGGGCGGGCAGGCGCGACTGGGCTGTTCAACGTTTCCGGGGTGTTTTTCCCGTCGCCATCTTATGCCGTGCGGGGGCATGAAAAATAGCGGAGTCATGAGGCCGATATGGAACATTAGGTTATGAGCCAGGGGCTTCTGGCTCTAACGGGATGCTCTTTTATCCAGTGCCTGGCCCCAGGGAAAATGGGCCCAGGTCAGTGCGCAGCGTTCTGGCGGAACTGTCGTGGGCTGACGCCGGTCAGGGCCTTGAACTGGCGGCTGAAGGCGCTGTGGTCGGTGTAGCCGCATTGCAGGGCGACGTCGGTGATCGGCAGTTCGCCGAGCAGCAGGCGCGAGGCGTGTTCCAGGCGCACCTTGTGGATCATCTGCCGTGGAGTGAGATGGAAGATGCGTTTGCAGTAGCGCTCCAGCTGGGCGATGGACAGGTCGGCGATATGGGTCAGGTCGTCGAGGCGAATGGCTTCGTTGTAGTGCTCGCGGATATGCCGGTCCACCGCGGCCAGGCGTTCGTAGGCCGGGTGCGCGTCACGGGCCGCCTGCAGGTCGAGGGAGATGCCGGCCATGCCGATGATCCGCCCGTCGCGCCCGTGCAGCGGCAGCTTGTGGGTCAGGCACCAACCGGGTTCGCGGCTGCCGTACAGGTGCAGTTCCAGTTGGCCCTTGATGGTGATGCCCTGGCGCAGCACGCGCTGGTCCTGCTCGGTATAGACCGGGCCGAGCACGGCGGGAAACACCTCGGCCGAGGTCCTGCCCAACAACGGCGCGACGTTCTTGAAGCCGCAACGCTGGGCCAGGGTCAGGTTGGCGGTAAGGTAGCGGGCCTGCAGATCCTTGATGAAAAACACCGCGTTGGGCAAGGTGTCGAGCAGCGGGATCACCAGGGCCATGCTGCCCAGGAGGCCGTGAATATCCTCGGGCGCCTGGCTGGCGATGGCTTCGGGCAGGCGGTGCAGCTGAGCGGTGTCGATCATCAAGGGCTGCTCTTGTTAGGGGGCGGGGCGCGCCCTGCGACTTTGGATCTACTGGCTCATCCTTGAATTCCACGGCGTCGTTGGCGTGCGGCCCGTGGCAACGGTCTGCTCTTCACTTCACGCTGGGTGTCGACGACTCCATCAGCAAGGTCTCGATCCGCGCCGGCACCAGGGGCGCTCGTGGTGTCGGCGCGGTCCAGCCGAACAGGGCCTGTGCCGCCGTGGCGCAGACCCGTCCCTGGCAGGCGCCCATGCCGCAGCGGCTGTGCAGTTTGGCCTCGCTCCAGCCCGCTTCGCCAGCCACGGCGGCGTAAGGCACATCCTCGCAGCGGCACAGCAGCGTATCAGGTCGCGCCAGGCGCAGAAGCGCGGGTTGCAGAGCGAAGGTTTCACTCACTCGCTCGGCGAACGCCTGCCAATGGGCCCGACGCTGGATCAGCGCCATGGCCTCCTGGGTCTGTCCGCTGGCGGCCAGCCCGGCGATCTCGCCTTCGACCCTCGCCAGTTCGCTACCGCCGACCCCGGTGCATTCGCCGGCCGCGTAGACCTGCGGGAGGCTGGTGCCCTGGTAACGGTCCACCGCGATGGCGTTGGCCTGCAGTTGGCAGCCGAGGTGGCTGGCCAGGGTGGTGTTGGGCACCAGGCCGAAACCGCAGGCGAGACGTTCGCAGGGTATTTCCCGAACCTGCTCGCCCTGCTGGATACGCACCGCTTCCAGGCGATCGTCGCCCAGGGCTTCGAGCACATGGGCGTTGTAGCGATAGGCGGTGGTGGCCAGCCCGGCGGCCTGGCCGAGCTTGGCCGGCCAGCGCCACAGTCCGGCGGTGAATTTCGCCAGTGCGGCCAGCGGGGCTTGTTCCAGGACCGCCTCGACCCGGGCGCCGGCCTGGCGGGCGGTGGCGGCGCTGGCCAGCAGCAACGGCCCGCTGCCGGCGATGACCACCCGCTCGCCGGCCATGGCCAGGCCGTTTTTCAGCAGCGCCTGCAAGGCCCCGGCGCCTGTCACTCCGGGCAAGGTCCAGCCGGGGAAGGGCAGCAGCAGCTCGCGGGCGCCACAGCACAGAATCAGGCTCTGGTACTGGACCAGCAAAGCCTGCTCGGCATTTTCCAGCAGCAGGGCATTGGCGCCGGCGCCGGCCACCACCCGGGTACCCGGCAGGTAGCGCAGCCGCGGATGCTCCAACACTTGCAAGGCTTCGCGAGCGATGCCGGGGAGCGCGACGCCTGGCCCGTTGCGCCAGATCTGGCCGCCGGGGCGCGGGTTGTCGTCGAGCAGGACGATGGAGAGCTCGCTGCGGCTTGCCGCTCGGGCTGCCGCGAGGCCCGCCGGGCCACCGCCGACGATAAGAATGTCGCAGCTCAGGCGCTGTGGGTTCATGGCGTGCGCTCCACGTGCATGCCTTCGCGGCACAGGGTCTGGCAGGCCAGTTGGCGCCGGCCGTCGATGGTCATGCGGCATTCCTGGCAGATGCCCATGCCGCAGAAGGGCGCCCGGGGTTGGCCGGTGCAGGAGGTTCGGGTACGTGGGTCGCCGCTGCCGGCGATGGCCGCGGCGACGCTCAGGCCATCGCGCACGGTCAGCGTCTGACGGTCCAGGTAGATGATCATGGGGCGCTTCCTGTAGGGGTGGCGGTCAGCTCGGCGAAGCGTTCGGGGCGATAGGCCTGGGCGTCGATATCCGGCCATTCGCCGAGCATCAGATGGGTCAGCAGACGGCCGCTGCCGGGGGCGGTGGTGACACCCAGGCCTTCATGACCGACCGCCAGCCACAGGCCTTTGTATCGTGGATGTTCACCAAGGATCGGCAGGCCGTCCGGGGTGGCAGCGCGAAAGCCGGTCCAGGCGCGGATGCCATTCAATTGCGCCAGCCCCGGCAGATAGGCCACGGCCCGTTGCAGCATCGGCGTCAACACTTCGGGCTCGATGGCCGGGTCGAGGGTGTCGAACTGCCGGGACGAGCCGATCAGCAATTGCCCGGTCGGCCGTGGCTGCACATTGAACGCCACCGAGGTGCCGTTGCTGGCGTGGGCGCTGGCGGCGTAGCCCAGCTCCACCAGTTGGTGGGACACCTGTTGCGGGTAACGATCGGTGATCAGCAGATGGCCCTTCTTCGGCCGCAACGGCAACTCCGCCAGCAGGCTCCTCGACGCCAGACCGTTGGCCAGCACCACGTACTCGGCACGCAGCACGCGGCCGTCATCCAGCTCCACGCGCTGGGCGGCGATGGCGCTGACCGTGGCCCGTTCGCAGCTGATCCCCGGTGTGTTGTGCAACAGCCAATGGGCCGTGGCCGGGGCGTAGAGAATGCCGTCTCCGGGGATCTTCAGGGCGCCGCCAAGACCTTTGCGCAACATGGGTTCGAGTTCGGCCAGGGTTGTACTGTCGAGCAATTCGCCCGCCACCCCGTGTTGGGCCAGGGTCGCTTGCTTGGCCCGGGCCAGGTCCATTTCCGCCGGGTCCGCGGCCAGCCACAGGGTGCCGCAATTGCGGTAGGCACAGGTGGCCGGCAGGTGCGCGCGCAGCTGGTTCCACAGGCCGATGGAGTAGTGACTCAGCGCCAGTTCGGCGGGGTTGTCGTCCATCGCCACCAGGTGGCCCATGCCCGCGCCGGTGGCGCCGCCGCTGGCGTTGTCGAGCACCCGCACCCGCAGGCCGCGGCGGGCCATTTCATGGGCACAGGCGGCTCCGACTATGCCGCCGCCAATCACCAGTACATCGGCTTCGGCCGGCTCGCTCACGAGAGGATGCCCCAGCCGAAGGGATCGCTGTCTTCGATCAGCAAGCTGGCTTCGGCGCTGATATGGGCGGTGCCGCGAATGGTCGGGATGACCTGCTCGCCCGCCTGCTCGTAGCTGGCGCTGAACTGGCTGCCGATCACGCTGGCCTGACGCCAGGTCGCCCCGGGCGCCAGCTTGCCGTCGGCGGCCAGGCAGGCCAGCTTGGCGCTGGTGCCGGTGCCGCAGGGGGAGCGGTCGTAGGCCTTGCCGGGGCACAGCACGAAGTTGCGGCTGTCAGCATTTTCGTCGTCGGCGAACAGCTCGATATGGTCGATCACACCGCCGTCGGCGCCGCTGATGCCGGCGGCCTCCAGGGCTTCGCGCACGGCCCAGGTGTAGTGGGTCAGGGCTTCGACGTTGTCCAGGGCGATGCGCTGGCCGTGCTCGCTGATCAGGAAGAACCAGTTGCCGCCCCAGGCGATATCGCCGCGGACGGTGCCGTGGCCGGGCAGCTGCAGCTCGACGGCGCTGCGGTAACGGTAGGCCGGCACGTTGCGCACGCTGACCGAGAGGTCGTCGTGCAGGGTGGCGCTGACGGTGCCCACCGGGGTTTCGATACGGTGCACGCCGGGTTCGATACGGCCCAGGTGATATAGGGAACGCACCAGGCCGATGGTGCCGTGGCCGCACATGCCCAGGTAACCGCTGTTGTTGAAGAAGATCACCCCGGCACAGGTATCCGCCGCCTGGGGCTCGCACAGCAGGGCCCCCACCAGCACGTCGCTGCCCCGCGGTTCCAGCACGCAGGCTGTGCGCCAGCGATCGTGATGCTCTTGCAGGATCGCCAGCCGTTCGGCCATCGAGCCGCTGCCCAGATCGGGAAAGCCGTCGACAACCAGGCGAGTCGGCTCGCCCCCCGTATGTGAATCGATGACGGTTATTTTTTTCATGGCATCACCTGACGGAAAAGGCCTACAGATTGGCTCGGGAAAGGGCCGTATCGCTTGTGGGTTTTCTCTGCGGCGGATGACGAAATCGGCACAGTGGGGTTTTCCGCCAACCCTGTAGCCGCTGCCGCAGGCTGCGCACGGACGCGCAGCGTCCGCCTGATCGAACGACGCGGTGTGACAGAAAGACCGGGGATACAGGTTCTGCGTCTGCTGCGCAGCCGATCGCAGCCTGCGGCAGCGGCTACAGGGGTGGAGTTCTGCGGGAAAAAGCGCAGAAAAGGCCTATGGGCGATTGGGCAAATGTGCCGATTTCGTCTTGCTTAAGCGGGAAAAGTCTCAAGCTGCGAGGCGGCGAAAGGCGGAATCTGTTTTTCGTTTCCAACGCCTGTCGGCCCCGACCGACTCAACTAACAAGGACAAGACCATGAGCCGTAAAGCCATCCACTGGAGCGGTGTGTTCCCTGCTGTCAGCACCCAGTTCAAAGCTGACTTTTCCCTGGACCTGGACGCCACCCACAGCGTCATGCGCAACCTGGTGGCCGACGGTGTGTCGGGCCTGGTGGTGTGCGGCACCGTGGGCGAAAACACCTCGCTGAGCACCGCGGAAAAGCTCTCGGTGATCGAGGTCGCCAAGGACGCCGCCGGCGGCCGCGTACCGGTGATTGCCGGGATCGCCGAGTTTACCACCGAGTTCGCCCGCAACACCGTGCGCGAAGCGGCCAAGGTCGGGGTCGACGGGGTGATGGTCATGCCGGCCCTGGTGTATTCGGCCAAGTCCCATGAAACCGCCGCGCACTTTCGCAGCATCGCCACTGGCACCGACCTGCCGGTGATGGTCTACAACAACCCGCCGATCTACAAAAACGACGTCACCCCGGACGTGCTGATCGCCCTGCAGGACTGCGAAAACATCGTCTGCTTCAAGGACTCCTCCGGCGATACCCGGCGCTTCATCGACCTGCGCAACGCCGTGGGCGACCGCTTCGTGCTGTTCGCCGGCCTGGATGACGTGGTGGTGGAAAGCATCGCCGTCGGCGCCGAGGGCTGGGTCTCCGGCATGTCCAACGCCTTCCCGAAAGAGGGCGAGACCCTGTTCCGCCTGGCCAAGGAAAAACGCTTCGAGGAAGCCCTGGCGCTGTACCGCTGGTTCATGCCGCTGCTGCACCTGGATGCGCGTCCGGACCTGGTGCAGTGCATCAAGCTCTGCGAGGAACTGGTCGGCCGCGGCTCCTCGATCACCCGCCCACCCCGCCTGGCCCTGCAGGGCGAGACCCTGGCCGAGGTCAAGGCGATAGTCGCCAAGGCCCTGGCCGAGCGCCCGCAATTACCCGACGTCGGTCTGTAAGCCCGCCGACAGGGCGCTCCCGCGCGCTGGGTGGCGGGGGCGCCCTGGTCCACGAGAAGAACAATCAGGCACTCGCGCAGTGCCGTGTTTCACCACGTCGGTACCCCGTCCGCGGGAGGCCGACGCGACATTCGATCTGCCTACTCCAATAACTCAATAAGAAGGCGCGCCTATGTCAGGCCAAGGCAAATTCAAGAAACAGCTCTCTCTGGTTGACCTCACATTCATCGGCCTGGGGGCGATCTTCGGCTCTGGCTGGTTGTTCGCCGCCAGCCATGTCTCGGCCATCGCCGGGCCGGCGGGGATCTTCTCCTGGTTGCTCGGCGGTTTCGCCGTCCTGCTGCTGGGCATCGTCTATTGCGAGCTGGGCGCGGCCTTGCCGCGAGCGGGCGGGGTGGTGCGTTATCCGGTGTTCTCCCACGGGCCGCTGCTGGGCTACCTGATGGGCTTCATCACCCTGATCGCGTTTTCCAGCCTGGTGGCCATTGAAGTGGTAGCGGCGCGGCAATACGCGGCGGCCTGGTTTCCGGGGCTGACCCATGCCGGCAACAGCAATCCGACCATTCTCGGCTGGCTGGTGCAGTTCGCCCTGTTGTGCCTGTTCTTCTGGCTCAACTACTCCAGCGTCAAGACCTTCGCCAAGTCCAACAACCTCATCAGCCTGTTCAAGTTCGTCGTGCCGCTGCTGGTCATTGGCGTGCTGTTCACCTTCTTCAAGCCGGAGAATTTCCACGTCCAGGGCTTTGCTCCCTTTGGGCTGTCCGGCATCGAAATGGCGGTCTCCGCCGGCGGCATCATCTTCGCCTACCTGGGCCTGACGCCGATCATTTCGGTGGCCAGCGAAGTGCGCAATCCACAGCGCACCATTCCCATCGCCCTGATCCTTTCGGTGCTGCTCTCGACCCTGATCTACGGCCTGCTGCAATTGGCGTTCCTCGGCAGCATTCCCACCGACATGCTGGCCAACGGCTGGAGCAGTATCAGCAAGGAATTCTCCCTGCCGTACCGCGACATCGCCCTGACCCTGGGCGTCGGCTGGCTGGCCTATCTGGTGGTGGCGGACGCGGTGATTTCCCCCAGCGGCTGCGGCAACATCTACATGAACGCCACGCCACGGGTGGTGTACGGCTGGGCGAAGACCGGGACCTTTTTCAAGATCTTCACCCGCATCGACGAACAGTCCGGCATCCCGCGCCCGGCGCTGTGGCTGACCTTCGGCCTGTCGGTGTTCTGGACCTTGCCGTTCCCGTCCTGGGAAGCGCTGATCAATGTGGTGTCGGCAGCCCTGGTGCTCAGTTATGCGATTGCCCCGATCAGCGTGGCGGCGCTGCGCAAGAGCGCGCCGGACCTGCCGCGGCCGTTCCGGGTCAGCGGCTTCGGCCTGTTGGGGCCGGTGTCCTTTGTCATTGCCGCGCTGATCGTCTACTGGTCCGGCTGGAGCACGGTGTCCTGGCTGCTGGGCCTGCAGATCCTGATGTTCGTCATCTACCTGGGCTGCAAACACCTGGTGCCCACCGACCACCTGAGCCTCACCGAACAGGTGCGCTCGTCCCTGTGGCTGATCGCCTTCTACGCCCTGACCATGGTCATTTCCTACCTGGGCAGCTTCGGCGGTATCGGCATACTTATTCACCCCTACGACACCCTGGCCGTCACCCTCATGGCCCTGTGCATCTACTACTGGGGCGCCAATACCGGGGTGCCGGGCAGCAAGCTGGTGTTGGAAGGGGAAGACGAATGACTGCTAGGCATTTCACGCCATTTATTCAGAGAGGTAACCCATGCCTGTAACAGGACAACTGCTGATCGGCCAATCCCGCGTGCGCGGCGGCCACGGTGAAGTGCACGCGCTGGCCGCCGCCACTGGCGAAGCCCTGGCGCCGAGTTTTGGCGGTGCCGGCCCGAATGACCTGGAGCGCGCCTGCGCCCTGGCCGAAGCGGGGTTCGACCGCTATCGGGAAACCAGCCTGGAACAACGGGCGGCGTTCCTGGAAAGCATCGCTAGCAACATCCTTGCCCTGGGCGATGAGCTGATCGAGCGTTGCATGAGCGAGACCGGCCTGCCTCGCGCCCGCCTGGAAGGCGAGCGGGGGCGCACGGTCGGCCAACTGCGCTTGTTCGCGGCGGTGGTGCGCGACGGCAGTTTCCTGGAAGCGCGCATCGACCCGGCCCAGCCGGAGCGCCAGCCCTTGCCCAAGGTGGATCTGCGCCTGCGCCAGATCGCCATCGGGCCGGTGGCGGTGTTCGGTGCCTCGAACTTTCCCCTGGCGTTTTCCGTGGCCGGTGGCGACACCGCCTCGGCGCTGGCCGCCGGTTGCCCGGTGGTGGTCAAGGCGCATTCGGCGCACCCCGGCACCTCGGAGCTGGTAGGGCAGGCGATCCAGCAGGCGGTGCACAGCCACGGCTTGCCGGAAGGGGTGTTCTCGCTGCTGTTCGATTCCGGCCGCAGCATTGGCCAAGGGCTGGTGGCGGACAGTCGGATCAAGGCCGTGGGCTTTACCGGTTCGCGCAGCGGCGGTGTGGCGCTGATGAAGATCGCCGCGGCCCGCGAGGAGCCGATTCCGGTGTATGCCGAGATGAGTTCGATCAACCCGGTGCTGCTGTTGGCCAATGCGCTGGCCGAGCGGGGCGAAGCCATCGCCAAGGCCTTTGTCGGCTCTCTGACTATGGGCGCCGGTCAGTTCTGCACCAACCCGGGGTTGATCCTCGCCGTCGACAGCCCGGCGCTGCGGGCATTCGAAGCCGCGGCGGCCGCATCGCTCAAGGATGCGCACGCGCAGACCATGCTCACGCCAGGCATCCACGCCAGCTACTGCCAGGGTGTCGAGCGGCTGCTACGGCATGCCGAGGTGGACAGCCTGGGGCAGGGCGGCGACGGCGAGCGTTATCAGGCCCGCGCCGCGCTGTTCGCCACTTCGGCGGCGGCCTTTATGGCCCGCGCTGCGCTGCGGGAAGAAGTCTTCGGCCCGGCCTCGTTGATCGTGCGCTGCACCGATGCGGCCCAGATGAAAGCGCTGCTGGCGAGCCTGGAAGGTCAGTTGACTATCGCCCTGCACCTGAGTGACGACGACCATCCGCAAGCCCGGGAACTGCTGCCGTTGCTGGAGCGAAAGGCCGGTCGCCTGCTGGTCAACGGCTTTGGCACCGGTGTCGAAGTCGGCCATGCCATGGTCCATGGCGGGCCATTCCCGGCTACCTCGGACACGCGCACCACCTCGGTGGGCAGCCTGGCGATCCAGCGTTTCCTGCGCCCGGTGTCTTATCAGGACTTGCCGCAAGCACTGCTGCCGCAGGCCCTGCGCAGCGACAACCCCTGGCAGATTCCGCAGCGTCTCAACGGCGAGCGTTCGCGTTGAAAGTCTGTAGCCGCTGCCGAAGGTTCGGGCCGCGTTCGGACGATAAGGCCGCAGGCCTTCGGCGATCTCACCCTCAACCCAATAGGGTCGGTTTTCCCCGGCCTTGACTGTCGCCACCGGACCAGGAGTCCCTATGTCCGATCTCGTTACCCTTTCCCTTGCCGAAGTCCAGGCACTATCCCTCAAAGTCCTGGCCCGCCACGGCCTGTCCGATGCCCATGCCCGGGCCATTGCCGAGGTCATCACCCAGGGGCAGCGCGACGAGTGCCACTCCCACGGGGTGTATCGGCTGCTGGGCTGTGTGCGCTCCGTGCGCGAGGGCAAGGTCGACCCGCTGGCCGAGCCGAGCCTGCGGCATATTTCCGCGGGTGTGCTGGAGGTGGATGCGCACTACGGTTATTCCTTGCTGGCGTTCCAGACCGGTCTGCCATTGCTGGTGGAAAAAGCCCGTAGCCAGGGCCTCGCGGCCATGGCGATCAAGCGCTGCTTCCACTTCTCGGCGCTGTGGCCGGAAGTCGAGGCCATCGCCGCCGAAGGGCTGGTGGGCATCGCCATGAACCCCAGCCACAGTTGGGTAGCGCCGGCCGGTGGCAGCAAACCGGTGTTCGGCACCAACCCCCTGGCCTTTGCCTGGCCACGGCCGTCGGGCCAGCCGTTCGTGTTCGACTTCGCCACCAGCGCCATCGCCCGCGGCGATATCGAACTGCACGCGCGCCAAGGCAAAGCCATCCCCGAACACTGGGCCATCGATGCCCAGGGCCAGCCCACCACGGACGCCAGGGCAGCCCTGCAAGGCGCCATGCAAACCTTTGGCGGACACAAGGGTTCAGCCCTGGCGGCGATGATCGAACTGCTGGCCGGCGCGCTGATCGGCGACCTCACCAGCGCCGAATCCATGGCCTTCGACGCCGGCGTCGGCGCCGCGCCCTGCCACGGCGAACTGATCCTCGCGTTCGACCCCAAAGTGTTTTTGGGCGAGGACTATCAGCAAGGTCTGGCTCGAGCCGAAGGACTGTTCACGGCCATCACCGAGCAAGGCGCGCGGCTACCGTCGCAGCGGCGCTTCGAGGCCAGGGCGCGCAGTGCGCAACACGGCGTGCAGATCCCACTCGCGCTGTTCAACGATATCCAGGCGCTGTTGGCGCAGTAGCCGCGGTCCCCTGTAGGAGCGAGGCTTGCCCGCGATGGCGTCGGTGGCCTTCAGAAAGGGATTGCTGCCTGGAACAGGATGGGTGCCTATGGTGGCCTTATCGCGAGCAAGCTTCCTCCTACAGGTGTCTGCGTGTCAGGGGGAAGTTCTGCTACTGATATCCGGCGATGCCGACGCCAACCTGCTACTTTCACTGCGGCGTTTTTTACCCTCGGTGAATATGGATATCCAGTTGATGAACCTCCACTTCGAAACCCCCAACCTGCTGCTCCGCCCACGTACCCTCGAACACTTCGAGGCGTGCATCGCCATGGACCTCGATCCGCAAGTCACCCGTTACCTTCCCGGCCCCTGGGACGGTGGTGAGGAGCACCGCGATTTTGTGCGTTCGCGCATCGAGCGCGATTTTGGTGAGCACTGCGGTTACTGGGCGATCTTTGCCAAGTCCGCGCCGGAGGAGTTTCTCGGCTGGGTGTCGTTCATTCCCTACGAGGCCATCGGCCCGGAACTGGAAATGGGCTGGCGCCTGGTGCGGCGGGCGTGGGGCAAAGGCTTTGCGTCCGAGGCGGCGGGGCGCATTGTCGAGCATGCCTTTCTTGGGGCAGGACTCGATCGCATCGTCGCCGACGCCCATGCCTTGAACCAGGCCTCGCTGGGGGTGGCGCGCAAAGTGGGTTTTCGTTTTGTACGTGACGGCGAGTTCGATGGCTTGCCGAGCAAGTTTTTCGAAATGACCCGTGCGGATTTCGACGCTCGACGACGTTGATCGGCCGCCGCTGACTGGCCGTTTGTCGCCACTCTGCTGTCGCTATCTACCGGCCGCTGTCAGGTTCAGCAAGCAGACAGTTTCGAGCTGTTAAAACACTCCGTACGCCTGGCAGGAGCCGGGTGGTTGCAGGGGGCGTTGTCAGCAGTTCAAACGTCGGCGCCAAGCGCCGGGGAGGCAGCATGTTGTTACGTTACACGGCTCTGGTGGCGGTGGTCGTAGTGGCCTCCGGGTGTGTGCAGGAACGGGTGGTGCATGAGCGGCGGGTGGTCGAACGCGCGGCGCCGGTGGAGTACGTCGAGGTGGTTGCGCCGCAGCCACCGCCGGTGCGGGTCATCGAAGTCGAACCCATGCATCGCCCGGGTTATGTCTGGTCCCGGGCTTACTGGCACTGGGATGGCCGGCAGTATGTGGCGGCCCATGGTCACTGGGAGCCGTTGCGTCCCGGGTACCATTATGTGCACCCGTTCTGGGAGCGTCGCGGCGATGGCTGGCACCTGCATGCGGGTGGCTGGGCCAGTTGACCGAGGGCGAGCCGGCGTACAGGCAAGCCGATGAAAACGACCCGAACGGGTCGTTTTTTTTGCGCTCGGCAGAGCGTGCAGGCCCCGCTGTCAGGAGCGCCACGAGCCTTCGGGCAATTCGACCTCGCGTTGCGCCTCCGCCAGGGCCGCGCGCAGCCCCGGTTTATCCAGCGGGATGCAGTAGGCCGGTTTGGCCCGTTCGAAGCGCCAGCTGTCCGCCAGGCTGCCGCCATCGACAGCGTCGAAACCCAACTCGTCGAGCAATTGCACGACCTGCGCCTTGGCCTGCGGGTCGTCGCCGGCAATCGGCAGGGCTCGACGATCAGGGGCGCCGTGGGGGCGGCCGTCGGTCAGCAGGTCCTGGGCGAGGATGGCATTGAACACTTTCACCACCCTGGCGCCTTCGAGGTGCTCGGCGAGCAGTTGGCTGGTGGTGGTTTCGAAGCGGTCCAGGGCTTCGATATGACCGTCGCGGGCCGGGTAATAGTTGTTGGCGTCCAGCACCGTCTTGCCGGCCAGCAGGGCGGCGGGGAGGCTGCGGTAATGGGCCAGCGGGATGGCCACCAGCACCAGTTCGCCGAACTGCACGGGGTCTTCGACGCTGCCGATGCGGCTGCCGCGAATGCCGCTGGCCACACTGCTCATGGTCTGCGGGCCGCGGGAGTTGCTGAGCATCACCTCATGCCCCGCCGCCAGGGCCAGTTGCGCCACGGCGCGCCCGATAAAACCTGCTCCGATAATGCCGATACGCATGTCCATGCTCCGTTGAAAGGGTCGAGCGGCTATGATGATTCGCCACCAGATGGCGATAAATAAGCGTCTGGTATTTGGTCTTGTTACTGGGAGTGTTGAATGGTGGATCGCCTGACCAGCATGGAGGCCTTTGTCGCGGCCGCCGAAAGCGGTTCCTACGCCCGTGCGGCGACTCGCCTGGGGCTGTCGCCGCAGATGGTCGCCAAGCATGTCGCGGCGCTGGAGCAGCGGCTGGGCGCGCGCCTGCTCAACCGCACCACGCGCCGGCAAAGCCTGACCGAGCTGGGCAGTGCGTACCTCGAGCGCTGCAAGCACATCCTCGGCGAGGCCCAGGCCGCCGATTCCCTGGCGCAGATCATGAACGCCACGCCCCGGGGCAAGTTGCGCATCAGCGCGCCAGTCACCTTCGGTTCCTACAGCCTCATGCCCTTCGTGACAGGGTTTTTGCGCGAGCATCCAGAGGTGGAAATCGACCTGCACCTCACCGATCGCTACATCGATCTGGTGGAGGAGGGCTACGAAGCGGCCTTTCGTATCGGACCGCTGGCCGATTCCAGCCTGACCGCCAGGCCGCTGGCGCCCTATCGGCTGATTGCCTGTGCGGCGCCTGCCTATCTCGCTGCACGGGGCACACCACGGGTGCCGGCCGATCTTGAGGAGCACGAGTGCCTGGGGTACGCCTACTGGTCACGGCCGGCGGACAACCAATGGCAGTTCCGCCGCGATGGCCAGGTGCATGAGGTTCAGGTGCGCAGCCGCTTGCAGGTCAACGAGAGCAAGGCGCTGCTGTCGGCGGCCGTGGATGGCTTCGGCATAGTGCTGGGGCCGGCGGATTTTCTCGAGCCGGCGCGGGCCGCGGGGGAGTTGGTGCAGTTGCTACCTGGCTATGAGGCACCGAGCCGCGCCATGCATCTGCTGTACCGACCGGACCGGCAGATGACCGCCAAGCTGCGGCACTTCGTCGATGCGGCTATTGCTCGTTTTGGCGCCTGAGATCACTGCCGAAACCCCTCGCAGCGCTCTAGACCAAAGGTCTTGAGAACCACGATTTTTTGTAACCGATACCGTTCGTCCGACGGATGGGTTTGGCAAGCGCCTGCCCGTCAGTCATTCTGGAGGGCGAGATGTCCTAGTGCCACTACTGTATTCATGGCTGTCGCGTCCCCCAGCCTCCTTGCGAATAGGTTGTTTATTGTGATGATCGCGTTATCCCGGCCCGAGGTTGTGTATGCCTGACAAGGCGATTGCCGAGGAGCGGCGCCTGGCCGCCCTGCATGCCCTGGAGTTGCTGGACACCGCCAGTTGCGAGAATTTCGACCGGATCTGCCGCATGGCGGCCGAGTACTTCAAGGTGCCTACCGCCTTGATCAGCCTGGTGGACCGCGATCGCCAGTGGTTCAAGTCGCGGGTGGGCTTCGATGAGCCGCAGACCCCCATCAGTCAGTCGTTCTGTGCCTTCACGGTGCAAGGCCGCGAGGTGCTGGAGGTGCGCAACGCGGCGCGCGATCCGCGCTTCCGAGACAACCCGCTGGTGACCCGGGACCAGGGCATCCGCTTTTACGCCGGGGCGCCGCTGTTGACCGCGTCCGGTTATGCCATCGGTAGCCTGTGCATCATCGACAAGGTCGAGCAGCAGTTGAGCATTGTCGAACGCCAGCAGTTGCGGGACATGGCGGCGATGGTCATGGAGCAGGTCGAGCAGCGCCAGCGCCTGCGCCGTCGCGACCCGGTCAGCGGCCTGGCCAATCGCGAGCAGTTCCAGGGCGACCTGCGGGACCTGGCCGAGCACCACCTCGGCGAAAAGCGTGTGCTGGTGCTGATCGATGCCCTGGACATGAAGGTGGCCCACGAACTGACCCTGGCCCTGGGGCTGGCGCCCTTCGAGACCATCATCCGCTTTCTCGCGTTGCGCCTGCAGGAATACCTGGGGCGGCATGTGCGGGTCTATCACGTGTCGGTCAAGCGCTTCGGCTTCCTGCTGCCGGCGCCGGCCCAAGGACTCAATCAACTGCTCGATGCCTTGGTCAGTCGCCTGCGTCGCCAGCCGCCCGGGCTGGGGTTTCCCATGATTCCCACGGTCTGCGCGGGAACCGTGGAGTTCGAGATCGATACCCACTCGGTGGACGATGCCTTGCGCAAGGCCATGTTCGCCCTGGAACTGGCCATGGCCAGGCGCAGTTTCTGGGCGCATTACGATGCCGGGCGCGATCACGCCCAGCGCCGCGCGTTCAACCTGGCCTCGGACCTCAACGATGCCTTGCGCAGTGGCCAGATCTACCTGATGTTCCAGCCGCGCTTCGCCCTGCCCGACGGGGCCCAGGTGAGTGCCGAAGCCTTGTTGCGCTGGGAACATCCGTGGCTGGGGCCGATCTCGCCCGCCGAGTTCATTCCGGTGATGGAGCGCAACGGCCTGATTCATCAGGTGACCCGCTGGGTCATCGACACGGTGTTGAGCAAGTTGCACAGCTGGAGCCTGCCCGAGAGCAGCAAGCTGTCGATCAATCTGTCGCCCAAGGATTTCGAGGACCAGGATATCGCCGAGCTGATCCGCTACGCCTGCAAGCTGCACCGCATCGACCCGCGGCGCCTCGAAGTGGAGATCACCGAAGGCGAGTGGCTGCGTTCCAACCCGAATGTCCTGGCGCAACTGACGCGCATTCGCGAGCTGGGCATGGACGTGGCCATCGATGATTTCGGTACCGGCTACAGCAACTTCGCCTACCTGCATCAGATCCCGGCCAACGTGGTGAAACTCGACAAGTCGATGATCACCGACCTGGAGCGCAACACCCAGCACCAGAAGATCACCCGCTCGATCATCAGCCTGGCCCGCGAGCTGGGTTATCGCACCGTCGCCGAGGGCATCGAGAGTTTCAAATGCCTGCAGATGCTCTATGCGTTCGGCTGCGATGAGGCCCAGGGTTATTTCTTTGCCAGGCCGATGCTGCAGGAACGCTTCCTGGCCTGGAGCGGGGCGAATCGTTTTCCGCTGCAGCCCTGCGTCTAGGGCAGGCCTGATGCTCGCCGACGAGGCTGTGTCTTAGCGGGTCTGGTCGAGGGCCTTGGCCATGGCTTCTCCCGCCAGGGCGTGGACCTTGCGGGTCGGGTGCCATTCATCCCAATAGAAATATTCGTCTGGATGGGCGCATGCCGGCTTCACCTCGGGGTAGGTCGGCTGGCACGGTTGGTCGAGCTGGGCCAGGCCATGTTCGGCAGGCTGGCGGCGCAGTTGGTCGCTGAAGGTGATGTGGTCGAAGTAGGTGATCTGCACATCGAGCTTTTTGCTCTCGGCCACCAGCAGCGGCGGCAGTTGCCGTTCAAGTATCTGCTGATAGCGCAGCGCCTGTTCGCTCTGCCCGCTGGCCACCACCGCCGGGACATGGCGCAGGTCGGTGCTGCCGACCACCAGGAAATGCTTGGCGCCAGCCTTGGCCAGACGGCCGACGGCGTTCTGGATATGGCCGATGCTGCTGGCGGCCAATTCGTCGATCGGCTCCTTATGGCCGAAGTCGGCGTGCTCGAAAAAGTCGTTGGCGCTGATGAAGATGAAGTACAGCGCGCGAGGGTCGGCCTGGCCTTTGGCGTTGGCCAGGTAGTCGTCGATCTGCCCGCTCACTCCTGTGTCGCGGTACGCGGTCATCCAGGCGTAGTAGTTGTTCTGCCCGCTTTTCGCGCCACCAACGGCGTGGTCGGTGAGGGGCAGCCGCAGGCTTTTGGCAAGCCCTTCCACGGCGGTCGGGCCGTTGCTCCAGCGGCCTTGCCAATACAACTCGCCGGGCAGTTGCTGAGCGTCCTTGAGCTGGCGGGCGAGCATGTCCCGGGTCAAGCGGTCGCTGGCGCCGTTGTCGGAGTAGCTGTCGCCGAAGGCGTAGAGATGATCGAACGAAGGGCCGGCCAGGCAGCTGCCGGCGGCCAACGAAAGTGCGAGCAAGGGCGCGAGCAGGATCTGGCGCATGGTCGGTCTCTACGGTGAAAGGCGAGGGCTCATCGTAGAAGTTTCAAGTGCTGCCGATGCACCGGATGCGACCTGGGCGTAGCCGTACTCGTCCGCGCGTGCCTGTGGGCGACCTGTACGACTAAAGTCTCATCGCGACGAATCGGCGAGCAGGGCCTCGACTTTTTGCCGGAACGCCTCCAGCGCGGCTTGTTCTTCGGCGCTGTATTGCTTGGCGCTTTCATGCAGCGCGCAGACGGTGCCGAACACCTCGCCATCGGCATCGCGCACCGGGTAACCCAGGTAGTTGCTCAGGCCGAATTCCACCTCGTCCTCGTTGCCTGCCCACTCGGCTTCCAGCCGTGAATCCTTGACGTACAGCGGCTGGCCGCTGTCCACCACCCGCTCGCAATACAGCGCCTGGCCGTTGTGCGCGAGGCTGCTTTTCTGGCCCTGGGCGCCAATCGGATAAGTATCCTCATGCCGCCCACCCGAGGCTTCGACCTGCATGTGCTGGGGCAGCGAACGCATGATCAGGATGGAGCTGACGCCCAGCTGCCTGGCCAGGGCGTCGATATCGGCCTGCAGCGAGTCGAACAATGGGGAAGATTTGGCCACCTGGGCCTCCTGTCTGTTTAGCCTGGGGAGGGCCGACTATAACGGGGCGGGTGGGGCGGTTTTAAATACCGAATGGGTCCTTGCTTATATTCGTTTGCAGGTGGTTTGCCGGGGCATCGCAGGGGGATAAAAAAATCGGCCACGCTGGGCCGATTTTTCTTTTGCACGAGCGCTAGCCGGTTCAGCGTTGAGCGGCCACCCACCGCATCATTGGCCGCCCGCGCTCTTCGACCAGAGCGGCGTGTTCAGTCCTGCTGCAATACCTTCAATGCAGCCGAAGCGAGAAAACCCGAGCGGCTCTTCGCTTCCGGGTGATGCAGCACGTATTCGTCGATGCGGTTCAGCAAATAGCCGGGCAGGGTGATGTTGAGCTTCTGCGCCTTGCCCAGGTACTTGGTGACATCGATGTCGATCAGCGCCCAGGTGCAGCCCGCGTACTGAGGGTTGGCCGCGTGCAGGGTGACCTTGTTGGCGGGCGGGATGGCGGCACCGTCTTCGGCGAGAATCTCGAAGTGCCCTTCGATGGCTTCGCGGGCCATGGCCATGGCGTCGTCGAGGTCGTCGCCGGCCGAGAAACAGCCAGGAATGTCGGGGACTTCCACGCCCCAGGCGTGTTCGTCATCGCCCATTGAAATTGCAATCGGGTAAAGCATGTGCGGAACCTCCAGGGCGCGGTGAATCACCTTCACATGAGCAGCGCCTGTTTCAGAATGCTGATGGCGGTTTTTCTCAGCAGGTCCTTTTTGGGATGTGGAACTGTCACCAGCCCCGGTTTACTGGGGTGCCTGAAATGGTGGTGACTGCCTCTGACCCTGACCAGATACCAACCGTCTGCGACGATTTGGCCGATCAAATACCGACTGTTCACATCACCTCCTTGTGATGTTTGGTGGTTACTATACCTACCAAATAAATGTGATCAACACCTTGCCTGCCCGACGGTCGTTGGCAGGGGCACTCTGCAGGCTGAAGTGTAGAAAGAGCGAGTCTGTGACGTGGCGGATAAGAGCACTGGCTGTGTTGCAGGATCCTTCCTGAACCGTGATATCTGCTGAAATTCTTACCAAGCTGATTTTATTGAGGATCGACAGGAGTTCCCTATGAGCGGGCCTGGTCGGCAATACGTCATCCTTGAAGATGAGCGAACCCGGTCGAGGTGCTGGAGGACAGCACGGGGCCGCTGCCATTTCCGCGCTCGTTTATCCTGGCAACGGGTGGATGCCGCACCCACGAAACGCCCATAAAAAAACCGGTCACTCAGGACCGGTTTTTTTGTTTCTGCATCCTTCGTCGGCAGGGCCTGACGCTGGACTCGAATGAAGTGGAGCGGGTGAAGGGAATCGAACCCTCGTTATCAGCTTGGGAAGCTGGAGTAATGCCATTATACGACACCCGCTCGGAGCGGCTGACTTTGTACCAGAAGTGCGCGCGGATTTGAAGTTTTTCTTTGCCGGGCCTGTGTTTGCGAGACGGCGGGAGAAGCGCACAGGCAGGGTTCTACACCGTCATCGCGGCGACGGGGCGAAGACCGTCTTGCGGTCTATCTCGAGCAAGCTCGCTCCTGCGGCAGGGGACGAGTTGCTCGTGATGACACCACTTCAGATAGCCAGGGCATGCTGGTCCTGCAGGTAGTGATAACGCGGACGACTGGTGTGCTGGATCGGTTTGAGGAAGCCCATCAGCGCGTTGCGGCTGTCCCGGCAGGCGGCCTTGTGTTCCATGTCGAGGAAGTGCCCGGCGGCCTGGATGGTGCTGAACGTCGAGTGCTGGACATGGTTGCCGAACAGCCGGGCGTCATTGGCGGCGGTGTATTCGTCCCATTCGCCGTTCATGAACAGCACCGGTACGTCGATGTTCTTCGCCGCTTTCAGGTAGCACTGGCGGTCGCTGTTGAGGACATGGCTGATGTGGAAGTGCATCTGCCCGTATTCATGCTCGGCCAGGGTGCTGACGTGGCGATAGTTGAAGCGCTTGAACAGCGACGGCAGGTGCTTGCCGATGGTCTCGTTGACCAGGTGCCCGACACGGTCGCGGTCCAGGCTGCCGAGGTAATCGACGCCGCGTTCGAGGTAGTCGCGCATCGGCTCGTTGATCACTGGCGAGAACGAGCTGATCACCGCCTTTTCGATGCGTCGCGGGCGTTGTGCCAGGGCGAGCAGCGTCGGCGCGCCGCCCCAGGAAAACGACATCACGTGCTCGGCGGCGAAGTGGTCGATCAGTTCCAGCAGGATCTGCCCCTCGACTTCCTTGGTGAGCATTTTCTCGTGCCTGTTGTGGGCTTTCGAACGACCGGCGTAGGGCTGGTCGTAGAGCACCACGTTGAATTGCGGATGCAAGTTCTTCACGGTCTGCGCAAAAGATGCAGTGGTGGCCATTGAGCCGTTGACCAGAATGATGGTCTTTTCTGCGGCATCTGCGCGATAGAACTCCGTGTAAACCCGATACTGACCTTGTATATCCAGCACAGCGATT
>Ga0066464_1000258_pt1 | contig 25254 bp, 20 predicted proteins | sample LakWasMe94_HOW11_2_FD_59583 | JGI IMG/M metagenome (GOLD analysis project Ga0066464, IMG submission 59583) | Freshwater sediment methanotrophic microbial communities from Lake Washington under simulated oxygen tension - Sediment Metagenome 94_HOW11 | ecosystem: Environmental > Aquatic >...
CCTGCATGAGCGAGGCATGCGCCTGCCGGAAAGTGTGCTGTTGCAAACGGTAACCGGGGATTTCGTCGACGACGACATCTACTACGACCTGCTGGACCCGGCGGACATCGACATGATCTGCCGCCCCGACGCTTCGGGCATTTACCTGGTGCCCTGGGCCATCGAGCCGACCGCCATCGTCATCCACGACACCTTCGACAAGCTCGGCAACCCCATCGAACTGTCGCCGCGCAACGTGCTGAAGAAAGTCCTGCAGCTGTACGCCGACAAGGGCTGGCAGCCGATCGTCGCGCCGGAGATGGAGTTCTACCTGACCCAGCGCTGCGAAGACCCGGACCTGCCGCTGAAGGCGCCGCTGGGCCGCTCCGGCCGGGCCGAGAGCGGGCGCCAGTCGTTCTCCATCGACGCCGCCAACGAATTCGATCCGCTGTTCGAGGATGTCTACGACTGGTGCGAAGCCCAGGGCCTGGACCTCGACACACTGATCCACGAAGACGGCCCGGCGCAGATGGAAATCAACTTCCGCCATGGCGACGCCCTCGACCTGGCCGACCAGATCACCGTGTTCAAGCGCACCCTGCGCGAGGCCGCGCTCAAGCACAACGTCACTGCCACCTTCATGGCCAAGCCGGTGGCCGACGAGCCCGGCAGCGCCATGCACCTGCACCAGAGCGTGGTCGACAGCGCCACCGGCAAGCCGATCTTCGCCGACGCCGAAGGCCGCATGAGCGAGCTGTTCCGCCACCACATCGGCGGCCTGCAGAAGTACATCCCCCAGGTGCTGCCGATGTTCGCGCCCAACGTCAATTCGTTCCGCCGCTTCCTGCCGGACACCTCGGCGCCGGTCAACGTCGAATGGGGCGAAGAGAACCGCACCGTCGGTCTGCGCGTGCCGACCTCCGGCCCGGAAGCCATGCGCGTGGAAAACCGCCTGCCCGGCGCCGACGCCAACCCCTACCTGGCCATCGCCGCCAGCCTGCTGTGCGGCTACCTGGGCATGGTCGAGGGCATCGAGCCGAGCGCCGCGGTGGAAGGCCGGGCCTACGAGCGGCGCAACCTGCGCCTGCCGATCACCATCGAAGACGCCCTGACCCGCATGGAAGAGTGCCCGACCATCGAGCGTTACCTGGGCAGCAAGTTCGTGCGCGGCTACGTGGCGGTGAAACGCGCCGAGCACGAGAACTTCAAGCGCGTGATCAGTTCCTGGGAGCGTGAGTTCCTGTTGCTCAGCGTCTGAGGCTGCGCGATCTCGCGCGCTGCCGCGCACACCGTTGTAGCCGCTGCCAAGCGCCAGCGAGGCTGCGATCGATGGCGCAGCCATCGCTAGACCGTCACACGCGGTGTACCTGATGCAACGCGGTTGCCGGGTTTACGACGGCTGCGCCGCCGATCGCAGCCTCGCAGGCTCGGCAGCGGCTACAGGGCCACAGGCGGCTTCATGAATTTGGCAAACACAATAACAACCGCAAAAAGGGGTATCGCTATGCGTCTATGGAAATCCGTGGTTCCGCTGGCCCTGACGGTGCTGTTCGCCGCCACGGCCCAGGCTGAATCGAAAGTCAGCGTGTACAACTGGACCGACTATATCGGCGAGACCACCCTCGCCGACTTCCAGGCAAAAACCGGGACCCGGGTGATCTACGACGTCTTCGACTCCAACGAAACCCTGGAGGGCAAGCTGCTGGCCGGTCGCACCGGCTATGACGTGGTGGTGCCGTCCAACCACTTCCTGGCGCGGCAGGTCAAGGCCGGGGCCTTTCTCAAGCTGGACCGCGCGCAGTTGCCGAACTGGCAGAACCTCGACCCGAAACTGCTGACCCTGCTGGAACAGAACGACCCCGGCAACCAGTACTCGGTGCCTTACCTGTGGGGCACCAACGGCATCGGCTACAACGTCGACAAGGTCAAGCAGGTGCTGGGGGTCGACCAGATCGATTCCTGGGCGGTGTTCTTCGAGCCGGAGAACCTGAAGAAGCTCAGCCAGTGCGGCGTGTCGATGATGGACTCGCCGGACGAAGTGTTCCCGGCGGTGCTCAACTACCTGGGCCTGGACCCGCGCAGCGAAAACCCCGAGGACTACAAGAAAGCCGAGGCCAAGCTGTTGGCGATCCGTCCCTACATCACCTACTTCCACTCCTCCAAGTACGTCTCGGACCTGGCCAACGGCAATATCTGCCTGGCCTTCGGTTATTCCGGCGACGTGTTCCAGGCCGCCAACCGCGCCAAGGAAGCCAAGAACGGGGTGAAGATCGCCTATTCGATTCCCAAGGAAGGCAGCAACCTGTGGTTCGACCTGCTGGCGATCCCGGCGGACGCCAGCAACCCCAAGCAGGCCCATGCCTTTATCAACGACCTGCTGGACCCGCACGTGATCGCCAAGGTCAGCGCCTACGTCGGCTACGCCAACCCCAACCCGGCGTCCCAACAATTCATGGACCCCGAGCTGGTGAACAACCCCGAGGTCTACCCACCCCAGGCGGTGCTCGACAAGCTGTACATCTCCAGCACCCAGAGCCCGCAGACCATGCGCCTGATGACCCGCGCCTGGAGCAAAGTGAAGTCCAACAAATGAACCAGCACAGCCACGCGCAACACACCCGTTCCTACTACGCCGCCTCGGCCAACGCGCTGCCGGACTACCCCCACCTGAGCGCCGACCTGAGCGCCGATGTCTGCGTGATCGGCGGCGGTTTCACCGGGGTCAACACCGCCATCGAACTGGCGCAGCGCGGCCTGTCGGTGATTCTCCTGGAAGCCCGGCGCATCGGCTGGGGCGCCAGCGGACGCAACGGCGGGCAACTGATCCGCGGCATCGGCCACGACGTCAGCGGCTTCGCCCGCTACGTCGGCGCCGAGGGCGTGCGTTACCTGGAACAGGCCGGCATCGACTCGGTGGCGCTGGTCGGCCAGCGCGTGCGCGAACACGGCATCGACTGCGACCTGCGCTGGGGCTTCTGCGAGCTGGCCAACACCCCGGCGCAGTTCGCCGCGTTCCAGGCCGAGCGGGAGCACCTGGCGGCCCTGGGCTACGTGCATGAAACCCGCCTGGTGGCCCCCCGGGACATGGCCCAGGTGGTGGCTTCGGCGCGGTATGCCGGAGGCCTGGTGGACATGGGCTCCGGGCACCTGCACCCGCTCAACCTGGTGCTCGGCGAGGCCGCCCTGGCCCAGGCGCTGGGGGTGCGGATCTTCGAACAGAGCCCGGTGCTGGAGCTGATCCACGGCGACAGCGTGCAAGTGCGTTGCGCCAGCGGTACGGTGCGCGCCGGCAGCCTGGTGCTGGCCTGCAACGCCCACCTGGATGACCTGGAGCCACGGCTGAGCGGCAAGGTGCTGCCGGCGGGCAGCTACATCATCGCCACCGAGCCCCTGGCGCCGGCCCTGGCCGCCGAGCTGATCCCGCTGAACCTGGCGCTGTGCGACCAGAAGGTCGGCCTCGACTACTACCGGCTCTCGGCGGACCGGCGCCTGCTGTTCGGCGGCGCCTGCCACTACTCCGGGCGCGACCCGGCGGATATTGGCGCCTATATGCGACCGAAGCTGCTCAAGGTGTTCCCGCAACTGGCACACGTGGGCATCGACTACCAATGGGGCGGCAAGATCGGCATCACCGCCAACCGCTTCCCCCAGGTCGGGCGCCTGCGCCAGTACCCCAACGTGTATTACGCCCAGGGCTACTCCGGGCATGGGGTCAACGTCACCCACTGGACCGCGCGCCTGCTGGCCGAAGCCATCCACGCCGGCCACAGCCAGGGCCTGGATATCTTCAGCGCAGTGCCGCACATGACCTTCCCCGGCGGCCCGGCCCTGCGCGCGCCGCTGCTGGCGCTGGGCATGCTGTGGCATCGGTTGCGTGAGGTGTTGGGCTAAGACAGTAACTACGCAAGCGAATGGACCACCGCTATCGCGAGCAAGCTTCGCTCCTACAGAAGCGGGTTCAAGATGCGGACTACCAGGCGTCCCACAAACCTGTAGGAGCCAGCGGGCGGCGATCCGACTTGCCGGCGATGGCGTCATCGAATACGCCGCCGTCATCCCTGGCAGCTCGCTGCGATCATTGCCACCCAGGCTGGCCTGAAGCCTCGACCGGTGCGAAGATGCGCGCCGCAAATCGGCTTGCTAAGGAATGGCATCATCAAAGCGCTCACTGCTCTCGTCCTGCTCGGCACACTCGCCCTCTCGGGCTGCGGCACCCTGATAGCCCGCAGTCAGTACAGCTCCTACGACCTCTACAAAGGCACCCAGGAGAATATCCAGCTGCTGACCATGCGCGGCGCCAGCGGCTACGAGGGCTACAACACGATGTTCTGCTGGATAACCATCGTCTGTCCGCTGGTGGCGGTGGTGAGCCTGCCGGTGGATGCGGCGGTCGATACCGTGCTGCTGCCTTACGACGCCAAGGGCGTCTATTACTGAAGCCGCGGCCGGTCGAGGGCAGCATGGGTGAATGGACTAGCGCTATCGCTGGCAAGCCAGGCTCCTACAGAAGCACGCGCCAGACGCGAAACTGCGCCCCCCATGACTCTGTAGGAGCCAGCGGGCGGCGATCCGACTTGCCGGCGATGGCGATTGCAAATGCGCCGCTGTCATCCCTGGCAAACATCGGCAAACCGACGCCACTCAGCCCGCCACCACAGGCCCGGCCGCTACCCCACGCAACCGGCACGGCGCGCCCAGGCGGTCGAGCCGTGGCCGGCCAAACAGGTAGCCCTGGCCCCACTCGCCGCCGCAGGCGGTGGCCAGGGCGCGGTCGGCTTCGCTCTCGATACCTTCGATGATCACGCAGGGCGCCAGGGTCTTGCACAGCTGCACCAGGTGTTTCAGGGTCTGCACGCTGTTGGGTTCGCTGCGGGCGCGTTGCAGGTAACCCTGGTCGATCTTGACCATGTCGGGGCGGGTCTGGCGGATGAATTCCAGGGTGCCGAGGCCAGCGCCGAAGTCGTCCACCGCCACCCGGCAACCCAGCTCGCGCAGGCACAGGACAAACTCGATAGCCGCCTCGGTGCTCGGCGGCGTGGCGCTTTCGGTGATTTCGATCACCAGCCGCGCGGCCACCGAAGGGGCGTCGCGCAACTGCGCGAGGGTGGCGGACCAGAACGGATCGACGATCGCGCTCTGCGCCGAGATATTGCAGCCCAGGCGCAGGTGCTCGTCCTCCAGCAGGCGCTCGATCACGCACCCCACCACGCTGCGGTCCAGCTCGCGCATCACCTGATGGCGCTCGAGCATGGCGAACGGGTAGACGCCATTGCCCGGCTGCTCGACGTGGCGCAGCAAACCTTCCTGGTACAGCACCCGGCTGGCGTCGGGCAGCCACACCACCGGCTGGAAGGCCAGCGCCAGTCGCCCCTGCGCCAGTTCCCGATAAAAGTCTTTGACGCTTTGCATGGCAGATCCGTAGTCGAAGCGGCGACAGCGCGCCGGGTGGGATTGGCCAGGATGCGTCGGCTTGCCCGACGAAATAATGGCTCATTGCCACTTATGATCCCCCCTGCCCGCGCGGCTCGAAAGTGTTCCCGGATACCTTTCGTTTGTCCTCGGAAACACCGCACCGCCCTTTCTCGACTGTGGCCCAGGGTTTATTGCGATCATGCGCCAGCGCCAATGACATCAATTAGCCACTAGTCCAGGAAGTACTATGCACAGAATGACCGGCACCAGTTTCCGGGTGCTTGCCGATGTCCTGACCGATGCCGGCGTCAAGGTCGAGGCCTTGCTCAAGCGCCACGGCAGCAGCCACCAGGAGGTCCATGAAAACCCCACGGGCGTCAGGCTGGAGCTGGTCTACGGGTTGCTGCAAGACGCCGTGCACCTGAGCGGCAACCCGGACCTCGGCCTGCTGGCGTACACCAAGGCCCACCCGGCCAACCTGGAAGTGCTCGGCTATGCGCTGATGTCCGGCGCCACCCTGGACACCGCGCTGCAACGCCTGGTGGACTATCACTCGCTGGTCAGCAACGGCTTTTACCTGTGCCTGGAGCGCAGCCCCCAGGCCGTCACCCTGATCGGCTTCGACATCGCCCTCGAACCGGGCCTGGTGCCGCGTGCCTTCATCGATGCCGGCGCCGCGCAGACCCTGGGCCTGGTGCACTGGCTGCTGCCCGGCCACAAGCCTCGACCGCTGGCGGCGAGCTTCACCTACCCGCGACCGCCGGACACCCGTGCCCTGGAACGTTTGTTAGGCCCCAACCTGCAGTTCGACGCGCCCTACAACAGCCTGAGCTTCAGCCCGCGCGATTGCGCGACCGCCCTGCCCAGCGCCGACCCGGCCCTGGACGTGCTGCACATGGAATACGCGCGGACCCGCCTCAAGCTGCTGCTCGATGGCTCGATGACCGCGCGGGTGCGGCGGGTATTGTCCGAACGCCTGGCCCAGGGCGGGCCCAGCGACCTGCGGCATATCGCGCGGCTGGTGGGGGTCAGCAGCCGCAGCCTGCAACGGCGCCTGGGCAGCGAGGACATGCACTTCTCGGCCCTGCTCGACGAGGCGCGGCTGATGCTGGCCCACAGTTTCCTGCGCAACTCGGCGCGCAGCGTCAAGTACATCGGCGCCCTGCTCGGCTTTCGCGACCAGAGCAGCTTTCACAAGGCCTGCCGCCGCTGGTTCGGCATGACCCCGGGGCGTTATCGCCAGGAAGGCTGAAGCCACGGACAAAAACGCCGGGCACTGGGCCCGGCGTTTTTACATGGCGCGGCAGGTGGCTGTTCAGCGATGGCTGGCCTGCAATTGCGGCTGCGCCTGGGGCATGGCCGAAGAGTGGTGGTTGAGGATCTTCCACTGGCCGTCGATGCGCTCGTAGAGGAAGGTGTAGCGCGCCTGCACCTGGCGGGTCGCGCCACCGGCCTGGTGCAGGGTGAAGGTGTAGACGCCGCTGTCCATGGCCGCGTCCGGGCCCAGGTGGCGGATTTCCCGGAAGTTGATCTGGCCCACCGGCTTGCCCGCGAGGAAATGCTCGAAGTAGTCCTGGATCTGCGCCGGGGTGGTGCGCACCTGGTTCGACACGGTCGGCTGGAGGATCGCGTCGGCGGCGTAAAGACTGGTTACGTTTTTTGCGCTGCCGGTTTGCAGGGCCGCGTTCCAGCGATCGAACAGGCCGGCGATCTCCCGGTCGCCCTGGTTCTGCGGCTGCGCGGCGACGGTGCGGTACACATAAGGCGTGGCGTCCAGGGCCTGGGCCAGGGGCGCGGTCAGGGCCAGCAACAGGGCAATGGCGGTGGTTGGCAGTTTCATCGGAAGGCTCCAGTGGGTTTCAATGCGCCCACTTTGCCCACCCGGCGCAGCCTCGCCATCGGCCAACCGGTGCCGGCGGCCTATGCCATTCGGCAGATAGGCCCACGGCTGGCAAGCGGGTCTAATGCCTGCTCGCGAGCGCACGCCCTTCACGCTGGAGCCTGTTTTTCATGCAAAGCCCGACCCACGACCCCGGCAGCGCCCTGGCCATTCGCAGCCAGTATCGCCAGTCGCAAAGCCGCGCGGCGCGCCTGCGCCTGCTGGTGGACACCGGCCAGGAGCTGACCCAGCTGCCCCCCGCGGCCATGCGCCAGCGCGCCCTGCAACGGGCCTGCGCCTTTATGGCGATGGACCACGGCCTGCTGCTGGAATGGCAGCCTGCCCAGCCGCCCCGGGCCACCGCCCAGCATGGCGGCAGCGAACGCCTGGCCGCCCTGCACCCCTTGGCCAAGTCCGCGACCCTGCACCCCGAATGGCTGCCGCAGAGCGATGCCGCCCTGCCCCAGGTGCTGCGCATTCCCCTGCCCGGCGCCGACGGCCAGGCCTTCGGCGCCCTGCTGCTGGCCAACAGCGTGGCCCTGGCCGCGCCCGACAGCGAGGACCTGGAGTCCCTGCAACTGCTGGCCACCCTGCTGGCCGCGCACCTGGAAAACCAGCGCTTGCTGCAAGCCCTGCAAGCCCGGGAACGGACCATGTCGGAACTGGTGCACCGGCTGTTCAGCGCCCAGGAAGACGAACGCAAGCGCGTGGCCTACGACCTGCACGACGGCCTGGCGCAAACCCTGGCCGGGCTGCACCAGCGCCTGCAGGGTTTTGCCGGGCGCTGCCCGACATTGCCCGAGGCATTGCACGGCGAACTACAGACCATCCTGACCCTGGCCCAGGGTTGCGTCGGCGAGGGCCGGCAGTTGATCGGCGGCCTGCGCCCCAACGTGCTGGACGACTTTGGCCTGTACAAGGCCATCGACAAGGAAGCCGACCGCCTGCGCGACGCCGGCATCGAAGTGCACTGGCAGCAACAGTCCGGCGCGCGCCTGCCGGGTGCCAGTGAAATCGCGCTGTTCCGCATCGCCCAGGAAGGTATCAACAACATTCTCAAGCATGCCCGGGCCAGCCGTGCCGAGTTGAGCCTGCAACTGGTCGATGGCCAGGCCTGGCTGGCGCTGGCGGACAACGGCCTCGGCTTCGCCCTGGACTCCCCGCTGTCCAGCTGCGGCGGCCAGCACCTGGGCCTGGCGGCGATGCAGGAGCGCGTCAGCCTACTGGGCGGCGAGCTGTCCTGGCACAGTGCGCCCGGCAACGGCACCCGGCTGCAAGCCCGGGTACCGCTGCCCACTGCTGGAGAAAACCCATGAGCCCTGCCCTGCGCCTGGTGCTGGCGGACGACCATGAAGTCACTCGCACCGGCTTTGTCGCCCTGCTCGCCGGCCACCCGCAGTTCGAGGTGGTGGGCCAGGCCCGCGATGGCCAGGAAGCCCTCGACCTGTGCGAGCGCCTGCAACCGGACATCGCCATTCTCGACATCCGCATGCCGCTGCTCAACGGCCTGGGCGCCGCGCGCCTGCTGCAACAGCGGCAACCGGCGATCAAGGTGGTGATCTTCACCATGGACGACAGCCCCGATCACCTGGAAGCGGCGATTGCCGCCGGCGCGGTCGGCTACCTGCTCAAGGACGCCAGCCGCGGCGAAGTGCTAGGCGCCCTGCAACGGGTGGCCCAGGGCGAGGAAGCCCTCAACAGCAGCGTCAGCGCCCGGTTGCTGCGGCGCATGGCCGAACGCAACGCCGGCGGCGGCGCCCAGGTTGTTGCCCTGACCGCCCGCGAACGCCAGGTGCTGGGGCTGGTGGCCGGTGGTTTCAGCAACCGCGAGATCGGCGAAAAGCTCGGCATCACCACCGGCACCGCCAAGGCCCATGTGGAGCGGGTGATCGGCAAGCTCGGCGCGGCGGACCGCACCCAGGCCGCGGTGCGCGGCATTGCCCTGGGGCTGGTGGCGCAGCCCGCGGGAGACTGGCCATGAGGCTGCTGGCCAGCCGGCACTGGCTCGACCTGCCCCTGCGCAGCAAGGCGCTGGTGGTGATTTCCCTGCCGCTGGTGATCCTCCTGCTGTCGCTGGTGCTGATCTATATCACCGAACGCCAGACCGCCCGCGCCGAGGAAGACGTGCGCCGGGTGCTGCTGGTGCAGGGCGATATCCAGACCGTGCACACCCTGCTCGCCGAAGCGGCGGCCAGCGTGCGCGGCTACCTGCTGACCCGCCGCGAGGACTTCCTGCCCAGCTACGAACGCGCCCAGCCGCTGATCCAGGCCGCGCTGCAACGGCTGGACAGCAACATTCGCGACGCGCGCATGCGCGACCACCTCAAGGCCATCACCCCACTGATCGGCCACAAGCTCGACGGCCTGGTGGCCCTGCGCAACGGCCGGCCCGACGACAGCGCCAGCATCACGGCGATCCTGATCGAGAACAAACAGGTGCTGGACGTGCTGCGCGAGCAGATCAGCGCCATGCGCATCCGCGAGGACGGCTTGCTTGCCGAGCGCAGCGCCGCGGCCTCGGCGACCCGCATGCGCCTGCTGCTGGCCACGCTGCTGGCGGCGGTCTGCGGCTTGTTCGGGGCGATTGTCGCGGTGCTGTTCCTGTCCAAGGGCATAGTCGCCCGGGTGCAGCAGGTGCAAGGCAACGCCCAGCGCCTGGCCCTCGGCCAACCGCTGCGCCCGCAAGCCCCGGAGCAGGACGAAATCGGCCAGCTCGGCACCCGCCTGGTGGAGGCCGGGCAACTGCTGGCCGAACGCGAGCGGGCCCTGCGCGACAACGAGGAACGCCTGCGCTTGATCATCGACGGGGTCAAGGACTACGGGATCTTCGCCCTCGACACCCAGGGCCGGGTCACCACCTGGAACGCCGGCGCCGAGCGGATCAAGGGCTACAGCGAACAGGAAATCCTCGGCCGGCATTTCTCGCTGTTCTACCTGGCGCAAGAATGCCCGGCGCACCCGGACATGGCCCTGCGCGAGGCCACCCGCGACGGTCACTACATGGAAGAAGCCTGGCGCTGCCGCAAGGACGGCAGCCGCTTCTGGGCCAGCGTGGTGATCACCGCGCAGTACGATGCCAGCGGCGCGCTGCGCGGCTTCTCCAAAATCACTCGCGATATCACCGACCGTCGCGCCGCGGAAATCGCCCTGCGCACCGCCCGCGAAGAAGCCGAAAGCGCCAGTCGCGCCAAGAGCGAATTCCTCTCGCGCATGAGCCACGAACTGCGCACCCCGCTCAACGCCATCCTCGGTTTCGCCCAGTTGCTGGACATGGACTCGCCCAGCGGCCAGCGGCCCCAGGTCGGCCATATCCTGCGCGCCGGGCAGCACCTGCTGACCCTGATCAACGAGGTGCTGGACATCGCCCGCATCGAAGCCGGGCACCTGCCGCTGACTGTCGAGCCGATCGCCCTGGCCTCGGTGCTGCACGAGGCCCTGACCCTGGTCTCGCCGATGGCTACCGACGCCGGTATCCAGTTGGCTGCCCTGCCCGCGCTGAGCGAACGCAGCGGGGTGATCGCCGACCGCCAGCGGCTGATCCAGGTGCTGCTCAACCTGCTGTCCAACGCCATCAAGTACAACCGGCCCCAGGGCCAGGTGCGGATCGCGGTCAAGGTCCTGGACACCCGGGTCGAGGTGGCGGTCAGCGACACCGGCGCCGGCATTCCCCTGGAGCGCCTGGACCAGTTGTTCCGGCCCTTCGAGCGCCTGGGCGCCGACCCGCGGGTGGAAGGCACCGGCCTGGGCCTGGCCCTGAGCAAGAGCCTGCTGGAGATGATGGACGGCAGCCTGCGGGTGCACAGCTCGCCGGGCCAGGGCTGCTGCTTTACCTTGCAACTGCCCTTTGTCCAGGTGGCCGCGGCCGGTGCGCATCTGGCCTTGGAGCAGCAGGCGCTGGAGCAGCCGGTGTCGGTCCTGCCGGGCCGGGTCGAGACCGTGGAATACCGTGGCCAGGTGCTGTGCATCGAGGACAACCTGTCGAGCCTGGCGCTGATCGAAACCCTGCTGCAACGGCGCCCGGGCATTCGCCTGCTGTCGAGCATGCAGGGCCAGATGGGCCTGGACCTGGCGCGCCAACATGCACCGCAGCTGATCCTGCTGGACGTCAGCCTGCCGGACCTTGCGGGCCTGGAAGTGCTGCGCCGGCTGCGGGAATCGCCGACCACCGCCAGCACCCCGGTGCTGATGATCACCGCCGACGCCAGCGCCCTGACCCACCGCGCCCTATTGCAGGCCGGGGCCACGGCGATCCTGACCAAGCCCATTCATATCCCGGCGTTTCTCGCCCACCTTGAGCAACATCTACCGGAGCCCGCATGAACCACGATTTGCGCATCCTGATCATCGACGACCAGCGCCCCAACCTCGACCTGATGGAGCAGCTGCTGGCCCGCGAAGGTTTGCACAACGTACTGAGCAGCACCCAACCGCTGCGCACCCTGGACCTGTTCAACAGCTTCGAGCCGGACCTGGTGATCCTCGACCTGCACATGCCCGAGTTCGACGGCTTCGCCGTGCTCGAACAGCTCAACCGACGGATCCCGGCCCACGATTACCTGCCGATCCTGGTGCTGACCGCCGACGCCACCCGCGACACTCGCCTGCGCGCCCTCGCCCTGGGCGCCCGCGACTTTATCAGCAAGCCGCTGGACGCCCTGGAAACCCTGCTGCGGATCTGGAACCTGCTGGAAACCCGCGCCCTGTACAAAGCCCTGCGCCAGCAAGTGCCGGCGCAGCAGATCGAGCTGCTGCGCCGGCATCGGCAGTGAGTGGGTTGGCAGCCTTAGAGGTTGTACTCATCCAGCCTCGGCGAGTCGCCAATCTGCTCAATCAACTCGGAATCGATATCCGGCAGGTTTTGCGGCTGGTAGCTCAACTGGCTGCCCCACGGCTGGTCGCTGTTCAGCGGTCCCTTCAGCCGAGCGGCCACTGAGGCATGGACCCGGATTCTCTGTCCATTTTCAGGGGTAGGAATCACCCGCGACCTGGGTTTGCCAAACGGCGGCATCGAACCGTACTCAAGGGTCCGCTTGTGGGTCCTCGGGTTCCAGACCAGGCGCGGCACCCACTCGGCGATCAGCCAGTTGCGGGTCAGGGAATTGTGGGCCTGGGCCAGCGGGTCCCGTAGCACAGAGGATGCTGGATAGAGTTCAGCGCGACAGGCTTCGGCATCGATGCTCAACCCGGCCTCCAGGCACTCACCGATCATCCAGCGCAAGGCAATCAGCGCCAGCTGCGACTCGCCGACCGGGTAACCGCCGCCCACATCCGAATGCACACCGGCGAACCAGACCTGTTTCAGGTTCACCCCCTCACCCTCTGCCCAGAGGTTCTGCCGGAAAAAGCTGCGGCGTTCGTCCAGGGACACCGCATGGCGGATGATCTTCACGTCCTCGTTCCTGCGGGTGTAGGGAACGATCAGCGGGTCATACACCCAGCCCACCGAACTCACGGTGTCGAACAACCCGAGAAAGTGAATGCTCACTGGCCGGGCAAAGCTGCCCTTGAATTCCCCCATCAACTTGAAGTCCGGTTTCTTGTCCGCGCTCATGCGCCACCAGGTGTAACTCATGGCGCGTTGGCGATCGGGCTTGGGGGCGTTTCCATCGGGTTGCAGGCGAGTGGTCAGCAGCGACCAGGCAAAATCCGTCAGCTGGACCTGATGGGCGGGCAACAGGCCGATGGTATGCAGCAGCGCCGCCAGGACCCGCACCGCGTAGGAGCCGCGGGAGAAGCCGAAAAGGTAGATCTGGTCGCCGTCCCTGTAGTTCTCCATCAGGAAGCGGTAGGCATTGAGCACGTTGCGCTTGATGCCCCAGCCAAACATCAGCCCGGCGATGCGCGACGGCACCTTCTGCCATTCGAACAGGGTTTCGCTGAGCCCGAAGGTGCCCACCCCCTGGTCGTAATAGGCCAGCAGCGTTTCGCTGTCCTTGGGCAGCGAGCGAAACAGCCGGACCACGTTGGTCGGTTCGTCACTGAAACGGTTGTTGGTGCCATCGATGCAGACAATCAGCTGGCGCTTCTTGATCCTTGTGTTCTCCACGACCTGGTTACCCCATGGCAGTCAAGTGAGGTTCCCGCGCGGCCAGTCGGCCAGGCGAGGACTGGTGTCACCCTACGTCCGTGTCATGACCACTGCTGCGGTAAAGCGTGAAGGGCTATCCAAGGCATAGCAGCATTAACGCCGCCCGGCCATAAAAACCCCTCCACAAAGGAGGGGGCGCTCGCTGACGGGCCTTGCCTGGACGCTAGAACCTGCCGCCCAACGGATACTCGATCGCCAGTCGCAGCTGGTCGGCATCCAGTTCGGCCTGGGCCTTGTTGCCGCGGTGCACCGCATGGCGCAGGGTGACGGCGAGGTTTTTCGCCGGGCCGGACTGCACCACGTACTTGGCCTGCAGGTCGCGCTCCCAGTGCTTGCCGCCCTCGCCGTAGCCCAGCCAGGCATAGCCGCCGCGCGGGTCCATATGGCTGCCGTCGATGCCGCTGCCGCGCACATACAGGGCGCTGAAGGTCAGGCCGGGAACCTGGTAGCCGGCCATGTTGAGGTCGTAGCGGGCCTGCCAGGAGGCTTCTTGCGGGGCGTTGAAGTCCGACAGGGCCACAGCGTTGCTCAGCAGGATCGCGCCGCGGGTGACGTAGTCGTAAGGCGTGTCGCCGTCGACCTTCTGATAGCCCAGGCCAAAGCTGTGGGCACCGGTCTTGTAGGTCGACATCAGGCTCCAGGTGGTGTTGTCGATGCGCCCGGACAGGGCCTTGCCGGTGTCCTGGGTGCGGTACAGGTTGAAATCGAACGTCAGGTCCTGGCCCTGGCTCAGCGGCAGGTTGTAGAGCGCGCCGAGGTACTGCTGGCGCCAGGTGTCTTCGTACAGCGCACTGAACAGGCTGGCGTTGAGGCCCTTGATCGACGTATTGCGCACACCGATCAGGTCGAAGCTGTCGCCCTGCTTGCCATTGGAATAATTGACCACAAAACCCTGGTCATGGCTGGTGGCATTACGGTCGGTGCTTTCATTGAAGTGGCCGCCGTACAGGCTGGTGTCGCTCAGTTCGCGGCTGGTGAGGAACCAGCCGGTGGCGGTCTCGGGCAGCAGGCGGCTGTCGGAGGAACCGAACACCGGGGTCTTCACTCGCTGCTCGCCGTAGCGCAGTTCGGTGGAGGAAAAGCGCAGCTTGGCCACCGCGCCACCGCGGCTGAACTCGTCCTTGGGATGGCCGTCGTTGTCCACCCCCAGCAGCCGCGCCTTGCCGGCCCGACCGCCGCCACTGTCGAGTTTCCAGCCGGAATAGACATGGGCGTCCAGGCCGAAGCCGACCGTGCCCTGGGTGAAACCGGAGCTGTAGTCGGCCATCAGGCCATAGGCCCACTCCTCCGCCAGGTCGCTGCGTTCGGCGCGGGGTTTGTAGGCGTTGCGCGCGCCGTTGCTCAAGGAACCGTGCTCATAGTCGCGACGGTCGTAGAGGCTGCGGTTGAACAGGCTCCACTGGCTGTCTTCGATAAAGCCCTTGGCATTGTCCTGGTCCGCGGCCAGCGCGAGCAGGCTCTGGCCCCCCAATGCCAACAGCAGGGTATGTCGGGTCAAGGTCTTCACTGTCGAACTCCCAAAAATCGATAAATGGCGGGCGATAGAAGGCAGTGCGCCGCTGTACGGGCGCACCACCGGGATCCCGCTCAGAGGTATTTGAGGATCGCGATATCGCGGCGACGCTGCTTGAGGCCTGCGAACCAGCGTGTCGGGAAGAACAGCAGCACGCCGAGGATCAGGCTCCACAGCCAGACCCCGGACAGGTTGTCGAAGCCGTAGTAAGTGCCCTGGTTGGTGCCCCAGATGGCCACCGCCACCAGGTACATGGCCTTGAGCACGTACAGGTGCAGCAGGTAGAAGAACATCGGCGCGCCGCCGTAGATCGCCAGTTGCGCGGTCGACCAGCGTTCCTGGACCTTCTCGAAGTACGCCAGGAGGATCAGCCCCAGGCCCAGGGTCGGCATCAGGAACATCAGCGACGGCGGGTATTTCTTGGCGCTCATGAAGCTCATGAAGGTGCGCAGCCCATCGCCGGTCTGGACCCAGGGTTTCTCGCCGTAGACGTTCAGGTAACGAATGAACACGAAGGCCAGCAGCAGGCCGACGCCAACCTTGAGCAGCCGCGAAATACGCGCCGCCGGCTGCATGTCCTTGCCGAACCACGGGCCGATGGCCCAGCCCAGCAGGATCACGCCGATCCACGGCAGCACCGGGTAGGTGGTGCGGGCCCGGGTGAACTCGGTGATATCGATGAACACCCGCTGGTGCAGGATCGACCAGGGCACGAAGAACGGCGACTCGGGGCCCAGCACCACGTCATCCAGCAGGTTGTGCCCGGCGACTATGGCCACCCCCAGCACGATCAGCCAGCTGCGTTTGAAGTGCAGCAAGCCGGCCAGCACGATCATGCAGATGCCGATGCACCAGATCACCTGCAGCCACAGGGTCTTGGGCGGGAACTCGGCGTTCCAGGCAAAACACACGAAGGTCAGTTCGAGGAACACCAGGAACAGGCCGCGCTTGAGCAGGAACACCGAGGTTTCCCCGAGGCTGTGTTTCTGGCTGTAGAGCCAGGCCGACAGGCCGGTGAGGAAGATGAACACCGGCGCGCAGATCTCGCTGAGCAGGCGGGTGAAATACAGGTCCGGGGTCACGCTCAGGGCGTCGATCGGGTCGGTGACCTGGCGATGCAGGAGGAAAGTCTCGCGCACGTGGTCCACCAGCATGCACAGCATGACGAAACCGCGCAGGGCATCGATCGCCAGCATCCGCGTGTTGGCCTTGGCCACGGCCAGCGCAGGGGACGTGACGCCCGCCTGCCCTGCCAATCCAGTAGAAAGAGTCATATCAGTCACTCATGTTGAAGGTCGTTAAGCCTGGGCACCCCCCTGTCACCGACGCGGCACAGAGGTCGGGCACCGGGTCAGGATTGCTTTTTCAAGCGCGCGACTTCCGAGGCCGGCAGCGTTGAAGGCGCCCGTGGCAACGGCGGTTTGCCCTGTGGCTGGTGGAACGACAGCGTGGAACTGAAGCTCTTGAGGTCGTAGGCCTCGGCCTGGCTGTCCGGGCCCTGGCGAGTGCCCGGGGTGCGGTCCTTGTATTCGGCGGCCACCACGTAGGTGCCCTGCCACGGCAGCGCGAAGCTGACCTTGCCGTCCTTGTCGCTGGTCTGGGTGAAGACCTCGCCGGAGCCGGTTTCCAGGATCACTTCCTGGGCGGCCAGCGGCTTGAGTTCATAGAACACCTGGAACTGCGCCTTGCCCGCGGCGGCCACGCCGGTGGGGACGATGTCCAGCGCCAGTTCCGGCTGGCGCGCGCGCAGGTCGCCGACCCAGCGGGTGGCGGGCGTCCAATGAGTCTTGAGGCTCTTGCCGCCTTCATGCAGGTCGAACAGCGGATACTGCGTATCCTGCGCCAACAGGCTTTCATCGGCCTTGGGCTGATGGCCGACGCTGAACGACTGGCGTTGCAGGCCCAGACTCAGACCCAATGCTGGGGCCGGCACCGGATTCGCCGCCGACCAGCCCTTGAGCTGGCGGAAGCGGTCGAGTCCACCGGGGGTCACTTCCAGCATGTTCTTGTCGTACTCGCCGTAATACAACGCCAGGGGCTGCCCCGGCGTGTGCTCGTACCAGATCTGGTGGGCCTGGGTGCCGCTGGCCAGCATCAGTGCGCCCAACCCTATCAACGTGTTTGTCGTATTTATTCGCATCGTGTTGCGCTCCTTTGTGCTCTCATTCAACGAATCGCCGCCCCCGCTCTGATGGCGTTGAAACTCCCGGGGAGACGATGCGCACCTACCACTGGCTGGCATTACAGCGCAGGCGGTTCTGTGCTTTGTTCCGATTTGCCGCGGCACAAGCCCGCTGCCTGCTGTTTTCTCAAGGCAAACAGCGATTTATGCGGTGTGCGCCAGGCTGAAGCATCCAGGGGCAAGCGGTGCGTGGATTGTCCGATCGGGGTGCACGCGGGGCCTGCCATGCCCGGGTGTTTCTTCCTTGCGCGCAACCCGCTGTCACTCACGGCGCCACGGGCAGCCTTTGCCCGGGCCCGGCGAATGGCCGGCCCAGACGCAAGCGCGCCCGGTTATGGGCGCGCGCATGAGTGATTGATCAGACGGCAAAATGTTATCAGATAACATTTCATCTTGAGAGAAGAACGCGTCAGTGACGTAATAATTTACGCAGGGGCACGCCGTCTTTAAGGACCGGCGACTTGATGACGATGTAGCTGAAGTACTTCGAGATGCCGATGTTCTTGTCCAGCAGGCTTTCCACCACCTCCTGGTAATGCTGGATGCTGCGGGTCATGAAGCGCACCAGATAGTCGTAGCCGCCGCTGATCAGATGACACTCCAGTACCTCGTCCACCAGGCGGATATTCGACTCGAACTTGGCGAAGTCTTCGCGCTTGTGGTCGCTCAGGGTGATCTCGGTGAACACCGTGACCGAGTCGGTGATCTTGGCCAGGTTCAGGTGCGCCTTGTAGCTGGAAATGTAGCCGGCCGACTCCAGGCGCTTGACCCGCTGCAGACACGGACTGGCCGACAACCCCACGGCGTCGGCGAGGCTGACATTGGTCATGCGTCCGTCTTTTTGCAGCTCAACCAAGATGTTGATATCAATACGGTCCAGTTTGACTAAACCTTCCATCGTTTACCTCTTGATTGCTGTGGGATGCAATCGACAAGCAAGATCAGCGCCGTAACGACGCCTGATGCTGGGCCACCAGGTCGGCCATGCTGTTGATGCAGTAGTCGGCGGCGCAGGGTTGCGGGTTGCGGCTGCCGGCACGGCAGATCAGGCACAGGCCCGCCGTGGCTTGCGCCGCGGCGGCCGGCGGCCGGGTCACCTGGAGAATGTCCTGGGCCCGCAAGTCGTTGTCCGCCAGCCACTGGCGATCCTGCAACGGCTGGCTGGCCAGGGAGATGAAATCGTCCTGGGCGATCCCCAACCGCTCGCACAACAGCGCGCGATCCTCGGCATCGCGATCGCCCTGCACCAGCAGCCTGTAGAACTTGCGCAGGTACAGCATCGCCCCCGGCGCATCCTCGAACAGCGACCAGCCCGCCACCGAACGGGCGAAGCTCATGCCCTCCTCCCAGGACGCCTTCAGGCCCCAGCGCTCGGCCAGCTGGCGATGGGCGAAACACAACAGGCCGCTGAACCCCAGCTCGGCGAAACGCGGGTACAGGCCCCGCACCGTCTCGGCGAATTCGCTCAGCACCTGTTCCTTGTCCGGTTGCCCGCGACGACTGTCGAGCAAGGGCTGCAAGGCCGCCCAGACCCCCGAGTCGCGGTCCACCAGGACCGCGTCGCAGTCGATCAGCAACGCACGATAATCAGTCAGCCCCATGACGTGTACAGCCTCCTATGATGCGTTCCATCGATCCATGCTCCAAAAATGCCCATCGGTGGCGCCCGGCAGCCCGGCGCCGACCGGGGCATCAGCTCAGTTCAAGACTCGTGCCAGCGCGGCTTCGAGAATCGCCAGGGCTTCGTCGATCTGCTCAGGAGTTGTTACCAGCGGTGCCAGGAAGCGCAGGACGTTACGGTGCACCCCGCACTTGATCACCAGCAACCCACCCTGGCGCGCCTGGTCGATCAGCCGTTGCGTCAGCTCGGCATCGGGGCTGCGCGCCGCATCGTTCTTGACCAGTTCCAGCGCCAGCATGAAGCCGCTGCCACGCACATCGCCAATGCACGGGTACAGCCCCTGCAGGCGCAACAACCCTTCGCGCAGGCGCAAGCCCAGCGCCACGCCGCGGGCCAGCAACTGTTCCTCTTCGTAGGCATCCAGCACTGCCAGCGCCGCGGCGCAGGCCAGGGCGTTGCCGCCGTAGGTGCCACCAAGGCCGCCGGGCAGCGGCGCGTCCATGATCTGCGCCTTGCCCACCACCCCGGACAACGGCAAGCCACCGGCCAGGCTCTTGGCCACGGTGACCAGGTCCGGCTGGATATCGGCGTGCTGGAAGCCGAACCAGCTGCCAGTGCGGCCGAAGCCGGTCTGGATTTCATCGAGGATCAGCACGATGCCGTGTTGCGTGGCCAGGGCGCGCAGGGCCTGGAGGAACTCCGCCGGAGCGGCGAGGAAACCACCGTCGCCCTGCACCGGCTCGATGATGATCGCCGCCACGCGCTCGGGCGCGACCTGGGTGGCGAACAGCTCCTGCAATGCCTGCAGGGCCATCTCACTACTGACCCCGCGATAGGCATTCGGGTACGGCGTATGGAACACCTCGGGGGCGGTGCCGAAGTTCTGCTTGTACGGCTGGCTCATGCCGGTCAGCGTGCTGCCGAGCAAGGTGCGGCCATGGAAACCACCACGAAAGGCGATCACCGCCGAACGCTGGGTATGGGCACGGGCGATCTTCACCGCGTTCTCCACGGCCTCGGCGCCAGAAGTGAAGAACGCCGCCTTGTAGGGCTCGGCGCCGCCGATCATCTGGCTCAGGCGCCGGGCCAGGTCCAGGTAGGGTTTGTAGGCCACCACCTGGAAGCAGGCGTGGGAGACTTTCTGCAACTGCGCCTGCACCGCCGCCACCACCCGGGGGTGGTTGTGGCCGATGTTCAACACGCCGATCCCGCCGACGAAATCCAGATAGCGCTCGCCGTCCACGTCCCACACCTGGGAGCCCTCGGCGCGGTCGATGACCAGCGGATGGGCAGTGACCACGCCCCGCGGCACGAACTGATCGCGCTGCTGGAGCAAATGAGGTGTTTCGTCGACCTTGCTATTCATGGCGTTCCTCATACTGAGCCAGGCAACCGGGAAGCGGTTGCGATGGCTTCAGATTAAGGCTTCGGCGGAACCGACTTAGCCGAACTTGGCCCCTGAGAAATCCGGATCCACTGTTTTCACCCCGGCAAACGGCAGATTCCTTCAGCCCCGCCGAATCTGCCGGCCAAGGCCTCGAAGCGCGCTGCGCAAGGCTTTCGGACGCGGCCTTTCGACAGATCCTGCTTTGCCGTTGCGGCATCATGAAACCCATCCCCGTCGATCAGGAACCGCCCATGGCCCTCCTCTATAAAGCTGACCCCGTGCGTGGCGAACACTGGCGAGCGCTGTTCGCCGAACAGGCCCCGGACATTCAATGGCGTGCCTGGCCGGACCTCGGCAATCCCGAGGACATCCGCTACCTGGCGGCCTGGCAGGCGCCGGACGACCTGAGCCTGTTGCCTAACCTTGAGGTGCTGTTCGCCCTCTCGGCCGGGGTCGATCAACTGGACCTCGCGCGCCTGCCGCCGGAGTTGCCGGTAGTGCGCCTGCTGGACCCGGGCATCACCCGGGGCATGTGCGAATACGCCAGCTTCGCCGTGCTCAGCCTGCACCGCGACATGCTGCGCTACCGGCAGCAACAGTTCGCCCGCTGCTGGCAGGCGCACCTGCTGCAACCGGCGGCGCAACGCCGGGTCGGGGTCATGGGCCTGGGACAACAGGCGCAGCAGATCCTCGCCACCCTGCAGCCGCTGGGGTTCGCCCTGTCCGGCTGGGCCCGCAGCGCCCATCGCATCGACGGCGTGCAGTGTTTTGCCGGTAACCAACAGCTGCCGGCCTTTCTCAGCCAGTGCGACATCCTGCTGTGCGTGCTGCCCCTGACCGAACAGACCCAAGGCATCCTCGACCGCGAGCTGTTCCGCCAACTGCCCCGCGGCGCGGCGCTGATCAACATGGGCCGTGGCGGCCACCTGGTGGAACAGGACTTGCTCGACGCCCTGGCCAGCGGCCAACTCAGCGGCGCGGTGCTCGACGTCCTGCAACAGGAGCCGGCCCCGACCGAACACCCGTTCTGGGGTCACCCGCAGATCCTCCTGACCCCGCACATCGCCGCCATGACCCAGCCAGAAAGCGCCTTCGCCGTGCTGCTGGACAATATCCGCCGCCACCAGCGCGGCGAACCGATGCTCGGGCAGATCGACCGCAGCCAGGGTTATTGAAAGTCCCGCGATCGTGTAGCCGCTGACCGCGGTGCGTCAGAGCGATCCGGGACGCAGGTTTGGCGGGCTAACGCCCGATCGCAGGCTTCGGCAGCGGCTACAGGGTTCGGCGTTCGGCAAAGAACGCAAGAACCCCGCAATCGCTGTAGCCGCTGGCGCAGCCTGCGATCGGCGGCGCAGCCGTCGCAAGACCGCTGACCGATCCGGGATACAGCGTTGGCGGGCGCCACGTCGGAACGCCGCCCGCACTAGCCGCTACAGGGTGGGACTCAGAGCGCCTCGGCAATCGCCGCGCCCACCTCCTGGGTCGAGGCCTGGCCACCCAGGTCCGGGGTGATCGGGCCCTGGGCGATCACTTGTTCGATGGCCTCGAGAATCCCGTCGTGGGCGGCGCGATAACGTTGGTCGCCGTTGCCGAGGAAATCCAGCATCAGCGCGCCGGACCAGATCATTGCGATCGGGTTGGCGATATTGCGCCCGTAGATGTCCGGCGCCGAGCCGTGCACCGGCTCGAACAGCGACGGGAAGCGCCGCTGCGGATCGAGGTTGGCCGAGGGCGCGATGCCGATGGTGCCGGCACAGGCCGGGCCGAGGTCGGAGAGAATGTCGCCGAACAGGTTGGAGGCCACCACCACGTCGAAGCGATCCGGTTGCAAGACAAAACGCGCGCAGAGGATGTCGATGTGCTGCTTGTCCCAGCTCACCTGCGGGTACTGCTCGGCCATCAGCGCCGTGCGCTCGTCCCAGTACGGCATGCTGATGGAAATCCCGTTGGACTTGGTCGCCGCCGTCAGGCGCTTGCGCGGCCGGGTCTGGGCCAGGTCGAAGGCGTACTTGAGAATGCGGTCCACGCCACGCCGGGTGAACACCGACTCCTGCAGCACGAACTCATGCTCGGTGCCCTCGAACATCTTGCCGCCCACCGAGGAATACTCGCCCTCGGTGTTCTCGCGGATCACCACGAAATCGATGTCCCCCGGCTCGCGCCCGGCCAGCGGGCACGGCACCCCGGGGAACAGCCGCACCGGGCGGATATTCACGTACTGGTCGAAGTCGCGGCGGAACTTGAGCAGCGAACCCCACAGGGAAATATGGTCCGGCACCTTGTCCGGCCAGCCCACGGCGCCGAAGTAGATGGCGTCGAAATCCTTGAGCCGCTCGAACCAGTCCTCGGGCATCATCTGCCCGTGCTCCAGGTAGTAATCGCAGTGCGCCCAGTCCAGCACCTCGATCTGCAGGTCCAGCTGCCACTTGCGCGCCGCCTGCCGCAGCACCCGCAATCCTTCTGGCAGCACTTCCTTGCCGATTCCGTCGCCGGCGATGGCGGCGATCCTGAATGCCTTGCTCATGTCGCATGTCTCCTCGAAGTCGGTGCGGGCGGGTCACAGGCCGCCGATGTGGAAAGCCTTGATCTCCAGGTATTCGTCCAGGCCGTACTTGCTGCCTTCGCGGCCCAGGCCCGATTGCTTGATACCGCCGAACGGCGCCACTTCCATGGAGATGATCCCGGTGTTGAGGCCGACCATGCCGAACTCCAGCGCTTCGCCGAAACGCCAGGAGCGGCGCAGGTCCTGGGTGAAGTAGTAGGCACCCAGCCCATAAGGCGTGGCGTTGGCGATGGCCAGCGCCTCGGCCTCGTCATGAAAGCGCATCAGGGGCGCCACCGGGCCGAAGGTCTCTTCGTGGGCCAGGAGCATCTCGGTGCTGGCCTCGCCCAACACCGTGGGCAGCACGAACTGGCTTTCGCCCAGGGGAATCCCGCCGCACAGCAGGGTCGCGCCCTTGCCCAGGGCATCGTCGATATGCCGGGCGACCTTGCTCACCGCCGCGGTATTGATCAGCGGGCCGATGCTCACGCCCGGCTCCAGGCCGTTGCCGACCTTGAGCTTGCCCACCTCCTCCACCAGGCGCTGGGCAAAACGTTCGTAGATGCCATCCTGGACCAGGATGCGGTTGGCGCAGACGCAGGTCTGCCCGGCGTTGCGGAACTTGCTCTGCATGATCCCGGTGATTGCCTGTTCCAGGTCGGCGTCGTCGAACACCACGAACGGCGCGTTGCCGCCCAGCTCCAGGCTCAGGCGCTTGATGTGCTCGGCGCTCTGGCGCATCAGCAGGCGGCCGACCGCGGTGGAACCGGTAAAGGAAATCTTGCGCACCGCCGGGTTGCCGGTCAGCTCTTCACCGATGCCGGCCGGCATGCCCGTAAGCACGCTGAACACCCCCGGCGGAATTCCCACCCGCTCGGCCAGCACCGCCAGGGCCAGGGCCGACAGCGGCGTGAGGTCCGAAGGCTTGACGATGATCGGGCAGCCGGCGGCCAGGGCCGGCGCGCATTTGCGGGTGATCATCGCGTTGGGAAAATTCCACGGCGTGATGGCCGCGCAGACCCCCACGGGCTGCTTGAGGGTCAGCAACCGACGGTCACCGGCGGGTGCCGGCAGGGTATCGCCGCAGATGCGCCGCGCTTCCTCGGCGAACCATTTGACGAAACCGGCACCGTAGCGGATTTCGCCCTGGGCTTCGGCGAAGGGTTTGCCCTGCTCGGCGGTCATGATCAGGGCCAGGTCGTCGAGGTTGTCGAGCATGGCCTGGTACCAGCGCTCCAGCAGCTGCGCCCGCTCCGCCGCCGGGCGCGCGCGCCAGGCCGGCCAGGCGCGTTCGGCGGCGGCGATGGCCAAGCGGGTCTGCGCACCCTGCAAGGCCGGCACCCGGGCCAGGCATTCGCCGCTGGCCGGGTCGAGCACCGCCAGGGTCGCGCCATCGTCGGCGGCCAGCCACTGCCCGTCGATATAGGCCAGTTCCACCAAGAGGCTTGGGTCTTTCAAACGATTCTTGAGCATGGTCGAGTCCTGTTCCGAGACAGCTTCCAGTCTAAGCAGGCGCCGCAGCCCAGGATGCTGAAAGCACCGGGCCGACAGCGTCGGATGCTGAAAAACGCGGCATCACAGCAGGCTCTACCGAGAACATGAACACCGCCCTGTAGCCGCTGGCGCAGCCTGCGATCGGCGGCGCAGCCGTCGCAAAACAGATAACCGCGGTGCGTCAGATCGATCCGGGATACAGGGTTGGCGGGCTAGCGCCCGATCGCAGCCTCCGGCAGCGGCTACAGGTGACAGCTCAACGTTTCAGGGAACCCAGCAGGCCTTCGAGAAAGCGCTGGCCGGCGTCCATCTGGCTGACCTCGATGAACTCGTCGGGCTTGTGCGCCTGCTCGATGGAGCCCGGGCCGCAGACCACCACCGGGATGTCCAGACGCTGGTTGAACAGGCCGCCTTCGGTGCCGAAGCCGACCTTGGCGTAACCGGTGTCCGGCGCGGCGAAATCGTGGAGGAAACGCACCGCCTCGACACTCGGGTGGGTCTCCAGCCCCGGGTAGACATTGAGGGTTTCGATCTCGATGGCCGCCACCTCGGAGACCTTGCGCGCCTCGCGCACGATCAGCTCGGCGCGTTCGCGCATCTGTTCGAGGAACTGCTCGAGATCGTCCTCCGGCAGGTTGCGCACCTCGAAATCCAGGGTGCACAGGTTCGGCACTATGTTCAGCGCCTTGCCGCCGCCAATCTGCCCGACGTGCACGGTGCTGTAGGGAATGTCGTAGTCGGCATCCCGCGCGCCCTGCTCGCGCAGACGCTGCTGGCTGTCGCGCAAACCGGCGATGAAATCGCAGGCCAGGTGAATCGCGTTGGCTGCCAGCGGCGCCAGGGAGGAATGCGCTTCCTGGCCACGGCAATAGGCGCGGTACGAGCCCTTGCCCTTGTGCCCGAGCACAAACTGCATGCGCGTGGGCTCGCCGATCAGGCACAGGAACGGCCGCACCGGCGCCAGGTGCAGCACGTCCAGCAGGCGGCGCACGCCGACGCAACCGATTTCCTCGTCATGGGACAGCGCCAGTTGCAGCGGCCGGCTCAAGGGGTTGTCGGCGGCATCGAGCATGGCGTCTATGGCCAGGGCGATAAACCCCTTCATGTCGCAGCTGCCGCGCCCGTAGAGGCGCCCGCCTTGCTCGGTGACCTGGAAC
>Ga0066464_1000260_pt1 | contig 25024 bp, 22 predicted proteins | sample LakWasMe94_HOW11_2_FD_59583 | JGI IMG/M metagenome (GOLD analysis project Ga0066464, IMG submission 59583) | Freshwater sediment methanotrophic microbial communities from Lake Washington under simulated oxygen tension - Sediment Metagenome 94_HOW11 | ecosystem: Environmental > Aquatic >...
GCAATCAGGTCAAAGGCCTGTTTCCGGATGTGCAGCAGCGTCGTGCCTTTTGGGAAGACGTGTTCCAGGGACCGATCGCCGACCGGCAGCTGGCCGGGCAGGGCGATGAGGCCGAGCGGCTGTTGCAGGCCAAGATCGCTGGCGAAGCGCCCCATGCGCCGGGCGAGGTGTATCTGGTGGGAGCCGGGCCGGGCGATCCGGACCTGCTGACCTTCCGTGCCCTGCGCCTGATGCAGCAAGCCGACGTGGTGCTCTACGACCGCCTGGTAGCACCGGCGATTCTCGAGCTGTGCCGGCGCGATGCCGAGCGGGTGTATGTCGGCAAGCGCCGCGCCGATCACGCCTTGCCCCAGGAACAGATCAACCAGCAACTGGTGGACCTGGCCAAACAGGGCAAGCGTGTGCTGCGTCTGAAGGGTGGCGATCCGTTCATCTTCGGCCGTGGCGGCGAAGAGATCGAAGAACTGGCGGCCCATGGCATTCCGTTCCAGGTGGTGCCGGGGATTACCGCGGCCAGCGGCTGCGCGGCCTATGCCGGGATTCCGCTGACCCACCGTGACTACGCGCAGTCCGTGCGTTTCGTCACCGGGCACCTGAAGGATGGCACCACCGATCTGCCCTGGGCCGACCTGGTCGCGCCTGCGCAGACCCTGGTGTTCTACATGGGGTTGGTGGGCTTGCCGGTGATCTGCGAGCAACTGATCCAGCATGGCCGCTCGGCGGATACGCCGGCAGCCTTGATCCAGCAGGGCACGACCTCCAACCAGCGAGTGTTCACCGGCACCCTGGCGGATCTGCCGAAGCTGGTGGCGGAGCATGAAGTGCATGCGCCGACCCTGGTGATAGTCGGCGAAGTGGTGCAGCTTCGCGAGAAGCTCGCCTGGTTCGAAGGCGCGCAGTCGCAGGTCTGAAAAGCATCACGGGCAATCGAGCGTCGACCGACCGCTCCTACAGAAGATGTTTTATGTGTAGGAGCGAGGCTTGCCCGCGATAGCGATCTCAAGAACGATCGCTCCCCTGAGTTATTTCTTGTTGCCTTGCCAAACCCCACGCCCGCTCAAACGCTCGCGATCATGCGCCGCATCGAAGTCCTGCGCCGGCCCTTTCGGCACGACGCCGGTCGGGTTGATGGTGCGGTGGCTGGCGTAGTAGTGCCCCTTGATATGAGTGAAGTCCACGGTTTCGGCGATCCCTGGCCACTGATACAGCTCCCGCAGCCAGTTCGACAGGTTGGGGTAGTCGGCAATGCGCCGCAGGTTGCACTTGAAATGACCGTAATACACCGCGTCGAAGCGGATCAGCGTGGTGAACAGGCGGATGTCCGCTTCCGTCAGGTATTCGCCGGCCAGGTAGCGTTGGCTGCTCAGGCGCTGTTCCAGCCAGTCGAGTTCGGCGAACACATCGTCGAAGGCCGCTTCGTAGGCTTGCTGCGAAGTGGCGAAGCCGGCGCGATAGACGCCATTGTTCACCGCCGGATAGATGCGTGCGTTCAGTTCGTCGATTTCGCGGCGTAGCGGCTCCGGATAGAAGTCCAGGCCGTTACCGCTCAGGTCATCGAAGGCGCTGTTGAACATGCGGATGATTTCCGCCGATTCGTTGCTGACGATGCGTTTCTGTTGTTTGTCCCAGAGCACGGGCACGGTGACGCGGCCGGTGTAGTCGCGGGTATCGGCGGTGTAGCGCTGGTGCAGGAAATCCAGGTGATCGAGCTTGTCGCCGCTGGAGCCCAGGGTCCGGTCGAAAGTCCAGCCTTGTTCCAGCATCAGCCAGCTGACCACAGACACGTCGACCAGGCTTTCCAGGCCCTTGAGCTTGCGCAGGATCAGCGTGCGGTGCGCCCAGGGGCAGGCGAGGGAAACGTACAGGTGATAACGCCCGGCTTCCGCGCGGAAGCCGCCTTCGCCGCTTGGGCCCGGCTTGCCGTCAGCGGTCACCCAGTTGCGGCGTTGCGCCTGTTCGCGCTGGAAGGCGCCGTCTTTGCTGCTTTCGTACCACTGGTCGTGCCAGCGTCCTTCAATCAGCAGGCCCATGAAAAAACTCCTCGGTCAGTGTGCATTGGCGTGCAGTTTAATCCGAGGAGTTCGAACGAATTACGCAAAAGTCGGGCGGTTATGATCGGCTAGATCGATCTGTCGCGAGCGTCCCAGTATTGCCGAGCCTGCTCGAACGCCTGTTCCCGGGGCATGCCGAGCCCGCGCAGGGCCAGGGCCATGGTGGCGATCAGCGCCAGTTGCGGGTAGCTGTCCTGCACGTCGCCGCGCCAGACGGCTTTCAGGTGCCCGGGGTCGAGGCTGGCCGGTTTTACATGGCGCTGCTCGGACAGCGCCGGCCATTCCTCATCCCAGCTGACACCGCCGGTGCTGCCGTACAGGTGGCTGGCGCTGTCCGGGTTGATCTCGATTTCGCCGCCGTCGCCCTTGATCACAATGACGTTGTCCCCCAGCAGGCCGCTGGCATCGCGGTGCACGGCCTGATATCCGGGGTGGAAGATGCTTTGCAGGCCACAGCGCGCGCCCAGCGGGTTGAGGATGCGCGCCAGGGAGTGGATCGGCGAGCGCAGGCCCAGGGTGTTGCGCAGGTCGATCATGCGTTGCAGCTGTGGCGCCCAGTCGCCCAGGGGGATAAAGGCCAGGTTGCCCTGGTCCAGCGCGGTAGCGACTGCTTGCCAGTCGCGGCACAGCGGGATCTGCAACTGCTCCAGCAATTGCTCGGTGTACAGCCGGCCGGCGGTGTGGGCGCCACCGCCGTGCAGCAGGATGCGCACGCCGTTCTGCGCCAGGCACTTGGCGGCCAGCAGGAACCAGGGCAGGTGACGCTTTTTGCCGGCGTAGCTGGGCCAGTCCAGGTCGACCTTGATCGGCGGCGCCTGCAGGCGCTGGCGCAGGGCTTCGGTAAAGCCCGCCAGCTCCTCGGGGCTTTCTTCCTTGTGCCGCAATAGCATCAGGAAGGCGCCGAGCTGGGTGTCCTCGACCTTGTCGTCGAGCAGCATGCCCATGGCTTCACGGGCTTCTTCACGGGTGAGGCTGCGGGCGCCGCGTTTGCCTTTGCCGAGAATGCGCACGAACTGCGCGAAAGGATGCTCGGCGGGCGTTTCGGTGGTCAGCGGGGCAAAATCGGTCATAGGCAATTGGTCGGCTTGGGCAGGCCCGCCAGCTTGGCGGCAAGTTTGGCGGGAGTGCCTTTGAACAGTCGGTTCAGGTGCAGGCTGTTGCCCTTGTCCGGGCCCAGCTTCAAGGCGGTGTACTTGATCAGCGGACGGGTTGCGGGCGACAGCTGGAACTCTTGATAGAAACCACGTAGCAGCTCGAGGATTTCCCAGTGCTCGGGGGTCAGTTCGATCTGTTCCGCCGCGGCCAGGGCATCGGCCACCTCGCTGGACCAGTCGCCCAGTTCCACCAGGTAGCCGTCCTTGTCCAGGGCGATGGCGCGTTCGCCGACAGTCAGTGCGTTCATAACCAGCTGTTGACCTTGTCGTAGTGAATCGACAGGGCGACGAACGTCGGGTAATCGACACTGGTGGCCCAGGCCGGAACTTCCAGGCCGCGGGCCTGGTGGTCTTCCGCCAGGACGTAGAGCGCCAGCGCCTCGCCGCGTGCCTGCAGGGCCGCCAGTGGCGCGCTGCCAGGTTGCAGGGCGTATACCGCGTCGCCACACAGGAGAATGGCATCCTGCGGGCCGAGCAGACGCAGGCAACTGGTCAGCCTGGAGTCGGTGAAGGGCGAGTGGGACAACACGTGCAAGGTCGACATCAGAGGGTGATCACCTGGTCAAAACGGTCAATGAGTGCGCCGAGTTCGGCCGGGGCCAGGACCTGCACCTCGTCCAGGTTCAGCGCGGCCGGGTCCAGGCCGCGTTCCGCCACGCTGGCGCCGCAGGCGAACAACTGCTCCACACCAAACAGCGACAGGGCCTGCAGATTGGCGCTGAGGTCCTTTTGCTGCACGGCAGCGGCTTGTTGCCCGGGGGCCAGCTGAAACACGCCGTCGTCGAGAAACAGCAGGCCGATCGGCAGGTCGAAGGCGCCGCCCGCCAGCACGATATCCAGGGCTTCACGGGCACCGGGGCCGGACCAGGGCGCCTGGCGGCTGATAATCAGCAGGGATTGCGCCATGTTTCATGGCCCTCCAAAACAGATCAGGCGGTCGGCCGCTTGTACGGCGTCATGCAACTGGCCGAGCCCGGAAAGCTCCCAGGGCGCGCTCAGGTTGACGGCCGGGCGCTGGTAGCGCGTGGCTTCCTCCTGGTTCAACACCCCGCGGCGCAGGGCCGCGGCAATGCACACCACGCCATCGAGCTGGTGCTCGCTGACGAAGCTGCGCCATTGCGCGGGCAGGTCCAGTTCGTCCTGTGGGGTGACGATGTTGTCCGATGCGCTGTGCACGCCATCCTGATAGAAAAACAGCCGCACGATCTCGTGGCCTCCGGCCAGCGCCGCCTGGGCGAATGCCAGGGCGCGGCGCGAGGAGGGCGCGTGAGCGGCGGAAAAAAGGGCAATGGCGAACTTCATGAAGAACTCTGTCTGCAAACCTGGGGGCCATGATAAAGCTTTATGCCGGGCCCGGCGAAGTGGCTTTAGCGCGGCATATAGCCCAGTTGCCAGCGATGGGGGATCTTCAGCGACAACAGCCCCAGCAGCGCCGACAGCAGGCCGCTGACGAACAGTGCCGTGAGGCCGAGATGCTGCTCCAGAACGGCACCCAGCACGGCCCCGGCGAACATGCCGCTCCAGGGCACCAGCTGGATGCGCCAGCCATTGCGCCGCTCGCCGAGCATCCAGCGGCCCAGGCCGCGGCCAAAGCGTGACAGGGCGCCGGTGACATAGGTCAGGCCCACGGGAAGCCCGTTCACTTCCTCGACGGCAGCATTGAGCATGCCCATGGAGATGATCGCGGCCAGCACGGCCGGTAGCCGTTGTTCAAACGGCCAAGCGGCTGCCGCGCACAGCAGCGTGGCAATGCACAGCAGCAGCGGCAGGGCCCGGCGGCCGCCAAAGCGGCTGACGACTATGCCCAGGGCGTTGCCGGCGATGAAGGTGGCCACCAGCAGCACCAGATGCAGGGTCAGGGCGAGGTCGGCATCGCTGATGGCGACGGCCAGGCGCGTGGTGTTGCCGCTCATGAAGGACACGAAGTCCCCGGTGGCCATGAAGCCGATGGCGTCGGTCATGCCGGCCAGCACCGACAGGCTGGCGACCAGGCACAAGCCTATGCGGCCGCGCCATTTCTCGCGGCGCAACAGGCCCGGGTTAGTACGAAGGCTGGTGGAAGAGGGCAACATCAGCATTGACTCATGGTGACAGTGATCCTTTATCGAAGGCCCGAGCTGTGCTCAATCGCGTGGCAGGCCGTGTAGCTCGCAATACTCGGCCCAAGGCATGCCGGCCATTTCCGCCACTTCCCGGTGCACTTCGAGCCGCCGCGCGGCGAATTCTTCCGTGCTCTGCGCGGTCAGTTGCAGGCTCAGTTCCCAGGCAAACAGGCCCTGACGTTCCGCCTCGGCCTCGAAGGCTTCGTGCAGCCGCTCTGCGCGGTATTGTTCCTGGGTTTCGCCCCTGGCCTGGGCGGCCAGGGGGTTGAGGTGATCGAGTGCTTCACGAAGCTCCGGGCGCGCTGCGAGAAACTTCTGCAGGGCCACTTCATGCGGGTGTTCGGGTGTGGCCATCGTCGATCCTGGATGGAGTTGGAGGAAGTCGTTTCGGGTTGGCAAGGTGCGCAAGCCCAGCGACCATAGCGCCTGGCCGGTCCAGCGTCAAAATGCGCTCGGCCGATGCTGTCGTGACTGAAGGCCAGGGTGGTGCTCGCGCCGTACCGCTGAGCGGATTGGCCTGGCAAAAATGCGTGCTGGATAACACTTTGCAGTGAATGCCTTGGTATGAGCTGCGTTCTTGTGACCTATTCTCAAGGGGCACTCTCTCCAAGTGGTCGCGCCAAGGAGGAACTTCTCATGCTCTCGATGGACGAGCTTTGCCAGATCCTGGAGTCCGGTTTCCTGCCGCTTTCCTGCACCTGCAGCGTCAACCTCGACGGCTCCCTGGCGATCAAGGTTTTCGAACCGCAAAGCGGGCGGATCGATCTGTTCATTACCAGGGTCTCGACCGAGCATCTCACCAGTGTTCGGGCGGCGGCCAATTTTGTCGGTGAGTTGCGGACTGAAATCAGGGCGGGGCGTCGGGCATTTGCCGGCGGTTTCTAGTCGTTGTGCAGATAGGGCATTGGGCAGGTCGAGCGCGCTTCCTTGCGCGAGTGTCGGACGTCTGAGCTGTGCGGGGAGGCAGGGCTAGATCTTTTCAGACAGCTCTCTCCAGTTCGCCAGCGTGACGCCGCTGCGCTCGGCGAATCTCTGCATGGTGCGGTAGGTCCCGCCGCAAGGGGTGTCGTGGGTAATCAGGCACCCGGAATGCAGGAAGGCCAGATACCAGGTGTCGTTGTCGCTCAATCGCATTCCCTGGTAAGTGAAGGTCCTTTGCGAACCTGCGAAACAATAGCGAATTTCGAAAGTCTTGATGCTGTTCATCGCCGCGTCCTTTGGGCTGTGTGGAGGTGGTGGCGATTCAAGATATTCCCAAAAGGATGCCTTGGCTTGCACCACTCATCCGAACTGCATGAACAGTCGCGGTTTGTTCCTCAAATGCCTCGCCCAACTGAAACCGCCCTCAATAGGTGTCATGTTGCGCCAGGCAGCGGGAACTTTCCGCCAATCGAAACCGTCGAGGACAAATTGCCATTTGCCTGTACGGGACGTGATGGGGTTAACGTTTTTTTGACAGATATCAGGTGATGATCGCGGGGCGGGGATGCCGTTCGGCGAAAGAGGCAGGTGTTGCTAACGATCGGCGCGGGCAAATGATACATTTCTCGATTTTTTAGGGGTGAGGAAGACATATGCGAGTTTGGTTAGGGGCGTTGCTGATGGGACTGTTGGCCGGGTGTTCGTTACCCACGGCTTTGGCACCAGGCAAGCCGAATGTCAGTGAGCTGACGGGCAAAACGCCGAAAGACTATGCGCAGTGTGTCTTGCCGGCCTGGCAGCGTGAGACGCCCAGGACCGTCCAGTCCGATATCTCCAATGGCTATCGGATCACCGCCCCTGGCAGCCTGGCGTCGGATGAGATAGTGGAAGTGGTGAAGTCGAAGAACGGCAGCCTGGTCTCGCTCTACCAGGGAACACCCTGGGCCAAGTCCGCCGTGCTGAAAAAGGCTGTGCATGATTGCCTGTAGGCCGCCTCATGCGTTCGGTGAAGGGCTTGTCAAAGTGACAGGCCGTTACCCTTGAATCGCGTGATCCCACCCACAAAAAAGCCCTGACCGTTCAGGGCTTTTTTGTGCCTGGTATTCGCCGGGTCTTGTCCAGGGCGCTCATCTTGCTCGAATTCAGGCAAGTTCTTGAATCATCAAGGTACTTTTCTGCATAAAAACAGGACAAATCTGACAGTTTTTTTGACGGCTTTATCCGTCCAGTAGACAATGGCGCGTTAGCCAGCACCCATGATGGCCATTATGTCCGTTTTCAGCAGGAGGGCTGCCAGGGTTGGGGGCGATACCCGTGGCCTTGCCGCTGTCAGGCGGTGATCGAGGACGTTGGCAGCAGGCCGATCGTGATACCGGGTGTTGTTGACTCACTCCTTTGGTTACACCCGACTAGTCTCTCCATGGGAATGTGGTTTTAGCGGGCGTTTCGGACCGTCGATCGATGCTGTCCGAAGGCGTCCCAACAAAATAGTGTCACTCAAGTAGCTGAAGCCAATAGCGAATAAGAAGTCAGCGCAGGAGCGACATATAAACTGAGGTCGATAGTGTCATGTCGGCCTTGTGTGCCCACCCTTCAGTTCTTCTGAGTGCGGGAACCCATGGCGGTGCCGGGGCGACTGATGATCGGGAATGGGGGGGCGGATGGCGTTCTATCGTAGGAACTACTGTATGTTGAAAAAAGTGAACACGGCCCTGCTGGGCTTGGCGATGACGATGGGGCTCAGCTCCGCGTACGCCGCCGAGACCAAAAAAGTGGATGTGCTGCTCATCGGTGGCGGCATCATGAGTTCGACCCTGGGTGTCTGGCTCAATGAGCTGGAGCCGGGCTGGTCGATGGAAATGGTCGAGCGTCTCGACGGCGTTGCCGAAGAAAGCTCGAACGGCTGGAACAACGCCGGTACCGGTCACTCTGCCCTGGCGGAACTGAACTACACCCCGGAAAACAAGGACGGCAAGGTCGAGATCGCCAAGGCGATCGAGATCAACGAAGCGTTCCAGATTTCCCGCCAGTTCTGGTCGTGGCAAGTCAAGAACAATGTCCTGAAGAACCCGCGTTCGTTCATCAACTCCACTCCGCACATGAGCTTCGTGTGGGGCGATGACAACATCAAGTTCCTGAAGAAACGCTACGAAGCGCTTCAGGCGAGCCCGCTGTTCGCCGGCATGCAGTACTCCGAAGACCCGGAGCAGATCAAGAAGTGGGTCCCGCTGATGATGGAAGGGCGCGATCCGAAGCAGAAGATCGCCGCCACCTGGTCGCCGCTCGGCACCGACATGAACTTCGGCGAGATCACCCGCCAGTTCGTCGGCCACCTGAAAGCCCAGCCGAACTTCTCGCTCAAGCTGTCGAGCGAAGTGGAAGACATCAAGCGTAACGAAGATGGTTCCTGGCGCGTGGTGTACAAGAACCTGAAAGACGGTACTGAAACCCAGACCGACGCCAAGTTCGTGTTCATCGGCGCCGGCGGCGGTGCCCTGCACTTGCTGCAGAAGTCGGGCATCCCTGAAGCCCAGGAATATGCCGGTTTCCCTGTGGGCGGCTCGTTCCTGGTGACCGAGAACCCAGCGATCGCCGAGCAGCACCTGGCGAAGGCCTACGGCAAGGCGTCGGTTGGCGCTCCACCGATGTCGGTTCCGCACCTGGACACCCGCGTGCTGGACGGCAAGCGCGTGATCCTGTTTGGCCCGTTCGCGACCTTCTCGACCAAGTTCCTCAAGGAAGGTTCGTACCTCGACCTGCTGACCACTACCACCACTCACAACATCTGGCCTATGACCAAGGTCGGCATCAAGGAGTACCCGCTGGTCGAGTACCTCGCCGGCCAGTTGATGCTGTCGGATGAAGATCGCCTGAATGCCCTGAAAGAGTACTTCCCTAACGCCAAGGCTGAAGACTGGCGTCTGTGGCAGGCCGGCCAGCGCGTGCAGATCATCAAGCGCGATGAGCAGCTGGGTGGCGTGCTGAAACTGGGCACCGAGATCGTCAGCGCCAAGGACGGCAGCATTGCCGGCCTGCTGGGTGCTTCGCCAGGTGCTTCGACCGCCGCGCCGATCATGCTCAGCGTGCTGGAGAAGGTCTTCAAGGACAAGGTCGCGACTCCTGCCTGGCAGGCGAAGCTGCACCAGATCGTGCCGAGCTACGGTACCCAGCTCAATGGCAGTCCTGAGCGTGTCGCTCAAGAGTGGGCCTACACCAGCGAAGTGCTGCAATTGACTCCGCCTCCGGCCATCGGTCAGACCGTTGCTCCTAAGCAGCCGGCTGGCGACAAGCCGAAAGCGCAAGAGAGCAACCCGTCGGCTGACATGGCTCTGTAATACCCGGCTGTGCCCGACCCGGTCGAGTGCAGCCAATACCCGGAACCCGCTGTCCGTTCCAGGTTAAAAAAACGCCGCTCCCAGGAGCGGCGTTTTTGTTTGTGGGGCGGGCCCAAGCGCCTTTGTCCTCGCGTCCTGCGGCCCTGCCTTGCGCCCATGGCGCATTGCTGACCGAAACATCCAGGTCATGCCTGCTTGGGAACTATTGTCGGGAAATCCCTTTCCATAAGCTCGACGCAATGATGCCTGGAGAAGGCGATGTTCAGAGCTGGCTCGTTAATCTCGATCGTCTCGATCCTGCTGTCGATCCCGCTGGATGCCAACGCGGCGCCTGGTACGCAGGCCAACGCCCGGTACTCCAACGACCATGCGAATTGGGATCGCCTTCCCGTGGTCAACTACTACCAGGTGAAAACGCTGTTGCAGGCTTCGAAGCGGGACTGGGGCCCGGCCGTGGCGCTGCCGGCCGATGCCAGACAGAGCATCCGGCGGGGCAGGACGTTGCCCGTGCAGCAGTCGCGACGGCTGAACGCCAGGTTGGTCCGGCAGTTGCCGCGTTATGACGGTTACCAATGGTGGCGCGCCGGCTCCGATCTGCTGCTGGTCAGGACCTCGAATCGAATGATCTTCGACATCCTGGTCGATGCGTTCCAGTAGGCCTGGCCCCGATCAGAAGTTGATCGAGGCACTCAGGCGCGCGGTCAGGGGCGCGCCCTGGAACAGGTAGCCATCGCCCATGTATTCGCCGGCATCGCGCCAGTAGCGCTTGTCGAACAGGTTGTCCACGGTCAGCCGGAACACGGTGTCGTAACCGTCGATGCGGGTGCTGTAGCGGCTGCCGATGTTGAACACGGCGTAGCTGCCGGTCTGCACTTCGCCCTCGCGGTTGGCGTACTTGCGACCGCTGTACTGCACTCCGCCGAGCAGCGCCAGGCCGTCGAACCAGGGCAGGGCATAGTCGCCGTAGAGGCTGGCGCGCAGGGTTGGCACGTTGAGCGCCTGGTGACCTTCATACTCCGGGGTGTCGCTGCCGGTGACCCGCGCGCGGATCGCCGCGACACTGGCCGAGACCTGCAGGCGTTGCGTGGCCCAGCCATTGGCCGAGAGTTCCAGCCCGGTGTTCTTCTGTTCGCCCTGCTGGGTGAAGGTGAAGGTGCCGTCGCCATTCGGTCGGGAGTACTGGTAGGCCTGGCGGATCTGGAACAGCGCCGCGGCCAGGCTGATGCGCTGCCAGTCGTATTTGATGCCGGCCTCGATCTGCCGCGACACGGTGGGGGCGAGGATTTCAAAGGCATTGCTGGCGAACCACGGCGCTTCTCCACCCAGGGACACGGGTGTACAGCGCCAGGTCCTGCACCGGCTTGTAGATCAGCGCGGCCTGGGGCAGGAACACATAACGCTGGGTGTGGCGGGTGGTGTCGCCCTGGCTGTCGAAGGTTTCCTCGTCCAGGCGTACCTCGCGCCCGCCGAGCAGGGTCTGCCAGTGTTCGTTGAAGCTGATCCGGTCGTTGAAGAACAGCCCGTACTGGCGACTGTCCAGGCGGCGGTAGGAGTCGTTGAGCGGGCCGTCGTAACGGGCGAAGTCCGCTGGCTCAGCGTTGATGTTGGCGCTGCCGATCATCTGGTTGATCGGGTCGCGTTTGTCCACCACGCGGCGGAACGCGCTGGTCCCGACGCTGAGTTCGTGGCCCAGGCCGCCGGTGTCGAAGCTGCCGCTGAGGACGGCCTGCACTTCATCGTTGCGCCGGGTATCGTCGGGGCTGCGGAAGTCGTAGAGGTCGTAGTCGCCCTCGGGGCTGAAATGATTGGGCACCGCCGTGCCGGCGCAACTGGTGGCGCCATAGCAACCCCAGGCGAACGAGCTGTAGTCGTCGATCACCACCCGGCTGCGGGAGGCGCTGAGGTTGCCTTTCCACTGATCGTTGAAGCGGTATTCGAAGTTGCCGTTGAGGTTCAGCGCGTCGGTGCTGACCGGCTTCGAACCGCTCTGGTGCGCCAGGAGTTTTTTCGGTGAGGCGTGGTGCGGCAGGCTGGAGCCGCCGAGCAATTGATAACCCGGGGCCGAGCGCTGTTCCTTGGTCTGGTACTCGATGTCCAGTTGCAGCAGGGCGTCGGGGCTGATGTTCCAGTCGAAAGCCAGGGAGGCGAAGTCGCGCTGGCCATTGGTGTGTTCGACGTAGGAGTGGATGTCCTCGTGGGCCAGGTTGGCGCGCAGCCCGAACTGCTGCTCGCTGCCGAACCAGCCGCCGACGTCGGTGGCCACATAGCCGCTGCCGCGATCGTCGGTGGAGACCGTGACCGAACGCACGTCGGTAGGGCGCTTGGTCACGTAGTTGATCAGCCCGCCGGGGTCGCTGACGCCGCTCTGCAGGCCGTTCAGCCCCTTGAGCAACTCCACCTGCTGCTTGTTTTCCAGGCCGACATTCTGCTCGCCGGTGATGCTGCGGCCGTTGATCCGGTAGCTGCTGGCGGCGTTCAGGGAGAAACCGCGCACCGTGAAGTTCTCGTAGTAGCCGACCGGCGCATAGCTTTCGCCTACCGAAGCGTCGTTCTTCAGCACCTCGCTGAGCAGGCGGGCCTGCTGGTCCTTGATCAGGGCTTCGTTGATCACCGCAATCGAGGCTGGCGTGTCGAGCAGCGGAGCCGATTCGAAACCGCCGACCGCGGCGCTGCTGGCCTGATAGCCGGAGCGGTCTTCGCCGGTCACGGTCAGCGCCGGCAGTTCGGTTTCGGCGGCCTGGGCCGCGGGCGCGGCACCGGCCAGCAGCAGGCCCAGCAGATTGCGCGCAAACCGCGGGGCGGGCAGCCCCTGGCGGGAGGCCCGGTAAAGCATATCCATGAAAAGCTCCTCGACGATGGCGATCCCGGACCAGGCGAATACCGAGCACAGAGGCCCAGGCGCGCTCGGGAAAGCGTCGTGCTGTTTAAGACGGGGGAAGCGCTGTGTGCCCTGAAGGCGTCAGGCCGGATTTGCTCCGGTGGTCATTGGCAAGACGAAATCCGCGACCCATTCTTGAAGCGCGCCATCATACAAGAGATCGGGCCCGCGGCATGCCCGGTGTACCGCGTCGCTTGGATCGCCAGCAAGCTTGGCTCCTACAGAAGCAGTGGCACCTGCGGCATGCCTGGTCCCTGTAGGAGCGAGGCTTGCCCGCGATGACGGCCTGCCTGACTCACCGCGCTGCCTGGATCACCGGCAAGCCTGGCTCCTACGGAGTCGGTAGCGCGCGGGGTCGTTCAGCCGGCCTTTCGGCTCTGGTGCACCGGAAGCTCGACGCGGAAGGTGGTGCCGACTCCGACCTCGCTGCGCACCGAGATATCGCCGCGGTGTTTCTTGACGATGCCGTAGGACAGCGACAGCCCGAGCCCCGTGCCTTGGCCCACGGGTTTGGTGGTGAAAAACGGGTCGAAGATTTTCTGCAGGCTGTCCGGCGGGATGCCCGAGCCGTTGTCGGCCACTTCGATCCACACGTTTTCGCCCTCGACGCCGTTGCGCAGGGTGATGGTGCCCCGTTGGTTACCCATGGCCTGGGCGGCGTTGACGATCAGGTTCATCACCACCTGGTTGATCTGCGAAGGCAGGCACTCGATCTCCGGCAGCTCGGCGTACTCCTTGATCACATCGGCCTTGTACTTGATCTCGGCGGCAACGATGTTCAGGGTCGAGTCGATGCCCTGTTGCAGGTCCGCCCATTGCCATTCCTGGGTCGAGTCGACCCGGGAAAAGTCCTTGAGGTCCCTGACGATCTGGCTGACCCGGCCGATGCCGTCCTTGGACTCCTTGATCAGCAGGGGAATGTCCTCGAGGAGGAAGTCCAGCTCGATGTCCGTGCGCAGCTGTTTCAACTGATCGCGCAGCTCGCTGGCAGCGACCCCGTCTTCGGCGCTGACATAGGCCTGGAGCATTTCCTGCAGGCGCTTGAAGTAGCTGTCCAGGGCGCCGAGGTTGGAGGAAATGAAGCCTATCGGATTGTTGATTTCATGGGCGACCCCGGCGGCCAACTGGCCCAGGGAGGCGAGCTTTTCCGATTGCACCAGCTGGCTTTCCAGCAACTTGCGTTCGTCGATCTCCCGTTGCAGCGCGGCGCTGGCCTGCTTGAACGCCAGGGTGCGTTGCTCCACCCGTTCTTCCAGCTCGCTCATCTGCAACTGCGCCCGCAAGGTCATTTCCCATTTGGTGGTGAGGGTGTTGGCCATCTGCTGGACTTCGATATTGTCGAAGGGCTTTTTCAGGATCAGCAGGCGGTCATGACCGTTCAGGCGGTCGAGCAACTCGTCCCAGGAATAGTCGGAGTAGGCGGTGCACACCACCACTTGCAGCAGTGGGTCGTGCTTCCACAACTCTTCGATGGTTTGCGCGCCGTCCCAGCCATCGGGCATGCGCATGTCGACGAAGGCCAGGGCATAGGGCTGCCCCTTGCTCGCCGCCTCCAGCAGTTTGCCCAGGCCTTCCTGGCCACCGTAGGCCGAGTCCAGTTCGAACACCGTGGCGGCGGTTTTCGGCGCGCTGCCGAACAATGCGCTTTCCATCGCATCGAGGTCGGCGCTGTCGCCGGTCTTGGGGGTGAGGATCTTGCGGAAGTCGTCGTGGATCGCAGGGGTGTCGTCGATCAGCAGGACGCGCCGGTTTATCGGGTTGTTCATGACGCACCTTCGGCGGGTATCAGGGGGATCTGCAGGACGAACAGCGCACCTTTGCCCGGACCGTCGCTGTGGGCGGTCAGGTGGCCGTTCATCTCGATGGCCGCCAGCGCGCAACTGTGCAGGCCGAACCCGTGGCCTTCCTTACGGGTGGTGAAACCGTGGGCAAAGATCCGGGTCATGTTTTCCGGGGCGATGCCTTCGCCTTCGTCGCGCACGCTGATCTGCAGGGTTTCGCCGTCGACCACCGCCGCCCCCAGGGTCATGTTGCGCGCCTGATTGGACAGGTCGGACATGGCGTACTTGGCGTTGCTGATCAGGTTGATCAGGATCAGCAGCAGGCGGTGCTTGTCGCCCATGATCCGTGGCACATCGCTGTACTCCTTGAGCACCGTCACATGGTGGCGGGTGAGGGCGCCGGAGTTCATGCGCAGCGCGTCTTCGAGCAGTTCGCTGACCGACAGGGGTTCCAGCAGGCTGCTGGCGCCCGCATAGGATTGCTGGGTGGCGACGATGTCCTTGATATGATCGACGCTTTTGCTCAGTTGGTTCAGCTCCTCGGTCATGCCTTGCTGTTCCAGGTCGATGGCCTCGACCAGCTGGTTCAGGTAGCCGGGCAGCAACTTGCCCTTTTCATCCTCGGTGAGAAAGCGGCCCAGGTCCTGCTTGTGCTCGTTGATCAGCTGCATCGCCTTGCCCAGCCCCTGGGCTTTGCTGTTGCGCAGCTTGCGGCTGACCAGCTCGGCGGAGATGTTCACGCTGTTGAGCACGTTGCCGACGTTGTGCAGGACGTTGGTGGCGATTTCCGCCATGCCGGCCTGGCGGGCGGTGTCGAGCAGCTCGCTCTGGGTATCCTTGAGCTGGCGCGTGCGTTCTTCGACCCTTTGTTCGAGTTCGTCGTTGGCGGCCACCAGGGCCCGGTTCATCTGGTTGATTTCGGCAAAGCTGCGGATCAGGCGAATGCCCAGCCAGATCAGCAACAACACCAGCAGCGCGGAAAACAGCAGCAGGTAGAAATGGTAGCGTCGGTCGACGGCTTCGGCCTGCTGCTGGTCGCGGTTGAGCAGGACGGTGATGTCGTCCAGGCGTTCGTCGACCTGCACCACGTCTATCTCCTCAAGCAGGCGGTTGACCTTGGGTTGCTCGCGCAGGATCAGCTCGACGTGGTTGCTGAGGGTATCGATCAGGCCATGGAACTCCGTGGGCAAGCGCTCCTTGTTGACCGCCAGCTTGTTCAGGCCCACCAGGATGTCCGCGGCCCTGTCGTCGGAGGTGACCTGGGCGAACTCCAGGCAGCTGAGCAACAGGTCGTAGGTATCGGTGGCGATGTTCTGCAGCTGCAATTTGTCCGCGTCGGGCATTTGGGCCAGCGCCTGCTGGATGTCGTCCTCGGCGGTCGGCAGGAAGGCCAGGGAGTTGCGCAGCACGGAGTTGTGCGACTTGAACTGTTCCACCAACCGGGTCTTTTCCTTTACCGCGTTCAGGTAGCCGTCGTGGGCGTTGCGCCACAGTGGGGAGTCGTTGCGCTGGTTCTGCGCCTCCATCGAGTCGAATTTCAGCCATAGGCGCGTCATCTCGCCCATCGGTGAAACCAGCGGATCGTAGTTGTGGGAGAGGGCTACCCTGGCCTTGAGTATTTCGTTCTCCAACAGTGAGTCCTGCTGCTTGATCTGGCGGATCAGGTCGCGGGAGTCGGTGTAGGTCACGGTCTGGTCGGACCTGGACTTGAGGTAGAGGAACAACAGGATCGAAGCCAGCAGGACCGCGAGGGCGGACAGCAACAGGATGCTCACGCGACGGGATACTCTCATAGGGGTTTGCCTTCCCACTCGCCGGTCAGGGTCTTGAGGAATTTGACGATCAGGCGTTTGTCTTCCTCGGACGGCGTACGTCCCAACTGGTACTTGAACATCACCGCCACGGCGCCTTCGAGGGTGGCTTGCGAACCGTCGTGGAAGTACGGCGCGGTAACCGCGACGTTACGCAGGCTCGGCACCTTGAACACATTGCGGTCTTCCTCTTCGCCCGTGACGTTGAACCGCCCCAGGTCGGCCTCGGTCGGATTGCCCCGGGCGGCGAAGTAGTCGCCGAGCACGCCGAACTTCTGGAACATGTTGCCGCCGATATTCACCCCCTGGTGACAGGCGATGCAGCCGTATTCCTGGAAGCGCTGGTAACCGTACTTTTCCTCGATGTCGAGGATCTCGGTGTTGCCCGCCAGGTATTGGTCGAAGCGCGAGTTGGCGCTGAGCAGGGTGCGTTCGTAATCGGCCAGGGCGTCCTGGATGTTGGCCTGGGTCACGGCGTTGGGGTAGGCGTCGGCGAAGGCTTTGCGATAGGCCGGGTCATCGGCGATGCGCTGCAGCACGACCTTCCAGTCGCTGCCCATTTCACTGGGGCTCTGCACCACGATATGCACCTGGTCTTCCAGGGTTTCGACCCGACCGTCCCAGAATTGGCGGAAGTTCAGGCTGGCGTTGAACACGCTCGGGGTGTTGACCGCCACGGGCTTGCCATCGAAACCCAGGGAGTGCGGGACGGTATCGGCACCGCCCTGGTCGAGGCGATGGCAACTGGCGCACGACAGGCTGTTATTCACCGACAGGCGCGGGTCGTTGAACAATCGTCGTCCCAGTTCGACCCGCTTGCTGTCCAGCGCCGGTGCTGGGGGGAGGGGTTTGAGCGGTCCTTCCAATGGCGCGGCCTCGGCGCCTGGAGCGAGCAGCAGGCTGGCCGAAAGGAGCAATGCGAGTGACGACATGGTCGGTATCCTTACCAGGCACAACTTCATGGATGGGGCAGGTGAGGTCCCTGGGAGTCAGTCAGGAAGCGGGCGAATACCTCGGGTTCCACGGCCTTGCTGAAGTAGAAGCCCTGGCCTTCCTCGCAGTGGTGGCGCTTGAGAAAGTCCAGTTGCTCGGCGGTCTCTATACCTTCGGCGATGATGCTCAGGTTGAGGCTCTTGCCCAGGTCGATGATGCTGCTGACCAGTTTCGCATCGTTGCTGTCGGTACCCAGGTCACGTACGAACGACTGGTCGATCTTCAACACGTCGACCGGGAATTTCTGCAGGTAACTCAAGCTCGAGTAGCCGGTGCCAAAGTCGTCGATGGCCAGGCGTACCCCCAGCTGCTTGATGGCATGGAGCGTGGCGATGGTGGCGTCGACGTTCTGCATCAGCACGCTTTCGGTGATTTCCAGTTCCAGCAGCTTCGGGTCAAGCCCGGTCTCGGCCAGTGTGCGGGTAAGGCGCTCGACATAGTCGGGCTGACGGAAATCGATGGCCGACACATTCACCGACATGCAAATGGGCGGCAGTCCCTGGGCCTGCCAGGCCTGCGATTGCAGGCAGGCACGGCGCAATACCCATTGGCTGAGGGCGACGATCAGCCCGCTGTCTTCGGCCACCGGGATGAAGTCCGAGGGGAACACCCAGCCATGGCCGGGCCGGTTCCAGCGCACCAGCGCCTCGGCACCGACCACCGTGCCCCGGGCCAGGTCCAGCTTGGGCTGGTAGTGCAGGACGAACTCCTCACGCTGCAACGCCAGGCGCAGGCCGGTTTCCAGGGTCTGTTGCTGGCGGGCGCGCAGGTTCATGTCGTCGATGAAAAAGCTGAAGTTGTTGGGGCCGCTGTCCTTGACGTTGCGCATGGCGGTCTCGGCGTTTTTGATCAGCGTGACGGCATCGGCACCGTCATAGGGGTAGATGCTGATGCCCAGGCTGGCGGTGACCGTCAGGTCGTGGCCCGCCACGGAATGAGGGGTGTTGATGGTGGCCAGGAGTTTCTTGGCCACCCCGCGGGTCTGCTGCGGGTGCAGGATGTCGCCGATAATCACCACGAACTCGTCCGAACCGTAGCGAAATACCGAGTCGGTTTCGCGCACCGTGGTCGCCAGGCTGCGGGCGACGAGTTTGAGCATCTCGTCTCCCGCCGGGTGTCCGAGTGCGTTGTTGATGCGTTTGAAACGGTCCAGGCCGATGAACATCACCGCCAGCTGGCGGTCATGGCGGCGGGACTGGGACAGATGCTGGGTCAGGCGATCACCCAGCAAGGTGCTGTTGGGCAGCCCCGTGAGCACATCGTAATGCAGCAGGTGCGACACGCTGAGCAGTTCCTGGACTCGTTCCTCGATGGTCTGTTCCAGGTTGCGCATCTTGCTCGCCGCGTCCTGCGCCAGCTGCCATTTCCAGGTCAGGGCACTGGCCATCTGGCGGATCTCGAGGCTGTCGAAGGGCTTTTTCAGGATCAGCAGCTGGTCGCCGAACTCGATGCGTTCGGCCATGGCTTCCCATGAGTAATCGGAGAACGCGGTGCATAAGGCGATCTGCAACTGCGGATCGGTTTTCCACAGATGCTCGATGGTCTGCAGGCCATCCCAGCCCGGTGGCATGCGCATGTCGATAAAGGCCAGGGCATACGGCCGGCCTTCGGCCTGGGCGCGCTTGACCAGTTCCACGGCTTCCTCGCCCTGATAGGCCGAGTCCAGCTCGAAGTGCTGATGGGGCCTGCGGCTGGCGCCGAGCAGCACGGCTTCGGTGTTGCCCAGAAGCCCTTCGTCCTCGGGGCTGAGAATCTTGCGAAAGTCCTGATGGATCGCCGGTGTGTCGTCGATGATCAGAATTCGCCGATTGGGCACCACGGATAACGGGCTCACCTGAAATTCTCCGACGTCGGATCCGCCGACCAGGCGCTGCCATCCACAGTGGCAGACCAGGCCTTGAGCAGTTCGCCAGCCTGGTCGCTGTCGACTGCCATGCCGGGTGAGTGCCCCAGTGGCGTGCCGCTGGATATCAGGGTCGTGCGCTGCTCCTGGGTTTCCACCCCTTCAGCGGTGACCCCGATGCCCACCTCACGGGCGAAGTTGAGGATGGCCCGCAGCGTCATGGCGTTGTCCGGGTCGTTGCTGGCGCTGTCGAGAAAACGCTGGGCAAGCTTGAGGTGGTTGACCCTGTAGGTCTTGAGGTAGTCGAACGAGGAATACTCGGTGCCGAAATCGTCGATGGCGATCTTCACGCCCAGCTCGCACAGCCTGGGCAGGATGTCGTTGTGGGTCCATTTGGTCTGGGCCAGGGTGCCCTCGGTCACGTCGAATCTCAGGTCCCACGGGCACAGGTCCCAGCGCGCGGTGGTGCGCAACACGTCGTAGATCAGTTCCGGGCCGGTCTTGAGCTGGACCAGGGACAAATGGATCGCGATCAACGGCGGCGCCACGTTCTGGTCGCGCCAGATGCGCATCTGCCGGCAGGCCTGGTCCAGCAACCAATGACCGAGGGCGATGACGATGCCGGTCTTCTCGGCCGTGGGCATGAAATCCTCGGCCTCGAGCCAGCCGCGCCGGGGGTGGAGCCAACGAACCTGGGCCGCCATGCCGAGGATCCTACCGGTACCGAGATCGACTTCCGGCAGGTAATGCAGCTGCAGTTCGTCGCGCTCCAGGGCCAGTTTCAGCTCGTTGGCCAGGGTCACCCGCTCCGTGACCTCCAGGTTGATTTCCTCGCTGTGGAAATGGAACTGGTTGCGGCCCTTGTCCTTGGAGCGATACAGCGCCATGTCCGACTGTGCCATCAGGCTGTCGGCGCTCAGGGTCTGCGGGCTGTAGAGGCTGATGCCGATGCTCACCGAGATGCGCACCTCGTTGCCTTCCAGGGAGTAGGGGAGCACCAGGGTGTCGAGGATTTTCGTCGCCAGTGCGGCGCAATGCGTGGCCTCGTCGACACCCAGTTGCAGGATCGCGAACTCGTCGCCGCCCAGGCGCGCCACCACATCGTTTTCCCGGGTGCAGGCTTTGATCCGCCGGGCCACTTCCTGCAACAGCAAGTCGCCGATGGGGTGGCCGAGGGTGTCGTTGATGCGCTTGAAGTGGTCCAGGTCCAGGTAAAACATGGCGAAGGGCGCGGCACCCCGCCTGGCTGCGGCGAATGCCTGGTGCAGGCGCTCGATCAGGGTGGCGCGGTTGGCCAGCCCGGTCAGGCCGTCGGTGCGGGCCATCAGGGCCATTTTTTCTTCGGCCAGCTTGCGTTCGGTGATGTCGAGGATGATCCCTTCCACTTCGACCAGTTGGCCCTGGTCGTTGCGCACCGGGATGTAACGGTTTTCCACCCAGCGAAAGGCGCCGTCGCCGGTGCGCATGCGGAACTCGATGGAGGCCCCCGCCACATCCCGGTCGAGGATCCGCAGCATGGCGCTCTCGACCTTGGCCCGGTCCTCGGGGTGGATCAGGGTCCGGGCCCAGTCGGCCGAGGCCACCAGTTGCGCCGCCACATGGCCGAACTTGGTGATGTTGTGGGAAATGTACATCAGCGTGAACGAAGGCTCGCCGCGCAGGCGATAGAGGATGGTGGGGCTGTTCTGCACGATGATGTTGGCGTCGGCCAGCTCGCGGGTGCGTTCCTCGACCGCCTGTTCCAGTTGATCCATTTTCAGCGCGGCGTCTTCGGTCATCTGCCATTTGACGGTCAGGGCGCTGGCCATCTGGCGGATCTCGATGGCGTCGAAGGGCTTTTTCAGGATCAGCAGGCGGTCGCCCAGTTGCAGGCGCTCGGCGATGTCTTCCCAGGAGTAGTCGGAGTAGGCGGTGCACAGGGCGATTTGCAGCTTGGGGTCGACCTGCCACAGCCGCTCGATGGTTTCCAGGCCGTCCCAGCCGGGTGGCATGCGCATGTCGATGAACGCCATGGCATAAGGCGCATCGTGGTCCAGCGCCGCTTGCACCTTGTCCAGCGCTTCGCGGCCCTGGAACGCCGAGTCGAGGAAAAAATGCTCCAGCGAGGCACTCACGGGCGTACCGAACAGGGCGGCCTCGGCGTCGCTGAGGCTGTCCCCGGGGGTATCCGCGTGCGCGAGGATCTTGCGAAAATCCTCGTGGATCGACGCCGTATCGTCGACGATCAGAATTCGCCGGTTGGTCCGGTCTACCGACGCCATCATCGCCGTGCTCCAGCCCGGCGCGGGCACCTTGTATACAAGTTCATCGGGCTTCCCTTCCTGCTTCCTGAACATGCAATCCATTTTCGCCTTGAGCATAGTCAGGCTCCCCCGTATGCGCTAATCGGCCGGCGCCAAATTCATAGCGAAACGCCGCAAGTCATCTAGCCTGTCCCAGAAGGCAGGCCTGATCGACGTCAAAAGGGAGCGGGGAGACATGGAAGAAGCTACAGCGGGCGGAGCCCAGAGCAGACCGACGGTACTGCTGGTCGACGATGAAGAATCGATTCTCAATAGCCTTCGTCGGCTGTTGCGCAGCCAGCCTTACGATATCCTGCTGGCCGACAGCGGCGCCAAGGCCCTGGAAATCCTCGAACAGCGGCCGGTCGACGTGGTCATGAGCGACGCCCGCATGCCGAACATGGACGGCGCCACCTTGCTGGCCCATATCCATCAGCGTTATCCATCGACGCTGCGCATCCTGCTCACCGGTTATGCCGACATGACCTTGATCGCCAAGGCCATCAACGAAGGGCAGATCCATCGTTATATCAGCAAGCCCTGGAACGACGAGGACATGCTGGTGACCCTGCGCCAGGCCCTGGCCTATCGTCATTCGGAGAGCGAGCGCAAGCGCCTGGAAAAGCTCACCCGACGGCAGAACGAACAGTTGAAGACGCTCAACGCAACCCTGGAAAAACATGTGGCGGCGCGCACCGCCGAGCTGCAACAGACCGCCGATATGCTTGACCTGGCGTATGAAGAGCTCAAGCGCAGCTATGTGACCGGCACCGAGGTGTTTTCGCTGCTGGCGAACCTGCGCTTGCCCAAGGCCAAGCAGACCAACCGGCAGATCATCGAGCTGATTCGTGTCTACTGCACCACCCATGGCCTGGGGGAAGCTGATAGCCGCGACATGACCATGGCTGCCGCGCTGTACAACATCGGCAAGCTGGGCTGGACCGACAGCATGATGATCGCGCCTTCGGACCTGCTGCCCTATACCGAACTCGATCTGTACCAGGCCTACCCGAAGCAGAGCGAGTCGCTGCTGATGACCCTGGAGCCGATGAAGGACGCGGCGCGCATCATCCTGCATCACCAGGAGCGCTGGGACGGCAGTGGTTTTCCCGATCACCTCAAGGGCGAGGCCATTCCGCTGGGTTCGCGCTGGCTCAAGCTGGCGGTGGATTTCATCGAACTGCAGCGCGGGTTGATACTCGAGCGGCAGATGAACAGCGCTGAAGCGCTGCTGTTCATTCGCAAGTACGCCGGCAAACTCTACGACCCCGGGCTGGTGGAGGACTTCGTCGGGGTCTGCGCAGTCTTCCTCAGCGATGACACCCTGAACGACCCGATGGTCAAGGTCCTGGCCACTCGAGACCTGGCTGCCGGCATGACCCTGGCGCGCAACCTGAATGCCGACAATGGCATGCTGCTGCTCAATGCCGGCAAGGTGCTGAGCGGTCCGTTGGTGGAAAAGCTCATCGCCTTCGAAGCGATGGAAGGGGCGAATTACAGCATCTTCGTCAAAGTACCCGAAGAGCCGAAAGCGGCGGCCTCAGCCGCCGGTTAAGGGGCGCGCGGGCTAACCGCCGTTGGCGGTGACAATGCTGGCCACCTGGCGTGGCTGGCAGTTGAGGTAGGGCGAGGATTTCAGCCATCGCTGGTCGGGGTACCAGGAAAACATGAACTGGCCGTCCTTGAGGCGGTCGATCACCTGACGCGCCACCTGTGGGCGCACGGCCGGGCAACCCAGGCTGCGGCCGATGCGCCCTTGGCGCCGGCTCCACAGGGGGCTCACATAGTCGGCCGCGTGAATCACGATGTCCCGATCGCGGGCGAGGTCGTTGAAGCCTGGCTCCAGGCCGTCCATGCGCAGCGAATAACCGTGGCTGCCTTCATAACTTTCCTGGGTGCGGAACAGGCCGAGGCTGGACTGGAAGCTGCCCATGCGATTGGAAAACTGGGTGGCGAAGTTTTCCCCGGATTTCTGTCCATGGGCGACCAGGTCGCGCAGCACCAGGGTTCTTTTATTCAAATCGAAGATCCACAGGCGGCGGGCGGTGGATGGCTGCGAATAGTCGATGACCGCCAGGTGCCGGGCCTGCCTTGCGCCGCTGTTGACTGCGCATTGCATGGCGCTCAGGGCACTTTTCAGCACTTGGGGATTGAGTTCTGGAGCGGCGTGGGCGAGGCTGTTGTAAAGCAGCGGAGTCGGGTTGTTGGCGGCGAGCGCGGGGCTGCAGATCGCGCCTAGGGTGGTGATTGCCAGACAGAGTCGGCGCAAGAAGGTCGGCATTCTAGAGTGTCCCCACAGTCGCTTTGGCTCCTGACGTCCTGTCGCTCTCCTGGCAGTTCTGGTTACCGGTGGTTGGACGATTTTTCGCAGCCACTGCCGAAGTTGACCATCACGATGATGGCCATGATTGGAGTAAAGCAGTTGTTCAAAAAACACGCATGTTACTTGAGCCTTTTCCTGCTCGCTGCGCCGTTGGTCGTGACTGCTCAGGATGTACCGGTCGATCATGAAAACCCTGTGCAACTGGTGTTCACTCGATTGTCCGCTGCCTGCCCGGGGTTGGCGGCGCATCTGGATACTCCTACCCAGAACCTGCTACAGGCCTTTTACCAACAGCAGGGTGACCAGCCGCTCTGGTCATCCAGCGACCGTTTGGAGGCGTTGCAGGCCCAGTTGCAGCAACTGGCCGACGATGGCCTGGCCCCGGCCGACTACCGTTCACCGGCCAGTGCGCTCGCGGGCGACGCGCTGTGCGCCGACCTGAGCTTCAGCCAGCATTACCTGCAGGCCCTGCATGACCTGCATTACGGCCGTCTGTCGCAGGCCCGTTTCGAACCGATGTGGCACGCCCATCCCCTGCAGCTGGATCGCCAGGCGCAGGTGCTCGCCATCGCCGGGCCCGGCCTGCAGGACATCCCGGCGGCCTTTGCGCTGGCGCGGCCGAGCCTCGAGCAATATCAGAACCTGCGCCACCTGTATGCCCAGCAGCGCCAACTGGCGTTGCCCCATTGGCAGCCCCTTCCCAACGGGCCGCTGCTGCGTCCGCAGATGCAGGACGCGCGAGTGCCGGAATTGGCGCAACGGCTGTTCAAGGAGGGCTACCTGAGCAAGATCGCCAGCGAGGGCGACACCCTATACAGCAGCGACCTGGTGAGCGCGGTAAAAAGCTTCCAGCTCAGCCATTCGCTGCAAGCCGATGGGGTGATTGGCGCGGGGACCTTGAACGAACTGAACATCAGCCCGCAGATGCGCCGCGAACAGCTGCGCATCAACCTCGAACGCTTTCGCTGGCTGGCGCAGGACCTGGAGCCCGACAGCCTGCTGGTCAACCTGGCCGCGGCACAGTTGACCGTCTATCAGGATGGGGTGCCGGTGTGGCAGACCCGGACCCAGGTAGGGCGTGCCGAGCGCCAGACGCCCTTGCTGAAATCCCAGGTCACGCGCCTGACCCTGAACCCGACCTGGACGGTGCCACCGACCATTTTCCGCGAAGACAAGCTGCCGGAAATTCGCCGTGACCAGTCCTTCCTCAATCGGCAGAACCTGCAGGTGCTCGATAGCGAGGGGCATCCCCTGGCGGTGGAAGATATCGATTGGGACAACCCCGGCAATATCCTCCTGCGCCAGGACGCCGGGCCGAGAAACCCGCTGGGGCAGATGGCGATCCGGTTCCCCAACCCGTTCTCGGTGTACCTGCACGACACGCCCAGCCAGGCGCTGTTCAACAAAGGGCCAAGGGCCTTCAGTTCGGGCTGCGTGCGGGTCGAGCATGCGTTGCAGCTGCGCGATCTGCTGGTGAGCCCGGCGGAGCGGGTGCGCACCGACGAGTTGCTGAGCACCGGGCTCACTCATGAGTTCAGGCTTGCGCCGTC